>LWDU01041003.1_pt1 | contig 44705 bp, 37 predicted proteins | sample 727161 | NCBI WGS metagenome assembly LWDU01 (sample SAMN04566230, study PRJNA314399) | hydrothermal vent metagenome | isolation source: deep sea hydrothermal plume seawater | place: Mexico: Gulf of California, Guaymas Basin | collected 2004-07-11
CTATTTAGCATGGTGCCGAGTGATGAATCAAAAACAAAATTTAACACCTGAGAAATTGTTACATTCCGCTCTTGGTGATTTTCAATACTTAGCGGTGACATAGCCAAATCTTAAGTCACAACTTATTCAGTGCGCGCTCCTTAATTATACCCCATAAAACAAGAACAATACTTGACTACGTTCTAAGGAACGGGGGGTATATTCTCTCACAAGCTAAAAAGATTTACCTTGAACATTAATTTACATACAACTATTTCTTTTATGGAGAGCATCATGGCACAAGAACAACAAACCACCCAAAAAACAACACCCTGGCTGGGCATAGGCGCAGTGCTGGCAGCAATCGGCGCATCAGCCTGCTGCGTGGGCCCTTTACTGCTGTTGTCTTTAGGGGTAGGCGGTGCCTGGATGAGCACCTTGACCTCAATGACAGCAGTTAGACCTTTCTTTTTTGTATTGACCTTACTCTTTATCTGGCTGGGATTTATGAGGCTGTATTTATCCGAAGAGGATTGCAAAGAGGGTGATATTTGCGTTTCACCCAAAGTGCAGCGCAATCAAAGAATCATTTTCTGGACTGGTTCAATCGCTATTTTATTATTACTCAGCTTTCCTTGGGTCGCCCCTTATTTTATGTAACGGAGAAAAGAGATGAAAAATATTAAAATTTTATTACTCGTATTAATTTTATTCGCAGGTTTTGTTAGCTTACAAACAGCCCAGGCTAAATCCACAGAACAAACGCAGAATAGTAGTCAAACGGTTCAGCTTGATGTGCAAAACATGACCTGTGGTATGTGCCCCATTACTGTTAAAGCGGCATTAAAAAAAGTGGATGGGGTGCAAAGTGCCAAAGTGGACTTTGATAGCAAAACAGCGAATGTGACATTTGATCCTAAAAAAACCAATATAGAAGCCTTGATTAAATCCACGACCGATGTGGGTTATCCTTCCTCACTTCGTACTGACAAATAACACAGGGAGAGAATGATGTGGACTACACAGTTAAAAATTGACGGTATGACTTGTCCTAGCTGTGCCGAGGGTATCGAAAAAAAACTAAATACACAAAAGGGTGTAGAGATAAAAGTGTCTTACCCTGAAAATATAGGCCATCTGACGGTAACAGGTAAAGCCAAATTGAAGTCCTTAATCAAGCAGATTGAAGACAAAGGTTATCAAGTATCAGAGCTGGATAAAGCGCAAGAAAATTCAAATAGTTCAGCAACTCCTGCTGCAAACAATGGCAAACAACTCCGTGTGGCTATTATTGGTACAGGATCAGGGGCTTTTGCCTGCGCTCTTAAAGCCGTAGAGAATGGCGCTAAAGTGACCTTGATAGAGCGTAAACCTATCATCGGCGGGACTTGCGTTAATATTGGTTGTGTGCCGTCTAAAATCATGATTCGAGCAGCACATATTGCACATTTACAGCAAGATCATGCTTTTGAAGGGATTAAAAAACATAAACCTGTTATTGATCGTAAACAATTACTTGCCCAGCAACAAGCCAGAGTGGATGAACTGAGAGCGGCTAAATATGAAAGTATTTTAGAGTCTAATCCAGATATTGCTTTAGTGAAAGGTGATGCTCGATTTAAAGATAACAAAACTTTGATTGTCGACCAGGAACACGGCGATTTTACAGAAATCAAGGCGGATCGCTTTCTGATTGCGACAGGTGCATCTTCCAGTATTCCACCGATTCCTGGCTTGGCAGAATCGCCCTATTGGACATCAACCGAAGCCCTGGAAGCAGAGTCGCTCCCCGAGCATTTGATCGTGATTGGCTCTTCTATCGTTGCTCTGGAATTAGCACAGGCTTATTTGAGACTAGGCAGCAAAGTGACACTATTAGCGCGACACTCCCTATTATTTAATGAAGATCCTGATATTGGTGCCGAGTTACATAAAATTTTGGAAGCAGAGGGCATGACCATTTTTGCAGATACCCAGGCAGAAGCCGTTTCTTACAAAAAAGGCATGTTTTCGTCAGGTAAATTCACGATTAAAACCAGCAAAGGACAAACATTGAAAAGTGATCAATTATTGATTGCTACAGGTCGTCCACCTAATACCCGCAGTCTGGCATTAGAAAAAGCGGGGGTTGATATGGGCAAAGGTGGTGCTATTAGCATTGATGACCATATGCGTACCAATGTCGAACATATTTATGCTGCAGGTGATTGTACTAATCAGCCACAGTTTGTTTATGTGGCAGCGGCAGCTGGTACCCGTGCCGCTATCAATATGACCGGCGGTGATGCAGCCATTAATTTATCCGCTATGCCCGCAGTCATGTTTACCGAGCCGCAAATGGCAACAGTAGGCTTAACCGAAGCAGAAGCGCATCATAATAATATCGAAACCGATAGTCGGCTATTGCCTTTGGAAAATGTACCGCGAGCCCTCGCTAACTTTGAAACCCGTGGTTTTGTTAAGTTGGTGATGGAAGAGGGTAGTGGTCGTTTAATTGGCGCACAAATATTAGCACCCGAAGCGGGGGAATTAATCCAGACAGCGGTATTGGCCATTCATAATCAAATGACCATAGAAGACCTGGCAGGGCAATTATTTCCTTATTTAACCATGGTAGAAGGCATTAAACTGTGCGCTCAAACCTTTAACAAAGATATCAAAGAGCTGTCCTGTTGCGCGGGTTAATAATGACTAGCGAACACAACAAGGACAGTTTAATCAGGCTCTCAACACTGGCTGAAAAAACGGGTATCAGTGTGCATTGCATTAGAACGTATATGGATCAAGGATTGATCCTGGTCAGTGATAGAACACAGGGCGGGCTATTGTTGTTTGATGAAGTGGCCATTAAACGCTTACGTTTTATTAAAACGGCTAGAGATGCAGAAGTCCCCTTAGCCAAAATAGCCTGTTTATTATCTACCCATGATAACGGCGATAATGAGAGAACCAGCTTAGAACTACTGGAACTGAATCAATATATTGAAGATAAGCGCTTTAAAGTCAGTGCATTTGAACAAAGTCTATTGACATTCAACGTCATCAAACAATAAGTGAGAGGTAACACCATGAAAGAAAAAAGCAAACAAATGACCAGTTTAATCGGCACGGCCATTACTGCGGCTTGTTGCCTTGGACTTCCCGTTGTCCTAAGTGCATTGACAGCGATTGGACTGGGGTTTTTAATTAATGATGCAATACTGATACCCTTATTTATCGGCTTTATTGGTTTCAATTTATGGCTATTACAGCACGCTTTCAATGCACAGGAGGCCAATACTACTGAATCAATGAGTCCCTTTAAATTAGCGGCAATGGGTGGAGCAATCAGTATTTTAGGCTTATTGCTATCAGTCGCAGGTATAGGCCTGGCATCCTTGCTGATTTATATAGGGTTAGGTCTATTTTTTGTGGGTAATTTTCGTGGCTAAAAAAGTGAACCTCATTCCTGCTAAATTCTGCTTGTAAGCTTCGACTTGCTAAATAGTTGTTCAGAAAATGAGGTTGAGAATGCAAACGCCCATCTGCCCTTGCTGTGGCTGTTCCTTAGTTCGCTTAGGCATCAGTCAAAAAATGGCTGTTTCCCTACATTATCAACAAAAGCTATACTGGTTCTGTTGTGATGGATGTCTGAAACTCTTTAACAGCAACCCTGAAAAATGTTTGAATGAGACATCAGAGCTGGTCGTTTGCCCGGTTTGCCTTGCAGAAAAACCCGTTAACATGACAGTTGAGCATATATTCAATGGGACGTTATTCAATTTTTGCCACTGTCCTCATTGTCTGGATGTATTTAATCAGGATCAAGACTATTTTACTAAGCGTCTAGCATGGCAAACAAACTATGCAGGTATCTTCGGTAAACAGGAGGGATGTTGCACCAATGATAACTAATACCCCAACAAATTTTGTGATGGGATTTTTAGGCGTAGGTAAAACCACCGCTATTCTGGACTTGCACAAACAAAAACCAAAAGAGAACCAAAAGGGCCTCGATTGAAAATATTTAAAGTTCCAATGCCCGCTATGGGTCGGGTGGAGTCAATCAACTGGCTTCGAATTAATAGTTTTCAGTGACTGCTTTGCATAAGGTGCTGATTCAATCTTAAAATAAGCAACATATAAATTACAATACTACTTACAAATCATTCATTTAACTAACTTTCTGCGAAAATAACCGTAATACCGGCCAACCCTCATAAAAGGCTGTCAACTAGATGATTCCACGCATCACTGCTCCCTGATCGATGCGCTTTCTGATCAGAAAGATTCAAATTCCTGATTATTTAACAAAATTATAAACTCACTTGATCGCGTACAGTTGAACAAGAAGTCACGTTCTAAAGGTAAATGTTTTGTTGTTAACTACACCCTGCCCTGTGTATCTCTCTATTTAACTATTTTATTTTGTAGAGGGCTTGCGTAGAATGATTAACCTAATAGATCTATATATTGCAAAAAGGAAATATCTGCTTTGAATTACGATATCGTTGCTATCATCGTCAGTTGCCTATTGGTGTTAAGTTATTATCTATACTTGGCAAGAAAAAACCGTAATGCACCAGATTCGAGCACACACATTCTGAACGCGAGGGTGCGAAAGCGGTGGGTCAAGATGATTATGGACAGCGATAAGAAGGAAATTCTAGCCGTTCAAACCCTACGCAACTCAGTATTAGCAGCCAACTTCATGGCATCGACCTCTATATTACTTACCATCGGCACCCTAAATATCAGTGACAAAATTGGTCAATGGGCGTTAAAGTGGCACCCTTTTGGTTTTACACATTCATTTTCTCCTGAAATATGGCAACTAAAGCTGGGGTTATTATTACTGGTTTTTTCAATGGCATTTTTCTGTTTTTCCATGGCAGTTCGATTATTTAATCATGTTGGTTATATGATTAATTTGCCTGAAGACCCCGCTACTGATAACAACTTGTATGAACAAACCAGTGCTTATTTAAATAAGGCTGGCAGTTATTATACGATTGGTATTCGCTCCTTCTTTTTTAGCCTGCCAATTGTCTTGTGGTTTTTTGGTCCCTATTTTTTAATTGCTGCCACTCTCGGACTGATCGGTGGCCTTACTCTGCTAGATAAAGTACCGAAATAAATGCTTACGACAAAAATTAGTGCGTTATAAATTCCACATCTGTAACCGCGCGAAGTAGGGATGGATAATGGCGAATTAGGTAAAAACCAGCAACTTCATCTTTTAGGTCACTCGCAAATAATAACCCACCCATTAAAAAAATGGCAAGAAACAATTGTTCCCAAGCTCTGCTGTGTCGCAACCTTAAGACGGAATGTATCGAGGGGAGTAGGCCTTTAGCCTACATGTGTAACGCGCAGATTTTACGTGTAGGCTAAAGCCTACTTCCCACCGAGGTGTCTCGTCTTAAAATACTAGCCAGTTCAAGTAAGGAACGCGCACGTAATAAAGTGAGCATCTGGTGCACGATTTTTATTCGTATTCAAGGCATAGAAACAGGAACATAGCTAGCTACGTAACTGTTTCTACATCACGGATAAAAAGGCAAGTCAGTTGCTTAAATTATTGCGTGCGCGCTTGTAAGTAGAGCTTACTTTCCATGCGTTCCCAAACAAAATTTGGGAGCGCGGGCAGCTACACATTCAGTCGGTTTATACCATTTCAGGTAGTTTATTTATTGTGAGTTACCTTAATCTTCATCAGGGTCTTCATTAATTTCCAGCCATAAGGCATTAATAATGGCCATTGAACAAGCTAATCCAACGCCTAAAATCCAGGTAAAATACCACATACACTTTCTCCTTAATACAATATGTTGTTATTTTTCTTAATATCTGCAACCGTGATCTTCCCACGTAACACACGGTAAACCCATGTGGTATAGGCCATGACGATCGGCATTAATATTACGGTAGCAACAAACAATAATTGCAAAGCATAATGACTAGCGCTGGAATCCCAAATTGTAAGGCTACTTGTGGGAAAAGTACTGGAAGGCGCAAGAAATGGAAACATGGAACCTGCCGCTGTTAATATGACACAAATAACGACCAGGCTACTGGTTAAAAACGACAGCCCTTGATAATGTTTAGCGGATAACCAGACGACTGACCAGGCCCCTATAATCGCGTGTAATGGAACTAAGCATAAGCCTGGATATTGACTATAGTTGTCGAGCCATAAACCGTTAGCTTTTTCTACAGTTTTAGCTAATGGATTGTTAATGCTAGTGGTATCTATTCCTGAAATAATATGATATCCATCCAGACCTATGGCAACCCACACACCCGCAATAATAAAACTCACTGAAAATACCAGGCTGCTCCAGAAAATAACCTTTCGTGCGCGTTCAGCTAATGCCGCTTCAGTTCGCCAAAGGAGGAATACAGCGCCATGTAGACACAACAAGGCAACACCGATGACTACGGAAAGCAACGCAAACGGTTGAAATAAATCAATGAAGCCACCGCTATAGGTAGAACGTAGATCTGCATCAAGTTGAAAAGGCAGACCAAGGATTAAATTTCCTGCCACCAGACTCAGCACGACTACTGGAACCGCACCACCGGCAAATAACGCCCAATCCCAGGCAGAACGCCAGCGAGGATTTGGCAGTTTACTGCGGTAATCAAAGCCAACCGGGCGCAAAAAAAGTCCAAATAACAATACCAGCATAGCGGTATACAGACCTGAAAATAACACGGCATATACCAGTGCCCAGGCACCAAATGCAATACCACCCAATACTACCAGCCAAACCTGGTTGCCTTCCCAGGTGGGGCCTATGGAATTCAACATGACGCGTCGCTCATCATCTGTTTTACCCAGAAAAGGGAGTAACATAGCAATTCCAAAATCGAATCCGTCCGTTACCAGGAAGCCACAAATAACAAAGATTAATAGTCCCCACCAAATAATACGAATTGTTTCAAAATCAAACATGTTCGCCTCCTTCCTGTTCGAAATGATAGCGTCCGGTATGCAAACTACTCGGCCCTAAACGTATATATTTTGTCATCATAAACAGTTCAATAACGAGTAATACAGAGTAGAACACGAAAAAACCTGCCAAACTTAAATATAACTGCCCAGCATCAACGCTGGAAACACTTAAGTGAGTCGGTAAAATGCCAGCAATTGTCCAGGGTTGGCGGCCATATTCAGCAACCACCCAACCAAGTTCACTAGCAATCCAGGGAAGAGGAATACCATAGACAGCTAGGCGCAATAACCAGCGTTGTTTATGCGCTGTCCGTTTAGCATTATAGTAGAATGAGGCAGCAAAAATAAACAGCATCAAAAAGCCAGCTAACACCATGCCACGAAATGCCCAGAACATGGGCGCAACCTTAGGTATCGAATGACGGGTAGCCGCGTCTATTTGTGCCGGAGTAGCATCAATAACATTATCGGTATAGCGCTTTAGCAGCAAACCATAACCTAAGTCACCCTTATACTCTTCAAACACTGATTTTGCCTGAGCATCATTTTTATCCTGGCGAATTTTTTGCAAATTATCATAAGCAATCATGCCGCGTTTTATGCGCTTGCGATTGTTTTTCAGTATTTCTTTGATACCCCCCACTTCTTCATCTATTGACCGAGTAGCGACCAACCCCATCAACCAGGGAATTTTAATGGCATAATCAGTTGTCATGGTCTGCTCATTTGGAATGCCAAAAACAGTAAACGAAGCAGGCGGCTTTTCAGTCTCCCATTCTGCTTCAATGGTTGCGAGTTTGGCTTTTTGCACCTCGCCGACAGTATAACCACTCTCATCGCCCAGTACGATCACTGACAGTACGGATGCTAAACCGAAACCAGCCGCAATTCTAAATGACCTTCGTGCAAAAGCGACATCTCTGTTTTGTAATAGATAGAAAGCACTGATGCCAAGCACGAACATCGATCCGGTTGTATACCCCGCTGCAACAGTATGCACAAACTTGACCTGTGCGATTGGGTTAAAGAATATATCCGCAAGACTAGTCAATTCCATGCGCATAGTTTCGTAGTTAAACTCAGCCCCAACAGGGTGTTGCATCCAACCATTTGCAATCAATATCCACATCGCGGACAAACTAGAGCCTAAGGCAAGTAGCCAGGTCACTATCAAATGCTGCATTTTACTAAGCTGCTGCCAGCCAAAAAAGAATAATCCAATAAAGGTAGACTCCAGAAAAAATGCAAGCATTCCTTCTATGGCTAGGAGTGGTCCGAAAATATCGCCAACATAATGTGAGTAATAGGCCCAATTGGTCCCAAACTGAAATTCAAGTGTAATGCCAGTTGTGATACCCATAGCGACATTAATACCAAATAGCTTACCCCAGAACTGAGTCATATCCTTATAAATTAATTTATTGGACATAACGTACACTGATTCCATGATCGCCAATAAAAAGGCCAATCCCATTGTCAGCGGTACAAATAGAAAATGATACATCGCAGTCAGTCCAAACTGGAGCCTGGAAAGCTCCACAACTTCATTAGAAATCATTTTGTTTCTCCATGTTTTTTTCCAATAATATTTTCCGAACGAACTTCGCCATATATTTTTCCTGCTATATCCGTTTCATCAATGACTTGCTTTTTTCCAGCGAAAAAAAACCACCACAAGCTGATTAATAACAAAAATTTAATGATCAAGGCAATGCTGATTTCTCGACTAAATGAGAAAGAACGTATTTGCCTGAATGGATCATTCAACATTTAACTACTCTCCTTTAAAAAAAACAGACAATTACAAACCTTTCCAATATCAAATCAGGTACAGTAAAAGTCAACTTAGGATTTTCTTAATGGCTGTATTCCTGCTTTACAGAAAAAAGGTAAGGAATGCGCATGACACACTTGAATAACTTGGAAGCGATTTTATCAAATCAGCCATATCATGATTGATAATAGCAGCCTTCAATTTTTATTTATAGCACATTTTGATAGGACCAGCCTATCTGAACCTTAGTTTATTCGACGACAAAGGAATAAAAAGAGTTGGGTGAGTTTTTTTATGAGGAAAAACAGAAGCCCCATATGCTTTTATGTAAAACATAAAACGGGCTATTGAAAGATACTATCGGTTCGTCTGGAGAATTACAGTGTATTGGTAATGATAAGATCGCAGGGATGCGATAAATTTACCATATAGGCGATGAGCGCAACAACGGAGGGGCTAAAAATCTCCTTACCCCCCGTTGGCACTCTTTTTTTGCTTATCTGAACTGTTAATATCCAGTCAGACTATAAGCCGAAGGTTCCCATCGGCCCAGGATAGCTCACTTCCTCAAGCATTCCTGTATCTACATCGTAGATAAATCCTCGCACTGTCGAAGCATCAGGTCCTTCGGTAGGAATCCATGGATGATTCATGACTCTGGATATTGAACGTCTGACATCCCACGAGAGGCGTTCGGTTTGCTGTTCACTGCTAGGCGAATCAAGCGCCTCAAGCGGACCACGGAAGGCATGAAACTGAGTAGGTGTTGAAGCGCTTTGGTGACAACTTGTGAAATCGCGCCCCGTAGCTTGTCCCAATAGTCTCTCAGATGCTCGATCACCTTCCAGTCCAGCTTTAAGCAGATCGTCGGTAAAGGCCAACATGCCACAGCGAGTGTGATGAATCAATATGATTTCATTGGTATTAAGCAAGTGGTGCGAAATGATCAGACAACGAATGGCATCATCTGTTACTACGCCCCCGGCGTTACGAATGATATGTGCGTCTCCGGTTTGTAAGCCGAGCAAATCCTCAACATCAAGCCGCGCATCCATACAGGCAACAACAGCTACATGCCTGGCTGGATTAATGGGTTGTTGTCCAGGATGGGATGCTTTATGTACCTGCTCACCACTCGCATACTGTTTATTATTTTCTAAAAGTTGATCTGTGTTCACGTTAGCCATGAGTTCTCCTCAAATTAAAATATATTAACCAATAACCTCATTATTATTCATATGGTCTATTCGCACTATTGAAGCCGCTTAGACATCATACGCTTGAAACTTTTTAATGGAAACTAAACAAACCCTTTTAGGAATTCATTTCGTCATTAATAATCAGAAACACCCAATTATCACATGATGCTAGAGTGTTAAATCTATCGTTAAATATAATATAAATATTCATACGTTTTTATATCTTTCAATATAAATCATAACCATGTTCTATATGAATAATTCTACCTGTCTTTAGAACGAATCTAACACACTAGGGTCTTGTTATCTCCACTGACTATTTTATTACGAAACTAAGAAGACATTATAAACTTTTAGTTTTTAATGTATAAACCTAAAGTTTACATTATATAAACATCATCTAATCGCTAATGTGATGAAAAAGGCAGCATTGAAATATAAAAATAAAAAAAATTAATTTCGGCCTTAGATAATTCCTTTTAAGTTTCGTATTCTTGGACAAGATCCTAGGGGATATTGATGTTCAGGTTCCAAAAATCAGAGATAAAAGCAAGCAAAGCTATGTAAAAAAAATCCAATTCGATACGATTTTTATCGGTATACCTGTATATGAAAGGCGTCGTTTAGATGAACTATGGGGAAAAGATTAAAATTGAAGCTGAAATATGCTTAATTGATCTATTATCAAAGCCCCAATAAAACACAGCACTATCAGTGTAATAAAGAGGATTTAATTGATATGAGGATAGTGTGTAATTTTTTTTGTTCTTAAATAAAATTCATTTTCTATTATTTTTATCATAAATGTGTACTCACTTTTTACACTTAAGTTAACAATTAAATATCATTTAATACCGACTACTCTTGCGGGTAAGGCTTCATATAATAGGATTGATCAATAAACGGATCCGGCTGTTTGCGAAAATGATGGCGCAACAAGGTAATCGGTACAATCAACGGCAATTGATCTAAGCGATAGCGTTCAATAGTTTCTATCAATTCCGCTTTATCATCAACATCGAGCGTTTTCTTCAGATACCCCTGAATATGTTGCAGAGTGTTGACATGATTACCCCGGGTCGCAGTAATTTTCAGGCAGCGTATCAACCAGAGTACATAGCTTTGCGCTACTTCCTCGATATTTTTTTAGTAGCATTTGCTACCTGCTGACTTAGACTTCTGGCCATATTTTGTTCATGGCTCATGGCAATCAACTTATGCTGCGAGTGAAAGGTCTGCAACCTGCTAGGGGTTATTATTTCCTGACTGAATTGTTTCCAGCGGTGGTAAACATACACGCGTTGAATAAAATTTTCGCGTAATTTAGCATCTCCAAGGCGACCTTCCTCCTCTATAGGCAGTAAAGGGTAGTGGTCTTTAAGATATTGCGCAAAAATCCCCGTACCGCTACGATCCGGATGTTCGTTTCGGTACACTTTAACTCTTTCCATACCACAACTAGGTGAGCCATTTTTTAATATATAGCCACATAAATCACCCAACCAGTGATCTTGTTTTTGATTGCACGATTGCAGTTGCTCGGTAACATCGCGCTCGTGATCTTTTACAACTACACAGCGAATACCTTGCTCTGTATGTCTGAGCTGAATAGGGGGTCGTGGTACGCTCATACCGCTTTCGAGCTCAGGGCAAAAGGGCTTAAATTCGAAATACTGACTTAAAGTTTGACGAATATAGTCATTGCTCTTATGCCCACCGTCATAGCGTACTTCATTACCTAGCAGGCAACTGCTAATACCTACTTTTATTTCATGTTTATCATCGATCATTAGATTCTTTGAAAATACAAGGTTAATAAATTATTTTTAGGCTAATCAGGAATATGAATTTAAAAAAGCCGGAAAATATTAATTGTTGCATAAGTTCTTGTAAAGTGAGCTATAGTTTATTGATTGCAAAAAAGTTACAACAAATATTTGATACGAGTAGAGATTATCTTGATAACAAATGGGGAGTTATAAAATGAAAGCCTGGTACACAAAATATAATAAGCATATGCATGGGTTGCTTTTTTTAGCATTATTTAGCACCCAAGTAGTCTTTTCTGCTGAATTTAATGATAGCTTACAGGAGGGTAAGTTACCACTTTGCCCTACTTCGCCTAACTGTATTAGTAGTGAACAAGGCATGATTACAGCCATTGATTTCAGTAAAATGGAAGGGCAGCAAGCCTGGTTAAAACTACAGAAAACCATAATCACCCAGGGCGGACAGATAAAAAATCTGCAAAGCGATTATTTACACGCAGTATTTACCACGCCGCTGCTGGAGTTTGTCGATGATGTTCAGGCACGCCTCGACTTGAAAAGTAGGCAAATCCATTTGCGCTCTGCATCACGCACTGGCTATTATGATTTTGGTGCCAATCGTGCGCGTTTGAAAAAAATAAAACAAGCTATGCATATTGCTTTACATCCTGAGGCTTTAAAAAATGTTTATCACTGATCTTTTATACATAATTTCACAGTTGCTAAATTAATGAGTGGGCCTATAAACAAACCAACTGGACCTATTAGGAAATGGCTGTCATCATGCAAGGTAGTCAATATTTCCTCGAAAGATACATTACAAGTGTCAGCAATTTCCGCTCAAATCAAACATATTGCTATATTCGCCTCTCAGGGCATTTAAAAATAAAGTTTTCGTAACCTTAATGACAGGTGGTAATGCTGCGATTAATTTTCCCGCCATGCCTGCTGTGATGTTTACCGAACCACGGATGGCGACTGTCGGTTTAACCAAGGCAGAAGCGCATCATAAAAATATTGAAACCTAGTGCGGTCTGTTACCATTAGAAATGGTAACAGACCGCACTAGCTATTTACGAAGCCCGAGAATTTGTCAAGCTAGTGATCGAAGAAGGCAGCTAAAATGGCCCAAACAGCCGTATTCGCCATCTATAATCAAATAACTATAGAAGAACCTGGGGGTAATTATTTTCTTATTTAACCATGGTAGAAGGCATTACGCTGTGCGCTCAAGCCTTTCATAAAGATATAAAAGAGCTTTCCTGTTGCGTAGGTTAACAATGACTAGCAAACTACAAATAAACAATACCCCCACCAATCTGGTGATGGGCTTTCTCGGAGTGGGTAAGACCACTGCTATCCTGGATTTACTCAATCAAAAACCTAAAAATGAAAACTGGGCGGTGTTGGTTAATGAGTTCGGAAAAATAGGCATGGATGGTGCAATTTATTCTGCTGCGGGTGTGACAGTAAAAGAAATCGCAGGCGGCTGCCTATGCTGTGCGGTCGGATTGCCCTTTCAGGTGAGTCTTAATCGTCTATTAAAAGAAATCAAACCAGACCGTTTACTGATTGAGCCTACTGGATTGGGGCATCCCAAAAAAGTATTGGATATGCTGGTGAATAATTCGTTTAAAGAAGTACTGGATGTACGCGCAAGTGTTTGTCTAGTTGATCCTGAGAAATTAAAAGACAGTCGTTACACGACCCATGGAAATTTCATTGATCAAATCGCTATGTCTGATGTGTTAGTGGCCAATAAAATGGATTTAGCGGGTAACGAGGCAATTAATTTATTTCATCAGTGGAGCGATAATAGTCATCCAGAAAAAGCAATGATTGCACAGACGCAACAAGGGCAATTAGATGTAGCCTGGCTGGATATACCTAGAAACCCACATAGGCTAGCTACCTACCCAGATGCACATAAGGTCAGTAAACTTTCTGCCATTAATCAACCTGATCATTCATTCAGCAATAGCGCAGATGGTTACCAAAGTATGGGGCATATCTTCCCTGCGCAAGTGTGCTTTGATTATCAGCGCTTAAGCGATTTTTTAGGCCAGCTTAACGCAGAACGTATAAAAGGCATTATCAACACTAATAGTGGCTGGTTTATTATTAACGGTACTGATCAAAGTATTAATTATCTTCCGACTACTCCTGCTAATCAAAACCGCATTGAAATTATCACTCAGCAGAATGACTTGACGGATATTCTTACCGCTTTAAACCTGTGCAGATTTACTGCACAGGTTTAAATATATGCTTAGGCACCTGGAAACACACATCATCCATCCTTGCTGGTCTTTTTTCTGTCATCAGCACTGTAGCAATAGTTACGTAGCTAGCTATGCGCCTCTTGCTAGAGCACTGATGATAAACAAACATCCTGCCTAAATATTGGACGGTTATTTATTTCCAGGTGCCTTATCATGTTTATATCAGCGTAAATAAACAAATCAATGTAGTATCTATCAGTTGTCAGGAAAATATTCAGCAGTATTTGCAAGGTAAATAATATGTCATGCCCCTGCCTTTATGGTTTAATACTCAGTTAAACTATGGTCGAACTTGCAGTGTCGTTAAACTACTGCAAGTCAATGTCATTAACAAAATTGCCCGTACTCAGTTGTTTACCGGCAAGTTTTCCATTGGCACAGAAGCGTAGGCGAGATCAACCCAATCGAGTATTAGCTCAACTTGCTACTGGTTTTATCTGCTCCAGAACCAGCCTACTTTCAACAAGACCAGCGTTGTTGCTTATTGGCTTTGATGCCAATCAATTAAATCATTGGAACAAACTATGGTTAAGACTAAATTAGACGAAATACTTGATCGCCTGCGGATAACTCAACAGGAACTGGAAGCTGAAATTGAGCGCTTATTAAAAGATAAACGCGAATTGTTTCATTATAGTTTACGCCGTGGAAAAGTCGTTTTTGAGCGCAGTATTCGTCGCTTGCAACGCCAGCAACGAGCGGGATTATGGAGCTATTTACGTAAGGCACCTATCGCCCATATTCTATCCTCACCGGTTATCTACAGTTTAATTGGACCACTGTTGCTGCTGGACATTTCTATCAGCATCTATCAGCATATCTGCTTTCGTATCTATGGCATTCCTCGTGTAAATCGCTCCCAGCACATAGTGATTGATCGCCACCGTTTACCCTATCTAAACGCTATCGAATCGCTAAATTGTGTTTATTGTGGCTATGGCAATGGACTGATTGCCTATACGCGTGAAGTGATTGCCCGTACAGAACAGTACTGGTGTCCAATCAAACATGCTCAGCGGCGCAAGGATGAACATGACCGTACACTTATGTTTGTTGATTACGGTGACATTGAGGACTGGCGCAAGAATTTCAAAAAGATACGCCATGACTGGTCTGATAGTAATGATGATAACCAGAAAGATGTCTAGTTCGTAGTCAAAACTGCAGTGCACTTACAGCATTGACAAAAACACGCGATGCATTGCCTGAATAAATTCTCAACAGACAAAAAACCCCTTCAGCAAAGCTCGCTGAGTGTATAATAAAAGCGAACAACAACGCCATAATTCAGACACTTACGGTTACTAAAGGAACAGGTATGACACTCGACGTTTATTTATCAGTTTTCACCCTGATGCTATTCTCTCTGGGTATAAATATCGTTTCACTGAAAACACGTATCCCTTATACAGTACTCCTGGTTATTGGTGGATCACTGTTAGTTCCACTGTCCAGGATCGATTTTTTCTCGTTTATCACTAGTTTCCAGTTAACCCCTGAGCTGTTATTTTTTATTTTCCTGCCGATCCTGATTTTTGAATCTGCCTATAACATCAAGATTCGTAATATAAAGGAAAATAAATATGCTATTAGCATTTTAGCCATTGTAGGTTTGCTCATTTCCACCTTCTTTATCGGTTTTGTCGGGCGCTGGGCTTTTCATCTTTTAGGTTTCGACATGCCACTATTGGTCACCTTGTTATTTGGTGCCATTATTTCGGCAACCGACCCCGTTGCCGTGCTTTCGCTGTTTAAAGAATATGGCGCACCACACCGCCTGACCTTGATATTTGAAGGCGAGAGTCTGTTTAACGATGGTACCGCTTTTGCGATTTTCCTGGTTATCCTGGATATCATGCTTCATGGCTATCATGGCAGTACAACACTATTACACGGATTGTTCTCCTTTAGCACCATGATCCTCGGTGGTGGCTTATTCGGTTTGTTTATGGGACTGTTGTTTTCTAAACTTATCGAATGGGTTAAGGGCAATGAACACTTAGAAATCACCTTGACGTTATTGGTAGCACACTTTACCTTTTTGATCGCGGAGCTACTCTCCGAGAAATTAGTGATTTACGGCCACCCTATTCATTTTTCTTCAATCATTGCCACCTTGGTTTCTTCACTGGTCATAGGTAATTTCGGACGCTATAAAATGTCTGCCGGCGTAGAACAGTATATGGAAAAATTCTGGGGCTATTTCGCCTTTATTTCCAACTCACTGGTATTTATGTTGATGGGCTTATTATTTACCAGTCTTTCGATCTCCTTAGATATTGCCATTTTGCCTATCTTCACAATGATTTTAGTGGTCATCATCGCCAGAGCAGTCTCAATATATAGTTCTATTGGTTTTGCTAACCTGCTTACCGCTGAAGAAAGTATTCCGGCAAATTGGCAGCATTTACTTTCCTGGGGGAGTCTACGCGGCTCAATTGCTGTGATTATGGTGCTTTTAATACCCGATGAGTTGAGCCTGCCAGACTGGCAATACGATTTTTCGATTAAAGAATTTATCATTGCGATTACGATTGGTAGTATTTATTTCACTTTACTGGTTAAAGCAACAACCATAGGCAAGGTCATTCGCTGGTTGAAAATTGATGCCTTGTTACCGCATGAACAAATGAGTTACTTTAAGAGTAAAGCTCTTATTTATCAGACTCTATGCGCTAAAAGTAAAGATCTGTTTGACAATCGTGACATTAGTGAAGCACAGTACAACGCTTTAAGCAGTGCATATCAAACTCAGTATCAACAGGTTTGCCAGCAATGTAAGGATCAGACTAAAGGCCTTAGCCATATCGGTGAAAACATGTTGCGAATCTATACACTGGCAATACAAAAAGGTGAATTAAAAGAGCTATTCAGGCGTGATGAAATTAATGAAAGTATCTATAAAAAAAATATACTGATTTTAGATACCCAAACTGAAAAAGTAAAACAGGACCGGCCCAAATTACAATCACTCAATGCTTACTTGAGTTCTTATAAAACTATCTCCAGCCTGATTGGATTTCTACGGTGTGTTTTCATTTTACCTTCTAGCAAAAATGAACCCCATGAACTTTATCTTTATTATCGTACACAATACAAATTAATTAACAAAGTGCTGGATGAATTATCGGTCATTGAAAATTCGCCTTTGGTAGAGATTTTTGACGATTCCCAAGCGATACATAATGTTAGCAACATTTATCAAGGCTTAAAGAAAAATAGCGTGCAGCAAATGGAACATGAAATCCTGTCTAATAGAGGTCTGGTTGATGATATGAATGAACAATCGGCGAAAGCCCTATTACAAATGACTCAGGCTGATACTTTAAAGGAATTGCATGAAGATGAGATTATTTCCAGTAAATTGCATGTATTACTTAAAAATGAAATGCTGCAAAAGTAAACTCTGCTTGCAGGTCATTTAATCTGTCACTGAAAAACAGAACACTTATTTTTACACCCGTATGATCAATCTTTTGTTAAAATAGCACGTATCATTCTAGCTCACATTACCACTATAAAACCATGACGAATTTCTCTCTTACCGCTCTTTCTCCAATCGACGGACGCTATGCAAATAAAGTCGATGCATTACGCCCTATTTTCAGTGAATATGGGTTAATTCGTTTTCGTGTCCAGGTTGAAGTACGCTGGTTACAAGCTTTGGCACAACATAATCAGATAAACGAAGTGCCAGAGTTTACGGCCACTGCAAATCAAGTGCTGGATAATATTATCAATGATTTTTCAGAGGTCGATGCGCAGCGCGTTAAAGATATAGAAAGTACCACTAACCATGATGTCAAAGCAGTTGAGTATTTTTTAAAGGAGAAAATTGCCGATAATGCCGAGCTTAATGCAGTCAGCGAATTTATCCACTTTGCCTGTACTTCCGAAGATATTAATAACCTGTCTTATGCACTGATGCTAAAAGCTGGTCGTGTCGCCATTCTGCCGCAGATTACCGACTGTATAGAAGCACTTAGAAATCTAGCGCATGAACATGCTGCGCAGCCTATGCTGTCACGCACGCATGGCCAATCAGCCAGTCCCACAACAGCAGGTAAGGAATTTGCCAATGTAGTCGCACGCATGTTGCGTCAAAAAGACCAATTCGAAGCAGTGGAAATATTAGGAAAAATTAATGGCGCAGTTGGAAATTATAATGCCCATGCCGTTGCCTACCCCGAAATCGACTGGGAGGATTTTTCCAAAAACTTTGTGCAGTCCTTAGGACTATTCTGGAATGCCTATACGATACAGATTGAGCCGCATGATTATATAGCCGAATTTTTCCAGTCACTATCGCGTTTCAACTCCATTCTTCTGGACTTTGACCGAGATATCTGGGCATATATATCCATGGGCTTCTTTAAACAAAAAACCATCGCCGGTGAGATTGGTTCATCCACGATGCCGCACAAAGTCAACCCGATCGATTTTGAAAATTCAGAGGGTAATATTGGCTTAGCCAATGCCTTATTCCATCACCTAGCTGAAAAACTCCCCGTCTCGCGCTGGCAGCGAGATTTAACGGATTCTACGGTATTACGAAATCTTGGCGTTGGTATTGCACATACCAGTATTGCAATTCAGTCGACCTTAAAAGGGATATCCAAATTAGAAATTAATGCGGATGCAATTGAAGCTGACCTGGATGCTAACTGGGAAGTATTAGCTGAGCCGGTACAAACGCTAATGCGCCGCTATGGCATAGAAAAGCCGTACGAAAAATTAAAAGAGCTCACTCGTGGTCAGCGTATTACTGCTGCTGATATGCAGGTGTTTATTGAAAAACTGGATATCCCCGCTGCAGCTAAACAAGAGCTTATTAAATTAACACCACGCAGTTATACGGGTTATGCCGAAAAGCTGGCTTCTGAAATTTAGTAGTCCAGTAAACCTAATGTTTGTTGTCGTATTTTTATATGACAGCAAATACCGACTTGCGTATAACACAAGTTGCGACAGTATTGCTTCTTATGCAATAAACTGTTATTTTCCTTTGCTGTCACTTGCGCAGCCCCCTGTTAGATAGATGAATACAGTTCTTAATATTAAGTCGAAATCTGAAATGCATCTATACCTCAAGGGAGCCTAGTGCTGTGCTATTAATAACTATTTGAGGCAGATGTGGCATTAACTCCTGAACTAAACGAACGCTCGCAACAATTATTAAAGACGCTGGTAGAACGCTATATCCATGATGGTCAACCCGTCGGTTCGCGTGCTTTATCAAAAGATTCTGATTTACACCTGAGTCCTGCCACTATTCGTAATGTTATGGCAGACCTTGAAGACCTGGGTTTGATTCATTCGCCACATACCTCGGCAGGGCGCGTACCGACTGTGAGTGGCTATCGTTTTTTTGTTGATACTTTATTATCGGTTAAACCTTTGCAAGAGCAGGAACTGGGCTTGTTGCACGATGGTTTAACTAATCAGGCAAATGAAGATGTCGTGGGTATAGCATCAAAATTATTATCTGAAACATCTCACATGGCTGGTGTGGTCACTTTACCGCGCAAAGATCTAGTTTGTTTACGGCATATAGAATTTTTACCTTTATCCAATACGCGTGTACTGGTTATCTTTGTCACAAACGAGCAAGAAGTGCATAACCGGATTATTCATACGGCGAAAAAGTTTTCTGCTGCAGAATTACAGCAAGCGGCCAATTATCTGACTTCATTATATTCTGGTCATAGCCTTGCTGCTGTGCGTGAAGCGGTGGTTAAAGAATTACAATTAGATCAGCAGCAGGTTAATCAAACCATGTACGATGCGGTCAGTATGGCGCAACTGGCATTTACTGATGAGGCAAAAAAGGATGATTATATTTTGTCTGGAGAAACCAATCTAATGGGCTTTTCCGAGTTGTCGGATATGGATCGTTTAAAAGGTTTGTTCGACGCCTTTAGCCAGAAGCGCGGTATTATCCATTTGTTAGACAAGTGCCTGGAAGCCGATGGCGTACAAATCTATATTGGTGAAGAATCCGGTTATCAGGCTTTTGAGCATTGTAGCCTGGTGACTTCGCCCTATTCTATCAATGATGAAGTAGTCGGTGTCCTGGGGGTCATAGGCCCGACACGCATGGCTTATGAGAAAATTATTCCTTATGTCGATGTGACTGCAAAATTATTAGGTGCCGCCTTGAATGCAAAGTCTTGAATAAAGATTAAGCATCCCCATCATAAGTGCATATTTTTTGTAATTAATCAGTGCTTACTTGTATTTGTCTTACGTAAGGCGTGGTATCAACCCGCCTGTATCCACAAAAAAAGTGTTTAGCTAAAAGATAAAGCCATACCCTGGCTTTATCTTTTGCTAGGTTGATAGCTAATTGATTAATGACATTTTTTTATGTAATAGCTATATTTTTTTGGAGCAACAACAAATGAGTAAAGACCAGCTACCCCCGGAGTCTCAATCTGATAACGATTTGGATGAGGACATTCTTGAGCAAGTGGAAGACTTGAACAGTGACGACATAGAAATAGTTGAGCCTGTAGAGCCTGATGGTGAGATTACTATCGAAGCATTGCAACAGCAATTGGCAAAGGCAGAAAAAAAAGCTACTGAGAACTGGGATAAAGTCCTACGTATTCAGGCGGAAATGGATAACCTAAAAAGGCGCACACAAAAAGACCTGGATAGTGCGCACAAATTTGGTCTGGAAAAATTTGCCAAAGAATTACTCAGCGTCATTGATTCACTGGAATTAGGCTTGCAAGCCGCTACCAGTGATGTACCTGAAGTAATTAAACTGAAAGAAGGCAGTGAATTAACCGTTAAGCAGTTTGAGTCTGTATTCGCTAAATTTAATATTGAAGCAATCGACCCTATCGATCAGCCGTTTAATCCCGAATTCCATCAGGCGATGACTATGATGCCAACAGCAGATGCAGAGCCAAATACGGTGATTAATGTCATGCAAAAAGGTTATGTATTGAACGGCCGTTTGATTCGCCCTGCGATGGTGGTGGTCGCTCAGGCAGCAACCTAAAGCAGGTTATTTTCAAAGCGCAAAGAAAACAGGGCTTGAAAAAAAAATTAACAACCACATATCAGATTTAACTTTTTAAATATATAAACCTTTTTGGAGCATTCAATGGCTAAAATGATTGGAATTGATTTAGGTACAACTAATTCATGTGTTGCGGTACTGGAAAACGGTAAAGCACGCGTTATAGAAAACAGCGAAGGTGCTAGAACAACACCTTCAATTATTGCATTTACTAAAGATGACGAAGTATTAGTCGGTCAGTCTGCTAAACGTCAGGCGGTAACTAACCCGGAAAATACATTATTCGCGATTAAGCGTTTAATCGGTCGTCGTTTTAAAGAGGATGTGGTACAAAAAGACATCAAGATGGTGCCTTATAACATTATCGAAGCAGAAAATGGTGATGCCTGGGTTGAGTGTCATGGTAAAAAAATGGCTGCACCTGAAATTTCATCTCGTATTTTGATGAAACTAAAAAAAGATGCAGAAGCATTTTTAGGTGAAGAAGTAAAAGAAGCAGTAATTACTGTTCCTGCCTACTTTAATGATTCTCAGCGTCAGGCAACTAAAGATGCGGGCCGTGTTGCAGGACTCGATGTTAAACGTATTATCAATGAGCCAACTGCAGCAGCATTAGCATTTGGTATGGATCAGACACCAGGTGACTCTACAATAGCTGTGTATGACTTAGGTGGTGGAACATTTGATATTTCCATTATTGAAATCGCAGAAGTTGAAGGCGAGCACCAGTTTGAAGTATTAGCGACTAACGGTGATACATTCCTAGGTGGAGAAGATTTCGACTTACGTATCATTGATTATCTGGCATCTGAGTTTAAAAAAGACAATGGCATTGACTTACACAATGATCCATTAGCTTTACAACGCTTAAAAGAAGCGGCAGAAAAAGCAAAAATCGAATTATCTTCTGCAGAACAAACAGATATTAACCTGCCTTATGTAACAGCGGATGCCTCAGGTCCCAAGCATTTAAATGTTAAGTTAACGCGCGCCAAATTAGAGTCTTTAGTTGAAGATTTAATTCAGCGTACTAAAGGCCCTTGTGAAACAGCATTGAAAGATGCGGGTCTATCTACAAGTGAAATCAGCGATGTTATTATTGTTGGTGGCCAGACACGTATGCCGAAAGTACAGCAAATCGTACAGAGCATTTTCGGTAAAGAGCCTCGTAAAGATGTCAACCCTGACGAAGCGGTTGCCTTAGGTGCTGCGATTCAGGCCGGTGTTTTAGGTGGTGATGTTACAGATGTCTTGTTATTAGATGTGACACCTCTATCTTTAGGCATTGAGACTATGGGCGGTGTAATGACTAAGCTGATCGAAAAAAACACCACTATTCCGACCAATGCATCACAGGTATTCTCTACTGCTGACGACAACCAGACTGCGGTAACTGTGCATGTCTTACAAGGTGAGCGTGAAGTCGCTACAGGTAACAAGTCATTAGGCCGTTTTGATTTAGCAGATATTCCACCAGCACGTCGTGGAGCACCTCAAATTGAAGTTGCATTTGATATTGATGCCAATGGTATCCTGAATGTTTCGGCAAAAGATAAAACAACGGGTAAAGAGCAATCTATCATCATTAAAGCATCGAGTGGTTTATCAGACGAAGAAGTTGAGCGTATGGTAAAAGATGCTGAAGCTCACGCAGAAGAAGATAAGAAAGTCACTGAACTAGTTTCTGTGCGTAATACAGCGGAAAGCATGATCAACGCGACTGAAAAATCGATAGAAGAATTAGGCGAGCAAGTCACTGAAGAAGAAAAAGCTGCAATTGACGCTGCTGTCGAAGAGCTAAAAGAAGTCGTTAAAGGTGACGATAAAGAAGCTATCGAAGCAAAAACAACTGCGCTAACTGAGTTGTCAGGCAAACTGGCTGAACGTGCCTATGCACAGCAAGCAGGCGCTGAAGGTGCACCAGATATGGACGGTGCTGCTCAGCAACCAGCTGACGAAGCTGATGATAGTGTTGTTGATGCGGAATTTGAAGAAGTGAAAGACGACGAGAAAAAATAAGTCGTAACACTCCATTTTAATAATGGAAAACGCCTCGCCACAGAGAAAATCTGTGGCGAGGCGTTGTTGTATCAAATTAAGAGTGGCCTTTAACCACGAAATTACGCAAGTATTAAGACCCGTGACTTAAAATTTACTCTTTTTTGTAAGTATAAAAAATCAAATTTAACAGGGCTATACTTCACGCTGTCACGGGTGAGGAATTGATAGCGAGCTGTTTTTTGTCGAAAGCAAGGTGCTCAAACAGGCGCATAGATAACTACGTAACTGTTTCAGAAACGTAGCTATCGGCAAAAAAACAGCCGTTAGGATTCCGCATTCCGTGACAGCGTGAAGTATAAGCCCTGACAATGTTAGGGTGTGGACTGAAACATGGCAAAAGAAGACTTTTATAAACTACTGGGTGTTAGTAAAAACGCAAGTGAACCAGAAATAAAGAAAAACTATCGCAAGATGGCAATGAAATATCACCCTGATAGAAATAAAGAAAAGCCAAAGGTAGCTGAGAAGAAATTCAAACAGATTAAAGAAGCTTACGAAATTCTATCCGATGCTCAGAAACGTTCAGCTTATGACCAGTTTGGTCATGCCGGTGTTGATAACTCTACTGGTGGTGGCCGAGGTGGCTTTGGCGGTAATGCTGAAGGCTTTGGCGATGTCTTTGGTGATGTTTTCGGTGATATTTTTGGTGGTGGTGGAGCTAGCGGCGGTCGCCAACGCAGTAATGTACAGCGCGGTGCCGATTTACGCTATAACCTGGAACTCTCTCTAGAAGATGCTGTTGCCGGTACTGAAGCTAAGATCAGAGTACCCGTATTAACCGCCTGTGGAGAATGTAGCGGATCAGGTGCTAAAAAAGGCTCCAGCCCGGTAACATGTTCAACCTGTCAGGGGCATGGCCAAGTTAGAATGCAGCAAGGATTTTTCTCTGTACAGCAGGCATGTCCTACCTGTCAGGGCACAGGTCAGCAAATTAAAGACCCTTGTCGTAAATGTCAGGGACAGGGACGTGTTCAAGAAAATAAGACCTTATCTGTCAAAGTACCACAAGGTGTTGATACCGGCGATCGTATTCGCTTGGGCGGAGAAGGAGAAGCAGGCGCTCATGGCGGTCCAGCTGGAGACTTATACGTTCAGATTCAGGTAAAAGATCACCCTATTTTTACCCGTGATGGTGCGAACCTTTATTGTGAAGTGCCCATCAGCTTTCCTACAGCCTGCCTGGGCGGCGAACTGGAAGTACCTACTCTAAGTGGTAAGGTTAAATTAAAAATTCCTGCCGAGACCCAGACAGGAAAATTATTTAGATTACGCGGCAAAGGCGTTAAGCCAGTGCGTGGTGGTGCAGTGGGTGATTTAATGTGTCGTGTGCAGATTGAAACCCCGGTGCGATTAACAAAAGAGCAAAAAGAACTGGTTGAGAAATTTCGCGAGGCCCTATCATCTGGCGGCAAACACCATAGTCCACAAGAGCATACTTGGGTCGATGGTGTAAAAAGTTTTTTCGATAAATTAACAGGATAATTAAGCATGATCAGAGTTGCGGTTGTCGGTGCTTCAGGGCGTATGGGCTTGTGCTTAATCAAAGCTGCGGCACTAGCGGATAAAACAACACTTAGCGCTGCAATTTCACGTGTTGGCAGCGCTTCAGTCGGTATAGATGCAGGCATACTAGCCGGCATTGGAACGCTTGATGTAATTATTAATGACGACCTTGCCGAGGTACTGGATCAGTTTGATGTATTAATTGATTTCTCTCGCCCTGAACCATCCATGCAATATATAGAACTATGCCGTCAAGCGGGTAAAAAACTGGTCATCGGCACAACAGGCTATAGTGAACAGCAGAAAGCGCAGATTGCTACCGCAGCTAAAAACACGGCTATCGTTATCGCTCCTAATATGAGCGTAGGCGTTAATCTTTCGCTAAAATTATTAGAAATGACTGCAAAAGTGATGGGTGACTATACAGATATCGAAGTGATAGAAGCGCATCACCGACATAAAGTCGATGCGCCTTCAGGCACCGCTTTACGTATGGGCGAAGTTATTGCGGATGCTTTAGGTCGCGATTTGCAAGACTGTGCCATCTACGGGCGTGAAGGTGATACTGGTGAGCGTGAGCGGAAAACCATCGGATTTTCCACCATTCGTGCCGGTGATATTGTTGGCGAGCATACGGTGATGTTTGCCGATGAAGGCGAGCGAGTTGAAATCACTCATAAAGCGACTAGCAGAATGACCTTTGCCAATGGCGCGGTACGCGCTGCCGTCTGGTTAGAAAATCAAGAAAATGGCCTGTATGATATGCAGGATGTTCTTGGTTTGAAAGATCTCTAGCGCAGCAATATCTGAAGCAAGCGGCAAGACATGAATCTTACCGAAACAGCTTATTAGTTGTACTGATACGCAGAGTTAAATTCAAACCAGGAAATGTTAGCCAATATTCTGACTCACAAGATATTCTTCATAGGTGCCACGAAAATCAACTATTCCTGAGGGTGATAGTTCCAGTATCCGGGTTGCCAGACTGGAAACAAATTCACGGTCATGGCTAACGAAAATTAAAGTCCCCGGGTAATTTTCCAGCGCTAGATTCAATGCCTCGATAGATTCCATATCCAGATGATTGGTCGGCTCATCCAGTAATAGAATATTATTACGACGCAACATCAGCTTACCAAAGATCATCCGGCCCTTTTCCCCACCGGATAGTACACTCACCTTTTTATCGATATCATCCTGAGAAAATAACAAACGCCCCAACGTACCACGTATAGCCTGATCATCATCACTAGGTTGCCTCCATTGCTCCATCCAGTCAAATAATTGTTTATCTTGTACAAAATCAGCCGCATGATCTTGCGCACAATAGCCTATATCTGAATTATCAGACCATTTTACCGTCCCTGAATCTAGCTCTGTTTCTCCTGCCATGCATTTTAATAAGGTTGTTTTACCAATGCCGTTTGGACCGATAATGGCAATACGCTCACCTACCTGTACCATCAGGTTAAGCTGCTTAAATAATTGTTGTTCATAACCTTTAGTCAGATCTTGTATTTCTAGTGCCAGCCTATGCAGTTTTTTATTTTGCTCGAAGCGGATAAACGGATTTTTCCGGCTCGAAGGCTTGATCTCAACTAGATCTATCTTTTCCATCTGTCTTGCGCGAGAGGTCGCTTGTTTTGATTTTGAGGCGTTGGCAGAAAAGCGACTGACAAAGGCTTTGAGTTCGGTAATTTTCGCTTGTTTTCTGGCGTTATCGGCTTGTAACTGATCGGTAACCATCGTTGATGCGGTCATATAATCATCATAAGAACCTGGATAAAGCCGAATTTCACCATAATCCAGATCAGCCATATGACTACACACGCTATTTAGGAAGTGTCGATCATGCGAGATGATGACCATGGTGCACTGACGTTCATTTAACACCCCTTCCAGCCAGCGGATAGCGTTAATATCCAGGTTATTTGTCGGCTCGTCCAGCAGCATAATATCTGGTTCAGCGAACAATACCTGCGCTAATAATACGCGCAATTTCCAGCCGGGGGCAACGTTACTCATGAAGCCATAATGTTGCTCTGGCGGTATTCCGACACCGGCTAATAATTCCCCGGCACGCGACTCGGCAGTGTAGCCATCCATCTCGGCAAATTCAGATTCTAGTTCTGCAACACGCATCCCTTCTTCCTCTGTCATCGCTGGATTAGCATAAATGGCATCACGCTCCGATTTTACTTTCCATAATTCTTCGTGCCCCATAATGACAGTATCTATTACCGCATACTCTTCATAAGCAAACTGATCCTGTTTCAGTTTACCAATGCGTTCCTGTGAATCTTTGGAAACATTACCCGCTGTTTGCTCCAGGTCACCACCCAAAATTTTCATAAAGGTTGTTTTACCACAGCCATTGGCACCAATAAGTCCATAACGATTTCCGTTACCAAATTTAACAGAGACATCTTCAAAGAGCGGCTTGGCGCCAAATTGCATGGTGATATTTGCGGTGGTAAGCATGTTTATTTTCTAGGTAGTGAGTAAGCACATAAGCCTGAAAGATCAGAACATAGGATGTGCTTTTATAATTGATATTATCTTTAAAAGGAGCCGTATTCTACTTGAATTCCATCTTTCAATGTGAATAAATCAGAAATTTCTATGGCTAAAACCTGAATACTTTCAAGAAAAACCATTCAATTATAAAATTCAACAATTCCGGTTTCAATATTGTACATTGCCCCAACGATACTAATTCCACCCGCTGCTTCCAGTTCAGCCAGGACATCACTGCGTTGCTTCACTTGCTCTACCATCAGCTCAACATTACGCTCTGCAACCTTCTCTTCTCGCGAGCAGTAAAGAGAACTGTTGTTAGTGAGTTTTCCCATGTTAACGGATTCAATGGCAGGTTGTATTTTTTCCAGTAACCCCGTTAAATTACCTAGCTTAGTTCCCGAGCATGCACCTTTGATAGCACCACAATGGGTGTGCCCTAACACCACGACCAATTTAGAGCCTGCTGATTTACAGGCAAACTCCATACTGCCCAGAATATCTTCATTAACGATATTTCCAGCGACTCTAACACTAAAGACATCACCCAGTCCTTGGTCAAAAATCAATTCCGCTGAAGTACGTGAATCAATACAGCTTAAAATGATGGCAATAGGAAACTGCCCCTCTACACTCTCGTTTGCCTGTTCTAAAAGATTACGATTATTTTTAAGGCTATTAACAAAGCGGCTATTTCCTGATTTTAATATCTCCAGCACACCTTTGGGCGATAATGCCTGCTGAGATTCTTTTGTAATGGGCAAGGCACGCTCGACCGGTTTTAAAAAACCAAAACCACGCAAATTTTGAATGACTAGATTGATCTTCCTACGTTTTGCCTCAACCTTGAAATTCTGGATAACTTCGTAAACATCATAATCAATATATTTAGCGTAGGTTGCATCGATCACTAAGCTAGATTTGGCCGGTAGATTACTTAATATATGAAGAATTTTTGACTTATTCAAAAATGAAACATTGTCCGAAAAGGTAATAACTGTTTTATTTGATTTTTTCTGTTCAAGTAAATAAAACCCCACTTTCAAATTTTCTAGCAAAATAAAAAACAAGGCAAACCCCATACCTATACTAATACCTGTCAACATATCAGAAAAAATCAATCCGAAAATCGTTGCCATAAATGGAATGAAATGAAAGTAACCTACCTGATACATAGTTTTAAATAAGGCTGGCTGAGCTAATTTATAGCCGACCACCAGTAAAATAGAAGCAAGACTTGCCAAAGGGATCATATTGGCTACATGAGGAACCCACAACACCACAATTAATAGCAAAACACCCTGAGTGAACGCTGCGGTTTTAGTACGTCCACCTGATTGCATATTTGCCGAACTTCGTACAATCAGCTGGGTCATCGGTAAACCACCAATCAAACCAGAACAGATATTACCGATGCCCTGCGCTCTAAGCTCTCGATTACTAGAGGTAACTCGCTTATAAGGGTCGAGTTTATCTACCGCCTCCACACATAATAAAGTTTCCAGGCTGGCAACAATAGCGATAGTAAAAGCAAGCGTATAAATAGCAGGGTTGGTAATTTGGCTAAAATTCGGTAAGGTAATTAAACCAAGGACATCGTGCAGTGTTTCTGCTTCGGGCAACCTGACAAGATGGCTCGCACCCAATGCCAACTCTGGATAAAAGAATACAAACAGCTGATTTAATAATACTCCGACAATCACCACAATTAACGAACTATGCAACCATCGTCTAAACGGGTATTGCTTAATCCAGTTGGTTTCCCATAGCAGTAGAATCGCCAGACAAACCAGACTGATAACCACCGCGCCAGGAGCAATAAAATCCAACATATGCCCTAATTCTGTCAACGTTGTGTAATCATCACCCTGAAAAAATGAGATATCCCCTTCATAATCCTTGTCATACCCCATTGTATGAGGAATCTGCTTAAGGAAAATAATAATCCCTATACCCGATAGCATGCCGGTAATCACAGCAGAAGGAAAATAATAGCCAATCACTCCCGCCCCCAGGTTCCCGATAATAAATTGAATAACCCCTGCCAAAACAACGGCTAACAGGACGGCATCAAAACTCAGTTCCTGAATAGCCGCAAAGACAATTACCGCCAGTCCTGCAGAGGGACCGCTAATACCTAATGCCGAGTCACTAAAATGGGTTACTACAATACCACCAACAACTCCGGTTATTAATCCCGCAAACAACGGAGCCCCAGATGCAAGCGCAATACCCAGGCATAAAGGCAATGCCAGTAGGAAGACTACAATACCCGCAGGTAGATCATGACGCAGACTATTTGTATATCCCGACAGCATCCCCGCACCCATTAGTAAAGGTCGTTTTATCATTCGCTCTTTTATCCTGTAAAAATACATCAAAATATAACTGCTGTATTATATAGGAATATGTTCCTGACAAATCTTCTCGCTATCATTTTTACTTAATTTTTCCTGCGTTAACTGATAATAAAATACATTCGCATTTCTAGTAAAATTTTTACAAGTTTTACATACTCCAAAAGGCATTGATTCGTTGGATTTTTGCAGCGCTGTCAGTGCATCAATAAAAATTTCTTCTCCCCCTGATATTGATGTATTTGTCGCTAAAATAACCGATGCTTTATTAAACAGCTCAGTCGACTTGGCTTTTTTAAGATATTACGCCCTTTTTGCAACAGTTGAATATGAAAAAACCGTTTATTAGCCCCCCTGGTTATCTTTATAAACTCTCTTTTCTCAAGAATTATAAACGTCGAGGTTTCGCGTGATGGGGAATATATTATGGCAGGTTCATTTGTACCACATAATGCCGTAAATCTAGATGCAGAGGCATTAAATCCCTTAAAGATGCTAAAATTATTAGGTGTAGATCGAGATGGTATTCAGCTCAGGTTCTGAGCTGATTATAGGTACACCCTACGCTGATGTTTTTGCCATCGCGCTGGAAAATGCTTGTCAGGTCTGGGTAGTAGACTTAAAAGAAAGCTTTCCATTAACAAAAATCAAAAATATAGGGCGCCATTTACATGACGCCTTCTTGACTCAAGAAGGCAAAAAACTCATGGTTGCCTCTTATGATGACAGTGTGGTTATATGAGAAAAACACGAAATCATCAAAAAACTGCCTGCCGGTTGCGTGTCTCATGTGTGGGGGACAGCCGTTAAAGTGGATGGCCGTACTTTAGGCTTTGGAACCAATTTTGGTACTTGTGATAAAACATGGCCAGCGCATGGGATCTGGACAAATTGGAACTGATTAAACAAAATTCGGTCTATGGTGGTACTTAATCCCTGTGTATCAACGCAGCCTATACGGGCGATGAAGTCGTTGTTTACGGCTCAATATCATTGAAAAAAGCCGCCAATATTCGTATAAATAGCCCCACTGAAATATTCTCTCATGGCCGTGTTAAATATATGACACGTGACTTATCACTTGATGAAATGGAGTAAGACCTATAATAACCCTGTCTTATTTTTTTGTGTAAGCTTTGCTTTAGGTTTTAGCTTGAACAGTTAGGCAGCCAGTATTTATGCTGGTAAAATCAATGCAGCGGCCGTTTGCTCTTAGTGTCACGGGATTCGTTCTACCAGTGCCGAAGCATCATTCCCTCCTTTAGCAGGTTGAGATGAAGCCTATCTTGAATTGGCCTTAAAAAACTTGTAGAGCGGACTTTATCCGCTAATGCATTCGTACCCAACATATTCAAACAACCCACTATAGACAGAAGGCCTTATGAAAAAAAATCTCACCCTTTACGCACTGCTATTCAGTATGACGGCTGTTAACACCTATGCCGAAGAAGTTGACTGTGTCACAACATCATGGAAATTAATTGGCGCTAATCATAAAGTCTGCGTGCAAGCCTATGATGATCCAAAAGTTAAGGGCGTTAGTTGCTATATGAGTCAGGCTAAAAAAGGCGGACTTTCAGGGACTTTTGGCTTGGCCGAAGACCCGGCTCAATTTTCTCTGGATTGTCGCCAGGTTGGTAAAATTATTATTGATTCAAAACTACCCGAGCAGGAAGTCGCGTTCAGTGAAGATACGTCGCTTTTGTTTAAAGAAACGCGCGTCAACCGGATATATGATGAAAAACGCAATACGCTTATTTACCTTGCCATCAGCCGCAAAGTAATTGATGGCGCACCTGCAAATAGCATATCAACAGTCCCTATTATGCCGTGGGGAAAATAAGCTCTACAAACTAACATTACTCATATTTTTATCAACATAAAAGGCATCAAGGACTTGAAGTTTTATATCTTTTCTTCATGCCCTTCATGCCCTTCATGGTAAAAAATGGGTTAATCGCTAACTCGTTCACCTATTGCATTTTAAATCATAAATGACGCACCTAATACCCCTGCTCAGCTTATTACTATTTTCTCAAAGCAGCGTTGCTGAATTACCTGGCGCAGGTGAGCTAGGTGTCATTATCGAAAGAGAACCGGCAGACGTACAAATCCTTTACACCACGAGTAAATCTTCATTAAGTAGAATCATAGGTTAAGGCGACCTATCGCATGCCTCCGTGGTTTTCTCCCGAGATGCCCGCTATGCTTTTATCTTTTGCCGTGATGGCGGCCCTGTATAACGAAAATCAACTATAGAAAGTCGTTGGGTTAGTCGATGCCTCTGAGCACAAATTTATTTTCAGTTTGTTTGATGCAGGGTGAATGTGGATTGCTGAGCTTACAGGTCTCATTCAGGCTAAAATTTAAAAATATAGGTAAACAAACCTGATGATGCCCTGCTCTCTCCGGATGGTCCTGATTATGGCAAATAATGAGCTACACGTGTTCAAGCTAGGTCACGAGATGTTAGCTTTCATAACATGTCAGAAGAAGGGACTAAAATTAAAGACGCCTTGATGAGCATTAGCCAAACAGCTAAAAACTAAATGTTAGAACTTATGAGTTTAAAATTCAGTTTATTGATTTAATATACATCAAAACTCAGGTCTATAACGGACTACCGAGCTAAATTCTCTAATCATTTGGGGGCTGTCATTTTATTTCTGTTTCCAGTGCCCATTAGCAGCCTGATACCACCAGCCGGATTGTGCATGACCAACCCAGCTAAGGGAAAAAGTCGCTTTAATCTGATTAAACCACTCAGGGTGATCGTTTGCCTTGGCAATAGCATGATATAGATTAATCCTGTCGGTATTTTCCGCTTGAATCAATTTATTAACTTTATTCCGGTCTTTTAATGCAACACTCCCCCTAGTAGCCAAAAAACCATCAAACTTAATACCTATAATGCCTTGCTGATAAAACCTTTTTAAGGAACTAAAACGGTTGCGCATATTTGCTCTGATACGCCTAATATCAGCGCTATCTACTGACAAATTTGCTTCTGCATGTGCAGAGGTAATAAACAGGGAAACAGTCTGATCTAGCAGTTGATAAAAACTTATCTGCCATTGCGCCAGATCAGAAACTGGCAGCAACTGGCTTTGAGGTTTCTCCGGTTCACTGCTTTGTATATCCTGTATTATTTCGTCTGCTACCTTTTCAGCCGCAGCGGCAGGAAAATAAATATTAATAGTCACACAAGCGGTTAAAAATAAAGCACTCATTAACGGTATTTTTTGTATATTCATAGTTATCCCATTACTCAACAATAACCTCATCAGAGGCTTCAATTCTATTTAAACGATTTAACAATACATTCCAATCCAGCCTAGGGTTATAACCTATAATATCAATTCTTGGCAAGCCTCCCCCCTTGATTAGATAAAATCCATTATCAACGGCTTCAACTCCCATTAGTTGACAAACACCCTGATACAGATAACAACCAAAACCTAATTTTCTGTAGCCAAACGTACTAAATAGTCCCAAAAAGCCTCTGGATAAAACATCTGATATACCGCCACCGCCGATGCTGGCAATATTTTCTACAGCTTGCTGACTGATTCTATGCCTAGAGTTATCGTCTTCGGGGGTTCCTACCCAGGCATAAAATGATACTGGCTTCCAGTTTTCCAGATACAGGTTTTGCACAGTTCCGGATAATCTACCTTCGATATAACCTATATCAAAGGTATGCGTGACGGCCTGCAGGTCTAGACGGTCAAATTCAATACCTGTGTAAAACTGCGGAAAGTCACTAAAAAGTCCTGAAGAAGCCAGGTCTTTAATAATTACCTCACCATCGAAAACCTGCATTTTAATGTTACCGTCCAGCGACAATGTTTTATCCTGATACCGTACCGAGGGAATATAGCCACTGATAGTGCCACTCAAGGGCGTCCAATCGAGTGCTTTTGTTAACTGCTGCAAAGATAATTTTTTTATATCCGCTGCAAAATAAACATTGGCATCTTCTGAATTTTCAGTAGCCGAGAAACTAAATCGTTTAATGGATAACAATCCGCCTAAAAGCGCAAGATTAGCAGGTTTTAACAATTCAACCTGCCGAGCATAACTGACAAAATCGAGTTGGCCAGCCTGAAATGGAATTGCCTGTATGTTTAAATGTTGCCAGTTTATATAAGAAGACTGCTTATTACTGCCATTCTTAGACCAGTTAATCGAAGCATTAGCCTGTTTGATAGCCCACTTATTTTCAGCTTCAGCTAGAAATAAGTGACTGACAACAATACTAGCGTCCTGCAACTTGTGCTGTTTTATCTTAAGTTGAACGTCTGCTATACCAGCCAATTCAATAGCATGAAAGGCACTAGACTCAAGAAAAGGCAAAAGATAAACCGGGGTCGCCAATTTTAATTGAGGGACATAAAGTGTTAAATCAGCAGTTTCCATTTTGAATTCGGATTGATAAGAAAGCTCTGCATTGCCTTTCAATTCAAGATAATGAGGATGTTCAATGTGAAATTTCTGCACCTGAATTTTTTTTTGACCCGGTTGCCATAAGCCCTGTGCGGAGACTGTAAATTCATCATCTTTGTTCAATTGGAGATAAACAGGGTCTACATACAAGTCGCCAGTTAACCAGTTGTTACTGTGCCACCGCCAACCCGTTTTATTTTTTCTTAGCGTAAATTCTGTTTGCAAGTCTGCCGATTCACTTGCCAGCTTTCCCTGCTGATCCTGTATTGATAATTTTGTCAACAAGGCCCTAATAATGAGCCTCTGGATAGTTGTCTGAGTGCCTTTGAGCTGCATATTAAAATCCAACATGCCTTGTGTTACTGTTAAGCCTTCCAGAGAAAACCAGGTCTGTAATTTTACCAGGTCTATATTTTTTGCTTTGATACGAACCTGCCATTGATCAGCTTCTTCCTGCATATAGACTGATAACATTCCACCAGCTAATGACAACCGTTTAATGGTGATTTTAGTTTTGTTATCCTGTAGTTGAATGGAAAAATCAAAAAACTGTGTTTTGAACTTCTCAGAATTGAAACGCCCGTGCCCGTCAGAACATTCAAGATAATGCTCGTGCCAAGAAAACTGCTTGCAATGAATGTCTAGTTCAGTGAAAGTATTAAACGGAGGGGGTAAGATCAGGGTCGCAGATTGCAGGGATATTTTCGCAGGTGACTGGTTAATGTCATGTATTTCCAGTACTGCATTTTTTAAGGAAAATTCCTCAGCCGTCATACTGTCTATGTTCACGGTCATTGCATTTATTGCATAGGCACTTTGCACCGAACAAAATAAGCTAACAATAATTATTTGTAGCAGAGCATTTCGAATATGGCACATACCTTAGCCAACAATTGAATACTGTCTACAGGCCTTTTTATGCATATAAACCACCCTCTCAGCATTCTTAGCTTGTGATTGAACGGAAAAAAATTTCCCCTTTAAAATCAGCATACTATATTCTAATAATGGTTAATAAAACGATTGGATATTCAAAATCCGCCATTTTAGTATTTACATAAAAACAGCTAAGCCACTGTTTTTAAATGTAAATTTATACCCTAAAAGTGCACTGAAAACCCCTGAGTCTTCAATACCCGCCCTAACTTACCAAAACTTCGCGCAAAAAAACATGAGAAATGTCATCTGGTGATGATATTCAACTCATCCTGCTTGGATTACAACACATTTATACAACAAAATCTTTGAAAGAAGCTATTTTCAAAATTCTTCAAGAAGTCATTTCGCACAAGAGCAAAAAGGATAGTAATGGAACGGTTCCTAGAGAAGGCAAACGGATTGGAACTTTTATTGTCGATATTGAAGAGGAGCATGATGAAAAAAATATAAAACAGCCAGAATAATGTAGATTACCGAAAGGACAATTGTTACTAACTCCCAAGTTAGAACTCGAGAACTGGTGGACTACACTTAAATATCCCAGCAAAGATGTATTTCCCCTGGACAGAGACCATGCGACCTCAGCACAATGTCATAATGAAATAAAAACGAATCTGGACCTGGAAAGACTGCCCTTTGGGAAGTGTGCAGGCAATACATTGATTTTGACGCTTGGCCTTTTTAATTACAACATGCTGAAATGGATCGGATTAGAAAGCTTAACCCATCTTCGCCACTTATACTGTCAATTCCCCATTATTTCAATGAGTTAAATTTTCAGTCGGTCTCGGTTAGCACTACAGATTTTAGATTAACGGTCGTTTTAAATTTTCCTATCGGGTCTGGGGTAATGTTCAATGCAGTGTATATTTGTTTTTGCCTGGCCTCTACTTTGCATGTGGTTCTCAGGTGAATGATAGTGTCGCTATCTTTAGGCAAGGTAATGGTCAGGCGCTGCTGGGTCGACATGATACTGCGAATGCTGTCCCAGCTTAAGTGAAAAACCTGCAGTCTGAGTTGATGACGCAGTGTATGCACCAAATGATAAGCCAATAAGGTGTTAAATCGAGCGTTTACGGTTGATAAGCCTGATACATGCTATGTCGGTGACATGATGTATATCGCGACAAGAGAAGGTTGGTTATACCTTGCGACTGTGATTGATTTATATTCACGCCGCGTTGTTGGATGGTCAATGGCAGATAATATGCGAACAGCCCTCGTCAATGATGCATTGTCTATGGCACTTAACCAAAGAAAACCTGAAAATAATCTGCTGTGGCATAGTGATAGAGGAAGCCAGTATGCCTCAGAAAGCCACCGAGAGCTACTGGTCGCCAATGGCATTACGCAAAGTATGAGTCATAAAGGGAATTGTTGGGACAATACGGTCGCTGAAAGCTTTTTTAACAGCCTTAAGACAGAGCTGGTGCATCATTTCGACTTTGCAACACGCGCAGAAGCAAAGCAGGAAATCTTTGAATATATCGAAGTTTTTTATAACCGTAAACGACACCATTCAGCTAATAATTATATATCACCTGCTGATGACGAAATGCTGCCAAAATCAGCGTAATTTTGTGCCCAAAAAAATGTTGACACATCAGCTACGAAAAATCAACAGAACCAAGAACTCAACTAACCCAGACTCAAATTTTAGGTCTGGGTTAGTTGAAATATACTTTTTTTAGTCAGCAGGCAATGTCACCTTTGAGCCAGTAGTAGGCAAATCTTTAAAGTCGAATTTCTGTACCCATGGTTGTATACCTTGGGTTCCATCAGGTTTGCAAGATACTTTCTGACTTTTACCATTTACTGGTACAGTTGCATCCGCGGGATAGCTAAGGGGGCCTTGGCCAGTTGGTGCATCTAGTTTAGGATAACCAAAGATAGTGCGAGCGGCATCACAGGCTGACATGTTCATCTTATAGTACTCAGCACTTTCACAGGCTAGCCATGAACCACTTGGAGATTGAATTTCAAAGCTCCAAGAGCGAGTTCCTGTAACCATTTCTAAAATAGCATTGTTACCATTTGAAGCTAAAGTTATGTCGCCACAACGGTCGAGCATTGTGCCATGTCCAATACTCAAGAGAGCTTGTTTGATCTCTGTTCCATTTGCATCAAAGTATGTAGCGGCTGGAAGCTTTACCATGCAGCCAACTTCTGGATTGTCTTCAGTTGGACTGCCAACACATTGCTCGCGTAATTTTACAAACGTCCTTTGTTGAGTTACGATTTCTTTGGATATGCTGTGATCAAATGTAGCCCATTTACCATTTGAACAAGCGCCAGTCATTGGTTGTTTATTCGGGTCAGGGTAATTGGATGGGTTATTAGTGTCGTTAGGCCAACTTCCATAAGTTCCGTGAGTTACAAGAGGGTATTGCCTAGTAATACATACAGTTTCACCATTAACTGTTCCTTGTTGCAGGCAGTCATAAGTTGCTTGTTCCCCTTTGTCCATAAAAGTAGCCCATTTCCCCTTGTTGCCGACATAATTTTTTGAAGTACTATCTCCCTGAGATCCTAGTAAATCATTGTCAGCGTGGCCATCGTTGAGTACGCAGTTAAGTTCTGAGGTTACCTGGTATGCACATTGCGTCCTATCTCCTGGTTTACAACTAGGGTCAGCTCCATCCGGCAGCTGCGCAGTCAACGTGAATGTACCATACACTTTGCTATAAGGATAAATTCCCGTTACGAATGTAGCATATCCACCTGTTAAGTTATCATCTGTATTTTGCACGCAGGCGATATTCTCACCTGGAATCTTTTTGTCCCAACTTGTTTTGAAAAACTGCCCTGTACAGGATTTATATGGAGCGCGCGCGCTATTATCTTGCGATATGCTCTGGGGCATCATAGGCTTGAGTGTGGCTGCCTTAGGCCCTTTCCAGTCACATCTGTTTTGAAGTTCATATGTACATGCTTTCGGGTCGTCGCCTTCTTTTACATTTTTTATCGAAACGTTAATTCCATCATAGAAGTCATTAGTATCAGTTGTACTTACGGTACATTTCGTAAAAGTTTGTCCACCATCAGTAGTATAGGATACGCTCTTCAAGTCGCTTACTTTTGGCACGGGAGGGATGGTCTTGGGGGGCTGCGGATATACAACATCGGATGGGGTATTATTATTATAAAAGCTTGTCAGTGCGGGGTTATTGCCGTTAGTAAACACTCTTGGCGGTGTCGTTTTCGTCGGTATTGGGTATGTAAAAGAGTCACTACCTTCCGTTTCAACTTTGATACTTATCTTCTTTTGCCATGCGCCCGCCTTATCCGGCCTGACTTGCCCTGGTGAAGGAGCATGTGCATTACACAACTCACTTTGTCCATATTGGTCTATATCATGGCAAGCAATTGACATTTGATCTGGACAGCTAGGCGGAGTGTAATTACTATACCCGGCAGGGGCACCCAATAGTTCATCTTCAGAACCAAATAAATGAGGACGAGTAAAACTTGAGAATTTCCAGGAATTCGGGGTAGTTTGAACTAACTCTGCTTCCTCCAATCTTCCGTCCACAATAACACAGCCAAAATGAATTTTTGATTGCTTATCCATTGTAGCGCATTGCTCGTCTTGCTCGCTTGAAAGCCCCGCTGAAATTTTCTTTTCCCCACCTAAAAAATCCCAACTCAAAATACCTTCCTGCTTATTTTTGATTAAGCCCGCTTGGTATTTTATCCCCCCTACGTCAATACAGCCAATTTGTAAGTTGAGATCCTTATCTAAAGTCGTACAGGACGAAGTTTGATCTGCGAGTGCCATGCCGCCTCCCAGAAAACCTGATATTATTAAAGCACTATATAAATAATTATGTTTCATATTCAATACTCCGATTTATTATTATTTTCAAGGCTGATCCCAATACTTCGAGTATTCAGTACGTTTTTGTTTACTATGAACCATAAAAGCTTCGGGATTCAAACACACATAACAAGGCAACCAATTGAATTAAAAAGAAGAAAGATCATCTAAACGGTAGAATATCGCTTGTACCACTCACCAATATTACCAAAAGAGACTTCTAGGAATGCTGCCACAAAAACCACTGAACTACAAGCATTAATGATCTTGCCGGCTAGATTATTTTAAGATATGATTAAATCGGGGTAAGCCTCAAATTAACCTAAATTAATTTGAGGAATAATAAATCGGAGAAGTGCACATGAAAAATATTAGAATAGTTTGTTTACTGGCGCTATCAGCCTTTATGGGGGGGAGTGGAGTGGTTTTTGCGCAAGACTCAGCCTGTGGTACCCTCGATGATGCCATGGTGTTAAAACTTCCATGCGTTGTGTCTGGGAATAAGACTTACAGTGCGACGCTAATACAGCAAGCACAGCCAGATATGTGGAGTGTAGATACAAAGAGCATCACGCCTGCGACCTTCGATCTAGGCAACAAGGACTGTGCTCTGTACACCCCCGAGGTGGCTCTAGCGGTCACCTGTGTTTCCTTTAATAACAAATTGTGGCAGGCACAACTTGGAGTAGACTTCCCAACATTTAATCTTGTAAGTAATGCGCCATATACGTCCGGCGTCGGCTTTGGCGGCGAAAAAAATCTAATAATACCTAACACAAAGAATGGAAGGACACTGACAGTTAAAGAGATTATTGTAGATCCAACTATAAATATTAAAAGTCCTCCGCCTGCTTGTAACGATTATGCAGCAGATGGTAAATATGGTTATACGTACGCTACTACAAAAGGTACTTTAGTTGGAGCATTAGATATAGCAAGAGCGTGGGTGGATGCTGGTAATACACCGGATACTGCATATTACGGCACAATGCTTGCAGGAGGAGAAGCTTCTCAAATTAATGGAGGAAATCCTGGAGATTTTGTTAATCAAATTACAGGCAGTGTAAATTCGGGAGTTTTACAATGTGATACTTGTAGGGACCCATTTGGCTATAATAACAATAATATATGTGAAAATATATGGGCTGCAACCAGAGTAGTATTAATACCACAATTAAATGTAAAAGCCAAAAATACTACACCTGGTGAAACTGAAATAGGTTGTATTATAATGAATGAGGTTGCTACTGATGGCCCACAAGAAAAGGTATGTGTAACCTATTCAAATAACACAAAAAAATGTTATGACACTAACTCTAATTATTGTATAGATAACACTTGCAATTCCCAAACTGATGAAAATTATATAGGACCATTTTGTCATAATACTCCATCACCAGTAGCGCCAACAGGACATCCTTGGTCATCTCAAGATAATTTTCCAAATAATTATTTTAAAGGTTTTTTGAAAAGTATTGTTAAAGGTAATGTGTTTAGTATAGCTAATGGTAACTGCACTGACACGAGTGTAACTGTCCCAGCATCAACTTCAACAGAATGTACTAGTGAACTAACGGAGCCAGTTATTAAAGATATAGCTAATAAACTTGCTAGTTGTGCAATAAATAATAGGGCTATCAGAAATGTATTAGATTGCCCTTATTCATTAGACGTTAATTTTCAAACAAATGAATGTGGTCCGGGGGCGTCTTGTTATACTACTCAGGAAAATTGTTGCAGAATGGCGGGGGCAACGAGCGATATAAATTCTTTAAATTTTACAAACCAGAGTAAACTATTTAGTTATGTAGCAACTCAAGGGCTGTGTTACAACATTTCAGTAGGGGGTGCAACCTCATGTGATAATTTTTAGTATTTTGCTTCAATATATCTGAGCTAGATTTTTGAAAATATTACTGAATTAATTTCTATCCCAAGTATCTTTACAAAATTATAAAAAAAGGGACAGACCATGATTAAATTCTAGTACAGCACCAATTCCGCCTTAATAGATAGTAGAGTAAGATGCTGATTTAAAATAGACATTAACCTATTAATCTTTTTAAAACTGGTATTGGCGCTGTACTAGATTGATCATATAACTGACTCAATCATCAGCGCTCCCCTATCAGCCCCACCCTTGAAACTAACTAGGCAACAAGCTCAGTGATAAAGCCACTCAGTGACCGTTCCGGTTATTATTGCACTTTGAACAGCCCGAATAGTAGGCGAGCTTATACGTGTGATTCTTTCATTAAAAAATAATGGATTCACAAATCCTCCTCATTTTTTGGCAGCTTGCAGTCTTTTCTCAAGTACTTCGGTGTTCTTTTTATCAGAGGGGGTGAATCAATTCAGGGTCTTGTATTTTAGAAAGCTCTTCAACCAGACGTAATAAGTTGTAGCTCATGGCTGTCAGGCGCATTTGGTTTTTTGAGTAAGTTATTTCTGAAGACCATGTTTTTGCTTCGTAAGCGTCAATTCACCCCACCTGGCAAGCTATGCCATTTACTTTAAGGTTTATTTTTTCAGTCAAGTTCCAGGGTAGAAACTGATCCAATGCCTCGGGTACATAATACCTACCAAGTTTGCGGGGTTCAGTCAGTCAGTACTTCAGGTAATCAAAAGGTTTCAGATTATTGGCTACCGCTGTTTGCACAAGGCTGTATACTACTGCGCTGGCATTAGCACTGCGTGATGTTTGATTAAATAGCCAGTTTTTACGTCCAATAACAAATGGTTTAATATGGCGCTTTGCTGCATTATTATCAATCTGATAGTTACTGTTTCATCCACATAAATACACGGGGATCCGACTAAGTGTTCTTCACTGATCGCCTCAAACCCTGCCAATTTCTCATACGTTTGCTTATTGAAATTGTAGAGGGAGCCTTCACTCACCGGCATACCTAATTGATCAGTGAAATACTCCTAAATTCGGTGGTAGGGCAATAACTGATATTGCGAAAGATAAACCACATGGGCTTTTATCCCATTACCCTATTGCACAGCCTTAGTGACTTCATTTGAAAAAGGGGCGATAAAGCACTGACCTTTTTCATTAGCCAACCGTTGCGCTCGATACTCTGTCACGACTCTTGAAATATCAATATCGATGGAATCTATTTTCAAGGGGGGCACCTGTATTGCTCTATGGACAGGTTTATTATCTCATGGTCTTTAAAACCCCAATTTTCCTTGTTGTACTCGAATGTAAGGCGAATAAAAAAGTGGCTCGAGGTTGACGGTAATTACAAAAAAGTTTCCGGATGCTTTTGAAAACAGAAGTAATAAACAGGATATTTATCAGCTAACACCTAGTTCACTAAAAATATCAACAACGGGCTACAACCCTATCAAGAACGATTTTATTTGTTTACGCTAAGTAGTAGTGACCAACATGCTGAAATGGATCGGATTAAAAGGCTTAATAGGTGAAGACTCTTTGGTGCGACATAATGAAAAAAGACGACGGGGCAAAACGGTTATACAGGAATTGATCTATATTAGGGCGCATACTTATAAACGTGGAGGTCGATTGGCATTCGTTTCGGTCGGTCAACCTGTGCATTTTTTCTTTTCAGAGAGTTTATGAAAAATTATGCTCTGGTTAAGTCTCTTAGACTTAAAGAGTAAGCATTTAGAATAACGGCTATTTAGGTACAGAGGCGATTATTTGAGCTGAAATTAATAAAATATGATAAAAATTTGAACACACTAGATTAAAAGAACACTCTAGTCGTTATCTTTGTAGTTTTTGGAGGAATTTTAAAAAAATAAACCAAACGTTACGTAGACAGTTGTCTTTTGAAAATGAAGTTTCTGATTCAGGTATTGAATAATCTGTATCATTGCCTAATAGATAAGCTTTTCAATTTCTTTTTTATTCATTAAAATACACTCATGCTTTTTAAGTTTGCGTACAAATCAGCTGTAAACACTAGTGCACTCTGATAAATAGTAATTTAAAATAAATAAATAAATTCAGTTAGTTATGAAGAATCAAAACCAAATAAAAGTGCTTTTTGTTTGCATGGGCAATATATGCCGGTCTCCAAGTGCTGAAGGCGTATTCAAGAAATTAATTAAAGAAGAGCAATTACAAAAATGCTTTTCAATTGATTCGGCGGGTACTCATGCCTATCATATTGGAGATTCCCCCGACCTACGCTCGCAAAGGGCTGCAAAGGAGCGAAAAGTCGACCTGAGTACGTTACGTGCGCGGAAAGTTATTATGGGTGATTTTGAAGATTATGATTACTTACTGGCCATGGACGGAGATAATCATGCGATTATGATGGAGTCTTGCCCCGAAGAGCATCAACATAAAATTCAATTATTTTTGGACTACGCACCTCATTTAGATACCGATGAAGTTCCTGATCCTTATTATGGGGGGACTTATGGATTTGAGCGCGTACTGGATTTAATCGAAGAAGCCTCAGTTGGTTTTCTGGAAAAACTCAAGACATCAGGAGAAATTTAATGAAAAAATATATACAAAGCATAGTATTCCTTGCTCTATTTGGCTTTAGCTTTATTATTCATGCCCAGGAAGATCAGCGCGTCAGCCATGTAGTTGTCGTCTGGTTAAACGAGCTGGGCAACGCTCAGATGCGTGAAAAATTCATTAATGCCAGCCGTGGTCTGGAGGATTTACCCGGGGTTGTATCTCGTCATGTCAGTGCCGTTATTCCTAGTGAGCGGACTATCAATGACGACACTTTCGATGTTGCTGTGACGGTTACTTTTGAAAATGCTCAGGCACTTAAAAAATATATGAAAAGTCAGCAGCATAAAGATATGTTGAATAAGCAACTTAAGCCATTAGTCAATCGAGTCGTAGTCTATAACTTTGGTAACCTATAGGCTGTCACAATGGCAATAATATCTAACACAGTCAATTATTTAGATGGCGGCACCTTATTACAAGCCTTCTTTGCCTATGACGATACATTCGAAGGCCGACGCCCTGCGGTATTAATTAGTCATGCCTGGGGTGGGAGGGATGATTTTGTTAATAACAAAGCCATACAATTAGCCGAACTGGGTTATGTTGCTTTTGCCCTGGACATGTATGGTCAAGGAGTATTGGGTGCTAACCCGGAAGAAAATGCGGCTTTAATGCAGCCCTTTATAGATGATCGACAATTACTGCAGCAACGTATCAATGCCGCATTTTATGCCGTTAGATTATTGCCCTGGGTCGATGATAGCAAGATCGCAGCCATTGGCTTTTGTTTTGGTGGCTTATGTGTTCTGGATCTGGCACGCATGGGCGCCGATATTAAAGGTGTCGTGAGTTTTCATGGTCTATTAAATGTACCGGAAAATTTAGCGAATAAACCGGTGCAGGCAAAGATTCTAGCCTTACATGGGCATGATGATCCGATGGCAACAGACGATATGGTTAGCGCCTTTTGCCAGGAAATGACTGATTTAAAAGTGGATTGGCAATTACACCAGTATGGCAATACAGTGCATGCATTTACCAACCCTAACGCTAACAGTCCGGAATTAGGCACTGTGTATAAAGACATTGCCAAGCAACGCTCATGGCAAAGTATGCAGAATTTCCTGGCTGAAGTGCTCGCCTGAAACAAGGTTTATGTTTTTGGATCAGGAGCTATATGAGGTCAGCCCACTCAACGGGAAAAATCGTAGGTTAAGTCATTACTTCTTTTCGTTACGGCCTGAATTCACATTGCTCGATAAACAATAGTCGCAGCTATTAAACCAATAACTGTAGTTGAAGCAAAAAATAAAAAAATAAATATCATTACTGCAAAAAAATACCTATTACCCCCACCCGCAATCTTATAAGCCCCATCCCCAGTCACTGGGTCACTAACAATATACCCAGCTCCATTCCACTAGGTACACTTGTAATGGCTTAATAAAGCAGGACACATTTAAAGGTTTTTTTATTACGTCATTAGGGGTGAATATGAGTAACGAAAACAAACAGCCAAAACCTAGATAGACACTAGAATTTAAACAGGAGTGTAATGGTCAAGTATTCCTGTAGGCTTTTAAAGCCACATTGAGTAAACTTTGTCTTTTTTGCACGGGCGTAATATACCCGATAACTGAAT
>LWDU01041931.1_pt1 | contig 44700 bp, 40 predicted proteins | sample 727161 | NCBI WGS metagenome assembly LWDU01 (sample SAMN04566230, study PRJNA314399) | hydrothermal vent metagenome | isolation source: deep sea hydrothermal plume seawater | place: Mexico: Gulf of California, Guaymas Basin | collected 2004-07-11
TGATAGTGTGGATTTATCCATGTGAAAGTAGGGAACTGCCAGGCTTTTAATTTAAGACCCAGATATTTTGTATCTGGGTTTTTTTTTGCCTAAAACTTTTAATACGCACAACGACTAAACTTGTTGTATGATTAAAAATAGTCACTTTAATAGACTTAAATTTTCCGAATTAGCCCTTTTGTAGACAGTTATGCTTAAATTCTTTTTGCGTTGGGAATTCACTTGTCTGTGGGCAGGAATTTTATTGGCGCTCTCTTTTTCTCCTTTCGATGTAATCTACTTCCCTTTTATTGCTCTGGCTTTATTATTTAAATCACTGGATCAGGCTAGCCTTAAACAAGCCTTTTTTCGGGGTGGTTTATTTGGCTTAGGGTATTTTGGTGTTTCTGTCTCTTGGGTTTTTGTCAGTATTTATTTTTATGGGCACGCCCATATTTTGTTGGCTATTCTACTGACATTTATTTTTTGTTTTTTTTGGTCCTTGACCATTGTTTTATTTGCAACGGTATCGGTTTCGTTAACGTCCCCGGGAAGTTTTGCAAGAATGGTATTTATGCCGGTTGTTTGGTGTTTAGTTGAGTATTTCAGAGGTCAATTTATATTAAATGGTTTTCCTTGGTTACAACTGGCCTACTCGCAATTAGAAAGTCCATTGTCCGGCTATATCCCGGTTATCGGTGCTTACGGCGTTGGGTTTATAGTGGCACTATTTTCATCGTTGATGGTGCTGTCTTTTGGGCGTAAAAAAGGCTTTGTTACCTTACCCCTTTTGGTTTTTATCGTGTTCGGTTCAGGTCTTTATTTAAAGACTATCGAGTGGAGTAAACCGGCGGGAAGACCCCTAACCGTTACGTTACTTCAAGGCAATATCTCCCAAGATCATAAGTGGGATCCACGCTATAAAGTCAAGACCTTGAACTGGTATAAACAGAAAACGGAACAACACTGGGATTCTGATTTAGTTATTTGGCCGGAAACGGCTATTCCAGCTTTTCAGCATGAAATTGTAGATTTTTTAAACCCCTTATCGGCAGCTGCGCAGCGTAATGAGACTGCTTTGATTGTTAGTTTGCCGATTAGAAATCAAGATAACGGTGAGTATTATAATGCGGCACTAACACTGGGCAGTGGCCATGGGATGTATAAAAAAATACACCTCCTGCCATTTGGAGAGTATTTGCCTTTGCAGCCCCTGTCAGGCTATTTGTTAGCGTCATTAAATATCATGCCCATTGGAAGCTTTACCTCAGGGTCTATGCAACAAGATTTGATGCAGGCCAAAGGGTTTCCTTTTATTCTAACGATTTGTTATGAGGCAGTATTTGGAGAACAAACGCCAGCTCGGCTCAAGGATGCTCGCTTTTTGGTCAATGTGACCAATGATGGTTGGTTTGGGAATTCCCTTGAACCCTATCAACACATGCAGATGGCAAGGATGCGTGCTTTAGAATCAGGGCGTTATTTATTACGTGTGACCAATACCGGGCAAACAGCTATTGTCGATCCGAAAGGAATGATACGTGAGCAAGCGCCATTGTTTGAGCCTTCTGAGTTGACCGGAGATATTGTACCGATGGTTGGAATTACCCCTATTACCGTGATAGGGGATAAAGTCATAGTGATGGTACTGATACTCATTTTTCTATGGATTACGGTGCTCGGTTATAAGGGTCGGACTAAAAGGTTATCTATTTAATTGATTTCTTGATGAAGGTTCAGATATTCCTCTGTAATTTTGTGCTTTGGGGAAAAGTGAATGAGAGGTTTTGCCGCTGAGTGTGATTCTCTAACTTTGATTGAAGGTGATAACCGTGTTTTCAGAACCCGTTGACCTTCATTTTCCAGTTCTTCTACTAATTTTTTAGGTAATTTTGCGCGACTTTGAAATTGATTAACAATGATGCCTTCTATTTCGAGTGACCCGTTGTGGTCTTCTTGAACTTCGGCAATGGCATCCTTCAATCGATAAAGTGCATCTCTTGAAAAGGCATCACAATCAAAGGGGATAAGACATCTTTCTGCGGCTATGAGTGCTGACTGGCTGTAGTAGTTAAGAATCGGCGGGGTGTCAATATAGATATGATCAAAACCTTCTAGCTGATCCAGTGCTTCTCTGAGTTTATATATTTTATAACGTGAAACGAGGCGGTCTTGTAAGCCTTCGAGTTCAATGTGCGCTGGGATGATAAAAAGATTGGGAAAAGGCGTTTCATGCACTAAATCTTCTAAACCGGAAGATTTTTTGTTACCAAAAAACCCTGACCCTAAACAACCTTTAAAGAAATGAGCAATAGTTTTATCTGCATCGTCTATTTTTTTACCCAGTAAATAGTAAGTACTATTGCACTGAATATCTAAATCGATAACCAGTGTCCGAGTATTCTTACTGGCACTGATAGCGGCAAGATTACAAGTAATCGTTGATTTGCCAACGCCACCCTTTTGATTGAAGATAACTCGACGCATTTTGATTCCTTTTTGTTAGACGAATAAGATGGTGGCAATTACTAAAACAGAGTAAATAATTTAAATCTATAGTCCGTATTGCTAAAGCGATAGATAATCGCATTTACACACAGTTCATGCTTTTGATTTTAACATGGGTACTGTATTCTAACTAGTTTGAATAATCCACCCATAAAGACGAATAATGGAAGAAAATTATAACCCTTCGGAAATTGAATTAACAGCGCAAGCTCAATGGCATGAGCAAGGTACTTTTAAGACGCAAGAAAGCTCAGATAAAGAAAAATATTATTGTTTATCAATGTTCCCGTACCCCAGTGGCCGATTACATATGGGGCATGTTCGTAATTACACTATTGGCGATGTAATTAGTCGCTATCAGCGTATGCAAGGTAAAAATGTTTTGCAACCCATGGGCTGGGATGCTTTTGGATTGCCTGCCGAAAATGCAGCGATGCAACATAAGGTGCACCCGGCGGATTGGACCTATGAAAACATTGATTACATGCGTGATCAACTTAAACGATTAGGGTTTGGATACGATTGGGATAGAGAGCTTGCTACTTGTGATCCGAGCTATTACCGATGGGAGCAATGGTTCTTCATCCAGTTATTTGAAAAAGGCTTGGTTTATAAAAAAACCGCACCGGTAAATTGGTGCCCTAATGACCAAACGGTTCTTGCTAATGAGCAAGTTATTGATGGTTGCTGCTGGCGTTGTGATACCGAAGTCGAGCGTAAAGAAATTTCGCAGTGGTTTATGAAAATAACCGCCTATGCGGATGAATTATTAAGCTCATTAGAAACACTGGACGGATGGCCTGAACAAGTTCGAACCATGCAAACCAATTGGATCGGACGGTCTGAAGGGGTCGAAATGGACTTTTCTGTGCCGCAGTTACCCGACCCAGTCTCAATTTATACCACACGTCCCGATACACTGATGGGGGTTACTTATTTAGCTGTGGCCGCTGAGCATCCTTTAGCACATTTGGCCGCTGAAAATGATTCTGAAATTCGAGCGTTTGTAGAGGCGTGTCAAGTGATGGAATCTTCAGAAGCTGCGATGGAGACCATGGAAAAGTTGGGCATTGATTCTGGTTTTACCGCCTTACATCCGATAACCAATGAACCTGTTCCGGTTTGGATTGCCAATTTTGTCTTGATGAGTTATGGAACGGGTGCCGTTATGTCAGTACCTGCCCATGACCAACGTGATTTTGAGTTTGCGCAGAAATATAATATTCCTATTCAGCAAGTTATTTTTTCAGAGTCTGACAGTGATGACTGTTCAACGCAGGCCTTTACCGACCCAGGAGTTCTGAAAAACTCAGGGGAGTTTGATGATTTAACTTCAGAAGCTGCTTTTGAGGCGATCGCCGTTAAATTAAAACAACTCAATAAAGGCGAACGTAAGGTGAATTATCGCCTGCGTGATTGGGGCGTTTCGAGGCAACGGTATTGGGGAACGCCTGTGCCTATTATCCATTGTCAATCGTGTGGAATAGTACCGGTTCCAGAAAATGATTTACCGGTCGAGTTACCACGCGATGTCTCACTTGATGGATCTAATGCACCCTTAGCGGCACATGAAAGTTTTAAAGACGTTGAATGCCCTAAATGTGGGGCGAGTGCAGAGAGGGATACGGATACTTTTGATACTTTTATGGAGTCGTCATGGTATTTCGCACGTTTTGCAAGTCCAAGTGATACATCGATGTTGGATCAAACGGTTAATAATTGGTTGCCTGTAGATCAATATATTGGTGGCATTGAGCATGCAATTTTACATTTATTGTATGCCCGTTTTTATACCAAATTATTACGCGATGAAGGTTTAGTGACTGTTGATGAGCCATTTAAGAATCTGTTAACACAGGGTATGGTTCTAAAAGATGGCAGTAAAATGTCTAAATCAAAAGGCAATACGGTTGATCCACAATCCTTGATTGAACGCTATGGTGCCGATACGGTTAGGCTCTTTATCATGTTTGCGGCGCCTCCTGAGCAATCATTAGAATGGTCAGACAGTGGTGTTGAAGGGAGCTTTCGCTTTTTAAAACGCTTATGGCGGCAAGTCTATTTGCACAGTAAGGCAGGACCGATTGCTGATTGCAGTGTTGATAATAGTGCGCTCTCTACGACCCAAAAGAATATGCGGCGGCAATTGCATGAAGTGATAAAAAAAGTAACCGATGATATGGGGCGGCGATTTACATTCAATACAGCCATCGCTGCGAATATGGAATTGATTAATGCCATTGCTAAGTTTGATGACCCTTCAGAGACTGGTTTGGCAATTAAACAAGAAACACTTCAAAGTGTCGTGTTGATGTTAATGCCCATTGTCCCACATGTTTGTCAGGAGTTGGCTTTACAACTGGGTCTGAAGCTAGAACAACATCTACAGTGGCCTCAGTTTGATGAAAGTGCTTTAGTGAAAGATACCTTACCGATTATGATTCAAGTTAATGGTAAATTGCGTGGTCGACTTGACGTTGATCCCAGTATCAGTCGTGAAGCCATTGAATCTTTGGCTAAAGAGGAGCCTAAAGTAAAATCTTTTATTGCTGATAAAGTAATTAAGAAAATTATTGTGGTGCCGAATAAACTGGTTAATATCGTTGTTTAGGTTGATGTGTGAATAGATTAATAATTAATATTTTTACAGTTGTCTTTTGTGTATTTTTTATAACCGCTTGTGGTTATAAAATCAGAGGACAAGTTGTTTTACCGGGTGGCATAGAGGCCATCCACTTAGTGGGTGCTTCCAATGATCTCTCGCGTGCTTTTGAAAAGGCACTTCGTTTTTCATCTGCAGCACTGGTTAAAAAGGCGACCTATACGAGTGTTACGATTAAAATTATCGAAGATCGATTTAAGCGTAGAACGGCCTCTTTAACTCAGCGGGGTAAGAGTACTGAGTTTGAACTGACCAATTTATTGCGTTATGAAGTTTATGACTGGCAAGGGGGGGTGTTAATTGATCAACAGCAACTCAGTGAGTCACGGGTTTATTTTAATGACCAGAGCCAAGTTATTGCCAAGCAGAATGAGGAAAAAATAATTCGGCAAGAAATTTATATGGCGCTTATTTCACGATTATTAGATCAGGTTTCATTAGGATTATTAGCAGCGGATACACCGGTCAATTCAACGGGCCAAAATGGTTTAGAGATAACCCCTAATAACCCTGTTAGCGGTGCGTCTGTTGAGTCTTCAACAGAACATGAAACAACACGTATTGTTAATGAAGTCAGAAAGCAAGTTGATGCTATTTCACAAACCGTTCAAGAACTTGAAAAGAGTGAAAAGATTGAAAGAAAAGAATAAGACCGTATTTTTGGTTCAAAGACTGATTAAAATTACAGTAGTAAGATGCGGGTAAGACCTGAACAATTAACTTCAATATTATCTAAACAGCTACCCTCTTGTTTCTGGGTGACTGGGGATGAGCCGTTACAATGCTTAGAACTTGTTGATGAAATACGTCAAAGTGCGTATCAGGCCGGTTATCAAGAGCGTGACGTACTAACCGTTAACGCGACGTTTAACTGGTCTTCTCTTTTGCAGACAGCCGTTATGCCCTCGTTGTTTGCGGAACAAAAAATTATAGAATTACAGATGCCATCGGGTAAGCCTGGGCGAGAAGGTTCGGCAGCACTCATTGACTATTTTGAGCGGCAACCCAAAGAGACCTTATTGATTATTACTTCTGGAAAAGTAACTTCAAGTGTTTTAAAAAGTCGTTGGGTACAGGGTATAGATAAAACGGGTATCATCATTCAGGTTTGGCCCTTAGAAGGCGAGTCGTTACTGTCTTGGATCTCAAGGCGTTTGAAAAAGAAGGGTTTTGATATCCAAAGGGATGCTTTGACGCTACTTGCATTAAGAACGGAAGGGAACTTATTAGCATTAGCTCAAGAGATTGAGCAACTTTATATCTTACATGAACCCGGGGTGCTGACCCGAGAACAGATAGATGCTTTGGTGGTGGACAATGCACGCTATGATGTTTTCAAGTTAGTCGATGCGTTGTTACAGGGAAAAGTCGTGAGAATGCTGAAGATTATTAAGAGTCTTCAGAACTCTGGATTAGCCGTACAGATTGTTATCTGGGCGCTTGCTAAAGAACTGCGGTTGTTGATCGAATTAAAAGCAGTTGGGGAGCACATCAGTCAAAGAGAAGGTGTTTATCGAGAGCAACGTATTTGGGATAAGCGTAAATCCTTGTTAGAACATGCACTACAGCGAATAGATATGTCACTTTTAGAACACGCTATTTTGTTGGCAGAGAAAGCAGATTGTCAGGGTAAAGGTTTGGTCGCAGGGGATGTTTGGGAAACCATTTTGCAACTTTGCTTGTCTTTTTCGAAACAAGATAAAATTAAATTAAATTTTTTGTCTTGAAAAAAATGCAATGACCCCCATTAATAGCAGTAGGTTTAAAACAAACAATCACGTGTATTTATAATTTATTAGGAAGAAATATTAAAATGACTGTTGAAGCAAAAAAAGAAACGCTGGGATTTCAAACAGAAGTAAAGCATTTATTGCAATTAATGATTCATTCGTTATATAGCAATAAGGAGATTTTTCTTAGGGAACTGATTTCTAATGGGTCTGATGCGGTTGATAGACTGCGATTTAATGCGTTATCGGATGAAACGCTTTACGAAGGTGATGCGAAACTAAAAATTCGCGTGGAATTTGATAAGGAAAAACGAACCATCACCATAACGGATAACGGCATTGGTATGACACGTGATGAAGTTCAAGATCATATCGGTACGATTGCTAAATCGGGGACTAAACAGTTTTTTGAATCCTTAACCGGTGATCAGACTAAAGACAGTGAACTCATTGGTCAATTTGGAGTGGGTTTTTATTCTGCCTTTATTGTTGCGGATAATGTTATTTTAACCACACGCAAAGCGGGTGCTCCAGCAGATGAAGGCGTGCAGTGGCAGTCTAAAGGGGATGGGGAATATACTCTTGAAACGGCACATTGTTCGCAACGAGGCACCTCTATTGTCTTGGAATTGAAAGAAGGTGAAGAAGACTTTCTAAATGGCTACACGTTACGCTCAATTGTTAAGAAGTTTTCAGACCATATTTCAGTGCCTGTGGTTATGGATAAAGAGCCGATGCCGAGTGCCAGTGAGGACGACAGTGAAGAAAAGGCTGAAGATCCCGTCATTGAAGAAGAAGTTGTCAATAGTGCTTCAGCCTTATGGGCCAAGTCTAAACAGGACATTGACGACGAAGCCTATAACGAATTTTATAAGCATGTCGGGCATGATTTTCAAGATCCACTGGCCCATATTCACAGTCGAGTAGAAGGCACCAATGAATATACGTTGTTGTTGTATGTTCCTGCGAGAGCCCCTTTTGATTTATGGGATAAAGATAGCAAGCAAGGTGTAAAGCTTTATGTTCGTAAGGTTTTCATTATGGATGATTCAGATAAATTAATGCCGCGTTACTTGCGTTTTATTAAAGGTGTTATTGATTCTGACTCACTTCCTTTAAATGTCTCTAGAGAAATTCTTCAACAAAGTAGACAGTTGGATGTAATTCGATCGGGTGCGGTTAAAAAGGTACTGGGTCTTTTGGGAGGACTTGCGAAGAATGATGCTGATAAATATGCAACTTTCTGGGAGCAATTTGGACAGGTCATCAAAGAAGGTCCGATTGAGGATTTTAAAAACAAAGATAAAATAGCTAAATTACTTCGTTTTGCAACCACACAGGGTGACGGCGAAAAACAAAATGTCTCACTTGAAGACTATGTGTCGCGTATGAAAGAGGGGCAAGATAAGATTTATTTTGTTACAGCCGATAGTTATGCGGCGGCTAAAAATAGCCCCCATCTAGAGATTTTTAATAAGAAAGGTATTGAGGTTTTATTATTATCAGATCGTGTTGATGAATGGTTGATATCGCATCTCACTGAATTTGAAGGTAAAACCTTGCAGTCTGTTGCTAAAGGCGGATTAGACTTAGGCCAACTAGACGATGAAGACGACCAAAAAGAACAAGATGCAGCGAATAAGGATTTTGAATCGGTTATCAAACAAACTAAAGAAATTTTAGGGGATAAAGTTGCGGAGGTTAGACTTAGCCAACGATTAACGGACTCACCGTCGTGCTTGGTGACTGAGGACTCAGCTATGAGTCTTAATATGGAGCGCATTATGAAAGAAGCGGGACAATCTTTTGGGGACAGTAAACCCATTTTTGAATTAAACCCAACGCATCCTTTAGTATTAACCATGAAAGATGAGCAAGATGATGATCGTTTTGCTGATTTAACACATATCTTGTTTGATCAAGCCATTTTAAGTGAGGGCGGTCAATTAACAAACCCAACAGATTATGTACATCGATTAAACGGTTTGTTACAAGGGTTATTGAAATAACGTAGAGAGTTTGTTAAGGCTTTCTTAGCCGCTTTTTTTAAACGATTGAAACCTGTTTCAGCAATGATGTTGGAACAGGTTTTTTTATGCCTTAAGAAAAATTGTGGTGAAAATTCCTGTTATATTATTCGCTAAGATTAATGACTGATTATGGTGTTATTTGAGGTGGGTCTGAATTAATGATAAACAATAAATGTTGATTGTTCATAGTTCAAATAAGAGCGAGAATTTAATGGCACATCTAGTGAAGGTGCTAGAGACTCGCCCACTGTCATCGCCTTTTGTGCAGGAGCAATTTTTAGTTCAAAGTCAGGGCATGGAACGGTGGGTATGCCAACAATTAGCGGTACATTTCCCCGTATGGGCAAATTATCAGTTTTTATTTCCCGGTAAATTTTTTAACGACTTAATTCAACGGTTAGAGGCGGGGTTAACCTGTCAGCAATTTTCTCGTGAGCGTATGCTTTGGTTAATTGAGGATATTTTAAGAAGATCACAAGAGCCTGCCTTGACGAATTATCTTTCCGGTACTCAGTTATCGTTGAAAAGATTTCAATTAGCAAAATCGTTAGCTCAAATTTTTGATCAATACCAAATGATGCGTCCTGACTGGTTGAATGCCTGGGAGAACGATTTACTCGTTACAGAACATGTCGGTGAGCAGTGGCAGCAGCAGTTGTGGAAAGAAATTGTTACGCTATTAGGACATAACCACAGAGGGGCGGCTTGGTTAGAAGCGATAGCCTTGTTAGATGACAGGCCGGAAGGTTTTTTCTCAGAGCAATTGCCTGAGCGGGTCTCTATTTTAGGTGTTAATGCCATGCCACCGCTATTATTTAATTTAATTCAGAGTCTTTCTGCGCATTGTGAGGTGCACTTATATTTATTACAGCCTAGCCAGTATTATTGGAATCGGTCGAATGCCAACCCTCCCCTTGAAAAAAATCTAATAGGCAATAGTGTAGTGTCGACTGTGGAGGTTATTGATCCTGACCACCCTCTGTTGACATCATTGGGGCAGTTAGCTTGGGACTTTCAGGCATTGCTTTTACAAGCCGGCAGAGTGGATCAAGAATTCACCAGCTTTGATGATCATGACGGGGTTCAACGGACTAATCTACAACAGCTTCAGAGTGATCTGTTAAATAATAGTTGTGCAAAAATAAACGTGGTGGATGACGGCACAATCCGTTTTCATGCTTGTCATTCCCGATTACGGGAAGTCGAGGTCTTGAAAGATCAGTTGTTAGCAACATTTGAAAGTAACGTGGCGATAGCACTGCATGATGTTTTGATTATGGCGCCTAATATTCAGGATTATTCCCCTTATATAGCTGCAGTATTCGAGGATATACCCTATACACTCGCTGATCGTAATCTTAAATTGAATAATCCTCTTGTGGATTGTTTTATAGGTTTTTTAACCCTGAGCCAGAGCCGTGTTGGATGGCGTGATGTGATGTCTGTTTTAGAGCAGCCGGCGGTGTGTGCGCGGTTTGATTTGAATGTTTCTCGGTTAAATATAATTCGTTATTGGATTAAGGAATTGGGTATTTGTTGGGGGCTATCAGAACAACATAAACACCAATTTGACCTTCCTGGAGGAGAACAAAACACCTGGAGAAATGGCTTAAACCGGTTAATGATGGGTTATCTTATGGGTGATGGCGAGGCCTTTGTTTCAGGAATACTACCACACCCCGGTGTCGGAGAAAATGAAGCTGAAGCCTTAGGTGGGCTCTATTGTTTTATTCACTTGCTTAGCCGTGTGGAGTCTGAACTTAAACAATCTCGTTCTCGAAGTGAATGGGTCCGGTTACTGACCCGCTTCACAGAACAGCTCTTTGTTGAAGATATTAATTCGGAAGCGCACTTACTAGAGCTCAACATGTTGTTGGTGGCATTGTCTGATGAAAGTGATTTAGCGACAACAGTCGATATTGAATTCTCAGTGATTATTGATTGGTTAAAAGGTGTTTTGTCTGAGACAAAATCAAGTAACGGCTTTCTGCGGGGACAATTAACGTTTTGTTCTTTGCTGCCGATGCGTTCAATTCCATTTAAAGTCATTGCTTTGTTGGGAATGAATGACGGTGAGTTTCCTAAAAACGATCAATTTCAGACCATTGACCTTATGGGTGTTTACAAACGATCAGGAGATCGTTCACGTTGTTTGGATGATCGGTATCAGTTTTTAGAGGTTATTTTATCGGTTCGCGAACGACTCATTGTGACCTATATTGGGCAATCCGATAAAACCAATGAACGGTTATCACCTGCTCTTGTTATTTGTGAATTACATCAGGTGTTAGAAACGCAATATGATTTAAACGACCTAATAATCAAACACCCCTTAAATTCATTTAGTTCACGTTATTTTGAAGAGGGAAGTCAGCTTGACAGTCTTTCGGAGATGGATTTTCAAACTGCAATAGCGATTAATGACGGCCAATATTTGGCCCCCCCTTGGTGGCAAGGCTCGATAGAGCGAAAGCCTGAAGGAATCATTTTATTTCAGCAGCTGGTACAATTTTTTAAGAATCCCCAGCGGTACTTCTTTAAACATAGTCTAGGACTTGAGTTAGGATCTATGAGTATCCCGCCTGATGAGAAAGAGCCTTTTTCCGTGTTAGGATTAGCGGCTTATAGTATTAATCAACAATGGATTGAAGATAAATTACAACACAAGTCGATTAATATACAACAGTTACAAGCCGAAGGTCACTGGCCAGACGGCGCCCTTGCAGAGGTGCTTTTTTCTGAAAAAGATGCTGAGTTAGCCCCCTTTATTGCGTTATTGCAAAGTCATGATTTAGGCGAGCGTATTGAAGATCTGTACGCTGATCTGCACGTGGGTGATTATCAATTAACGGCTCAGTTTACAAATTGTTATCAATGGGGGGGGCTAATGTACCGATACGCTAACCTAAAAGGGGCTGATTTTATGGCTGCGGTATTGCGCCATAGCCTTATAAATCAAATAAAACCACAGCGCACTCACCTGGTTACGAAAAATAAAACAATTATTATTCCTAACTGCTTTGATGGCCGAGTCGAGTTAAAAAGTCTTTTAAACATTTATAGTGAAGGATTATCCGCGCCCAGTGCTTTATATATTGAGCCGGCATTTGCTTATATTAATCAACATAAGGCCAGACTCAATAGCTCTCGTATTAAAAAAATGCCTCTGGAGGTTGCGCATGAGATGCTTGAACAAGAAAAAAATTATGGGGCAACTGAAATACGGTTATTAGGGCGTCATCTAAAGCCGGGTGAGTCTTTATTAGGGACCGCCTTTGAAGCGTATTGTTTGGATGTGTTACTGCCACTATGGGATCAAGTTGATGTCCAAGATACGCTTTAATGTGACCGCTGAGGCGTTGCGGCCTGGGATAAATTTAATAGAAGCTAATGCAGGTACGGGAAAAACATACACCATTGCAATGCTTTTTGTACGCTTTATAGTTGAACATGGTTTTTTAATTGATCAACTCTTGGTCGTTACCTTTACGCATGCTGCCGCCGCTGAGTTAAAACAGCGAATACGATTACGACTGACAGAAATATATCACAGTATTGCTTCAGATAAGACCGCTTTAGATGATACGACCTTATTGTGGCTGCAAGGGTTAGCGCTTGAAGAATCGGTTGTTTTACAGCGCCTAAAAATAGCATTATTAGGTCTTGATCAAAGTGCTGTTTTTACGATTCATGGTTTTTGTTATAAGACCTTGCAAGAGTTTGCGATAGAAAGTAAGCAACTGTTTGAACTTGATCTTATTGGCGATAGTCGTATTATTCGGCAGCAACTTGCGGATGATTTCTGGCGGCAAACTATTTATCCTTTGGCGCCCCAAGATGCGGCATTGCTAACAACGCATTACGCCAACCCGACAACATTATTAGCCAGTATTAAAGGTGTAGGGCAGCGGGTGGCCGTATACCCTGAAACGCAACCACTTGCGTTCTATCTTGAACAAGCGAGTGCGGTTAAAGAGGATTTAACCCGGCAATTCGAAACCTTTACCGGTAGGCTATCTGAGGCAGTATCTCAACCCTTGTTTAAAAGATCTTTCCAACGGGCATTTTCAACGCACTGCCACGCTATTTCGCAATGGTTAAATGAAGGTGGTTTAACTTTTCCAGTAAATGCACTTAATTTTATGTCATACCCAGGTGTGCTTGAGGGGTTAAATGGTCAAAAATTCAGAGCCACCAAGACCCATACTGGATTAGAACGGAAGACCGAGTATTTAGTGTCTACAGGAATTAATTTTTGCCTTATTGAAAAGCTTTTAGAGATAAGCCACGGTGCGAGTATTGCTCTACGTGGTTTGTTAATAGATTATATTCGGGATAAGGAAGACGGAGTTCTTGAAGGTGCTCAATCGGCTTCCTTTGACTGTTTAATTAGCCGCTTGGCTGATCTAATGGTCAATGAGGATGGGGCAATCCTTAAAAAGGCCTTGCAGTCCAGGTATCAAGTCGCACTTATTGATGAGTTCCAGGATACCGACCAGCAACAGTGGAATATTTTTTCACAATTATGCGCTCAAAAAAAACAATTTTTATATTTAATAGGTGACCCGAAACAAGCTATTTATAAATTTAGAGGGGCCGATGTTTTTTCCTATTTTAGTGCTGCAAAATTAGCTCACCATCGTTATACTTTAACCGATAATTGGCGTTCGAGTCCTCAGATGGTCGGTGCTGTGAATACACTTTTTGAAAGCCTAGAGAATGTTTTCTTACTCGAGGGGTTAAGCTATCAATCGTGTGATGCTGCTTTGAGTGAGGAAGATAATTGTTTTAAATTAGCCCATGAGTTATTACCGGGTATGGTGATGTGGCAATTGACTCCTGATGAAGGCAATAACAGTGGTTTTTTGAAGTCCACCCAGGCGCAACAGCAAATTTCCATTGCGGTCGTTAATGAAATAATTAGTCTATTGACGCCCGGGAGTACATATAGGCGCGTGGTTAATGGTCAGTCGGCAATATTGACTCCCAAGGATATCGCGATCTTAGTTCGGACTAATTCACAGGCTATTGACTATCAGAATTCGTTGCGTGAGGCAGGTATTCCGAGCGTGTTGAATAGTGCTAAATCGGTTTTTGAGACCGATGAAGCAAATGATTTTTACGTCTTGTTACACGCCATATCACAGCCGAACAACACGGCTTTATTGAAACAATTTTTAACAGTAGCGTGGTTGAATGTGAATGCGTCAGAACTGCTTTCAATTGTAGAAGATGATTCGCTTATGGGGTTTTGGATTTCGCGGTTATCAGAATATTATCAGCTCTGGGAAAGGCGCGGGCTATTAGCGATGGTCTATAAACTGCTAGTACAGGAAAAGATTGCGGGTAAACTCTCGAAACGGCCCGCTTTTGAAAGGAAAATGAGTAATATTATTCAGTTGGCTGAATTAGTTCAGGAGGCAGAAATACAGGCGAGTTTAAATATAAACGGAACACTCGGCTGGCTACAACAATCGATTAATAACCCACAGTATTCAGAACAGGAATTGTTGCGTTTAGAAAACGATGAGCCTGCCATTAATATACTGACCGTACACCGTGCTAAGGGGCTGGAGTTTTCTGTGGTTTTTTGTCCGGTATTGTGGCAGCAAGATCAACATGTACAGAAAGAAAATTCAGTCATTCAGTGCCATGAAGATGATCTCATGGTTGCTGACTTAGGGTCTGAGAAATTTGACCAACGCAAACAGTTAGCTCTCGAAGAATCTTTTGCAGAAGATATTCGGTTAAGCTACGTTGCCATGACTCGGGCAAAGTTGCGTTGTTATATTGCATGGGCCAATGTGCGCACAAAAGACAGTAGCAATCATTCAGCATTGTCGCGGCTGTTATTTAACCCTTCGGTAAATAAGTCAGAGTTGAGTGATGATTTTAGTCGACAACAAATGGATTTACGGGCATTAGTGGGTCGTCATCAGGGCTTTTTTGAATACCATTCTTTACCTCCGGATCAAGCGATTAGGCATCTGCGGGCAGTTAAGAAACTGACGCGATTAAAAGCACCTGAGCAATGTTCCCGTAATCTTAAAACAATATGGCAGATAAATAGTTATACGGGTTTGTCCGCGTTGAGTTTGGGTGCGGCTAATGAAAGACCCTATGATAATGCTGAAGAGATCAGCACAAAGAGTTTAGTGGCGTCGAGTTCTGACCCATTGCCACGAGGTAGGCGAATGGGAAACCTAGTTCATGAATTGTTAGAAAAGAATGCTTTTGCTGAACTTGCTAAGTATTCTGAAAGCGTCACTAAGATTGAGCAGGCCTGTCTTCGTTTTGGCTTATCGCTCGACGACCCCCAGTTAATGTTAACGTTGTTGCGGCAGGTGGTTAGGACGCCTTTAGACCAACAAGATGATGGTTTTAATCTCGCACAAATAGATGATAAGCACTGTATTAAGGAAATGCCTTTTTATTTGTCGCACGGGTCAATTAATACGGAACAGATTAATGCTGTTTTGGGGGATGAGGTGATTTATAGGTCTTTAAGCGCCAAAAAGTTAGCGGGGTTTTTGACGGGCTTTATTGATTTGGTCTGCGTTTATCAGGGTAAATATTATTTGATGGATTATAAAAGTAATTATTTAGAGGATTATAGTTCGGCCAGTATGATTCAAGCGATGCGCGCACATAATTATGGCTTACAAGGCTGGCTTTATAGTGTGGTGTTAACTAATTTCTTGCAAGAAACGATTGGTGACTATAGTTTTGATCGTCATTTTGGTGGTGTGCTTTATTTGTTTGTTCGAGGCATGGAGTCTGATAAGCCGTGTAGTGGTGTTTTTTCTTTTTTACCCAATGCTGAAAAACTAGAGCAGTTATCCCGGTTGTTTTCTGATGCATAAAGGGGTGGATAAGCCTTCTGCTAGCCCTATGGATTGGGCGTTGAAACATTTTTTGCTATCAAAGTCTGGATTACAGGGAAGAGATCTGGTTGTTTTTGAATCTGTGCTAATGGAGCTTCAACAAGCCATTAATCGCGGAGATAGTTGTATCACCTTGAGTACGAGTGATCAGGCGGTGTTACAGTCATGCCTTTGGCTTAGTGGCGAGCAAAAGGGGCCACTCATTGTTGAGGGGAATAAACTTTATATTTATCGTTACTGGCACTATGAAAAGAGTCTTACCGACAAAATCAGAAGCTATACCGCCTATAAACGCGATAGGGTGTTTTTATCAGCGCTTCTAAATCGTTACTTTCCTACTGACAATAAAGAGGTTGTGAAACAACGTGAGTTGATTGGGCAGGTATTACAACAGTCTTTTAGTATTATTTCAGGTGGACCAGGAACCGGAAAAACCACATTAGTGGTTAAGTTGTTGGCGCTTGAATTGGAGTTGGCTGATCTGCCATTGAAGATTGCATTGGTTGCACCCACGGGGAAAGCCGCTATACGACTCCAGTATGCGATCAATGAACATAGAGAGGCTTTACCCTGTGATGAAAAAATCAAATCTGCGATACCCCAAGAAGTGATGACTATTCATCGATTGTTAGGGGTACGTTACGGTAGCTCTTTGTTTATTCATAATAAAGATAATCCACTTGATTATGATTTACTGATTATTGATGAATCATCTATGATTGACTTGGCCATGATGACTAAGTTGCTCACGGCTTTAAGCGCACCAACAAGAGTTGTTTTAGTGGGTGATAAAGATCAATTATCCTCAGTTGAGGCCGGTTCTGTATTAGCCGATCTTTCAGCGAGTTCAGCTATAAAAACCTATGAATTGTTGAAAACATATCGATTTAATACCCAAATTAAGGCATTGGCTCGGTTGATTAATCAACAGGAAGGGGGTGCCGCTTGGGCTTTTTTAACCGAACCAACGCATGAGGCTGTTAATCGCGTCCAAACGGATTATATGAATTTTATAATGGATAAATACCATCGTTTGTTTCGAGCCATCGACGAAAAAGAGACCGTGAGTCAGCTGTTTGAAAAATTAACTGATTTTGTCGTACTTTGCACTAATAGGCGTGGGCCTAAAGGTGTTGAAGCCATCAATCAAGGCGTGGAGTGGCGCTTAGGTGACGATAATATTATTCCACAAAAAGAAGAATGGTATTTAGGTCGTCCGGTTTTGGTTTATGAAAATGATGCTGTTTTAGGGGTTTTCAATGGTGATGTGGGTATTTGTTTATCTGATCCTGAACAAAATAATCAGCTGATGGTGTTTTTTGAGCAGTTTAATGGCACTATTAAAAAAATTATTCCATCACGCCTACCCAAGTGCCAGAGCGCCTTTGCTTTAACAGTTCACAAAAGTCAGGGGTCACAGTATAAAGAGGTCATGTTAATTATGCCTGATGAGCCTAATCCTATTTTAACTAAGGAAGTGATTTATACTGCGGTGACGAGAGCGCGGGATAATGTTTGGATAGTGGCGGATAAAGATATCTTTACGCAAGCGGTGAAGGTTAAAATTAGTCGACAAGGTGGTCTCAAGGAGAAATTATTAACCGACTAGGGGCGTAAATATTTATTTTCTCGGGTTTCTTTGAGTTTTGAGTCAGTAAGGTCTAGAATGGTAAACTGGATTAATGTTTAAATTTATTAAGAGGTATGACCCATGGCTGAAGAGCGTAAGCTTGAAGAGAAGATGTCTGAAGTAACTAAGATTTTGATTGCCTTTGTCCTTGTGATGATTACAGGCGGAGTTATCATTGCAACATCGGGTGTTTCGAAGGACCAACAAGCATCTAACGCGGTTTTAACGCACTACAGTAATATGTCTAGAATGGCCGGTATTCAGTGTCCTATAGCCATTCTTAAGCATACCGGTGAAAAGCCTTATGTTCGATTTGGTAATGCCGATTCTGATAAAGAAACTTATATTACGTTAACCTATAAGGGCGATGAGAAGTTCACTACGGCAAGTTGTACGATTGACCGCCTTGGAAAGGTGACCAAAGTAGTCGTTGATGGGAAAGATATGGATAACTAACGGTTTAACAAGTATACAACAGTTAAGGGCGAATCTTTCGGGGTTCGCCTTTTCTGTCTGGGGTTATGGCGCTGTTGGGTCAGAACCCGTGTTTAAGTTTTTTATAACGGTGTTTCGGAAAGCGTATCGTAAAGCGTATCGTAAAGTTTTATCTTGATCGATTGCTTTTCGTGGCTACACTGTATCTGTATTCGTGACGAGGTTTTTTCAAAGCAATGTTTGGTTCATGGCGGCAGTCTGGCGCCCGGAATGGCAGATTTGGTTAATTTAATAGTTGTTTTTTTTGAGGGCTTAACGAGCCAGTCGGTGAGTGAAATTTTTTTAGTTTTAATACCCGGTGTTAATTCGTTACCTAATATTCACCCATTAATTATTCATTTCCCCATTGTTTTGTTTCCTACTTTTTTTATCGTGGATATCATTGGCCGGTTAACTAAGAATAAAGAGTTAAGAACAATGGCGAGTGGGTTGTTGTACTTAGGGGCGATTAGTTCAGTTTTTACGGTTATAGCAGGTTTCCAAGCAGCCTCAAATGTTCCTCATGGGTTAGAGGTTCATAGTATTTTAGAGAAACATAAATGGTATGGGTTATTTGTGGCGTTATTGGGCTTGGTCTTATCGGTTTGGCGATTCCGGACGAAACTTCTTTTCTGTAAAGAAGCCGATGTGTTTCATTTTATTTCCTCTGCTTTTTTATGTACAGCGCTAATGTTAGGTGCTGACTTAGGGGGTTTAATGGTTTATAAGTTTGGTATTGGCGTTGAAGCCGTTAGTCCGGCAGCTAATAATGTGTTGCATGCGCATGGCCAAGATAATAAATAATAGCATGGGGTGGCGATGCGCTTAGAACACGTGAGTAAGCTACTTTAATCACTTAGGCGAGTGGGTTAGCACAAGTTTTTAATGGGTGTATTCTGATTGCTATTGGAATACGCCCTTTTTTAAGGGCAACTTTTAGGGTTAATCTGCGGATTAGGTTCTTAGTGGCTATAGCGAACCCTGTCAACGTAAGACTGCGGGTAAAGTGATCTTTAGTGGCAGTTCAGTTGAGAGATAAATATATCCTTGAAGTACAATAATGTTACTTCAAGGATATTTTAAAGTGGTACCGAGGGCCGGAATCGAACCGGCACTTCCGAAGAAATTGGATTTTGAATCCAACGTGTCTACCAGTTTCACCACCCCGGCATTTGCTGGTGAATTATAAATAAAACTTATTTATAAAGCCAGTAAATTTAAATGTTTAGTTCCTTACTATTAACTATAGAATATGGCGGTCTTTTTATAATTCAAGGATAATGGCTTTTTGATGCGGCAATGTTATTTTTAGTGGTTTTAGATGTTCTCTTTTCTAAATTCCGATAGCGACTTTGTACCGGGTCAAATGTAGACCATGTTTTCTGTAATCTTTTATTGAAAAGGGCTGTATGTATAAAAGTGATTTTATTTATTCGTTACCTAAAGCGTTAATTGCTCAAGAACCTTTAGTTGACCGAACGGGTAGTCGGTTGATGCAGGTAGGTGCAGATCAACATTCTATCACTCACCTTCGATTTTTAGATTTAATTGACTTGGTTGAAGATAAAGATATTTTGATCTTTAATGACACACGTGTCATCCCGGCTCGATTATGGGGGAAAAAACAAACAGGCGGAAAGGTTGAGTTGCTAATTGAAAGAATTATTAGTGAATATTCAGCCTTGACACATATTAGAGCCAGTAAAACACCCAAACCGAATACCGTCATTGAATTTGATCAAGGGTATAGTTGTCAGGTGATGGGTCGGCACGGGGATTTATTTGAAGTTGTATTTGAATCGTCCCAATCTGTTTTTTCAGTGTTAAATAAAATTGGTCATGTGCCACTTCCGCCGTATATTCAGCGACCCGATAAAACGCAGGATAAGGAGCGCTATCAGACTGTATTTTCAAAACATGAGGGGGCAGTCGCTGCACCTACAGCAGGGTTACATTTTGATCATGTCATCTTAAAAGCCTTAAAGGATAAAGGGGTTAAGTTTGCTTATGTAACGTTACATGTGGGTAGTGGTACTTTTCAACCGGTTCGCGTTGAACGATTAAATGAGCATGTTATGCACCAAGAGTATTATGAAGTGACGGACGATACTCTACAGGCCATAGCAGAGGCTAGGAAAGGTGGCGGGCGTGTGATCGCAGTGGGAACCACCGCTGTGAGAGCACTTGAGTCGGCATCTGTTTCTGGGGCTTTGTTACCGAGCCTAGGCTTCACCGATTTGTTTATAACACCGGGTTATAAATTTATGTCCGTGGATGCAATGATTACTAATTTTCATTTATCGGAATCAACCCTGTTAATGTTAGTGTCTGCATTTTCAGGACATGAGTTAATTAAATCGGCTTATCAATGTGCCATTGCACAGAAGTATCGCTTCTTTAGTTATGGTGATGCCATGTTTTTACAAAATAACAGTTAATAGTTTTGGTCATCAGAAATAAATTTAACCAGATAAAAACTTGAAATATTTATGCCTATAGACAACCCGCTTTTTAAAACGGCTTTGCCTGCTTCACCGACGACCCCAATGGCTTGGGAAGGATTACTGGGTTGTGCTGATTCGCTTGCCATAGCGTTGACGATTCAACAGAATAATCAATTCCTTGTGGTGGTCACACAGGATAATCATACGGCATTGCGGCTTGAACATGAGATTGCATTTTTTCTGCAAGATAATGATTGTATTTTACATTTCCCCGATTGGGAGACCTTAGCCTACGATGTTTTTTCACCGTTACCGGAAATAATTTCTCAACGGTTAAAAACCTTAACTCGTCTATCAGGTGTTAAGCGGGGGGTGTTGATTGTTTCAGTGGCGACATTAATGCAGCGCTTAGCACCGAGACAACATATATTAGCGAATAGTTTTGAGATTCGTGTTGGAGGCTTATTTAAATTAACGGAACAAAGAGCTCGCTTGGACTCAGTCGGCTATCAATATGTCAACCAAGTTTTACAGCATGCGGAATTTTCTATTCGTGGCTCTATTATAGATTTATTCCCTATGGGGAGTGCTTTACCTTATCGGATTGAATTATTTGATGATGAAGTTGAATCCATTAGAACTTTTGATCCGGAAACGCAACGATCATTAGAAAAAGTACAGGCGATAAATCTTTTTCCTGCCCGTGAATTTCCAGTCACGGATGATTCGGTTAAACAATTTAGAAAGAATTTCAGGGAGAAATTTCCTTCAGCATCTTCAAATAATCCTATTTACAGTGATGTGAGTCAGGGCATTATGCCAGGGGGAATTGAATATTATTTACCCTTGTTTGTCGACAGTACGGATACGTTATTTGACTACCTGCCGGCAGAGACTGTTTTTTTAAAGGGCCGTGGTATACAAGCACAGGCATTAGCGGTTTATGAAGAAATTCAGTTACGCTATGAGCAGCGTAAATATGATTTAGAAAGGCCTTTATTAGCACCCAATAGTCTGTTTATTGAGACCGCTGAGTTGGAGCAAAGAATGGCTTCTTTTAGGCAAGTTTTTATCGGGGGGGGCAATAACCTGACTAAAGAGAGTATCAATTATTCTTGCCTAGAACTTCCTGACGTTGCCATCAATGAGCGCTTAAAAGAACCCGCGTTTGCCCTGAAACAGTTTGTTAAGGGAGTAGCAGGGAAAATACTTTTTGTGGCGGAGACACCCGGACACAGAGAGGCACTCATAGAGCAATTAAAAAAATATCAGATCAGTGTCGTTGTGGTGGGTAGTTGGGCCGAATTCCTGAGATCGAATGAGTCTCAATGTATACTCGTGGCGCCGATTGATCATGGTCTTAATTTAGCAAGCTCTTCATTGGCTATTATTACTGAAAGTCAATTATTAGGCTCAAAGGTTCAGCAACGTAGACGTAGAAAGAAATCTAGCGCGCGAGAGCTTGAGAATGTCGTGAGCAATCTGAATGAATTGTCATTAGGGTCACCGGTTGTGCACCAAGATCACGGTGTAGGGCGTTATTTAGGGCTGCAGATTCTGGAATTGAATGGTATAGCAGCCGAGTTTTTAGCTTTGGAATATGCCGGTAATGACAAGATCTATGTTCCTGTTTCATCTTTACACCTTATTGGTCGTTACACGGGTATGAATGTGGACAGCGCACCACTCCACAAATTGGGCGGTGAGCAGTGGCGTAAGGCCAAGAAAAAGGCTATCGTGAAAGTCAGGGATGTGGCTACTGAATTGTTGGATATTCAAGTGAAACGTAGCCTGAACAAAGGTTTTTCGTTTGTATGTCAGTTAGAGGACTACCATTCTTTTTCGGCAGCGTTTCCTTTTGAAGAAACGCCTGATCAACTGACTACTATAGAAAGTATTCTGGAGGACATGGCTAAATCACAGCCGATGGATCGTGTGGTTTGTGGGGATGTTGGCTTTGGTAAAACTGAGGTTGCAATGCGTGCGGCTTTTATAGCCGTACAAAATTCTAAACAGGTTGCCGTTTTAGTGCCTACAACACTTTTAGCGCAGCAACATTTCCAGAACTTTAGAGACCGGATGACCGATTGGCCTATTAGAGTAGAGGTTATTTCACGTTTTCTAACGGCCAAAAAACAAAAATTAATTATTGATGATATTGCGACCGGTGCTGTGGATATTATTATTGGTACGCATAAATTATTTTCCAAAGAAATTAATTATAAGAACCTAGGGTTAGTTATTATTGATGAGGAGCATCGTTTTGGGGTTCGTCAAAAAGAGCATTTTAAAAAGATTCGCCATGAGCTTGATTTATTAGCATTAACCGCAACGCCGATTCCTCGAACACTTAATATGGCGATGTCTGGATTGCGTGAGGTTTCAATCATTGCAACGCCGCCATCTAATCGGCATTCGATCAAAACGTTTATTTCCGAGTGGGTTGACTCGATGGTACAAGAAGCTTGCCTTCGTGAAATTAAACGGGGTGGACAAGTTTATTTTTTACATAATGAAGTTAAGACAATGGAACGTCAGGCGCGCGAGCTTCAAAGGTTATTACCTGAAGCGCGGATTGAAATTGCACACGGACAAATGCCCGAAAGGGAACTAGAACAAGTTATGTTGGATTTTTATCATCAAAAATTTAATATCCTAATTTGTACTACGATCATTGAAAGCGGCATTGACTTACCCACGGCTAATACCATTATTATCAATCGAGCGGATAAATTAGGTTTAGCGCAATTACATCAATTACGAGGGCGGGTCGGCCGTTCACACCATCGCGCTTATGCTTATCTCTTAGTTCCGCCTAAAAAATTGATGACTAAAGATGCTGTTAAGCGATTAGAGGCGATTGAGACTGCCGGTGAATTAGGGGCAGGCTTTATGTTGGCCTCGCATGATTTAGAAATACGAGGTGCGGGTGAGTTATTAGGGGATGGACAAAGTGGTCAGATTCAGGAAATAGGATTTACACTGTATACAGAATTATTAGAGCGTACGATAACGGCTCTTAAATCAGGTGAGCACCCAGAACTTGAGCGTCCTATGGATACCGGTCCAGAGGTAGATCTACAGTGTTCTGCACTTATTCCAGAAGATTATTTGCCCGACATTCATAGCCGATTAGTTTTATATAAAAGAATAGCTAATGCGAGTGATTCAGTTGATTTGCGAGAACTACAAATTGAGATGATTGACCGGTTTGGTTTGTTGCCAGATGCCGTGAAGAATTTATTTGAAATTACCCAATTAAAACAGCAAGCAGGCGCATTGGGTGTTAAAAAGATAGAAGTTAATGCGTCGGGAGGGCGCTTAGTTTTTACGGCAACACCTAACGTTGATGCCGGGAAATTGATTGCGTTGGTACAAACAAAGCCAGATATTTATCGCCTTGAGGGTGCAGATAAATTACGGTTTTCTAGACGTTTCAAAACAACGCAGAATAAGATAGAAGCCATGACAGCGTTACTCACGGATATTTCATTGTGAAAGCTAAAGGGGTGGTTCATCTGCAGGTGATCACCGGGTTCTGTTTGAGCATCTTGATGGGTATGCTCATGGCTGAAAATGTTTTAGCAAAAGAGAATTGGTATCATTTTGAGATTATTGTCTTTGAACAGGACAGGGTCAATTCGGAGCAGTTTGAAGCAAAATCTACGACCATCCGTTTACCGCGTAGAAAATTTGATTTAACCCGCACAGCATATCCAAAATCACTTTTATTAATAAATCCCATTCAGTTTTCTCGTTTGAATAGGGATGATTTACAGTTAGACTCAGTGTATCGTCATTTGATGCGTAGAAAGGCATACAAACCGTTAATACATACGGCCTGGATGCAATCGGTTAAGAGTGACTCAAGCAGTAAACCTGTGGTTGTCAGTGCACCCTTTAGTATGCGTAATCCCCATCCAGTTCAAGGCTACATCACCTTACAGCGAGGCTATTATTTGCATTTAAAAGTACAGTTTGAGTTTGAAAAAGAGGGGGTGTTTTATTTAATGGATCAAAGGCGCCGTATTCGTTTAAGTGAAACACATTATTTCGACCACCCGGTGTTTGGCGTTATTGTTTATGTTGAGCGCTTAGCTATCAAGACAACGACAATAACCCAGTGAATACATAGGTTATTGTCTTCTTAGGTATGACCGGCAGTATAAATAGTTATTGTGGAACTAATTCAAATAATACCAGTTCCGCTTCTTCATTAGAAAGATTCTCCGCACGCATTCTCTGCCCAGACTCCCAAAAGACCTCACCGGCTGAATAGGTATTGACTTGTTTTCCTTCGGTTATTTTTAAGGAACCTTTTAAAATATAGCGGGGACCAGGGCCTTGGTGGGTATGCCAAGGACTTTTATAAAGGGGGGGGAACGTGATGCGGATCATTTTCGCATGAATTCGGTTGCTTTTAAGTGCAGTTCTGTTTTCAAATAATAGTTCCTTAGATAGGCTCGTGTTTGCATCGGCTAAGACAGTGAGGGGATTGATCAGGCAGGCACTGAAAATAAGAAGTGCAAGTGAGGGTGCTCTTTGTATCGATGTCATTAAGAATGCCTCTATGGCTAGATGATTAAAAATACTGGTTGTTTTTCAAGTTTAAATTATTTATTTTGGTTTTATGTAAGATTTTTAAGAGAATGCTACGGCTCATTCTTAGCAGGGGATAAAGTTTTTTAGCGACAGCAGGGTATTTAAAGATCTGGTAATTCAAACGATTAAAGAGTCCGGAACGGCTACTGAGCAAAGCAAGTGCTTGAATAGCCTCTGAACCATAATAGAGTTTGCCCTCTATAACAAGGACCATCCCTTGGTCAATATCAAGTCCTTGGGCCGTTATTTTTTCCATAATAGGATTGTTGTCGCGGGCATCAATTAAGGTCAGTTCACCCACAGTTTCATTAATACGTATTAACTGGCAGTAGTAGTTGCATGCAGGGCACTGCTTGTCATAAACCAGAAGTAATTTTTGATTAGTCATGTTTAGCATTAAGTCATAAAAGGTTAAGGGTTTTTAATCCAACAAGCCCATCAGGGCCTTAAATTGAGGGTGAGAGGCATTTTCTAGCCATTCAAATAAAACCGATTCGTAATTAGTAATCGTCGCGTTTTGTTGTGACAGTCGATTTAAGGCATAAAATTTATGTTCGGCATTGCGTGAACAAACGGCATCTTCAACAATATAGACAGAGAGTCCTGCCGCTATTAATTCAAGTGCAGTTTGTAAAACACAAACATGCGCTTCTTGCCCAGCTAAAATTATTTTAGTGCGACCACTAGATTTTAATCGGGTAAGGAAATTGTCAACTGAACAACAAGAAAAACTAGTTTTCTCAAAGTGCGGGGAGTCAACCGGTAATCGTTCTGAAATTTCTGGGTGGGTTGGTCCAAGCCCAGTAGGGTATTGCTCAGTGACCCAAACGGGTACACTGAGTGATTTTGCCGCTGTGATTAAACGTCCTGATTTATTGATAACCTCTTCACTGGCAGGCCTAGGCATTGCCGCTAATAGCTTGGTTTGTATATCGACAATAAGCAATAGACTGTCATTGGAATGACATAAGTTTGGGTGTGATTTCATAGTATTGGTTAGCGTGTTTGTTTCATGATGCGGGATTTTTCGCGTTGCCAGTCACGATCTTTAGCCGTCGTTCTTTTGTCGTGTAATTTTTTACCTTTAGCAAGACCCAGTGATAGCTTGATATGACCATTTTTCCAATATACTGACAGTGGGACTAAGGTATAGCCTTTACGTTCAACATTGCCAATGAGTTTATTTAATTCTTGCCGGTGCAGTAATAATTTTCTAGAACGGATGGCATTGGGAATAATGTGTGTTGATGCAGAGTTAAGCGCAGATATATGAGCGCCGTAAAGCCAGGCTTCACCACGTTGAATTTGGATATGACTTTCTTTTAATTGAATTCGGCCTTCACGGAGGCTTTTAACTTCCCATCCTTCAAGAACAAGACCGGCTTCAAAGCTATCTTCTACAAAATAGTTATGGCGCGCGATTTTATTATTGGCAATAGTCGCGCTGGTACTGTTCTTTTTAGGGTTTTTTTTTCCTGCCATAGATCTAGAGAGTATGATTAATAAGATTGCAATGTCATAATAATATTGTACTTGAATTTATGCGGGTTGCACTGTTATTCGCAAGACCTAGAGTTTTATGATTTTGAAACAATTGACAGTGTAGTCCGCTTCGGTTGATTTTAAATTTCCACGGGTTGTTGGGTTCCTTGAGGTTTTTCGTTGTAAGTTACAACACTTTGATTTGGTGAGTTATGGCTGATATAAAAAATAAGAGACACAGTGAGTGGTCGTCGCGATTTGCATTTATTTTAGCGGCGACAGGTTCGGCTGTCGGATTAGGAAATATTTGGAAGTTCCCATATATTACCGGTGAAAATGGTGGTGGTGCATTTGTTATTGTTTATCTGCTCTGTGTAGTTGTGATTGGTATACCTATTATGATGGCTGAAACAATGATTGGCCGACGTGGCAGGCAAAATCCTGTTAATGCGATGAAAACATTGGCTCAAGAAGCGGGTGCAGATTCACGGTGGCGCTATTTGGGGTGGTTAGGTGTTGCGGCAGGGGTAATTATCCTATCCTATTACAGTGTTATTGCTGGGTGGGCAATGGCTTATGTCCTAAAATCGATCAGTGGTACTTTTATAGATGGTAGTGCTCAGCAAATAGGTGGTTTTTTTGATGCTTTTGTCAAAGATTCTGGGGCACAAGTTTTTTGGCATACCAGTTTTATGGTTATTACTATGTTGGTGGTAGTTAGAGGGGTGCGGGAAGGCTTGGAAAAAGCAGTTCGGTTTTTAATGCCGAGTTTATTCATTTTATTGATTTTATTGGTCGGATACGCAATGAATACCGATGCCTATGATCAAGGTCTTTCATTTATGTTTGATCCTGATTTTAGCAAGATTACAGGGAGTAGTATCTTAACGGCGATGGGGCATGCTTTTTTTACCTTGAGTTTAGGGATGGGGGCCATAATGGTTTATGGCTCTTATTTGCCGAAGGATGTTTCAATCTCTCAAACGGCATTTATGGTCGCCGGTGCAGATACTCTGGTCGCATTGTTAGCAGGGATTGCTATTTTTCCTTTAGTTTTTGCCAATGGCCTAGAGCCTTCAACAGGGCCAGGGCTTATCTTTCAGACCTTGCCTATTGCTTTTGGTCAGATGACTGGAGGGGTTATTTTTGGCACTTTGTTTTTTGTGTTATTGTTTTTTGCAGCATTATCGTCATCTATTTCCTTGATTGAACCAGCCGTTGCATGGATGGTTGAGAATAAAGGCTATAGCCGAGTAAAAACCTGTGTATTTTTAGGTGCGGGGGTTTGGTTTTTGGGTTTGGGTACTGTTTTTTCTTTTAATGAATGGGCTGATTTCACCTTTTTGGGTAAAAATATTTTTGAATGTTTAGATTTCTTGACAGCGAATATAATGTTGCCTGCAGGTGGCTTGTTGATTGCAGTTTTTTCAGGTTGGGTTATGACTCGCACACAGAGTCGCGACGAATTACAATTAAATAATAAAGGACTTTATTATTGTTGGTTCATCTTGGTTCGCTATGTCTCGCCAGCAGCTGTTTTTTTAGTTTTTATACATGTACTTGGGATTCTTTGATTTTGTATGAAACTAGCCTATTAAAGGAGAGGGGGGAACGTGCCGGTTGTAAATAAAAGCGCCTTAGTAAAGTATTCAGCGCAATCAATGTTTGAACTTGTGGATGATATTGAGTCTTATCCTGAATTTTTACCCTGGTGTAGTGGCAGTGCGGTATTAGTTAGGAAGCATGATTTTGTTGAGGCGACAGTTAATGTTTCCCGCAGTGGTTTTAAGAGTTCATTTACTACGCGCAATCAATTAAATAGCCCGATTAATATTAAAATGGTATTAATTGATGGGCCTTTTTCTCATTTGGAAGGCGACTGGGATTTTACGGCGCTTAGAGAAGATGCGAGTAAAATATCACTGAATCTTGACTTTGAGGTTTCCAGTAAAATTGCAGGCATGGCTTTTGGGGGTATTTTTAACCAAATTTGCAATACTATGGTCAGTTCTTTTACGGCACGCGCAAAACAAATCTATGGGTGATGGAATTATTGCTGTAGAAGTCGCCTTTGCAGGCATTGACCAGCAACTGATCATTCCTTTACAGGTCAAGGTGGGGGCTTCGGTGGCCGATGGTATTGAGCAATCTGGAGTAGTCGATCTATTTCCGGAAATAGATTTAATGCGCGATAAAGTCGGTATCTTTGGTAAGGTCTGTTCGTTGGAGCGGTTATTACGACCTGGGGATCGGGTTGAGATTTATAGGCCGTTAAAAGTTGATCCTAAAGAGAGTCGGCGACAACGAGCCGCTAAGTCGATGCAGTAGTCTATTATTTTTTCTAGTGGGTGACCGGTTACTAATCTGGAAGCGGTGTTATTACCGGTTCCAGTGCCGATGTGTTCTTTTTAATGGTTTTGGTTTCAGTGCTGGAGTCAAAAAAGCCCAGTATAGATTGAGAAAGTGTTTTATCAAGGACTCGTTTAGGCAGATCGATGGTTTTTTCATTAGACAACTTTAGGCCGGCAATGTTGCTGGGACGATAGTCGCCTTGAACGCCGATGAGCTTATCACCGTCAAAAAATAATGATATTTTTTTCTGCACACGTGGGTTTCCTCCGGCTTGAAGGGAGTAAAGGTAATCCCAGCGGCGTTCATGAAAAATATCTTTTAGCATTGGACTACCCATGACAAATAGGACTTGTCGTTTGCTCATGTTGGGGCGAAGTTGATTGATGACATCTTGAGAAATCATATTTCCTTGCTGGATATCTAATGAATAAACGCCAGGAATACGGTCTAAAAAATAGCTGCAAGATGTTAATAGAAAAATACTAGCAATAAGCGAGCAATATCGAATCAATTTCATGATATCTCTAGGCTGTAATTTATAAAAGTAGGTTTAATTATAGAGTTATTATCGCAGAATAAGTAAAAACAATAAAACGGACTCAAGTAAAAGCGCTACAATAAAAGATGTTTTTATAGTTAGTCAGGAGTAATTTTTGGACACGAAGGAATTAAGGAGTTTTGGCTTAAAGGCTACCCTCCCTCGGATTAAGATTTTAGAAATCCTTGAGCTTCAAAGAGAGTCTTCTAATCATCTAACGGCCGAACAAATTTACAAGATTTTAATTAAGAGTGATGAAGAAATTGGCTTGGCAACGGTTTATCGTGTGTTAACCCAGTTCGAATCTTCAGGGATTGTCAGGCGACACCATTTCGAAGGTGGGAATTCAGTTTTTGAGCTTGATAGCGGTACGCATCATGATCATATCTTATGTGTTAAATGTGGTAAGGTTTCCGAATTTACGGATGATGTTATTGAGCAGCGACAAAAAGAAGTCGCCGTCAGATTAGGTTTTACCTTAACCGATCATAGCCTTTATTTATATGGATATTGCGCTGCGTGTAAATAAAATTTCTCTTATTGACTGCGATTAAAATATTTTTATTTCATGTTTAGACCCCTTGTGCTTTACATTGGTTTACGTTATATGCGCGGTAGGCAGCGTACTCAATTTATTTCATTTATCACGCTGACCTCCGTTTTGGGTATTGCTCTGGGTGTTAGCGCCTTAATAACGGTACTTTCTGTCATGAATGGATTTGAATCGGAACTCAGGGCGCGTATTTTAGGTATGACGTCGCATACGACGATTACTGGGCGAATGAATCGATTGACAAATTGGCAAGCGGTCCAGAAGAAGGTGGTTAATGAACCGCACATTCAAGGTGTAGCCCCTTTTGTCGATGGTCAGGTCATGATAAGCGCTGGCCAACGTGTCAGTGGAACCTTAGTTAGAGGGGTTTATCCAGAATATGAATCACGCGTTTCTTCGATCGCTGAGAAAATGAGTGTTGGGTCCTTAGGTCTTTTGAAATCGGGTGAATACGGTATTATTTTAGGCGTTGAATTAGCCACTTATTTAGGTGTTACAGTTGGCGAGAGGGTGACGGTTATTAGTCCACAACTTAATGCGACTCCCGCGGGTGTTTTGCCACGCTTGAGGCGATTCACGGTGATTGGTTTATTTAAGGTTGGCATGTATGAGTACGACCGCAATATGGCTGTCATGCATCTTTCCGATGCGGCTAAGCTGTTTAGGCTGGCGGATAGCGTTAGTGGTTTGCGATTAAAATTGGATGATTTATTCAAAGCGCCTCTCATTGCCCGTACCCTAGCCGATAAGTTTTACGGCCAGTACCGAATCAGTGACTGGACACAATCACACAGTAATTTTTTCCGTGCGATACAGACCGAAAAGCGAGTGATGTTTATCATTTTATTAATGATAGTGGCGGTGGCCGCCTTTAATATAGTTTCTACGTTAGTCATGGTGGTTACCGATAAGCGTGGTGAGATTGCTATATTAAGAACCCAAGGGTTAACCCCGAGAGCGGTTATGGGTATTTTTATTATTTTAGGCTCGATGATTGGATTGATTGGCACGGGTTTAGGGATAATGGGAGGCTTGGCATTAGCGTTAAATATTGAAACGATTGTGCCTGCCATTGAAAGTTTTATGGGCGTCCAGTTTTTGGCGGCTGATGTTTATTATATTAGTGACTTACCGTCTAAATTAATTTGGTCAGATGTTTGGGTTATCGCGATAATGTCACTGGTTTTAACTTTATTAGCTACGCTTTATCCGGCTTGGCAAGCCTCGCGTGTTAACCCAGCCGAAGTTCTTCGTTATGAGTAATAGTGTTTTCCTAGAGGCTCAAAAGTTAGTTAAATATTATCGTCAAGGCAATCTTGACGTAAGTGTTTTGAAAGGTATTGATCTGGTTGTTAATCAAGGTGATCTAATAGCCATTATGGGTGCTTCCGGATCTGGAAAAAGCACCTTATTACATCTTTTAGGCGGTTTGGATGAGGCAACAAGTGGCGATGTTTTGTTGGATGGTTGCAAAATTAGAGACCTCGGGCAGCAGAAACTTGCAGCAATTAGAAATAAATCATTGGGGTTTATCTATCAATTTCATCATTTATTGGCAGAATTTGATGCCGTTGAGAATGTCGCCATGCCTTTATTGATCAGTGGTGTATCTGTAACCCATGCACGGAAGAAAGCAAAACAATTATTGGAAAGAGTGGGTTTAGGGCATCGATTACACCATAAACCTGCTGAGTTATCAGGGGGCGAGCGACAACGGGCTGCCGTTGCCAGAGCCTTAATTAATAATCCTAAGTGTGTTCTTGCCGATGAGCCAACAGGAAACTTGGACAGTGCTTCTGCTGAGCAGCTTTACCAACTCATGGTAGAGTTGAATAAGGAGATGGCGGTTAGTTTCTTGATTGTCACGCATGACCAGGCACTCGCAGAGAGAATGGACACCGTATTACATATAGAAGATGGATTGATTACGGCTTAAGCTTTACGGTTTCTTTTTTTCCAGCTGGATCGGACTTGATAACGCCAAGCGCAATGAATACCAAAAAAACCTAGAATTGAGCTGCCGATGCCTAGAATAAAGCAGCCAACCAGAAAAGGTTGCCAGCTATCACCCAGCGTTGCCAAGATATTATCTACGGAGAAAATAAATTCAGCTTCTGATGGGGGTATTTGCATCGCCCACATGCCGACTAAATAGGCAAAATAGAACATCGGGGGCATTGTCAGTGGATTGGTAATCCAAACAAGGGCAACAGATATGGCTAAATGTGCTCGAAAATAAAAAGCAACACCTGCGGCCATCGCCATTTGTGTTGGTAGGGGAACCCAGGCAAAGAACAATCCAATAGCAAATGCCTTCGCGACAGAACGTCTATTTAAGTGCCATAAGTTAGGATCATGTAATCGCTCACCGAGAAATTGGAGGCTTTTGTTGCTCTTTATGGTTTCATCACTGGGCATGAAACGTTTAATTATTTTTTTAGCCATAAACTTTATTCATTAGGTGTTTTCATCAAGCTATGAGCGTTAATTCGAAGCCATGGTAATTCATCTCCTCTAGAAAGTCACTTTAATTCAAATACCCTTAGTCATACCCCTTAAAAAGATAAAGAGGTATCGGTTGTCATGGTTAAAAGAATTACAACATTTGTTTTAGGCATAGTTGTCTATTTGACAGGCTGTGATTTTATTCATTTGAACGGGTGGTTTATAGTCGTTGTGTTCGCTATCGGGTTGTTTTCTTGCATGCGAGCGTATGTGTTCTTTTTTTTAGGGGGTATGGTTTGGGTTGTTAGTTGGGGTTTATGGCAAAGTGGGGGGCAGTTACCAAGTGCTTTGGAGGGACAAGATATTAACCTAAGGGGTATTGTGACCGGACTACCGGTAGGCGATAAAAGTCGTATTAAGTTTGATTTAAATGTCTTGTCTTCTGAACAGAGTGCTGTCCCTGAGAAGATAAGATTAAATTGGTATAACCCCCCTGAGGCCATCAAAACTGGGCAACACTGGCAACTGACCGTTCGTTTGAAGAAGCCGCATGGCTATGCGAATCCAGGGGGGTTTAATTACGAGCAGTGGTTGTTTATACAGGACATTGGCGCAACGGGTTATGTGCGCTCTCGATCGCCAGAAATACGATTAATGGCGTCAAAAAATAAAATCTTTAGTGCGGATTGGCGTCAAGATTTTCAGGCGTTGTTAGCGAGACAAATAGGGGATTCACCGTATTACGGGATTGCGGAAGCTTTGGTTATTGGTTTCAAAGGCGATATTAACGCCGAGCAGTGGCAGTTGTTTAAAAAGACAGGAACCATTCATTTAATGGTTATTTCTGGGCTACATATTGGTTTAATCGGTGCAATTGTTTATTTTATCGTTCTTAAAGGGGTTACGGTGTTTACCTGTTTATCAGTCGCTCCTCCGCGCGTTGCAGCTCTGGTAACCATTGTCGCCGCCTCATCTTATGCGGCCCTTGCAGGGTTTACGATCCCGACACAAAGAGCATTGATCATGCTGGTGGCGATTATGCTAAGTGTTATTTGGCAACGCCACAGTCGCACCTTTAGAGTGCTTTTCTTGGCGTTGTTAGTCGTGGTCATGATTAATCCACTGTCCACCTTGTCGCCAGGATTGTGGTTATCTTTCTTGGCTGTGTGGTTGATACAGTATGTGGTGACTGCACGATTAAAACCAGTCGGGTATCTGCGTTCAGCAATTAAGGTCCATTTTGTTTTAATGATTGGTTTGATGCCCTTGTTAATCGCATTCTTTCAACAATTTTCCTTGCTCTCACCGATAGCTAATTTTGTCGCCGTTCCACTGGTCACGTTTTGGATTGTTCCTCTCTTATTGCTAGCTGTGATAACGAGTCTTTTTTCTGATACCTTGGGCTTATTTGTTTTTAAGTTTGTTGAAGTGGGGTTTGATTTTTTATTGACCTGGTTGTCATTCTTGGCCCAGCGTGATTTTTTAGTTGTCCACCTTGCCAATCCAAATCCGGTGTGCTGGCTGTTGGCGATTTTAGGCGCGATGGTGTTAATGATGCCACGTGGATTGTCAAACCGTTGGTTAGGGGTGGTGTTATTAGGGCCTCTTCTATGGGCTGTCCCGGAAAAGATTAATCGTGGCGAATACAGGTTAACTCTTCTAGATGTAGGGCAAGGATTATCAGCCGTGGTGCAAACGGCAACGCATGTTTTAATTTATGATACGGGTGCGCGTTTTTCATCAGGGGATATCGGTGAGCGAGTCGTGATTCCATTTCTGAGATTTAATAATTTAAAACATATTGATGTCCTGATGGTTAGCCATAGTGATAATGATCATTCAGGAGGTGTGCAGTCAATTGTTAATGCCATGGATGTCAAATCAATAGTCGCCAGCGAACCTAAAGTATGGCGTGGCCGTCAAGCTTCTATCTGTCAACAAGGGCAACAATGGCAATGGGATGGCGTTACTTTTAGTGTCTTGTCGCCGGGGATAAAACAATTTTCCTCGGGAAATAATAATTCCTGTGTTTTAAAAATATCATCGTCCTCAGGGTCGGTGCTTTTGCCCGGGGATATTGAATTGCAAAGAGAAATTTTGCTCACAAAACAACAACGCGAACAATTAAAAGTAGATGTTTTGATCGCGCCTCACCATGGCAGTAATACCTCGTCGTCTGAAGAGTTTTTGTCTGCTGTGAGTCCGCGTTGGGTATTGATACCAGCAGGTTACCGGAATCGATTTAAATTGCCACGCCACGAGGTTCTAGAGCGCTATCATCGTTATGGTATTAGCGCATTTAATGTTTCTAAGACCGGAGCCCTGACGGTGGATTTTAGGGCGGATAAATTTTATCTATCCGCTTACCGTGAGCATCAGAAAAGATGTTATGAATCTCCGTTAGCGGTGTTTATACGGTTCTAAGCATGACGATAAAACAAATCGCAGCATGAGTAATACGATGGTAACAGGGTAGGCGATAAAATGATTGGTTAAGAATAAACTGGCGATGACCGCGGCGAATATAAATATATTATAAAATTTAAGATGATCTGAATAATAGTGTAATGCTTGAATCGTTTCTTGATCAAACCGGTGTCTTCGATTAACAAAAACAAGGGAACTTATAGCCGTTAAAATGACAAAAAAGAAAGGAAACAGGTAAAACATTGGAGCATCATCACGGTAATAGTCGTGCCAACGATAAAACCAAATAAGCACAGTACCCGTGGCAAAGAGATCAAATTTAAATCCCACGGGGATTTTTTTGATAACACTTGCCAGTCCTGCTACGGCAATAAAAAATAAGCCAATATAGGCTGATTCAGCCAGCTTAAAAAACACCTGAAAGTCATGTTGGCTTTGTGCCAAGATACTTAAGGATAAATTAACAATGATAAATAAAGGCATCTTTAATCGCAGGGAGTCAGGCAGCAGTTACTATGGGGTTTGTTGTTAGGTGCTTTAAGGTGTTTATTAACGACATGAATAAAGTTCTGTTTTTAATTTAACCTATTATGATCACCTTTCATAGTTTAGCCGCCTGATTTCAAGTAAAATCACCGTATGGTGTTTTGTGGTTATGGTTTAATTGGGTTTTTGCCATTAACCCCGCTATTGAGAATTTACTAAGAGTGAGTGTTGTTTTGAAAATTAAAGAATATATGCAAGGTCTTGGCGTTAATGCGAAAGCAGCGGCGAGTATTTTGAAGGGTATTGAGAGTGATAAAAAGAATGCGGCTTTAACCGTCATTGCCCAGCGAATTAGAGACAATAAAGAGCAATTGATTGTCGAAAATAAAAAAGATTTGGAACGAGGGCGGGCACAAGGGTTGGAGGCGGCTCTTTTAGACCGATTAGCATTAACGCCGACACGTATTGAGGCAATGGCTGAAGGGCTGGAACAAGTTGCCGCCTTACCTGATCCGGTTGGAGAAATTAGTGACTTAAATTATCGACCCAGTGGCATACAGGTGGGAAAAATGCGCGTTCCATTAGGCGTTGTTGGGATTATTTATGAATCTCGGCCGAATGTAACGGCGGATGCTGCTGCTTTATGTTTAAAGTCCGGTAATGCAACTATTCTAAGAGGAGGGTCAGAAGCGATTCACTCTAACCAAGCGATCGCGGCGTGTATCCAAGAAGGATTAGCCGAGGTTGGATTACCTATTGCTGCGGTTCAGGTGGTGGAAACGACTGATCGAGATGCTGTTGGCGAAATGATTACGATGAGTTCTTATATCGATGTGATTATCCCACGTGGTGGCAAAGGGCTGATTCAGCGCATATCAAGTGAAGCAAGTATTGCAGTGATTAAGCATCTAGACGGCAATTGTCATGTCTATATTGATAATGATGCTGATATTAACAAAGCCGTTAAGATTGCCTTTAATTCCAAGGCGCAGCGTTATGGTGTCTGTAATGCAATGGAGACGCTATTAGTTTCAGAAGGGATTGCAAAAGATGTTTTACCTGAATTAGGACGTCAATTTTCACAACAAGGGGTTGAGTTAAGAGGTTGCCCCAAGACCTGTGCGTTAATCCCAGGTTGTTTGCGTGCCTCGGATGAAGATTGGAGTACGGAGTACTTAGCACCTATTTTAGCCATTAAAATTGTGGCAGGCCTTGATGATGCAATAACACATATTGAACAATTTAGTTCAGCGCATACGGAGTCCATTGTGACAGAAAATTACAGTTCGGCCAGACGGTTTCTGAGAGAAGTTGATTCCAGTTCCGTTATGGTGAATGCCTCCACGCGTTTTGCGGATGGTTTTGAATACGGGTTAGGCGCTGAAATTGGTATTAGCACCGATAAGTTACATGCTCGAGGACCAGTGGGATTGGAAGGTTTGACAACATTGAAATATATTGTTTTGGGTGATGGACAAATTAGAACCTAAAACTAAGGCTATGATAGGTGTCTATGGCGGGACTTTTGACCCGATTCATTTTGGTCATTTGCGCACTATTTTAGATGTTAAAGAGCGTCTTGGCTTGCAGCAGATTCGATTGGTCCCCTGTTCTCAGCCGGTGCATCGAGGTCGGCCCAGCGCAACGGTGCAGCATCGCTTTGCCATGCTGCAGCAAGCAACAGAAAATATTTCTGGTTTTGTCGTTGATAGACAAGAAATGGTTCGCGATAAACCGTCCTACATGATTGAGACATTAAAGTCATTGCGGCAACAATTTCGACAGCAATCTTTAATACTGATTATGGGCGGCGATGCTTTTGAAAAGATTAACACATGGTTTCAATGGCAACAGTTATTTGACTATGCACATATTGTTGTGATGCAGCGCCCAGGGAGTGATATTGATAATGTCAATTTACCGCTCTTTTTACAGGTGAAGTTGACTCAGAATGCGGCTGATCTAGCGCGAAAGGAGCATGGTTGTTTGTACTTTCAGAATGTTATTCAGCTGGATATTTCAGCGACTCAAATTAGACAAAAGGTTGCACAACATGAAAGTATCGATTTTCTTCTACCGAATAACATTATAAAATACATTAGAGATAATAATCTTTATCTGGGCGATTTTAACGCTGGATGAATGTTATTACAGTTGTGATAAACCTCAAATAGGATGCTACATGCAGATTGAAGAATTACGCGCGGATGTTCTCCGTGTTTTAGATGAAAAAAAAGCCCTTGATATCGTACAAATTGATGTTCAAGGTAAAACCAGTATTTGTGATTTCATGGTGGTTGCAACGGGTACGTCAGAACGTCACCTTCAAGCCTTAGCCAATTATATTGTTGAGTCTGTTAAAAAGGCAGGGGTAACCCCACTGGGTGTTGAAGGTAAGCCGGGTTCCGATTGGGTTTTACTCGATTTAGGTGATGTGATTGTTCATTTAATGACCGCACAAGCACGTGAATTTTATGCGTTGGAGAAATTATGGGATCCTTCGCTAGTCGATGAAATAGAGATCGTTGAAGGTTAAAATAGCCAGAGGCCTTTTAATGGAATTATTAGGGTAAGCGAAACATTTATTTTAAATTATCGGTATGGCGCAATTCTTTTCAATTCATCCGCAAAACCCACAAATGCGACTTATTCGTCGTGCAGTCGACATTATTCGAGCCGGTGGTGTGATTGTCTATCCAACAGATTCTTCCTATGCAATAGGGTGTCAGCTAGATAGTCGGACTGCTTTAAATAGAATATCTTCGATCAGACAATTAAATGATAAACACAATTTTACCTTGTTGTGTAAAGACTTGACGCAGGTGTCTCGCGTGGGGCGAATGGATAATGAGGCTTTTAAGGTTATAAAATCATTAGCCCCTGGACCGTTTACGTTTGTTTTGAAAGCGACCAAAGAAGTTCCGAAACAGTTACAACACGCTAAACGTAAGACGATTGGGGTGCGTTTACCTGATCATCGTGTTACAGAGGGGTTGTTAAATGAATTTAAAGAGCCCCTATTTAGCTCAACATTAATTTTACCGGGAGAACAGGCATCACTGGTTGATCCCTATGAAATAAGAGAGCGTTTGGAAAAAGAAGTCGACTTGGTGATTGATTCGGGTATTGTCGATTATACGCCAACGACTATTATTGCTTTTTCAGACGGTAAGCCCGATATTATTCGAGAAGGAAAAGGGGGGAACCCTTTCTTAGGAGCAGCGTAGTTTTGAATTTTTTAAGCAGGGTAAAGGTATATGAATAGCTACAATATTTTCCTATGGAATCAATTGTTGTCATGGATGAATTAACACTAGCTCAACGAGTCGTTGTTTGGTTTTTGCCAGTGATCTTTGCGATCACCGTTCATGAGGTTGCTCACGGCTGGGTCGCTAAGAAACGTGGTGATACTACGGCTTCCATGTTGGGTCGTTTAACCTTAAATCCCATTAAACATATTGATTGGATTGGGACGATATTGGTTCCAGCTATTTTAGTGTTATCTTTTACTGGATTTATTTTTGGTTGGGCCAAACCGGTTCCCGTTAATGATAATAATTTACGTCACCCACGGGTTGATATGGCTCTGGTGGCTATTGCGGGCCCTATAGCCAATTTTCTGATGGCTTTTATCTGGGCAGGAATTGCTCGTATAGGCGTTTCAGTCGAGTTGGAGGCTATTTCGTTGCCGCTTATTTATATGGGGATTGCAGGCATTTCGATTAATTTAGTGTTAGCATTAATAAACCTTATTCCGATACCGCCATTAGACGGTAGCCGCGTGTTAGCCTGCTTGTTACCCCCAAAGTGGGCTTGGCATTTTAATCGTATTGGAAGTCTTGGATTAATCGTATTGTTAGTGTTATTAATGACGGATACATTAAGTCTGGTTTTGGGTTATCCACTGTATTATTTGCAGCAATTCTTTTTTAGTGTCGCGGGGATGTAATCTCAAGATATGGAGCCGATGTCAATAACCACAGAAGAGTCTGAAAACCGCCCTTTGGCAATGGTAGACGGGGAGCCTTATCAATCGCTTCCGGAAGATTTATATATACCGCCTGATAGTCTTAAGGTTTTTTTAGAAACTTTTGAAGGACCGTTAGACTTGCTGTTGTATCTTATTAAAAAACAGAATGTTGATATTTTTGATATCCCTATTGCGCAGATTACGCAACAATATGTGGCTTACATTGATATGATTTCTGATTTTAGATTTGAATTAGCATCCGAATATTTAGTGATGGCTGCGTTACTTGCAGAGATAAAATCCCGTATGTTATTGCCTAAAGAGGACACAACAGAAGAGGGTGAAGAAGAGGATCCAAGAGCGTATCTGATACGCAAACTTATGGAGTATGATTTAATAAAGAAAGCGGCTGAAGAAATTGATCGCTTGCCTCGTAATGAACGGGATACTTTTATTATTGAGCCGGATTGTTCGGAGATTGATGTCAAGAAAAGATTGCCGGAGATAGATTTTAAAGAATTAATGTTAGCCTTTCAGCAGGTGTTACAGCATGCTGAACAAGTGACCCACCATCATATTACCCGGGAGACTTTGTCAATTCGTGAAAGAATGTCAATCATTTTGGAAAAACTTAAAGAATTCGATTATCTTGTTTTTTCGGAGCTGTTCAATAAAGACGAAGGGCGTCAAGGGGTCGTTGTCTCCTTTATTGCTATCCTCGAGCTCTGTAAAGAAGGATACCTTGATATTAGTCAATCACACGACCAGTCAGAGCTTCAAGTCAGAGGGATTAGTTGATGAAAAAAATTGGCATGATATGTTGTTGAAATATAAAGTTGAGGCAATTTTATTTGCATCTGAAAAGCCTCTTACCACAGGACAACTGCGTAATGTTTTTCCAGAATTAGAACGACCCGATACGCTTGATTTACAAGAAGCCATTGATACTATTATTGAAGATTATCAGGATCGTTCTATTGAGTTACGTGACTTGGCAAGTGGTTATCGATTTCAGGTGCGTGAACAATTATCACCTTGGGTTTCTCGGTTGTTTGAAGAAAAGCCGCCCAAATACAGCCGTGCTTTTTTAGAAATCCTAGCCATTATTGCTTACCGTCAACCGGTTACTCGCGGCGATATTGAGGGTATCAGAGGGGTTGCTGTCAGTTCTAATATTATACGAACGTTGATGGACAGAGAATGGATTCGGGTTTTATCCTACAAGGATGTCCCGGGTCGACCCGCTGTTTTAGGTACCACGAAACAATTTCTAGATTATTTTAATCTAAAGTCCTTAGAGGATTTACCTTCAATGGACGATATTCGTCAATTTGATGAAGAAATAGAGCAAAAGATTTTAGCTGAAGAGTTGCAAACAACGGATATAACAGACGGTGTTCAGGACAGCACGAACGATTTAGCCAATAGTTTAAATATTTAATAAAGAGGCAGTCATTTCTTTGAAAAAACAAAAAACAAGTAGATCTTCTGTGAGTGAATCTAAATCAAGTAAAACACTCCAGGATAAATCTCAATCACAACCTGGTGAGCGTATTCAGAAGGTTTTATCACGAGTAGGATTAGGGTCCCGTCGTGAAATAGAGCGCTGGATTACAGAGGGAAAAATAAGAATTAATGAAAAAACTTCCGCATTAGGTGATCGTATTGTGCCCGGTGATTCGGTTAAAATTAACGGCCGACGTGTTGATTTGGATAAGTTCTCAGAACAACCCCCGAGAGTATTGATTTATAACAAGCCTACCGGTGAGGTGGTGACCCGTCGAGATCCCGAAGGACGTCCCGTTATTTTTACACAATTACCTAAATTAACGGTTGGGCGCTGGATCACTGTGGGTCGTCTTGATATTAATACCCAGGGTTTATTATTGGTGACTAATCATGGTGAGTTAGCGCACCGTTTAATGCATCCTTCTACAGAAATTACGCGTGAATATGCGGTGCGAGTTTTTGGCAAGGTCACCGATGAAGTACTAGAGCGAATGAAGAGCGGTGTTGAGCTTGAAGATGGTATGGCGCACTTTGACAGTATTACTTTTGCCGGTGGAGAAGGGATTAATTCTTGGTATAAGGTCACGGTTAAAGAAGGGAGAAATAGATTAATTAGGCGATTATGGGAGTCTCAGGAGTTAGTGGTGAACCGACTCATGCGTGTGCGCTATGGGCCTGCATATTTACCTGAGAAGTTAAGGGCACGGTTGTTTTATGAGCTTAATGATAAAGAATTAAAAGTAATGTTTGAGCACGTTGATCTTAAAGTTCCCAAAAGGGGCGATTTAAATAAAAAGTCAATAAGTTCAAAATACAGTCGCGGTCATAAAAGATAAATGGCGTGGGTGGTGATGGGTTTTATAAAAGTTATTATATTTTAAGGTGTTATCAATGAAAGTGTTGGGTAAAGTTTTTTTTATGTTGTTATGTTTGAGTCTTTTTGCGTGTTCTCAAGAGCGTGAGGAGTCTTCTTTGATTGATAAAGACGGTCTAAAATATGCGCAGGGGGACGATAAACCTTATACGGGTTTTTATGTGCAACATTATGTGAATAATCAAAAGAAATTACAGAATTATATTAAAGAAGGCACTATGAATGGCCTTATGACCATGTGGTATGAGAGTGGGCAAAAGAAATCTGAAGGTCAGTCAGTTGATAATCAACAGGAAGGCTTGTGGATGGGGTGGTACGAAAATGGTCAAAAAGAGTGGGAAGGAACACATAAGTCAGGAAAACTACAGGGTATGTATACAGAGTGGGATGAACAAGGGCGTAAATTATCGACAGTAAATTATGTGATGGGTCTGGAGTCCGGTCTGGTAGTTTACTGGCATCCTAATGGGCAAAAAAAATTAGAAGTTAATTATAAAAATGGTTTGAAAGAAGGTGTCGAAACGCAATGGGATCTTTCGGGGGCTGTGATAAGCACGTTAACGTTTAAGAAAGGTAGGTTAATCAATTAACGGGCAAATCACCGGTGTCGTCATCAGCGGCGGTGAGCAAGCTTGATGGTTAGATTAATCCGAGTTGTATTTTGGCCACTTCGCTCATCATTTCTTGAGACCAAGGGGGGTCTAAAACGACTTCAATATTAACGTTTTCAATGCCGGGTAAAGCACGGATACATTTTTCCACATCACTTTGAATAACGGGCCCCATACCACAACCAGGCGCTGTTAACGTCATTTCAACATGAACATCATTCGAGGTTTCACTAACAGCAGTCACTTTACAGGTATAGACTAATCCCAGTTCAACAATGTTTACGGGTATTTCAGGGTCATAGACGGTACGCATGACTTCCCAGCAATTTTTTTCTACCGCTTCAGGGGCTGTTTCCGTGACTAAGGTTTTTAATGAATGTGTTTCTCTACCGAGGGCATCGGCATCATGGCTTGAAATACGGACCATATTGCCATATTCAGTAACCACGGTGTAATTGTTGCCTAAGGCTTGGTGGATTGAAACGGTTTCACCTTTTTTTAAGGTGTCATGATGGCCATCGGGGATAATGACAACGTTAACATCACGCGTTAATATAATTTTTTCGTTTTCAGACATATTTTTATAAATCGTGGGTTAAATCAAATGTTTCAGCATCAATAGTTTTACCGGTGATGCCAATACTCTGAGGACCTAATAAGTATTGATAGATGGGTATTAAGGACTCAGCTTTAGCCAAAGATGACTTATTTTCGCCCGGAAAGATATAGTTTCTAACCGGAGAGTCAACTTTTCCCGGTATCAGTATATTAACGCGTATTTTTCCGGCAGATGCAAGTTCATCGGCCATTATTAGAGCAAAACCTTCGACGGCTATTTTAGCCACGCCATAGGCAGATGAATAAGCGGTTCCTTTTCTAACGGTAGAATTGGAAGTAAAAACAATCGAAGCATGTGTGCTTTTTTCAAGTAAGGGCAGTAAAACCTTAGTTAATAGAAAAGGAGCACTCAGGTTCAGGTTTAAACTGTGTTCCCAGGTTTGTATTGAAATGTTATTCAGGGGGCTCAGTGTGGGCTTCTCAGAGGCCAGGTGTATTAATCCGTTTAGATGACCATATTTTTCTTCAATAGTGTTTGCCAGATCAATAAAGTCTTGTTCTGTTGCACCGACTAGGTCGAAGGGATAAATAGCGGGTTCAGTATCGGTTGTTTTAACAATGGCATCATAAATGGATTCAAGCTTTTCAATACTGTTATCGAGTAAAATAATAGACGCGTGTTGCTGGGCTAGTGCAAGAGCGGCAATGCGGCCTAGCCCCCCGCCTGCGCCAGTGACTAAGAATGTTTGGTTATCTAAAGGCATGGTTAAAATGGGTTAAATCCAGTAGTTTAATTCATCGGGGTGATTAATGAGCGCATCAGCACCCCAGGTATCGGGTTGATCATCGCTTTTAAGGTAGCCATAAGTGGCTACAATGGTCCTCATACGGGCTTGTTTTCCGGCTTCAATATCGTGCAAAGCATCGCCAATATAAATACAGTTTTGGGGCAAAACATCGCTTTGCTTACAGGCGGTTAATAGCGGCAAAGGGTTAGGTTTTGGGTGTGCGGTGCTATCACCTGAAATAATACAGTCGGCACGAAGGTCTAGTCCAAATGAAGAGACCAAGGGATTGGTAAAACGTGAGCGTTTATTGGTGACAATACCCCACTTTATTTTTTTTCTTTCCAGTTTCTCTAAGACAGCCGGGATGCCACTAAAATAATCGGTGTCAATGGCAATATTAGTTTCATAGTGGTCTAGCATTAATGTTAACAATTTGTTTTGTTGGTTAACCGGGATCGCATCAGTAATACTTTGTTTAATCATAACGACGGCACCATACGACACATAGGGTTTTATGGTTGCCACAGGGACAGGGTTAAAACCTTCATGTTTCAGTGCGTAATTAAGCGATGAAATCAAATCAGGGGCGGTATCTAAAAGCGTTCCATCAAGATCGAATAGCATGCAGTCGAGTGAGAAATCAGGGTGCATGAAATTCTTATTTGGGTCGTTGGTAGGCCACTATATAATTAACATCCACCGACTTACTAAGATAAAAATTTCGGGTTAAAGGATTGTATTCGATACCAATCATGCCACGCATTTCTAAATCAGCTGAACGTGTCCACCGGGTTAGTTCAGAAGGTTTGATGAAAGTTTTATAATCATGGGTACCCTTAGGGAGCATATTTAAGAGGTATTCAGCCCCTAAAATAGCCAGTAGATAGGCTTTGGGTTTACGATTGAGTGTCGAAAAGAAAACATAACCGCCGGGTTTAACCATTTCAGCACAGGCGGTAACAATAGCTGAAGGATCTGGGACATGCTCGAGCATTTCCATGCAGGTGACATAATCAAATTTAGCTTTGTTTTTCTGGGCAAAAGCCTCTGCACTAATGATTTTGTAATCCACTTTAATGCCGGACTCAAGTCCATGTAGATCAGCGATGTCTATTAATTCAGGACTGAGATCAATGCCAGTGACTTTACTGCCTGCTTTAGCTA
>LWDU01041667.1_pt1 | contig 44688 bp, 39 predicted proteins | sample 727161 | NCBI WGS metagenome assembly LWDU01 (sample SAMN04566230, study PRJNA314399) | hydrothermal vent metagenome | isolation source: deep sea hydrothermal plume seawater | place: Mexico: Gulf of California, Guaymas Basin | collected 2004-07-11
GCCGGCCTGGACATTGAGTCGAACCTGCTGCTCGGCGGTTACTGCTTGCTCTACTTGCGCTGGCTACTGTTGCCAGGCTGAGGGCTGAGATCGATACTGCGTATGTGACTTGAACTTTTTGGTTTCCCCAGTGAGTCTTGAAATGACTCTTTTGTTTTGTCGTCCACACCTCGGTGGACTTGATGAGTTCAAATATGCAACCGGGAGAAAGGGCTGCCATCTCGGAGTCTTGCGATCTTTCAAAACAGGGGGTTCGGGCGCGTATAGCAAGACCTTGCCATGTGGCAGTTTGGGGGAGTGAGAGAAGGAGGGCAAAGCATAGTCGACCGCATCGACGGTAGACTGATGAGGTTGGTTGATATCTCTTTGAGAATTGACTTACGATCTTGCTTAACGCACTGATTATGTTCGACAGGAAGTAAATGGGACTGAAAGAGAACTGGTGGCGGTTTAATTACCACATGATGAGGCTGGGATTCATTCCCGTTGCGAAGCGGGCACTGATGTTGAACGCTCGAGTAGAGGGTGAAATTCCCAATATCCGCCCCATATTCCTCGCTCCTGTGCACCGGACTACGGCCGATGTCTACGCAATTGCTCACGTATCGGGCGAGTTCATAAGCTTTGTCTCAACCGACTCGTTTGGTCACAACGGTCCAATCAATTTTGTGCAGAAGCACGCTACAGCTGCCATGGGGACGGTTATCTGGAAAAAAAGTGGAATTCAAAACGTGCGCAGACGCGCGCTTGCCCTTTCGATTGATGTGGATGACAGGCTGGATCGCCGATTGATTGTGGCTGCGTTTACGCAGGGTGAATATCAGTACGATGCGGTTGATTCGATCGAAGACGGGCTGATCGGATTGTTGCGCAGGTATGAAAAGCGGCATGAGAAGAAGCACGGCCAGGAGCTTCGAATTCCGATTGTGCCGGTGGGGATTGAGTACGACCGCAAAGGCAGAGGTCTGCAGGAATCGAGGGTATACAACTGGCTATCAAGGTGGATACCGTTTACTCCGAACTGGACCATTCCGGGATTTCGAACCCGAGTAACAGTAAGGTTTGGTTCAACGCACTACTTCGATGGGCGCACTTCTCAGGAGATCGCCGAGTTGGTGATGCAGGAAGCTGCTGAGCTGAGCAGGATTCCGTATGAGGTTGAGTGACTCCATATCGCTAGCGCGCTATTGCGTAGCTTTCTCGGCGGTGGCCTGCTGCGGCTGAGAGTGAATTCTGATTCGGGTTCACTTCGATTGCGCAGATTGCAACTGCGCTGCCGTCGTAGGTCTGCATCCGTTCGATCTTGTGACTGAGCCGTGATAACCCTTCGCCAACCGTTGCGCCGATAGCGCCTTCGAGAGATGAGAGCGCTTTGAGTGGCACGTCTACGAATTTGGGATCGCCGATGAACGCGTCACGGTCTGAGAACGCCAGCTTCAGTGCTTCGGTTACAAGATGTATGTACTCGACAGAGTTGTGTTCGAGTCCCTATAAATCGTCTGGTTGGAGAATTTGGAGCGTCTCGGCGAGGGTCGGTCCCTGACACCAGGCTCCGCAGGTGACGATTCCGTAGTTGCCAAAGTTGGCAGTACTGTTTCTTCTACTTCGATCTCGAAATTCACCAAATCATCCTGATCTAGCAGCCCGCCTTCGCTCTGTACAAAATCGATCATCTGGTTGACGATTTCAGTGGATTCGATATGACTCCTTCATCGGCCAATCTGCGCCCGGCGCCAAGAATCGCTTTGCGCATAATCCCGCCAGCACAGATATCGCAGTAGAGACCTCGTTCGTCTTTGATACGCGCGATCTGCCGGGCATCTGCAAGCAGCTCGTTGAATTTTGCGATGTGTTCCGCTGGCACTAGAGTTCGAACGAACTCGACGTCTTCTTCTGCTTCTTTCGTGCGATCGACGAATCCGTTTGCGACTGCATCGTTCAGGCGATCAATGATCGTCTCTGGTAGTTCGTACAAGCACTGGCCTTGTAGATCAAAACTATTCGCCAGTCGGTGGCCATCCATCAGAATGAACCGGTCCATCGCCTCGCCGACTGCGCCGGATAGCTCACGCAGTATGTCAACCTGGGTGGCCGCTGGAGGGTTGGAGTTCAAAATGGCGCGGGCGCTCTCGTCGTCTTTAATTGCGAGAACGACATTCTCGATTTCTGGACTGAATCCTGTTGAAATTGGGGAAGCTCCATCGAGCAAGAGTAGTAGTTGCTGGAGTTCCAACCGCGTCCACTCCATGGCGTGGTCGTAGAACAGGCTTGCTGTGGGTTTTGCGAGGAATGAGAACGTGTGGTGGCGTCGGATCATTACGGCGCAGTTGTCTCGGCACTCCTGAAGATATTCGACTAATTCGTCGTGGTTCAAAGCATCTATGTCGACTGAAGCCAGTTTGACATTGCGTTCAATGGAGTCGGGTTTGTCGATGTTGTCCCATCGCTCCAGATCCGCTTTCCACGACTTGTTGATGAACGCCTGTTTTCCTCGTTCAACCCGCTCGGCAACTACCGGGTTGTCCATACTTGGCGGTTCGGATGATCCAGCGTTGGCTCCGATGATCCCGAACTGGTTATACAGATACCCGTTTATTGACACGATTTTGAAAATCGTCAGCCGACCGTGGCGAGCCATCGTGGTGTTGAAGGCGGGACCGATTCCATCGACAAAATACTCGCTCATGAACCGGCTCATCGGAGTCGGAAAGTGTTGGGTGTCCAGCATCGAGGCACCTGGTCCAAGCACTTCGTAAACCAATTCGTTCTAGTTGGTTTGATTGGTGATCTTTTCAACGAATAATGCATGGATTGCAGTCGAAATCGTCGGAATAGTATCACTCGTATGACTGAGAGTGATAACCAGGGGTGGTTCGGCATGGAGCTGCCCGTTGTCGCAGAGTGGTTTTCTAGTTATGGACTGGGCGTTGCGTTGTTGGGCGACTTTGGTCGCGACTGGTTTGCGCGGGATCTGGCGCGTGGTTTCGTTTGAGCGGAGTTTTGGCGGGCGCTTTAGTCGTGGGGCGGAAGGTTTACGCCGAGCATTACTCGCAGGTAGTTGACGTTGTGGGCTAGATAATCGTCGACGGCGAGGTCGAGATTTCCGCCGATCGTATCGAAGCCATCATCGCCTTCACGTGGGCCGTCCATGTCGAACACTACCCAGCCTTTGTAGTGTCGGTCTCGCAGGATCTTCATTACGGCAGGGAAGTCGACGCCTCCGCCGCCCATTTGGTGGTAGACGCTGGCTTCGGCGTGTTGTTCTCTGGTGGGGGTTGCCGTGTTTCCGCGGTATTTTGCGTAGGTGTCTTTCAGGTGGACTTCTGCGATGCGGGGTAGGTACTCGCTCATCAGATCGACCGCATCCATGCCGCCGAGGGTCAGGTGGCCGGTGTCGGGGGTCATCCATACGTAGTTTGGGTCGGTGAGATTGAGCATTGCTCGGACTTCGTGTTCGCGTTCTATTGGACCCCAGATGTGGGGGTGTGGCGCGATGCGAATTCCCATTTCTATTGTTTGGCGGCCTATTTCGTTTAGCGTGTCGGCGAGTCGTTTTAGCTGGTCTTCTGTTGGACCGCCTTCTGGGCGGGCGCCCATGTTGCACTTGTACATGTCGCAGCCGAACGGCTGGAGGAAGTCACGGGCGAATGCCACGTGGTCGGCGATGGTTTTGGGCGTTTCTTTGGGGTCTACGTAGTTTGTTGATTGGCCTTTTGATCCGTTCGATACGTCGATCAGGGTTACGCCCGCTTCGTCGAACTTTTGTTTTAGTGCCAGCGGGTTGGCGCGGTGGTCTTCTACTTGTTTCGCGTAGGGCTCGATGCCTTGAAGTCCGAGGGCAGCGATCCGTTTGATTCCCCATTCGATCGGGTGCCGGGCGTCCCACAGCGAGCTGGTGGAGCCGTAGAGAATGTCAGGGTTTTCGGGATCGAGTGGGAGGTGGTTTGGGGATGCCGCGGGCATGGGGGGCTCTGGGTTGTGGTGGTGGGTTGGATTTGTTTGGGTGTAGCGTTCTGAGCGGACAGCTTAACCTACTCCTGTGACGAGGGGAGGGATTAGCGTTGACGTTAGACGCGTTGAAAATGGCTGGATGAACGGGCGAAGGGCTCGCCTGAGCTTGCGCGAGCTCGGAGGTTGGCCAGGGGTGGATGGCGGTAATTCTATTTCCTTACAAAGTCTGAAGTTGATCAATGCCTGGATCACCATCAATGGCTCACGGACAATGTCAAAGGTCAGTTCCGGCTTGTCGTGGTTGTAAGAATATTAGCGGTCCATGAAAGCGCCAATCCTCATACTGATCACGAGGTGGTCGATTTGGACGATTTTTCAGACATAGCGCGATCGGGAAAGCAATTATTTGAAGCCTGTTCGACACAGTCGGATGAACTCAGGCCAAAATCAGTTTCCGATTGGCTGAACTATCAAGGATTGAACTGGGGTGTCTTGATTCAGCGACTTACTGGACCTACTCTCATCGATCTAAAATCTACAACAGGAACCTAGGCAACTCTATTCGAGCGAATTTAGGCGCAGGCTTAGTTGCCGATTTGTGTCCAATATTATGAGTTCGAGATCATCGGATAAGGCGTGTAGCTGTAGCTTCACCATAGAAGCTACAGCTACACGCCTTTGTTGGCTATCAGCGCGTCTACTACTTCTGGTTCCGCTAGGGTTGAGGTGTCGCCTATTGTTTCGATTTCGTTTGTTGCTATCTTCCGCAAGATGCGGCGCATGATTTTGCCGGAGCGGGTTTTTGGGAGGGCTGGTGCCCAGTGGATTACGTCGGGTGAGGCGATGGCTCCGATGACCTGGCGGACTTGGCCTCGGAGGATCTGCTTCAGCTCGTCGGTGTATTCCTGTCCTACATTCAAAGTGACGTAGGCGTAGATGCCCTGTCCCTTGATATCGTGGGGGAAGCCGACTACTGCCGCTTCTGCCACGGCTTCGTGCAGCACGAGGGCGCTTTCGACTTCGGCTGTGCCCATTCGGTGGCCTGAGACGTTGATAACGTCGTCGACACGCCCGGTGACCCAGTAGTAGCCATCTTCGTCACGGGTCGAGCCGTCGCCGGTGAAGTAGTAGCCCTTGTACATGTCGAAGTAGGTACCTTCGAAGCGCTTGTGATCGCCGTACAAAGTGCGCATTTGGCCAGGCCATGTCTCCTTCAAAGCAAGCACACCTGAAACGCCGTTGCCTTCAAGAGGCTTGCCGGTTTCGGGATCGAGGATTTCGGGTTCAATGCCAAAGAACGGCATCGAAGCAGCGCCTGGTTTGGTCGGTACTGCGCCCGGGATTGGCGTTATAAGAATTCCGCCAGTTTCGGTCTGCCACCATGTGTCTACGATCGGGCAACGTCCTTTGCCGACGTGGGTGTTGTACCAGCGCCATGCTTCGGGGTTGATGGGTTCGCCAACGGATCCGAGAAGCTTCAAAGAAGGCATTTCATATTTGTCAGGGTAGTCGTCACCGAGTGCCGCGATTGCTCGGATGGCCGTTGGAGCCGTGTAGAACTGGTTCACGTTCCACTTTTCGACGATCTGCCAGAAGCGGTCGGGTGCGGGATACGTGGGAATTCCTTCGAACATGAGCGTTGTTGCGCCGTTCGCTAACGGTCCGTAGACGATGTAGGAGTGTCCGGTTACCCAGCCGATGTCGGCGGTGCAGAAGTAAATGTCGCCGTCGTGGTAGTCGAAGACGTACTTGTGGGTTTGCGAGGCGTAGACCATGTAGCCGCCGGTGGTGTGGAGCACGCCCTTGGGCTGGCCGGTTGATCCGGATGTGTAGAGGATGAAGAGGGGGTCTTCCGATTCCATGTGTTCGGCTTCGCAAACTGGATCGGCGTCGGCCATTACGTCGGCGTACCAGACGTCTCGGCCTTCTTTCATATCGTGTTCAACGCCTACGCTGCCGGGAATTCGTTCGACGACGATACAGGTTTCGACGGGGATGCCCATTTTGGCTTCGGCGATTTCGATGGCGGCGTCGGCAACGGTCTTCATTTCGAGTGGCTTTGCGCCGCGGTTTGTGCCGTTGCAGGTGACGAGGACTGTGGAAGTGGCATCGGCCATGCGGCCGCCAAGTGCGTCGGCAGAGAAGCCCCCAAACACGATCGAGTGGATCGCACCGATACGTGCGCATGCGAGCATGGCAACCGCGAGTTCGGGGATCATTGGCATGTAGATCGTTACGCGGTCGCCACGTTTTACGCCTTGTGACTTCAAGACATTTGCGAACTTGCTTACTTCGGCATGAAGTTCGCTATAAGTGATTGTGCGTTCTTCGCCGGGTTCGTTGCCTTCCCAGATGATGGCGGTTTGATCGCCTTTCGTATCCAGATGTCGATCGAGACAGTTGTAGGCGATGTTTGTTTGTCCGCCCTCGAACCACTTGATATCGACCGGGCCTTTGCGCTTTTTGAACCAGTGGTACTCGGAGGCTTTTTCAGCCCAGAAGCCGTCGGGGTCGGAGATCGAGCGTTCGTACTCGGCCTTGTATTCGTCGAAGCTCTTTACGTGAGCGTTCGCTGCGAACGATTCCGATGGTGGGTAAAGTTCCGAATCAGACATCAGGGTCTCCAGTTACCTAGTAAATTTCATTACGCGGTTTAGAGGTGTGGTTGTGTGAGCCAATTTGCGAGAAGGATACAGATGATCGGCGATTTTGCTAAGCAGGAACAGGCTCTGGAACGGCCTCGATGCCTGATTCTTTGCTTGTTGCGACCAGTACTCCCGCTACCAGACATAGGCTTCCGGCGATCATGAATGGTGCCAGCCAGACGCTTGGTTCTGTCAGAACTCGGTGCTCTAGGCGAAACTGGATCGACCTAAATACATCTTCGTCCCCTGTATTTAAGCTGACGGCTCGGTCAATAGAGTTGACCACTTTTCGGTGAAAATCTCTCTCCGACTAGATGCTGAGACATGTTCACCACCCACCGACCGAACTCTTAGATAGTTTCGTAACTCGTCGAAGGCACTACAGAAGCGGATCGCCGATTCAAACTTGGCGAACCCGAGCATCGGGTAATAGCGTTGCTTGATCGATCTATGATCTTGCTCGATACGGTTATTCAGATATTGGTTGTGTCGATGAAGAACTTTTCGATCGACGATCCAACGAATCGCCTTCGTGTAGGCCGGATGTTTGTCTGTCGTCATCCGTAAAGGCTTACGCCCTGCACTATCGATCAGGCGGCGCAAGAATCGTCGTGCTGCATGCTTGTCTCTGTGCTCACTGAGCATCGAATCAAGCAGATTTCCTTCTCGATCGATAGCTCGATAGAGATATCGCCAGCGACAACTGACCTTGATGTACGTCTCGTCCAAATACCAGGAATGGCCCGCAACTCCGCGGCGTTTGGCACGTAGGTTCTCACTGACCAGCGGGGCAAAACGAAACTCCCACACCCGTATTGTTTCGTAGCTGACTTCGAAACCTCGTTGCAAGAGAAGTTCAGCAACATCACGAAATCCGAGCTTGTATCTCAATCGCCAGAGCACAGTGAGCAAGACAATATCGTTCGGAAACTGGAGATCGTTGAAGGCTGTGCCCGATCGCTCATTGAAACGTCTATCGCAGTCTTGGCAGTAGAAAGTTCGATACCCAAGCGAGGTTCGGCGTTTTCTCTTAGAGACGGACGTAGATAGGCGGTGCGGGCATGACATAAACAGATCTCCTCAGTAAATGAGGAATGATCCTATTCCACCCCGACACTGAGTCCTGATAGAACCAAACTCGTTTTGTCGATCCCGGATTCAGCCCTCATAGAGTCGATACAATCGTTGTACAGAGAGGCGGAATGATTCTAGGTGTAATCTCCAAATCAACTGGTCAAAGAATAGATGCCGCATCAATTGATCGAAGAAAGTAAGCTCTCCAAATCGTATGACGTTAGTAGCTGTCACGATGGTGATCTGTCGACGCAGTTCGAGCATATTTCTGAATTTGAATCGGCTGCAGAACATGGCGATTGGAAGCAGTTCAAGAAGATAGTCAATGGTGATGGGTCGGTTTTTCTAAAGCTGATGAGAAGATCTGACGGAGACCCAAGGCTTCGTCTTCCTCTCGTACAGAGTGGAGAGCTTGAAGAGAGATTTACGAGGTCACTCCAGAAACTCGGTAAATCTTGGACGCATTTGATGCCATGGTGGGCGAGGCTGGGCTACCGATATGAGGTACTGCTCACGTGGTTGAGTATCGTATTCGCACTGGGAGCGGCCGGTGGGGCTGTATCAGGTAATCCAGGATTGGGTGGAACACTCGGGGCGGTTGCAATCCTGACCCTCGTTGTGGTCGACAACTCCGAGCCTAGATTCCGAGGTAATCGTCGATGGTGGGTTCGATTGACCAATCCAAAATCCAAATCACTGCTGCACCGCTGGCGTATGGTGATCTATTTAATTGCAGCTTTGATGATCAGCTGGGCGGCGTTGGCCGATACTTTCAAAACGCCTACACAGAATTGTGAAGGGTTGAGTCCGGCAGATCTTGTTGTACTAAATGGTTGCAACTAGGCTCATCCGAGTTGCCTTGAGCGCGTAGGTGTGATTCGTCGTTGCCGAGCGACGAACCTGTTACCTTTCCGTTGGGTCCGTTGGGCGAAACCGGTAAACCCGAAGCATTCATTCGGATGGGTTACTAAATTTCCGACAGTCGGCAAATCCGAGAAACAAGGTAGACCACCGTGACAGCCACATCGAATTCCCGCTCCATCGTTGTAGATGCCGCGGCGCACGCCTGGGTGGCAAACGACCCACGGTACCCACTGGATCCTGCCGTCGCTACCTGCCCGGACAACATGCCGGTGATCGATGAGTCTGCTGAACATTTAATCGCGCGTATGAACACGTTTGGAATCGATGAAACCGTTGTCAGCCATGTTTGTTATTACGGGCGTGACAACAGATATACGGCACATTGCGTGAATTCATATCCAGAGAGATTCACCGGGGTGGGTCTGCTGGTGGGCCACAGGCTACATTCTCCTGACGATTCTGAAAACCCTGCGAGGCTCGAACGTCTTATGCGTGAAGATGGACTCTCAGGTTTGCGACTCAGTCCGATATACGATCCAGACGTTGTGTGGATGAACGATCCTGTTTCATACCCTTTGTGGAGCAAAGCTGAAGAGCTAGGTGCCGTTTTCAACATATTTGCAGCGCCACACCAGGTTGGCCAGATAGGCGATATGGCGGCTCGTTTTCCTGGGGTCAATATCGTTGTCGACCACTTCGCCATGATCGACATCACGGCCTCTGATTCCGACGGCTTCAAGCCACTGCTCGATCTCAGTACGTACCCGAACGTCTATATCCGCACGTCACTGCACAATCCATCCCGTCAGGAACTTCCGTATCGAGACATGTGGCCGTATCTCGAACGGGTCTATGACTCGTTCGGTCCCAAAAAACTGATCTACGCGTCCGACTACGAGCTGCTTGTCATGAAGGACTTGATTCCGTTCTTCACAACCGAGGATAAAAAGTCGATTCTCGGAGGCAATGCGTTGTCCATATATCGGGATAACCTGCGCACCTAACCTGATTCGTAGCGTCGACACATATAGACCCTCTTCACAGAGAATTCTTCGAAAGCTCAGCCCAATGCAGTAAGGCGAATGGCAGGTCAACTCCTGCTAGAATCCCGCCGATCACAGCCGTAGAAGGTACTCCGAAACTCACTTTGCCTAAGAAAAGAACAGATAATGACAATCGTATTGAACACTCCCTCTTCGCCTCCTCAATGGGCACTCCTTGAGCGAGAACTGTTGAACGCACAAACGGCGGCCTGCGAGCGGATCTTCGACAAGTATTTTGACGAGCGCGGGTACTTACTCTGCTTGCCACGATGGGGTGGCAATGATGGATCGGACGATGCCATCGAAAACCTCGCTGGATGGCCTGTGCTCCACGCACTCGGAGCACCGGACTCCATCCTTGAAATGTACAAATTAGGGTGGGAGGGTCATCTTCTCCAGTACACAGAGGCCAAGACCGTCGATGTCGAGTTGGCTCGAGATGGGATGCTCTACAAGGAATTCCCAGTGAGCCTCGACTGGTTCCACCACGGCGAGAGCATGAGCGTCTTCAATCTTCAAGGATTATCCGATCCCAATGACGCCTCATTCCTGACGCGAGTTCGGCGTTACGCAGGTTTCTATATGGATGAGGATCCTCAGGCCAAAAACTATGATTCCGAACACAAGATCATTCGAAGCCTGTTCAACGGCAGTCGCGGTCCACTATTGCGAAAGGCGACCGCACTCGACTGGGCGGGTGATCCATTTGAGGCCGAGGGCAGATTCGACGCGGCACACGGCGAGCGAAATTTCGATGAGATGCTCGCGCACTTCGAGGATTACACCGAAATAGTCGGCGATCACCCAATTAATCTGGCGGCGACAACGCTTGCCGTGAATGCCTACATGGCGACAGGCGATCAGAAATACAAAGACTGGTTGCTTGAATACGTTGATGCTTGGAGCCAACGAGCCAAAGACAATGGCGGAATTCTTCCAAGCAATATCGGCCTAGATGGCACCGTTGGTGGCGAGACTGACGGCAAATGGTACGGAGGCTGCTACGGCTGGGGCTTCACTGTAGTAGTGCCGCAGACCGGAGAGCTATCGGATCGTAATGCGTTGTACCGGGGAATCGCCGGGTTCGGGAATGCGCTACTGATGACGGGAGACCGATCGTACGTCGACGTGTGGAGGCAGATGCTCAACGCAGTTAATGGGAATGCGAAAATCGAGAATGGCAAAACTCTGTACCCCCAGATGTACGGAGACGATGGGTGGTACGGATATGACGAAATGCCTTACAACTGGGGCGCTTTGGATACGTACTTCTGGTCGATGGATTCGGCCGATCGTAAGTATGTACCCGCTTCTGAGTGGCTAGATTTTCTCGATGGCGATTTTGCAGAGTTTCCGATCTCGGCGATGGAGCGAGAGTTCGAATCGATACACCAAAAAATACAGGGTGTTGATGCCGATACGAGTTCGCCTGATACGCGACTCTCGGACAACACGCTCCAGTTCAATACAGCAAATCAAACATGTTTGACTCAACTCATGATGGGCGGTTTGACACCACGATTTGGTGAGCCACTCCACGCACGGGTACGTTATTTCGACCCGAAGGAGCAGCGAGCAGGTATTCCTGAAGACGTTGCGGCGTTAGTAGTGGGGATGACGGATACAACGACTACGCTTTCGCTAGCAAATCTTAGTCCGGTTAAAAGCAAGAGAGTGATTGTTCAAGCCGGCGCTTACGGTGAGCACCAGGTGGCTTCGGTCGAAATCGCCGAGAAAATAATCCCGGTAAACGGACCTCACTTCACGCTTGAGCTCAGCCCGAGCACGGTCTCAACGATCGAAATACGTCAAGAGAGATTCGCCAATCAACCCACGTTCGCTCACCCGTGGAACAGGGGATGAAGACCTCACTTTCTATCACCTCGGCACCTCTAATACGTACTAAAAACGATTGTTGAAGACGGATAAAGCCATACTTATCTCCAAAGAGTTGTTGAAATGAAATTATAGACGGTGTACAGTCTCGCCAGCGCAATAGGTTGAATATCACCAATTGCCGTGCATGGTCTGTAAAGAACCATGCACCGACTTACGTCATCCGAACAGGAGAGACACGGTATGTATGGAATTCGATATCGAGGCCTAATATTGCTACTGATCACATCAGTAGCAATGGTCATTATGGCCTGTAGTAGCGAAACGGTTATCGAGACCGTAATCGTTACTGAAAAGGGAGATACTGTCACCGTCGTAGCCACCCCGACCGCAACGTTGGAAGAGCGAACTATGGCAGCGGTAGATGCGAAGAGGGGGGGACACCTCAGAATTTCGTCTGTCGGAAGTGTTCAGTCATTCGACCCGTTGTGGACCACAGCGTCCTCGACAGGAAACGTGTCGAGCATGATCCTCGAAGCGCTATTTGCGTATAAAGAGGACAACACGATTGGGAAGATGCTCGTAGACGATTGGGAAGTCAGTTCAGACGGACTTAAGTGGACCTTCAAAATCCGTGAGGGTGTTGAGTTCCACAACGGTACTCCGCTGTCCACAGACCAGGTCATTGGCACGCTCAGGCGCCAGAGTGAACGCGCTCCAGTGTTCAAACTGGTTTGGGAGCAGTTTGGTCCAGCCAGTTTTGATGACTTCATCACAAAGGAAAGCGATCTAGAGTTCAGCATGAACTTGGATGGGTCGACTGGTCTCGTATTGGACGCATTGGGTCCACAGAACTTCACACCTCAAATGGTGCTTGCGTCCTGGTACGACCTTCCGGCGACGGAATCGGCTCCAGGAACACCAATCGGAACTGGCCCGTATCGTTTTGAGTCTTGGACTCCAGGCGACCGCTGGTCTGCTATTCCTTACGCCAACTACGCACCGAGTAGCGAACCGTCTGATGGTCAGTCGGGAGCACACACAGCATTCTTTGACCGAGTTTCATACATTGAAATTCCGGATCAGGCGACGCGTGTTGCAGCCCTCCAGACCGATGCAGTCGATCTTGTCCAGGAATTCTCCCAGGACCTTATCGACCGTGTGAAGGCAGACTCTAATCTTCAGTTGATTGCCAATCCGCCACTCCGGCTGCTTGGTCACTTCAACTACCAGATTCCGCCGTTCAACGACCCGGAACATGGTCGAGACCTACGACGAGCTGTCGTCATGGCCTACGACAATGAGAAGGCTCTGCTGGCAGCTGCCGGAACCCCTGACCGAATCAACCTCTGTGCTTCTTTGATGGAGTGTGGTTCAGCATGGGAATCGAACGCTGGTAGCGAGAACATGTACAACGCCAGGCGTATTGAAGACGCCAAGAAGATCGTGAAAGATGCCGGATACGAAGGCTACACGATTCGTTTGATGGACCCTGCCGACCGCCAGCCTGCACACGGTGCAGCGCAGGTGACTCGTGAGGTGCTTGAGGACATTGGCTTCAACGTTGATCTACGGGTGATGGACTGGGCCACAATGGTTCAGGACAGAGCAACGGTAGACCGTTGGGAGTTCTTCCACACATGGAGCGGACGTAGTGTACGGATCGGCCCGATTGGGCACCTCAGGTTCGGCGAACTGCAGTTCGATGCGTGGTTCAACCACTACACCGACACAGACGGAATCCAGCGTAAGGTGTTCGAGACATTCGCTTCGGAAACCGACCCCGCGAAGATAAACGCAGCGATGGAGGAGTTCCAACAGTACTTCTACGACGATGCAATCTTCCTCCAGGTTGGTGAGTTCTACAGCAACTGGGCAGCCAGCAACAAGATTGAAGGCTTGCACGGCAACCCGGGCGGACAGAACCCGTACGACAAGTGGTTCAAGTAGAGAACATTAGGATCACTAGAAAATAAGATCCTCCATAGACCGGGGAGCGGTGCTAATCTTGGCACGCTCCCCGGTTGTGGATGCTCCTTGATTGGGTGGTTGAATATCTGGTTGCTCCAGCCCAATTTTGCGGTGACCTTCGCCAAGTGAACGGAACTATTTGATTTGTGGCGTTATATTGTCCAACGCGTTCTAGTGTCGATACCAGTAGTGATCATGGTTGGAATAATCACGTTCACTTTGGTTTACGTAGGACCGGGTGATCCCGCAGCAATCATTGCGGGCGATGAGGCCACTCCGGAGATCCTTGAGGCAATTCGTGAGGATCTTGGTTTCAACCGTTCATTCCCTGTTCAGATGGGAGACTGGTTCTGGAAATTGGCCCATGGCGACCTTGGTACGTCATACTTCTCCAGGCGAGAGATAACGGAACTCATTACGCCACGACTTCAACCGACGTTGTCACTTGGATTTCAGGTTGTTGTACTTTCTACGCTCATCGGCATTAGCACCGGGATGTTGGCTGCGTGGAAAGCCGGTACGCGTTTGGATCGAAACCTGATGGTTCTGGCTGTTCTTGGATTTGCAACGCCTGGATTCTGGTTGGCGTTTTTAACTATCTGGGTATTCGCTGTTAACCTCGGGTGGTTCCCTGTGATCGGATATAGTCCGATTCAAGACGGGTTGTTTTCGCACCTCCACAGTCTTTTCTTACCGGTGATGGTTAACAGCATCCTCGCGTCTGCATTTATTTCAAGAATTACAAGATCGGCAATGCTCGAAGTGCTTCGAGAGGACTATATTAGGACTGCTAGAGCCAAGGGCGCGTCAGAATTCTCCGTGTTCTTACGGCACGCATTCCGGCCATCAGCGATTCCAGTAGCGACCGTAATCGGCGCTTCGATCGCGGGTCTTGCGACCGGGTTCGTACTCACCGAGACGATATTTGCCATTCCAGGTCTCGGCCGAATGCTGGTGGATGCAATCGTCAGACGGGACTACCCGATCATTCAGGCGCTCCTGATGGTGGTTGCAGTCGTTCTTATCGGGGTGAATCTAATTGTCGACATCCTCTATGCATATATTGACCCGAGGATACGGTACTAACCATGTCAGTAGCATCTGAACCCAGAACTGAATGGGAACTTGCGCCGCCCTGGTCAACCCGGCTGAAAGGGATGTTTGGGTCGACGGTTAAAGCGGCGAAACGGGACGTAGTTCTCGCTGTTTCTATCACCATCTTGTTGATAGGGCTGTTCTTGGCCTTTTTCGGTCCGACGCTGGCTCGAACCGATTACGAACGCACTGATCCGATAAACCGGATGCAGGCTCCAAACACTAACCACTGGTTCGGCACCGACAATTGGGGACGTGACGTCTTTGATCGCACGATAGTCGGTACCCGCCTTTCATTCCTCGTTGGATTTTCAGTGACTCTGATTTCAACTGTTATTGGAGTTGGTGTGGCTCTCGTCATCAGCTATTTCAAAATACTCGACGCGATAATGATGCGATTTGTCGATGGGTTACTCGCGTTCCCCACTATCCTTCTCGCGCTCGCACTAATTTCATTAATCGGTCCAAGTGTCGGCAACGTAATCATTGCTCTTTCGTTAACTGCCACCGCGGGCAAAATTCGGCTTGTTCGTGGAGCAGTATTGAGTTTGAGGGAATCGACATATGTAGATGCAGCCCGAGCTGTTGGGGTGCCAGTGCCGCGCATACTGTTCCTCCACGTGCTGCCGAACATCGTAAGCATTATCATCGTGCAGGCAACGTTTACCCTCGCATCCGCCATCCTCGCAGAAGCCAGCTTGAGCTTTTTGGGCGCAGGTGTACCGGAGTACGTGCCCAGCTGGGGCAACATCATCGCAACTGGCCAGGGTTACATCCAGGTCGGATTCCATATTTCATTCTTCCCTGGTCTGTTCTTGACGATCACGGTACTGGCGGTCGTATTGATCGGGGATTCTGTTCGAGACCATCTTGATCCGAAACTAAGGGGGCGACTCAAGACGACGGCACAGCAGTAATAAACCGGATCGTTTGCGGTCAATTTGATGACAGAAGCTCTCCTAAAAGTAAAAAACCTGCACACTGAATTTCGTACTGAAGGCGGTATTGTAAAGGCAGTCGACGACGTTTCGTTCGAAGTTAATGCGGGCGAAATATTCGCGCTAGTAGGCGAAAGTGGTTGTGGTAAAAGCGTCACAGCACTTTCGATAATGGGATTGATCCCCAACCCGCCCGGAGAAATCACTTCAGGTTCAATTGAGTTCGATGGAGTCGACCTGCTCAGCCTGCCGTCTAGAGAAATGCGTGCAATACGTGGTTCACGAATCGGGATGATATTTCAAGAACCGATGAGTTCCTTGAATCCGGTCCTGACCATTGAATCTCAACTTGCGGAGCCGCTGAAAATTCACGAAAATCTTTCTGGGAATGTAGCGAACGACCGGGCTAAGGAATTGATCGATATGGTCGGCATTCCCGATTCTGCAACCCGGATGAAGCAGTACCCGCACGAGCTCAGCGGGGGGCAACGCCAGCGAATCATGATCGCGATGGCGATGGCGTGCAGCCCACAACTGTTAATCGCTGACGAGGCGACGACTGCGCTCGATGTAACCATTCAGGCACAGATACTTGATTTGATGCAGGATGTCACTTCGCAGACGGGAGCCTCGTTGCTGATCATTACCCACAACCTCGGAATCGTCGCCAGATACGCGGACCGAGTTGGTGTGATGTACGCAGGAAAACTTCGAGAAGTAAGCGATGCCAGTGATCTGTACGCCGAGCCTCATCACCCGTACACCGTCGGGTTGCTTCAGTCGGTTCCACGGCTCGATGCTGACAAGGGATCGCCGTTATCTCCTATCGCCGGTGAAATCCCGGATCTCACTGATTTGCCAGAAGGTTGTGCATTCAATCCAAGGTGTGAGTGGGCTGTCGATAAGTGCCGCATCGAACAACCGACTCTGGAAGAAACTAAACCGGGCAAGCAGGTTGCGTGCTTCGAACATGAAACAGTTGCGCTCCGTGTCTGATAATCTGAGGAGTTTTCGTATTTGAGTACAACAGCCGTATCGCCCGAGCAACAATCGATCAAACCGGAAACGGGTCCGATCCTCGAAACGCGGCAGCTAAAAATTCACTTCCCTGTGAAGCGCGGTCTGATCATTCAGCGTACGGTCGGCGTGGTGAAGGCAGTCGACGGCGTAGATATTCAAATAAAACATGGTGAAACCCTTGGCCTTGTCGGTGAATCTGGGTCAGGTAAAACCACCCTCGGGAGAGCCATACTGAGGCTCAATGATGTTGCTGACGGCAGCGTTCGGTTTGAAGGCCAAGAAGTACTGGAATTACCGGGACGCGAAATGCGTCGCCTGCGGCAGAAGATCGGCATGGTGTTTCAGGATCCGTATGGATCTTTGAACCCGAGAATGACAGCTGGCAACATCGTTGCCGAGCCAATGCTGGTCCACAAAATATTTAAAGACAGATCGGAAATTACAGATCGAGTTATGGAACTCTTCGACACGGTCGGGCTGAATCGGTCGATGGCCACTCGATACCCACACGAATTTTCCGGAGGGCAGCGTCAACGGATTGGGATAGCTCGCGCACTTGCACCGGGACCAAGCCTGTTGATTTGCGATGAACCGGTGTCTGCACTGGACGTTTCGATTCAGGCGCAAATCATCAGTCTTTTCGATCGCCTGAAAGAAGAACAAAAACTCACATATCTGTTCATTGCCCACGATCTATCTATCGTCAGGCACGTTAGCGACAGCGTCGCAGTGATGTATCTCGGAAAAGTGATGGAACAGGGGAACGCCGACGACGTTTACCGCAACCCCCAGCACCCGTACACAAAAGCCCTGCTTTCAGCAGTCCCAATCCCCGATCCGAAGGTCGAGCGGAAACGTGACCGAGTTGTTCTCAAAGGTGACATTCCGAGCCCGCTTAACCCACCAAAAGGCTGCGTGTTCAACACCAGGTGCCCGGTTGCAGAAGATCGATGCTTTGTCGAGGTTCCCTTGCCTCAAACGTTCTCCGATGGGCGACAAATCGCCTGCCACAAAGTGAACCCCTGAACAACATTCGGCGGCGGGACGTTACTTGACCTTGCCTCTGCCTTCGTTCTGCCAGACTCGTTCAACCTGGTCGTTTCTTACCCAAACGATCTCATCGTGCAAGTTGGTCACGCCTTCCTGATACGTCGGAATAACGGTCAACTTGTCACCAACCTTGAATTTGCGGTCTGATGCGCTTGTGTCAATGTGCCCGTGTTCGACCGACATCCCGGCAAACTTGATGATGTCGTCTTCAATAATCAAGCCATACGGCATCGACGGGAACAATCTAAATGTTTTCATCCCGCCGTCGATGATCAGCCGATCTCCGGTAGGCACACTGACTACCGTGGTGACAACTCGAAGCGGGCAGCGTTCAGTTGAAAGACCGTCATTTCCCTGAGAGCCTTGGATTCTGCTTAGACCCTCGTATACATACGAGCCACTGCGGTGCTCTGTGAATCCCAGTTCTTTCGAGTCAATCTCCTCACCGGTACCTCCGCCGCTGAAAATTTCGAGAGAAAGTCCCGCTTTTTTGAACCGTTCAACGACATCTTGAACAATCGGCTTGGACTCAGACCTGCTCGGGTATGTCATTAGCCCACGTAGCTGTAGCCCGGGGAGATCCTGAATTTGCTTGGCAAGTTCCTCAGCTGCTGCTGGCGAGAGAACACCGGTGCGGTTGCCTCCAGTGTCAATCTCGACGAGCACCCCGACAGTTACGTCATCCAGACTCGCCTGCTCTGATATGCCCGCCGCCACTTCGATCGAATCGACAGTGACGGTCATTTTGCATTGCCTTGCCAGCGCGGTCAGACGTCGAGTTTTCTGTGTTCCAACGATGTTGTAAGTCATTAGAATGTCGTCGAGGCCATTTCGGACCATATTCTCGGCATCGCCTAGTTTCTGGCACACGATACCCACAGAGCCGGCAGCTACCTGCATTTTTGCGATCTCGGGATTCTTGTGACTCTTGGTGTGTCCTCGTAGCGTGATTCCCAGATCGCGACAATGAGCCGCCATTTCCTCGATATTTTTCTCGAGTACGTCCATGTCAATTATTACCGCCGGTGTATCTAGATCATAAATGTGCAAAGTGAAGTCTCTTGTTCAGGTGGATTGCGGGTCGTCTTGGAACTTCCAAGGCAGTCGAGTTGTTATTTCTTCAGACGATCTACTTTGGTAGAAATTCTTCAAAATACCTCTGCCAGTTGCGCCACATAATGTTTTCGATGTCAGCGGTGCTCCAGCCGCGTTCTCCGAGAATAATTGCCACCTTCTGGTAGTCGGCAATTGTGTCGACATCGTATGGAGCTCCAATCGCTCCACCCTGTCCGTCGGTATCACCACCGATCGAGGCGTGCAACGTGTCTCCGGCAAGTTCACATACATACTCAATATGATCAACGACGTCCTCGAGAGTAACGTCCTCAGGTCGGAACAGCTCTTCTCGAGTTTGCGGAATCTTTCCACTCCAGTCCTTCTCGACGTTTCGGGTGAGCATCCACGTATCCATTGAGGCTCCGATAACCGCACCTCGTTCGATCGAGCGTTTTAGTAGATCATCGGACATTTGTCGTTCGCCGGGCACAATCGACCGGCAATTTTGATGACTCGCCAGAATCGGGCCATTGAAAATATCGAGCGCCTGCCTGACAGTCTCGTCGGCTGTGTGGGTTACATCGAGGATCATGCCACATGCATCCATTTCTCTCAGGAGTTCTGGGCCTCGCTCGAAAAGCCCGCCTTCCGTTCCCGTGCCTGTGCCGTGCCCGAATCGGCTTGGTCCGTAGTGGCCGAGACTGATGACTCTCAGGCCGTCGGCGTGCCACTCGTGAACCTGCTCAGGCCAGAGGATGGGATCGGCGCCTTCCATGCCCAGAAAGAAACCCACTGGTAGGTCGTCGTACGTCTCCTGGCTTTCCCACTGCTGCATGTGTTCCGTGACGTCGGATGAAGTTCGCAGTATTCGTGCTTCGCCCTTGGTTTCAAGTATGCGGTAGTAGGCCATCTGACCTTGGCCAAGTGCATACGAGAGCTCGTCGCTCCGGGGACCGCCTGCCATGGGCGCTCCGTCCCGGTGCTGATCGACTACAACCTTCACGAGTGCTGCGGCAACGCCACCACGGCGCATCTCGGGAAGCGAAGACATGGTTTCCGAGTCGTCTCTGTTTGACCTCGCACCGGGGAGTTCCGGAGCCGACCTTACTTGGTCGATAGGAAGTGTCAGGTCGCGATTTAGCTTTACCGCGAGGGCCATTGGGTAGTCGCCATCGATTACCAACATTTGGGATTTTCTTTTTCTAGAGTTACTAAAGGGTTCGGTTCTGCCGGATATCAGAATCCGTGCAGGATAGCACTCTCATAGTCGAAATTGTCACGCACGCGAATGTCAATGAAACAGGCATCACATCGGCTCTGATTGGAACCAACCGACCTCGGTTGAGCTAGCGTTGATACCTGCTCGTACACGGCGTCGACCAGACGTTGCTCGACAGATCATTACACCATCAAGCCCCCCGCTTGTGTGGAATCCCTGTCCAGTAGTATGCGCAGCCCAATCCGAGCGGAAGCCCCTCCCATTCGAGATTTCTCGGCGGTACTCAGGAAATAGAATTTGTCGGTTTGCAGTTCCGCCGTGATGTCATTGATTACTGTGTTCGCAGTCCACCCCGACTCTCCCCCATCTCCACCAAGAGCACAAAAACGCCCTGCTTCAAAAAATTAAGCAGGGCGTTTTACGTTATTTATCTTCAAATACACCGTGATTTGAAAAAAGCAGACTCGCTCGCAGATTCGCCAGTAAGTCACTATTCTTTGCTCAAGCAAGTTCGAGCTGAAATTCGCTAAAAACCAAGTTTTCAACCTTGATGGTGTCTGCAGAGTCTGCAGCATCACGGAATCCGAGTTTGTGTCTCACTCGCTAGAGTCCTGCGATTAAAACGATATCCGTCGGAAATTGCAGATCGTTGAAAGGTGAACCTGAACGTTCATTGAATCGGCTATCGCAGTCTCCACAGTAGATAGTCCGAGAACCCCGCGAGGTTCGATGTTTTTTTCTTGGAAGTTGACGTAGAAAGGCAGTGTGGGCACGACACGATCAGATCTCCGCGGCAAAGGAGCAATGATGCTATTTTTCCCCGACGTTGAGTTCTGAAAGATCCACTTCTCTTGCAATCCACGGAACGGTAGCACCTACCGATGACCGATGCGTTTAAACACCAACTCTGAGTCTCGGGTTTTCTCGTCGAAAGCCACAATCGAATACATCATTTTGTTACATCAGCCTCCAAATCGGGCACAAATCCAGGCGAGCTTATCAACTCGCCAAACATAGCGCCGCGCCGAGTCGAATAGATCAGCCCGCCGTCACAACATTGAAGACTTGCAGGCGATGCCGATTGCTATCGACAACCAAAACGTGACCATCGTTGTCGATTGCTATCGATGTCGGCCCCCAAAACAGCTTCTCGATGTGAGCAGATCGTTCATGCGGATCGTCAGTGTTGAACACAAGATCCATATCCAGATCTGATGCATCCCGCGCCGCACTCTCCTCGACATTGGTGTCCAAAAAGTCCTGCGCCCATTTCGAAATCGTCGCTTGCCCCTCGTTCTGTTGCACGAACCCGCCGCCAGCGTCCAGCACCTGGATCCGCTGGTTGCCCCAGTCGGCGACGTAGATGTAGCCATCAGAATCAACGCACACATCAGAAGGTGCGTCGAACTCGCCTTCACCGCGCCCAACCGAGCCGAAGTTGGCAAGAAACTCGCCATCAGAAGAAAATTTGACGATACGATCATTGCCCCAGTCGGCAACGTAAAGATTGTCGTCGCCATCGACATGAAGACCCCACGGTAAATTCAGCTGGCCGTCACCCGATCCGAACTCACCAATCGTAGACAGATGCTTCCCGTCGATGGTAAATTTCTGAATCCGGCCGTTCAGGTGATCGCTCACCAGCAGCTCGTCTTTCGAGTTAAACGCCAATCCAGTCGGACCGTTCAGCTTGCCTTCATCAGTGCCACTTTCGCCCCACGTATCGAGCAACTCACCCTCCAGCGTGCGAACCAGGATACGGTTCAAATGATCGTCGCTGGTGAACAGGCGCTGTTGGCTATCTATCGCAGTCGACGCATTCCAGATCGCCTGCCCAGAACCTTCACCAAATGAACCGAATGTGCCGAAATACTCTTCTTCAAGGTTCATTGCCACCATGCGCACACCGCGCGGATCGCTGTCAGAACCTCGTCCCAGGATAAAATACGTACCATCGGCCGCTACCGCGACTGACCAAGGATAGTAAAAACCTCGACCTTGCATTCCGGCTACGCCAATCGTGCGGTTGTAGGTCAAACGTGTGGTTCTGGGTTTTGCTGTTGTGGTCATAGAATAACTCCGCTAACTACGCCCTTTGAAACTCTGGAGTCGCCCCAACCAGCTTCAGTACGTTCGCCACCTGTTCCGGACCTGGTTTGCCCGAGTCCGACTGGTTGACCTGCACCTCGGCGAATTCGACCAATGCGGATCGTGTCTTGTACGAAATGTCAGAAACCGACAACTCGTCAAGCGCACGTTCGATCAGTTCTTCGGCATTCATTCCGCCGTTACCGTCCGACAGAATCCGGTCGATCAGTGTCTGCACGCCAGGACTTTCGATATTGCCAAGCCGCTCCGAAGCGAAGTTCACCCGCTCGACAAGTGCACCCGAATCGATCCACTCCGTACCCCAGTGCCAACCCTCGACAGATGGTGGGTTCAGCAGCCATTGCCCCATGTAAGTCGACTGCAGATTCGTCGGGTTCATATCTACCTTCGGCCGATCGAACTCGCCCGTTAATCGCAGAACGCCCGCTACTAATTCAGCAGGGCTCTTCACCCGCTGATAGTGCGCTCCTTCCGACTTGAAGAAGTCCGACTTGAACAGGAATCTCAGCGTTTCCTCGACATTGTAATCGCTGTCAAAGTAAACCTTTGACAATGCCGCAATGGCTTCCGGATCGCGGGGCTCCTTGTACGGCCACTCCGGAACCGGCGGCTCATCGGCGACGAAGAAGCTGTACATGTGCCTCGATAAAAATGCTGCAGTTGCCGGCTGCTCGCAAATGATGTCGATGATATCCTCACCGTTCAAGTTGCCCTTGTGGCCTAAGAATTCTTTTTCGCCGCTATCGTGGTCATGTTCCTTGTATTCGAAATGGAACGACAGGCGACCGTACGGCCATACCGAGTCACGTGCCGATTTCAGTGTCATGTACTCGGTGTTACCAATCGTCCAGCCTGTGAACGCCCGCGCCGCTTCCTTCACATCTTGCTCGGTGTAGTTGCCTACCCCCATCGAGAATAGTTCAAGCAACTCCCGGCCATAGTTCTCGTTCACAGATCCGTTGTGATTTTCTGAATTGTCGAGCCACACGATCATTGCCGGGTCTCTCGACAACTCCGTGAGCAGATTCTTGAAACTGCCCATGCCGTGTCGCTCGAACATCCTGATCTGGTCGTGCAGCACCTTGCCGTTCGCCAACTTCGAGTAGCCAGTTGCGAACATGCCGTGCCACATGAGGCCGACCTTCTCCCGCAAAGGAGCGTCGGTCGAAACCATGCGATACATCCAGTTACCGCTTGGCGATTGATTGCCCATCATGCCCGAATACTCGGGGTGATATCGACGAATCAAATTGTCGGTCATCCGGGTTGGTCGATCGACCGCGCTGAGCAGGCTCTCAACCGTTTCGTCGTAACCCTGCTCAACCAACTCGTCGAGTCTTTCTCGAGATGCGCCGAAACCCGCTCGTCGCATCAGATGGGCCATCAGTTTTACGTCTTTGCTAGCCATGGATTACCGCCTAATCATGTCGAACTGCTCGTAATTTTTATTAAGAATCACCTGCGGATTAATACCCATCCACTGGTCGAGAACCGTTGCGTAAATGCCACGGAAGTCGTTGTTGAACTTCATGTCGCCTTCGACCTGTTCGCTCAGATCAAGTGATGGATACTCGCCGTATAACCCACCTTTGACCGGATTTCCGAGAACGAAAGCGACTCCGCCAGAGCCATGATCCGTCCCGCTACCGTTGTCCTGTATCCGACGACCAAACTCCGAGAAGATCATCACCACAGCGTCATCACCACGGCCGTGTTCTTCAAGGTCTGCAATGAAATCATTTACCGCAGTCGAAAGCTCGTGCCACAGTTTGGCGTGATTTTCGAGTTCGCCAGCATGCGTGTCGTATCCGGCGTGCTGGGTGTAGAAAACACGAGTACCGACATCGGCGAGTAGCACCTGTGAAATGTCACGTAGGTTCTGGGCGATCGGAACATCGGCTTCATATTCGATCGAAGACGAATATGAAGCCGGGGCAGTTCGCAAAATATCGGCCCCAAGATATGCGCCCATTCCGGTTTCACTGATCGCCTGCAACATGGCATCCCGAGTGTCGTCTGGTCCATACATTCGGGCGAAAACATCGACCGCCATTTCGCGTGTCATACGATCGACTATGTCTGGCATCAGGCCATATGTTTCAAGATTGCCAACCGACGCCACTGGCACACCTTTTGCGTGAAGCGCTCTCGGCAATCCACGACCAAAATTGATACCCGTAATAACATTATTGCCGTCGGGGTCCAGCTCACGAATCGTGCGACCCAACCAACCGCTGTCGGCGATATGATCCGATTCCGCTGTGTGCCAGATATCCATCGAGCGGAAATGTGATCGATTTGGCTGAGGGTAGCCAACTCCCTGCACAATAGCCAACTTGCCTGCGTCCCACAGACTCTTCATTGGGCCCATGCTCGGGTTGAGCCCCAACATGCCGTTCAGGTCGATGACATTGTCTTCAGTAAGATGGATTGCCCTACGAGAATCATGATAAATCCCGTTGGTGTAAGGCACGACCGTATTCATCGCGTCGTTCCCACCCGAAAGCTGGATAACGACCAATGACGGCTTACGCTGAGCAGTGACCATGTCGGAGTGAATTCCTTCGCTGAATATGGCTGGGGTCTGAGTCGGCATCTTATCAACAACGGGCCTATATGAGAACCATCCCGTCGAATCTATGCATTGCTACGCTCGCTGCTCTAACGAAAACGCCTAGATTTCCAAGATTTCAGCACTTTTTCACGGTGCACGGTCTGAGATCTTGTTTCGAAGCATTCGTGATGAATTAGTGGCCACGGTCTTTGAGATTTCGTCGATTTGCCGTGACCAGCGTTGTGGTGTTCAAGCCGTGCCTGAACATTTTGAGTCGATCCGATATACCGGCGTTGAGTTTTTGTGCTTTCGAGCACGTAGACGTAAAACATCGCTGCAGTTAAGCAGAAAAGCCACCGATCTCTCAGTGGCTTTTCTTATTTATGCTGGTGGAGCTAGTGAAACTGTAGGTGGTACTGAACTCGACCGCTTTCGGCTGGGTTAGGTAGCATTTGGCGTCGAGTAACCGAGAGTCAAGTTGAGGAGCAGTTATGCCACAAGGCCCTAAAATCACATCGATTGAGGTGCATGAGTTCACCTTTGACGTCCGAAACATGGCGCCGCAGGGCCGAGGTGAACAGGCGCAGTACGTCAAAGGTGGGCAGAGCAAGCGGACCAACGTGGCATTGAGATTTCACACCGACCAGGGGATAGTTGGTGAATACGTCAATTCGAGGGTCACCGATGCTGCAGCAATTCGCCTGATCGCCGATCTGGTTATTGATCGTGACGCCCTTGAACGCGAAAATATTTATACAGATACCAAACGGGCGACCCAGCAGATCGGACGGTTGGGGGTCGGTCTGGTAGATATCGTGCTGTGGGACATCGCAGGGAAGTTCCATGACGCTCCAATTTATCAGCTCCTGGGCGGGCATCGTCGACGATTGCCCGCGTACGCCAGCACATGGAATGGGGATGAGACTCCCGGTGGGTTGAGTTCACCAGAGGCGTTCGCTGATTTTGCTGAGCATTGCCTCGAACTGAGATACCCGGCCTACAAAATTCATCCATGGCGTGACGGGTCGGTGCAACGAGATATCGATACCGTGCTGGCTGTTGCAAATCGTGTCGGCGGCAAGATGGATCTTATGTGGGACGCCGCGTGCAAGTACGAAACACTAGCTGACGCAATCAAGGTGGGGCACGCACTCGATGAGGCCGGGTACTACTGGTACGAGGATCCGTACAAGGACACTGGCATGTCGGCGTTCGGACATAAAAAACTCCGAGAATTGGTCAAGACACCTCTTCTGATGACGGAGTTTGTGCGCATGCTTGAACCGCACGTAGATTTTGCTCTGGCAGGTGGGACGGACTTCTTACGCGCTGACCCCGACTTTGACGGCGGTATCACGGGAGTAATGAAGATTGCTCACGCCGGTGAGGGACTGGGTCTTGACGTAGAGATCCACGCATCCAACGTAGCCAGAAGACACGCGATGGCTGCTATCAGAAACAGCAACTACTACGAGGTGGCTCTGGTGCATCCAGATGCCGGTCCTCATGACGCGCAGGTTGTGCTGAACGGATTTGGAGACGATTTGGCGGTAATTGGAGCAGATGGGTGCGTTCCTGTGCCTGAAGGACCCGGACTCGGAGTTGAGTACGACTGGGACTACATATTGAAAAACCAAACGAGCTTCGTCGAGTACAGGTAGATCAAATACCTCTGACAGCACAGGTACAGAAATAGAAAGGTTATCGATTTCATGGGTACAGGATTATCTACGGACCGGTTGCAGCGGATTGATCGGCATCTCACAGAGAATTACATCGATGCTGGCCGAATATACGGAGCGCTGACGCTGGTTGCGAGGCGCGGTGAGGTGGCGCATTTCTCTGCGTTGGGGCTGATGGACGCCGAGCGGAACAAGCCGACAGAACTGGACACGATTTATCGGATTTACTCGATGACGAAGCCGATCACCGCAGTGGCCATGATGCTGCTTTACGAAGAGGGTAAGTTTCAACTCAGCGATCCGCTGTCCGACTACCTTCCTGAATGGGCGGATACCGAGATTTGGGTGAGTGGAGAGTATCCGAATTTCAAAACTCGGCCGCTAGATCGGCCTATAACCATTCGGGATCTACTGTCGCATCAAGCTGGACTCACACTTGGGTTTTTCGACAATGCAGTGGATCGGGCATACCCGCCCATGCTTCGGGAGCGACAACATCATCTTGGTCATTATGGGGAGACTGACCTTGAAGGCATGTTCGCCCAAGTAGCAAAAGTACCGCTACGTTATGCGCCAGGTACTGCGTGGCAATATTCGGTGGCACTTGAACTATGTGGGTATCTGATTCAGGTGATAACAGGTAAACGGTTCGACGTCTTTTTGAAGGAGCGGCTATTTGCACCGCTTGGAATGACGGATACGGCCTTCAACGTTCCGGACGAAAAACTAGACCGATTCTCGGCCAATTACGCACCGGCAGACGCAGGCGGTATTGAGATGGTTGATGATCCTGTAACAAGTAAGTTTCGCGAGACACCTACGTTGTTTTCGGGTGGAGGAGGATTAGTAGGAACGGCGCTCGATTATTACCGGCTGTGTCAGATGTTGCTAAACGGTGGCGAACTGGATGGTGAGAGGATTCTTGGCCGGAAGACGATTGAGCTGATGACGACGAACCATTTGCCGAATGGGGAGTCCATAACCGATCGAGCGTTGCCAGGAATGTTCAACACGATAAAGCACCAATCGGTTGGGTATGGGCTTGGGATGTCAATCGGACTCGCACCTGCCGTGTCTCAGATAGTTGGGTCAGCCGGTCAATACGCATGGGGCGGTGCAGCAGCAACCACGTTCTGGGTAGACCCGGTTGAGGAACTCGCAGTTGTTTTCATGACGCAACTAAAGCAGAGCCCTTACTCGATTCCTCGAGAGCTGCAAGTGCTCGTTAATGCTGCGATTGTGGATTAACGGCTAATCATGGGCAATCTGTCGACAAAAAAACACCGACTCAATTGCGAGTCGGTGTTTTTAAAAAGTTTCTGGTGGAGCTGGAGGGATTCGAACCCTCTACCTCTTCAATGCCATTGAAGCGCTCTCCCAATTGAGCTACAGCCCCGGAGCGGCGGGGTTAAACGCTTTCTAAAATGCCCAACTAAAAAATCGTAGCACAGGGGGGGTGGGGATTTCGCTGGTGTTTTGAGCGATTGAAGACTCGCGCGCCCCCGCCCTAGATCCCTCGGCTTCGATGACTTCGCTCGGGACACTAGAACCCAAGGCAGAGTATCGCCTAGTACGTTTCGGGGTCTTCTTCGTGTTGCTTGAAGTCGGTGTCGTCCCGTTCAGACAGGCCTTTTTCGAGGTTCAGGACCTGGCCGGCGTCGTCTTGCGGTTCGTAGCCGAGAACTTCGCGGGCTTTGTCGAGCGAGAAGATGTTCCAGTAGTTGTCGCTCATGGCGAAAACGAGGGTGTACATGAGTGAGTCAGGAGCATCGACGGCTTTGACGTGAATTTGGGCGGTGTCGCGGTGTGAGAGCCACATTGCGAGTCCGCCTGATGCGACTGTCGGGTCGTCGTCAGAGATAGTCCAGCCAATTCGGATGTTGATCGACGAGATGCCGTGCCACTCGGAGTAGTAACTGCCGAGTCCTTCTGCGTAGCCCTTCGATGCACCGTAGAAGCCATCGGGTCGGAACGGAACAGTTTCGTCGATTTTCTTGAACGCCCCGTGCTCAATTCCTTCGTAATTTCCGGAGAGAATCGACTTGTACGGTTCGTCGCGGTAGAAGCCGCCGATTGCGTGTTGAGAGCTACCAAATACAACTCGTTTCACGCCTGCGCGCCTTGCTGCTTCGTAGACGTTGTATACGCCGACAAAGTTGTTGCGGAGGGCTGATTCCCAGTTGGCGTTGGCGCTGCGGTCGGCGGCGAGGTGAACGACGGTGTGCTGGCCTTCGAAGGCGGGAAGCATGGTGTCGAGTTCGGCGATGTTGCCCTTGAAATTGTGGGCGTCGTCGAGACCTTCAGTGCCGTATCGGGAGAGCGACGAAAGCTCGTATCGCTCTTCGAACTCGCCTCGTAAAGCAGTCCCTACTAGTCCACTGAGCCCGGTGACGAGCACTTTTTTCTTATCGATCATACGAACTAACCCCTGTTCCTGCGTCGGAAAGTAGTAGTGAATTACGAAGCGATGATACTAGCTCAGATTGCGGAGGGAGCGAACAGTTATTCGGCTGCATCAGATGAGGAGGCTGTGGCGTTTTTTGCTTTTACCGCGTGCCACACGACGAACAGAATCCCACCGAATAGCACGACGCTGAGCCAGCTGATCGTTCGATCGACTGCCACAAGACTGATGGCTTCGTTGCCGGTGCGGCCGAACAGTATCAGGAGGCCAGTGAGTCCACCCTCAACGAACCCGAACCCGCCGGGAGTTGGGATTGTTGTGAGCATTGCGTTTGTGAGCGCAGCGAACATGATGATGCCGAACGAAATGTCCATGCCCAGCGCATCGGCAACAAAGTAAAAACGGGCGATTTCGAGCAGCCATCCGACGATGCCCAAAGCCAATTGCGGCGGTATGGCTCGGCCAGAAAAGCTATTGAGTGTTCCTCGTTGGAAGTTCACGAATGCCAGTTCGAATCGGCCCGGCAGACGGCGTGAGATTTGTTCGCCAGATATTCGCATTACGATGAGACCCAGCACCAGCGCAGCGACGAGCACGAAGGTAGCTAAAACGACCCAGCCGGGTACTTTTGAATCGCCTTCAACCGTGAGCCAGATTGCTGCAGAAAGAACGATAATCAGTACTGCCGACATGTCTTGAACACGCTCAGCGACAACGGTTCCAAGGCTCGATGGGAAGTTGCTTTTGGCCTCTTTGGCGAGTTCCCACCCTCGGTACGCATCACCGAGTCGTAAGAAGGCGACTGAGTTGGCGAACCAGCCCATGAGGATGATTCCCGAGAGCGTGATTGTGCCCGGGACATTTTTTCCGTTGTCGCCGCCGATATTCGCCGTTTTCGCGATCATGCGCCATCGTAGTCCACGGAACAAGAAGCTCAGGTAGTAGAGACCCATTGCGAGCAGGTACTTGCCCAGATGGACGTGCTTGATGCTGGTCCAGACTTCGTCCCATTCGAAGTCAAAAATCCGCCAGAGAGCGAAGGCGATCAGCAGTCCTCCGACGAGGATCGCGGCGAGAGTCGGCAGCGACAGTACGCGCTGACGAAGGGTTACAACGTCGGGCATTCCTGAATCGGGTGCGGCGTTGTGCTCGGGCGATTGGTTGGGTGGAGCCTGGTACATTTATTCCGGAGAGTTTAGATAGCTAGGGTGCTTGAGTAGATTACGGACAGGTCATATATTAGTCGTCGGGATCTTCTTGTTCTACTAGGGGTGACTGATGAGGAATACCGACTCGGCGCGGGAATTCGCGTGGTGTTTTTGAAATTTTCATCCAGTAAACCATATCGTCGGGCGGGGAGTCACCCGGATTGCTCACTTCGAGAGTTATAGCTGGCGCTGCCCCCAGTACTTCTGCCGCCGCCGCTGCCTCGTTTACTTCGTCTTCTACGCCGCTGCTTTTCGGAAGGATCACCGTTCCCCCGATATTTGCAAACGGGATTGTGAGTTCTGCGAGTTCGGGAAGTCGTGCTAACGCTCTGGCCACAACGATGTCGTAGCTCTCTCGGTGTCCTCGCTCCTGGCCGAGGTCTTCTGCTCGACCTGTGATGACTTCAAGGCCTTTGAGTTCGAGTTCGTTTGCTACTTCAGCGAGGAAGTTTGTTCGCTTCAGAGTGGAGTCGAGAAGGGTTATCTGAAGATCGGGAAGGGCGATTTTCATGATCACCCCCGGAATTCCGGCGCCGGTTCCGACATCGATTGCGCGCTTGCCGGCGAACCATTCAGGAGTGAGCACGTTTCCGCCTGCGGGTGTGAGGATGCGAAGGGAGCGGATGAAAAGTTCTTCCCGGATTTTGTCCCACGTTTTGTGGCCGGTCAGGTTGAACTGCTTGGAACGAAGTTCGATTAGTTTTCGGTATCGCTGGAACTGCGCAATTTGCTTTGCGTCGAGTTCAACTCCAAGTAAGCGTGCTGCTGCTACTACGGATTCCACTAGTTCTGCTTTTACTCTTGATCTGGTGCTTTGGCGATGCGGATACCAGTATTGGTATCCGCATCGGACCGGAGAATCCGGGTGCGATTTCTAGCGCCGAGTTTTTGGATCAGCGCAATTATCAAATGATCGGTAATGTTATAGGCTGTTGCTCGAATTTCGAACGGCGTAGAGTGTCGCTATTATCGTGTTTTGATCACGAGTGATTTTTTAATGCGGCGAACGGCTGTGATTACGTAACTGGAATTTCTAATTGACCCTTCGAATTGTGGTTCTTGCCAAGCAGGTTCCTGACCCGGAAACACCTCCATCTCAATTCAAAATTGATGAATCAACCAATAGCGTTTTACCCCCAAACGGTGTTCCGCCGGTGGTGAACGGGTTCGACCTCAACGCTGTTGAGGCTGCTTTACAGCTTCGGGATGCTGGTGCTGATGTCGAAATAACGGTGCTATCGGTGGGCAGCGAGTTCGTTATGGATGCGATGAAGAAGCCACTGGCTATGGGGGCTGATCGGCTTGTGCTGGTCGATGATGAAGGATTGGACAGGATCGATGCCGCTGCGACTGTGAAGGTGTTGGCGGCTGCGATCGAAAAAGATGGTCCGTTCGATCTCATTTTGGGCGGCAGGCAGGCTTCGGATTGGGACCAGGCGCATGTGACGCTGGGTCTTGCCGAAGTGCTTGGTTTGCCGCTTGTATCGTTGGTGCAGAAGCTTGAGTTGGACGGCGATTCGATTGCTTTGCGACGGGTGATTCCTGATGGGTACCAGGTGGTTTCGGCCCCAACGCCTTCGGTGCTGACGATCACGAACGAGCTTGGTGAGCCTCGATACCCGAACCTGCGAGGAATCATGCAGGCGAGCCGTAAGAAGCCGGAGATATTCTCACTTGTTGATCTTGGACTTTCGGATAGCGACCTTAGTCCTAAGCTTGAGTTGAAGCGGTTGTACGTGCCGGAGTCGAATCGACAGGTGGAATTGATAGAGGGTGATGACGAAGCTGATTCGGGGGTAAAACTTGCCTTGCGATTGCGCAAGGAGAAGTTGATCTAATGACATCCATACTTCTGGTCGCTGAATTCGATGAGCAGGGCGACGTTACGCAAGGGGCACTTCAGGCGATTACGGCGGCGAAATCGCTTAGTGATGCTCAGGTTACGGCTGTAGTGGCTGGCGATGCTTCGGGATCGGCTTCATCACTCGCGGTCGATGGTGTTGTGACTGTCTCCGCTATCGCCGCCGCTGACAACGGGATTTTCGAGCAGGTGACGGCTGATCTGGCTGCGCTGGTTGTTTCGTCCAGCCCAGATGTTGTGATTTTCAGTAAGTCTGACTTTGGCTCGGTTGTTGGGGCACGATTAGCGTTCAGGCTCGATGCTGCGCTTGCTGCCGATTGTATTGAGATTTCTGGTTCAGGCGGTTCTGTTTCGGTTACCCGACCGGTTTACGGCGGAAGTGCGCTTGCTGAGTTCGAAATTGCTTCTTCTCCTGCTGTTTTGACACTAAGAGCAGGTGCGTTCGAGCCGACCGGTGACACCGGATCTCCTTCAGTTGAATCTCATGACGGTGAGGCCACTGTTGAGCAGCGGGCGTTGGTTTCCGACACGGTTGCAGAGGCGCATGAGAGCGTTCGATTAGAAGACGCTGATTTTGTTGTTAGCGGAGGTCGTGGGCTTGGTGGTCCCGAGCCGTTCAGCGTGCTAACCGATCTTGCTAACGTGCTTGGTGGAGCTGTTGGCGCTTCGAGGGCAGCGTGCGATGCAGGGTGGATAGATCATTCGCACCAGGTGGGTCTTACCGGCAAGACGGTTAGCCCTGATGTTTACATAGCGGTGGCCATTTCGGGGGCGAGTCAGCACATGGCGGGTTGTTCGAGTTCACGCGCTATCGTTGCTATCAACAAGGATGGCGACTCGAATATTTTCAAGGAAGCGCGGTTCGGTGTGGTTGGTGATTGGGAAAAGGTGCTCCCCTCATTTCTTGCTACTGTCAGGGACCTCAAGGCCTGATCTAGTTGTAGGATTGATATCACTCGAAGAAAAAGCAGCTTTTAGGTAGAGGCTGCGGAAGCAAGAGGCGATAAATTGGATTTCGGTTACGGCAATGGTGTTGATGGTGTTTTCAAGTTCATTGAAAACGCTGAAGTTCTGGCTGTGTTCTTTCCAAAATTCGGCCAGTCGGTTGTAATCGACGTGCGACCCAAAGAGGGTGAGCCGCCTCTGGTTCGAGTTGTGCCGATGGAACGGTCTATCGCCGACCGCCTTCGCACTATCAAGCGCATGCGCCCCGCACTGCCTCGTCCGCAGGACATCGTTGCGGTTCCGTGGGTCGGCTATGTCGACGCAATAAAGACTTCTGGTCTGTGGGGCAAGGTTGTTAGCCGAGTCGAGGATTCAGGCTTCCCGGAAGCGGTTGAGGCAGCTGAAAAGGCGTTCAACGAGCTGATCCGAATGGAACGCTGTGAACTTGCCCAGCTGATTATGGGCGAGCAGTACGAAACCCTCTGGGCTCGTCCTACCAGCTAGGCTGGATTTTTTCAGCCAACAAGTTGGATTTTTCAGTTTGGTCCGTAGTGGTGGCATGCTAAGTTGTTGCTTTTGAGGTCGGGTTTAGCGCGTTCGTCGTATAACTTGGGTAGTGTTCGTTCAAATTTTGCGCGGCGAGCGCTAATGACACGCTCAGGTTTTGTAATTGCCTTCGACCTTTTTGCCTCGTTTTAGTCGACTTTTTATGTGGACTGTTGGTTCTCTGCTTTTAGTCGCGTACAACGTTGTTGAGCGGGCGGTACTTTTTCCTACTCAGCGTCGGTCGAAGTGGGTTTTCATCGCGCTGATGCTCGGGGTGTTGTGGTTGATCTGGGTGGTTCCGGTTGGTGACCAGCGATCGGTTTCAGCGGTTTCTTCGGCATCTTCTCAATACGACTACCGACTTATATCGTGGGAGTTCGAGAACGTTTTAGATAAGTGGGGGCATCGGCTTTGGACGGTGCTGCCGTGGACTCCTACGAGCGAAACGGATCGTCGTGAGGCGTTAGATCGCTATGTGGTGCTTGTAGATGAACTTCGAGTTGCCAAAGACGAGTTGGTTCGAGTTACAGCAGCCAATGGAGATGATGGCCAGACTGTTTCGTATGCTCAGGATGCTTTTGACCGGTTGATAGGCGAGCGTGATGGCTTGCGGGATGGGGTTGAGGAGTATCTTGAGCAGATCATTGCTGAGACGGTGGGATCGCCAGAGGTTGGGCTTGCTGGAGCGTTTGTCTGGCCGCCTGTCGACTTCCGAATAGACGATCCGCCAAAACTTCTCGTGACGTCACCCAGAGACGAAATAGATCGCATAGAAGACGCGCTGATCGATCCGAATGTTTCAGTTGATGTGATGTCGAGAATCGAGGCCGAACTGCTCGATTCGCACGATCTTTCGGCGATTGTGATTCAGACGGGTGGTTTGGCGAGTTACCCGAACGTAATTCCTACTAGAAACCTGAAGCGTTTAGTTGATGTTGGCACGCACGAATGGCTGCACGCTTATCTGGTGTTTCACCCGCTCGGTAGGGCGTATTTCGATGGCGGTGAGATACGTTCGATGAACGAGACGCTGGCTGACATATTTGGTCGTGAAGTCGGGCTGATGGTCTATTCGCAAGTAACTGGTGAGCCGTACGTGGCTCCAACTCGGCCTGAGACCGCTGTGAAGCGGGATTTGGTGGCGGAATCTGAAGAAGAAGTCGCACCAAAAGAAAACGATGAGTTCAGCTTTAATCGCTTCATGGGCGAGACCCGCGAAGTTACCGATGAACTGCTCGCAGAAGGACTGATTGACGAGGCGGAGGCATACATGGAGGAGCGGAGGGTTGAACTGCTCGATCACGGGTACAACATTCGCAAGATCAATCAGGCGTATTTTGCGTTTCACGGCACGTACGCCGAAAGTCCTTCATCTACGAGTCCGATCGCCAGATACATGTGGGATTTGCGGGAACAGGTCGATTCTGTGGGAGAACTGGTGAAGCTGTTGAGGCCGTTGGGTACGTACAAGGAATTTGAACAGTTGCTTGTAGAGCGAGGAATTGAACTGGAACCAGACGAGGAAATTGACGAACCTGAGGCGGAATGAAGAATACGCGGCCATGAACAGCGTAATTTTGAGTAAGAATCCGCTTCTCGGCGGTATACTTGCCTGACGATTATGAGGTTGGCCGTCAACTGGTCAGCCAAAATTAACTGGCGCGCACTGTGAATCGGTTTGCGATTCATGGTGTGTGCAAACTAACACTACGCAACGTACCGGCCAGAATGATTGGTTGGTACGAGGAGATTCGATGGCGGCGCCAAACGACGACACGCAGGTAGTCGATAACAAGATGTATCGGCCCCCTCAACAGGAAGAAGCCCAGCTCACTCTCGATGAAGTGATCGAGCGGCTGAAAGCATCATTGCCGAAGATACCCGGTATTGGTGGAACAGGATCTGTTGGACTTATTTTTTTAGCACTGATCGTTATTGCGATCATCTGGGCAGGAACCGGGTTTTACACCGTGGGTCCCGAGCAGGAAGCTGTACTTCGAACGTTCGGTAAGTTCACGGCAACCACATCGGGTGGTTTGCACTGGCACTACCCTGGACCGATTGGCAAGCGAAACGTTGTGGCTGTTACTACGGCTCGACGTATGGAGCTCGGGTTCCGATCGGGTTCTGACGGGTTCACGGTCGCTCAATCGGTAACGAATGAGTCGCTGATGATTACCGGTGACGAGAACATCGTCGACGTGCAGGCTGTGGTTCAGTATCGAATATCGAGCCTTCAGTATTACCTGTTTGAGGTTGATGACCCCGGGGACACCGATCGCGGCGTTCGGCCAGGTCAACCAGATGGCCGAACACTGCGTGACATCGCAGAAACGGCTCTGAGGCAGGTTGTTGGCGCAAGAAATATTGATGACGTGCTAACGACTGAGAAGGAACAGGTTCAGACCGATGTTCTTCTCAAAATGCGAGAACTTGCTACTGAGTACAAGACGGGTATCGACGTGTTGCAGGTATTGCTGCAGAACGTGAACCCGCCACTCGAAGTTCAGTCGGCATTTGAAGACGTTGTTCGTGCCCGTGAGGACAGAGAACGACTTATCAACCTTGCAGAGGCGTATGAAGCGGCGGAGATTCCAAAGGCGACTGGTGAGGCTGCAAAGATCACCGAGGCTGCCGAGGGTTTCAAACAGGGTCGTATTGCACGTGCTCAGGGTGAAGCCGATGGTTTCAATGCGATTCTAGACGGTTACGAAGGTTCGCCTGAAATAACCCGTCAGCGTCTGTATCTAGAAGCCATGGAAGAGATTTTGCCGGGAATAACGAAGTTCATTCTTTCTGATTCTGCGGTTCTGCCATTCTTGCCCCTTTCCGGAGCAACAGGCGGTACAGGGACGATTATTGGAACAGGGGGAGGTCAGTAATGGCTAAACTCACTATTCCGCTGATCGTAATAATTATTGCCGCGATTGTCGTGATTCCACAGACTTTGTTCGTGGTTGACGAGACTCAGATGGCAATCGTGACCAGGTTTGGTGAATTCAAACGTGCTCACAAAACACCTGGCCTTCGGGTGAAAACACCGTTCGCAGAGCAGGTGACGCGATTCGACAGCCGTTTGCTTCGAGTTGACGTTGCGCCGGCTTCGCTGCTGACTTCAGACAAGCGGAACCTGTTGATCGACTCGTATGCGAGGTACAAGATTGTCGACCCGCTGATCTTCTTCAAGAACCTGACGAACGAAACGTTTGCTAACTCCCGAGTTGGTGACATCGTGAACGCGCAGCTTCGACAGGAAGTTGCGCGTGACCTTCAGACAGAAGTGATTTCTGAAACTCGTGAAGACATCATGGATCGGGTTACTAGAGACAGTAACCGGATCGAGATTGGATACGCAGAAGCATTCAAAGATCCATACACAGGTTTGAATGATCCGTTCATCACTGTCCGTGTCGATGATGATCCTGATGATGAGATTCGTCCAAGGCGCGCAACGCCGGGTGAAATCGAAGCGCTTACAGTCAACCAGTTCCCGGACGAGCTTGCGGGGTTGAACGTTACTTTCGCTGCAGACATTCGAAAGGAACTCGGAATCGAGATCATTGACGTTCGTATCAAGCGAGCTGACTTCCCGCCGGACATTGAGACAAGCGTGTTCTCCCGAATGGAAGCAGAACGTGAACGAATTGCCAGTGGTTTGCGTGCTGAAGGTACGCAGCGTGATTCAGAGATTCGAGCTAATGTTGACCGACAGGTGAACATTATTCTTGAAACTGCACAGGGTACGTCGGCACTGCTGGTTGGTGAGGCTGAACAGGAAGCAATCGATATTCTTGCCCAGTCACTCGAAAGGAACCCTGACTTTTACAGCTTCAGGCGTTCGCTAGAGGCTTACAAGGTGTTCATGGATTCGCAAACTACGGTCATTCTCGACCCGGGTAGCGATCTGCTGAGATTCCTTCAGGATCCTTCTGGCGGTTCGTAAGCGAAAGCTAGAAACACCAAACGACTTAGACTTAGATGAAACGGCCCCGGTAACTTTTTACCGGGGCCGTTTTGCGTTTAGATGAGGTTGTGAAGCCGCTTGTAGAGCGCGATTCTGATGATCGAGATGATGATGGCTGCCGACACGATGAATATCACCGAATTGATCGGAACCGATGTGGCGAGTCCGAGGGCGGTTCCGGCAGCTGGAGCGTGTTCGGTGTTTGTGATGGTCATGAACAGGATTACCGGTGCGAGCGATGCTCCTTGTAGTCCGTGAATCACCCACTGGTTGCCTGCTACGGAATCGGGCAGCAGCAGCATGATTCCAACTGTGCAGAGTGCCGCCATTATGGCTGAGGTGTGGCCGCCAATAATTCGAAATGGGCTTGATGCCACGGAATGGGGCACGAAGAACACGATTGCCACTGAACTGGCGATCGCCGCAACGATGAAATCGCCGTTCGTGACTATATCTTCGGCAATAAGGATTCCAACGAGGGCGAGTCCGGCGAGTAGGGCTTGAACGATGTAGATGCGGGGACGGTGAACGAACTTGGCATCGATTCAACTGAGCAGCGGGTTGTGCCTGAATGCGCGCATTCGGGAGTGTTTGCGGGTGGAACGCGTCGGTGCGTTGTTGTTCGGCATCTAAGAGTGTTAGTGGAGTTGGCAGAGTATTGTGCGCGGATTTGAACGTATCACCACAGTGCAGGCAGTGCGTTCGTTAGCGAATACGAATTCTCAACTATTCGTTATGACCGCCATGCGTTGTTGCTAAGTACGTGAACGATCACTAACATAGAAAACTCACCCGTAGGTTGAGCGGAATCACTCGTTGGCAACACGTATACGTTTAGATCACCAGACCCGGCAGCTCCAGATTGTCGAAGCGGCTCGCGACCTCATCGCAAGTGGCGGTCTGGACACGCTGACTATTCGAGGAATTGCGTCACGAGTTGGCGTAACCGAGGCGGCCATTTACCGGCATGTCGCCTCGAAAGAAGAAGTGATACTGCTTCTTATTCAAGAAGTCGAAGAATCGCTGTTTCAGGCGATATCTCGTGCGACCCGGTCGGACGGGCATGCGCTTGAGCGTTTAGAGCACATGTTGCAGCTTCACGTTTCGTACGTTGAGTTGCGGCAGGGAATTTCGTTCATAGTTATTGCCGAGGCGGCTCAATTTGAAGAGCCGAAAGTTCGTTCCGCTGGACGCCGTTTGGTGGAAAAATACTTATCCTTGGTGGCCGAGATCATTGCTCAGGGCATCGAAAGAAACGAAATCGACAAATCCGTCACTCCAGATGCGGCATCGATGATATTTTTCGGTATGATTCAGTCAGCGGTAACAAGGTGGTTATTTGACCCCTCTGTACACCCGCTGGGCGAGAACGCAGTTTCGATGTGGAAGTTGTTCAGAACTTCCCTCGAATTCTCGGATGAGGATGCATTGAAGCATTCGAACGAGAACGGAAGGAGCTGAAATGTCTGTAATTACGATTGATGGACATATTGGCGCTGGAGGCCTTGAACTGGGCAAGCGCGTTGCGAGGATGTTCGACTTACACTATGTCGATCGAATTGCTTTGCCCCGGTCTATCACCGATGCAAAGGGCATCGCTCCTGTTCGCACCACTGATCGCATCTGGGCGCTGATCGAGCGTGCAGTTTCGGGATTCGCTCTTGGCAATGCTGCCGGCGACCCATATTTCAACGTTCCAGAGTCGCTGTTGCTTCCGCTTACGTGGGATAGCGACGGCCCTTCAACGGCTCATGCTGATGAGATTGCTGCGCCGAGTGTGGATAACCTGTTCGATCTCGGTAACGCCGTGCTTGTTCACCGAGCCGGAGTTGTGGAAGCCGGAGATCGACCTGCACTGAAGGTTGGACTGTTCGCTTCCTGGGAAGACCGTGTTGAGCGGATTATGAAGCGTGAGGGGCTGAAGTCGACTTCTGACGCTGAGTACACGATTGAGCGACGAGAGAAGCTTCAGCGCGAATACTTCGGCGGCATTCATGGTGTCGAGCCCGACGATCGCAGCCTGTACGACATTGTTGTCGACACTAGCGCGGAGAACATTCCGGTTGCTTCGATCAAGGTTGCACGGTTTGCACGAGAGGCTCTGGCTCTTCAGACTGCCTGATTGGGCTTCGGTCGGATCACGTCGGTTGTTTTTCACACGTTGTTTTTTACGCTGGATTCACGCGTCAGGCGTTATAGTGTTGAATAGATATTCAACTCAACAAGACGGGGTACGAGTGGATTAATGCTCACCAAGTTAGCTAGCGAAATAATGTCTTCACCGGTGGTCACGATTACCGCTGATCAACCGGTGTCGGCGACCGCCAAGCTGATGCTAGATAAAAACATTGGTTCAGTTGTTGTAATCGATGCAGACGGACTTTTTATCGGACTACTTTCCGAGTCGAAGTACCTGCCCGAGGAGACGGTTTTGCCGTACTTGCGCCAGTCGGTTCTTCGGGTGCTGGGTAGCGAGTTGGGCGACCTCGAAAATATCGAGGAAGCGATTCATAGTACGCGCAACACGCTTGTTGGCGACGCTATGCAACGCAACGCAAGCACGGTTTCTTCTGACACTCATCTTGCCGAGGTAGCGAAGCTGATGGTTGGCGGTGGTTCGCATCACCTGCCGGTTATCGAAGACGGTAAGCCAATTGGGATGATCTCGCGGCACGATCTGCTGGCTCTGTTCGCCGAGGGCGATTAGGGCGGATTCGGTTTAGGCGCCTCTAAGTTCCGGCGAGTACTAGGCGGCCTTCGCGGATTTTATCTGTTACATCGCTGAGGTCTTTAGGGCTATCGATGGTGGTCCACGCCATTGTCGATTGGAATGCCGAAAGTTTGCCCTGCTTTACCAGATCCTGAAACGTGGTTGTTTCGTGGTCGCCAATGTCGGGTAGAAGTGACTCGATCTTGCGATCGAACAGGTACACACCGGCATTAATCCAGAACGGCAAGCTGCCTTTCTCGATGAACTGGGTGACGACGCCTTGATCGTTGGATTCAACGACTCCGTACTGGCTCGGGTACGGAACGAGCATCATCGTGCCCATGGCACCCGAGCTGGCGTGTAGTTCGGCGATGGGGGCGAGAGGCTGGTTTGTGATGATGTCGCCGTTCGTGACGAGAACGTTCTTGGTGTCGGCTGGAACCTGGGACAGTCCCCTTTTTATGGCTCCACCCCGTCCAAGTGGTGATTCTTCAAACGAGTAGTGGGCTGTTATTCCGTATTCAGATCCGTCACCGAAATAGTCCTGGATCATCTCGCCTTTGTAGCCGCAGAGGAACACGACATCTGTGACGCCTTGAGACCGCATCCAATCGATCTGGTAGGCGATGATCGGATTGTTGTTTATCTCGACCATCGGTTTAGGGCGATTGTCGGTCAGCGGCCGCAGACGCTCGCCGCGCCCGCCGGCGATAGTTAGTGCAAAAAAACGGTTACTCATTGATGGCCCTCAGGCGAAGTTTCGCTTTGTCGTTTATATGTGCAGCAGGTTACCAGTAGCCCTTGTTCGCATGAAGATGGTCAGATGGACGGATCGTGCGCATTTTCAGCATGGACTTCAGGTGATTGAATCGACGATTCTGCCAAGAAGACCTTGCATTGACCTGCGATCTTCGACTTGCTCGGGTGAATCGAAGGCACCGTGGGATGGGTAGGATCCGGGGGACTGGACTACCACCAGATCGAAACTGGGGCAGACCCATATGTGCTGTTGGCCGGCGCCGCTTGCTGCGAACGAGTCGTTCGGGAGATCTGGCCATACCTGTGATTGATCGTTGCACCAGAAGCCGAGGCCGTAGACGTGGCGATCTTCGGGTTCATTTTCGAGTATCTCGGGCGAGACCTTCGTTGCCTTGTCGATCCACTCGGCTGGGATGACCTGGGTGCCGTTCCAGTTTCCTTTGTTCAGCCACAGCCAGCCCATGCGGGCCATATCTTGAGGCGTCATAAGGTAGTTGGTCATGTAGCCGAACGTGCCGAGTTTGGCTTCGGGTGGCATATCGAAGTTGCCGTACTTCCACGACCAACTGCCGTCGATCAGGTTTCTGATCTTCCATTCGGTCAGCGTGCCGAATCCGCCGCCTTGTTCGGGTTTTGAGGATTTGTAGAGGCTGTAGGCAGACGCAACTGAGTGGGTGAGGATGTTCATTCCGAACGTTTGGTAGTTGAAAACTTTGCCGGGCGCTTCGCCGGGTTTCATGTATCCGGAAGTGTTGCCTATGAGCTGCCTGAAAGTGATTTCGGAGTTTTCTGGGAAGGCGTATCGGCCTTCTTTGGGGCCCTGACCGGGGGCGACATCGAGCATTTCGGGGTAGTAGTCGGATACTCGGTCGTTTTCAGACTTGATTACGCCTTCTTCAATGGCGATTCCGAGAACTGACGAGAAGGTTGATTTTGACGCTGACGCCTGTGAGGCTTGCGCTGTGGGGTCGGATCGGAAGGTCCATTCAGCGGCGATTTTGCTATGACGTGCGATGAGGATGCGGTAGGGTTTGTTTTCGGAGATTTCGGACTGGTAACGGGCGGCTTCGGCGAGGTTTGTTCGATCGAATCCTAGTTCTTCTGGTTCAGATATCTGCCATTCTTTGCCGGGCCAGACTTGTTCGATCTTGGCAGGTTGAGATAGCGGTGTGCTGTTTTCGGTCGTTTTTGCATTTGGTGTTGTGTCGTTAACATTATTTAAAACCACACCTAGCACGTCTCGAACTGCCTGTGACATGGCGTTGAGTCGTAGTTTGTTTGGTAGTTCTTTTTGGAGGCGGTTGGTTATGTAGGCGAACGAGATATCGTGATCGAGACTCGCCCAGCCTGTGCAGGTCGCAGCACCGCCGTGACCTACCATATCTGTGTAATTTTCGCTGGCGTACTGGTTTGGCGGCGTGGACGGTAGGCGAAGTCCGAGTCCGACCCGAGAGTAGTTGCCTGATGCTGCGTCGGGGCCTTCGGCTTGGAGGGTGGTTACCTCGTTTATGACGTCTTCAGGTAGCCACGGCACGCCGTTTAACTTGCCCTTGCCCGATATCGCAGAGTAGAACCTGGCGATGTCTTGTGCAGTCGTCAGCATTGAACTCGATGGCATTAGAGTTTGCAGACGTCGTTCTGCATCTTTACCGCCAAGTAGATTGCGATTCTGATCTTCCCAATCATCGCCCGCGGTGATTGGCACGACCCTGCCAAATTCTGACGGTTCGAGAGTGAACGATGTGTTCTGGAGTCCAAGCGGGAATGCCACTTCTCTTGCGAACGCTTCTTCGAATGGCAGCCCAGATACTCGGGACGCTATTTCACCTACAAGCCAGCCGAACGTTTGGGAGTGATAATGAACGACCGTGCCGGGTTGAGTTGCCGGGGTCATATCTTCGATGTGTGCGATCACCCTGCCCCAGTCGGCGTGATCGCCAGCAGGGATGGTGGCTGATGAAGCCAGTCCTGCCGAGTGAGAGAGGACGTGGCCAATTGTGATTGAGGATTTTCCTCGTGTTCCGAACTCGGGCCATAACTCCGCAACCGGGGTGTCCCAATCGAAGTGGCCACGAGCTTTGTATCGCCACAGAACGGCTGCGGTTAGCGGCTTGCCCATCGACAGAGCTCGAAATAACGGCCTGGAATGGCGTGCACCGTATGTGAGATCCACGACCTGTGCGCCGTTGCTGAACACGGCGAGGGTGGCGGCCGAGTGGAGGCCATCGGCTATCTGGCGTCGAAACTCGGTCTCGATCATCTGAGTATCTAGTTCGGTTGCGGGTTGGGTCATCGTGTTTGGTGGGTCGTGGTCGGTTCGTGATTGGTGTGTGAACAGGGTAATCTTCGCACTGTTGGGCGTGTGCGGGGAATTTGAAAGGAAATGTTATGCCACTCGGAGAAACTCCTGAACAGATAGTGCCGAAAAGCCTTGGTGATTATCTGGAAATTCAGACCAAGGCGGTTTTCCAGAGCGGAATGTCGTGGAAAATCGTTGAATCCAAGTGGCCGACGATTCGCGAGGCGTTTAGCGACTTTCAAATTGATGCCGTTGCTGCGATGGACGAATCGGCGGTGGATGCGCTTACTGACGATAAGCGGGTGATTCGCAATTGACCCAAGTTTCAGGCCATTACTGACAACGCGCTGCGAATGATCGAGCTCGATGAGGAGCATGGGTCGTTCCAACAGTATTTACGTTCACATGATTCGCTTTGGGACCTCGTGAAGGGCCTGCGGAAGCAGTTCAAGTTCATGGGCGAAATGGGCTGCTACTACTGGCTGTTCGTTGTGGGCGAGGACGTGCCGGATCACGAAGTGTTTGAGGCCGAGCGAACGCAGAAAAAATAGCGAGCGGTTGTAACTGGATGTGGTCGACGGGAAATGAGCATTTCGCCAAGGCTCAGCGTGGTACAGTGGCGAACTTAGCGCGCTACTGATTTTTAGATTGGATCAGGCGCACACATTTCGAGCGAATAGACAGCTTTAGCGAGACATTCTTTGACTATTGAAACAAAAGCGAACGCAGGCGAACGAGAATTCAAGCAGTTTGGTAAGCGGTACCGAAAAGTCGACGGTGATGACAAGGTCACGGGCCGAGCAATATTCGGAGCTGATTTCACCGCACAGGGGTCGCTGTTTGCCAAGTTCGTTCGTAGCCCACATGCGCACGCACGAATCGTCTCTATCGACACCTCGGCGGCAGAAGCCATGCCCGGTGTTGAGGCGGTGTGTACTGCGGCCGACTTCCCGTCAGACGTTTCAGGCGATGTCGACACAGGTGAGGTTGAAATTGGAATTCAATTTCTTGCCAACCTGATCATGGGTCGCCGAAAAGCACTGTTCGAGGGGCACCCGGTTGCTGCTGTCGCCGCAACCGATGTTCATATCGCTGAAGAAGCTGCTCGACTGGTGAAGGTTGAGTACGAAGTTCTTCCTGCAGTTACCGATCCGATCGAGGCGATGTCTCCTGATGCGCCGTTGTTGCACGAGGGTCTTATCGCTACTTCGCTTTCAGGATCTGCTGATAATCCCAGCAACATTGCGGGTCATATGGAGGGCGGTAAGGGCGACGTCGAAAAGGGATTTGCTGAGTCGGACGTTGTTGTGGAGCGAACGTATCGAACTGCGCTTGTTCACCAGGGTTATTTGGAGCCAGAAGCCGAGACGGTTCACTGGCATGCAGATGGTCGCATCGATGTTTGGGCCAACTCGCAGGGATCGTTCCCGCTTCGCCAGAACATGTCGAACCTGCTGGGTGTTGATGTAAGCAAGATCAAGGTGATGCCGCTCGAAGTTGGTGGGGCATTCGGGGCGAAGAACACACCTCGGGTATCGCCAGTTGCAGCGATTCTTTCTCGCAAATCGGGTAAGCCGGTCAAGATTGTTCTCACTCGTGAAGAGGTGCTTAAGGCGACGGGTCCGGCGTCGGGTGCTGTTGTTACGGTCAAGATGGGTGGAACTAAAGACGGTATTTTGAAAGCGGCCGAAGCACGATTGGTGTTTGGTGCCGGTGGATTCCCTGGATCGCCAGTTTTGCGAGGTATGCAGACGATTTTTGCCTGCTACCAGCCCGAGAATTCGAAGGTTGATGCTTACGACGTTGTGACGAATGCTCCTCGTGTTGCTGCCTATCGAGCGCCGGGTGCGACTGTGGCTACTTTCTGTGGTGAGTCGACTATCGA
>LWDU01032544.1_pt1 | contig 44682 bp, 26 predicted proteins | sample 727161 | NCBI WGS metagenome assembly LWDU01 (sample SAMN04566230, study PRJNA314399) | hydrothermal vent metagenome | isolation source: deep sea hydrothermal plume seawater | place: Mexico: Gulf of California, Guaymas Basin | collected 2004-07-11
ATTCTAGCTCGAGTGGTGCAAAGGCAAGTGCGGCGAAACACAAAACAACCCATCCTACAATCGAGATAAAGAGGGCTCTTTTGGTTCCTATTCTATCTGCAATCTTAGTGAATATGATTGCAAAAGGTGCTGCAATAAATTGAACGGCAAAAATAGTAAGCATTAGGCCAAGCGCACCTATACCTAGTACAGAAACCCCATACACACCACCTAAGGCAGTTACAGTATTAATTCCATCAATAAAGAAGAAATATGCAAGCATATACAAAAACAATGTTGGAAACGCCTTGTAGTCTTTCAAAGTTTGCGCCACTTCACCAACAGCAAAACGTGCTGCTTCCCTGAACTTCAGTTTTTCCATCTCATTTTCGATAGGAGGTTCAGGAACCCACATAAATGTAAAAAGTGCAAATCCGTACCACCACAACCCAGCTGTTGCCATACAGAAAGGTATGACCCACTCCCCTCCAACACCTAATACTAGACCGATATGAACTACAAGAAGTAATCCTCCACCCAGATAACCATAAGCAAAAGCTCTGTTCGAAATATCGTCCATCTCATCTTCTTTACCCAAATGTGGTAAAAGTGCATTGTAAAAGACTCCAGCACCATTTAGACCTACATTCGCAAGAAGAAACATAACCATTAACCAAATCCATGATGCATTTCCAAGCAAAGGTGCAAAGGCTAGAAGGAAAGTTGCACCGGCTCCAACATAAGTCAGAATTTTTAACCACTTTTTCTTAATCAACCGACGATCAGCTATTACACCAAATGGGGGACTAACAATCGCAACAAGCAAAGTAGATATTGCAACAACCAAAGCCCACACTGCATCCGCAGTCAGCGTGGTTGAGCCAATAGATGTGGTCAGTCCATTAGCTTCAAGGAACAAATAGGTATACCAAAGAGGGAGTATTGCAACAGTAACACTAGTCTCAAAAGCAGATTTTCCCCAATCATAGTATCCATAACCGCTAATCGCTTTCTCTTTATCATCGGAAAGATTTTCCAATTTAGAAGTCAAACTGAATAATTTAGCAATAGGGTCCATAATCAACTAAAGAGACCCCGTTTAAAAGGAAATAACCTCTGTGTTTGGGGTAAAAACCAGTATGAACCCGTCATTCATTCCATTCCAAAGCTTTGTTCAAAAAATTCTGGAATAATTCTGCACCGTATTCCGAATGCTCGACTTCGGGATGGTATTGCACTCCCGCATACGGTAGCTTGCGATGCTGCATCGCCTGCACCACGCAGTCGTCGCTCGACGCCAGGATGTCGAACCCGTCGGGCAGCCGCGTCACTTCGTCGTTGTGGCTCTCCCAGGCGGTGAACTCGTCGGGCAGCCCCGCCATCAGCCAGCCCCGCTCGGCGACCGAGACCAGCGCCGCGCCGAACTCCGGCACGCGCGCAGGGCCGGCGGCACCGCCGAAGTGGGCCGCCATATACTGGTGGCCGACGCAGATACCGAGAATCGGCCACCGTACGGCGTCCAGATACTCCGCCGTAAGGCCGAGCGCGTCCGCTTCCGATTCGATGCGCGGCGCGCCGCCTGAGAGCACCAGCGCACGAAAACGCTCGAGCTCGACGGGCGGCGTCGTGTTCGGCATGATTTCGGCCGCGCAGCCGAGGTAGTTCAGCACGCGCCATTCGCGGTGCGTCCACTGGCCGCCGTTGTCGACGACTGCTACTGCCATCCCGGCGAAGCTCACGGCCGGCGGCAGGTGGCGGCCGCTAAAAGGCTGGCGGGAAGCGCTTCAGACGTGGCGCGCAAATTCCGCCGCGTCCACTTTCGCCAGCCGCAGCACGCCCCGCAGGGCAACAGCCAGCTCATCACGGGAGGCAGGTTGCCCCGGGCGGGAATTGAGGTATAATAACTGTGAGCTCTCCTCCGAAGCCCGAGACAAGTCGATGGGCGCAGGGGTAATGATAAACGCTGTGGCGGCGCCAAGCATGTGCGACTTCCGCGCTGCCGCGTCGCGCTACCCTGCCGTTTCGGGGTTGAGGCAGGTCGTCAGCGCATCCCCGCGGCAGCATGCAAGGACGTTGTCAACCGCAATGTTGCCCATCGCCGTGCGGGTCTCCAGACTGGCGGAAGCGATGTGCGGGACGATGACGACGTTGTCCATCTTCGCCAGTTCTGGTTCCATCGCCGGCTCGCGCTCGTAGACGTCGAGTGCCGCACCAGCGATTTCACTCGCTTTCAGCGCCTTGACGAGCGCCTTTTCGTTCACCACCGGGCCGCGGCTGACGTTAATCAGGAATGCGCTGCGCTTCATCTCGCGCAGCTCGCGTGTGTCGATGAGATGGTGCGACTTCTTGTCGTAGAACGGGTGCAGCGAAACGAAGTCACTCTGGCGCAGCAGGGTATACAGGTCCACATACTCCGCCCCGACCTCCTCCGCATACGGCTTCGGCTCCAGGTCGCTGTAGAGAATCCGCATGTCGAAGCCGCGCGCACGCTGCGCCAGCGCGAAACCGATGCGGCCGAGCCCGACGATGCCCAGCGTCTTGTGGTGGACGTCGGTGCCCATCAGCAGCGTCGGCGCCCACCCTTCATATTCGCCGCCGCGCATGTAGCGGTCGGCCTCGACGATGCGCCGCGCGACCGCCATCAGCAGCACCCAAGTCAGGTCGGCGGTCGAGTCGTCGAGTACACCGGGGGTGTTGGTGACCGGAATGCCGCGCTCGGTCGCGGCCGGGACGTCGATGTTGTTGTAGCCGACGGCGTAGTTAGCGATGAGTTTCAGCTCGGAATTGCAGTCCATCAGCGCGGCATCAACCGGGTCGACCAGCTGGCTCAGCAGGATGTCGCACCACGCCGTGCCTTCCTCCAGCTCGTCGCGCGTCAGCGCCCGGTCGTGGGGATTGACCTGCAGCTCGGTGATTTCGTTCGCCTTCTCGAGCCGCCCCATCACTGTCTCCGGCAGCCGCCGCGTGACGAACACTTTCATGCGACGCCAGCGACCGCCATTTAATTACCTGTCGACCAGCCCGATGACGATATCCATCACGTTGGTGCCGGTCAGCCCCGGGCGGAACAGCGCGCTGGTCGGCGCCAGGAAGCCATGCGAGTCGTTGGCGTCGAGCGCTGCCTGCGCGCCGCGGCCCGGCCGCGTCCCGCCGTCCACCCACGCACCGGCGGCGTCAGTCGGCCCGTCCTGCCCGTCAGTCCCGGCGGCAAGCAGGCCGGCACCAGCGCTGCCGGCCAGCTCGATTGCAGCCGCGAGCGCCAGCTCCTGCGAGCAGCCTCCGCGGCCGTCCCCGGTAACCGTTACGGTCGTTTCGCCGCCCCAGAGCAGGCAACGGCGTCCGCGCTCGCCCGCGATGCGGTGCGCGACCTGCTTTCCGGCGTCGCGCGCCTCGCCCTGTAGCGCGTCGGTGACGATGCCCGCCGCGTAGCCGCGGGCAGCGGCCGCCGCAACCGCCGCCTCGAGCGCGATGCGGTTCGAGCCGATGACCGCCGTGCGGGCGTTAGCCGGCGTAGTCGTGAGTGTCTCCTCCAGGGCACCTGCCGCGCCGCGCTCGAGATGCGCCGCGACCGCAGGCGGTAACTCGGTGCCGAGCCGCTCAACGATAGCGAGGCAGTCGCCGTAAGTCGAGGTATCTCCCACCGTCGACCCCGAGGCTATGTCGGGCAGCGGGTCGCCGATGACGTCTGAGATGGCGAGCGCGGCGACCATCGCCGGTGTGGCGAGCTGCGCCAGCTGGCCGCCCTTGAGCGCTGAGAGGTGGCGCCGTACCGCGTTCAGCTCGCTGATGGTCGCCCCCGCACTGGCGAGCGCGTGCGTCGTCGCCAGCTTCTGCTCAAGCGCGATTCCCGCGGCAGGCAGCGGTAGCAGTGCCGAGCCGCCGCCCGAGATGAGCACCAGCAACAGCTCGTCCGCAGACGCCCCCACAGCGAGGTCATGGATGTGTTTGGCCGCCTCCATCGCGGCGTGGTCGGGCAGGTTGTCGGCGGCGCCCGGATGGAACGCGGTGACGCCGTCGTGCGGCGCCGTCCCGACGGGGACGCTCGCAATGCCGGCGACGATGTGCTCGCCGAGGATGGCCTCGGCCGCGCGCACCATTCCCGGCGCCGCCTTGCCGAACGCGGCGAGCCTGACGTTGCGGTCCAGCTGCCATTCCAGTTCAATGGCGGGGAACCAGAGCCGGTCGCCGTCGCGCTGCATGTGCTGTGGCATCAGCACCTCCGGCTGCACCGCCGCGACCGCCGCATGGAAGATGGCTTCAGCGTCGTCGCGCAGCGTCATGGCGCGCGGAACCATCGCGGGTTTAAGCGGCTGCGGGCGCAATCACAGGTGCTCCGCGAGCTCCGCGAGGCTGCGCAGGTCGCCACCTCCATCGCGAGCGACGAGCAGCGCGCGCATCCCGGCTGCGCGCGCTGGCACAACGTCGCCGTGCGGGTCGTCTCCGACGTAGAGCACCGCGTCGGGCGTGCAGCCAAGCTCGCGGCAGACGGAGTCGAAGAACTGCCGCGCCGGCTTGCGCCACCCCAGCCCGGCCGCGTGCAGCACCGGCCGCACCGCGTCGAGCTCCGTGTGGCCGCCAATGATGCCCCCGAGCCGCGCGTCAAAGTTGGACGCGACCGCCGCGCGCAGCCCGCGGTCGGCGACGGCGGCGACTCCCGCTGCAACGTCGCCGTAGAGGCACCAGCTTTGCGCCGCGGCAAAGTTGGCCCAGAGCGAGTCGAACGTCGCCGCGGGGTCGCTGACGTCAGTTAGCGTCGCGGCGACGACGCGTCGCCACCACGCCTGCTCGTCGTCCGCCGAGGTGCGGTCGCCGCGCGGCCGCACCACGCTCCCGAAGGCAACCGACAGCCGGTTGCGCACCACCTTCTCAGAGAGCCGTGAACCGTAGCGCCGGCCGATTTCGTGGTAGGCGAGCGGCACGCCGGGGCAGGGATACATCAGCGTCCCGACCGCGTCGAAGACGACCCATTTCACGGACGCCTACTCCACCTGCCGCGCCAGGAACTGCCGCGAGAAGATGGTCTGCGCAATCGCCCAGAGCGCGAAGAAGACCATCACCGAGAGCGCGCGGCCGTAGATGGTGTTGAACTCAATGGAGTTATGGAACCGCGGGGGGAGGACGTTGCCGAGCAGGTCGTGGAAGCCGAACGCCGCCGCGGTGAGGAGGGTCGTGAAGCCGAGCGTCAGCAGCAGCATCATGCCGAACCAGTTCAGCACTGAGCCGAACTCGCCCGAGTAGTTCATGATGCGCGCCAGCCGTGCGTAGCGCAGGTGGCCGTAGGCTAGCTCGATGTAGAGCATGAAGCAGAAGATGAAGCCAAGGATGGCGAAGATGGCGCTGACGTCGTTCCCCACGAGGTTGAGCGGCTGCACCAGCACCAACAGCGCGCCGATGGCGATGGTCGGCAGCGAGTTGCGCCAGATGCCGAAGGTGCCGGCGAGCAGTGGCAGCCCCAGCCAGCCGAAGTTGGCGAGCGCGTGCAGCGGCTCGGGCGCGAGCGGCGAGCGGCCAGTCAGCGATAGCCACGCCAGCAGGAACGGCAGCAGCGCCAGCGGCCCGCCGACCCAGTAGCTGTAGCCGCGCTCGTCGGCCAGCGCCAGCACGCCGCCCAGCAGCAGCCCCAGCATGATACCGCCCGCGACCATCTCGGCGCTCGCGGTGAATATCGGGTCGAGCCCGAACGAGCCGAGCACCACGTTGAACGCCTGCGTCAGCAGCGAATCGGCTCCCGCCGAGACGACGAAGCCGAGCCAGACGCACGCCGCCAGCGCCGCGGTCGCGAGTATCTGCATGGTGAACAGACGCGGATGCGCAATCACTTGACGACCTCCTGTAGCGCCGGCCCCAGCACCGAGTCGGGGTCCCAGCGTAAGGCGCGCGCGCCGAGCGAGCGCGCCTCGGAGATAGTGTTGTCCAGCTCGGCCGAGGCGGTGAAGTAGACCGCCGGCGAGATTATGCGCGACTGCCGGTCATACTCCAGCGTGTCGGGCGCAATCAACGTCAGCTTGAAGCCGTGCGCGGTGATTTCGCGCAGCGCGGCGTGCACTGTCTGGTCCTGCTCAAGGGTCGAGATGACGATGACCGGTGAGCGCGGGGTGAAGTTGCGCAGCTCGCCGATGACCGTGTGCAGCCCCAGCGCACCGGCCGGCCGCACCTCGGAGAGCTTGGTCAGCAGCCGGTAGAGGTGCCGCTCGCCACTGTCGACGCCGATGGACTCGACCGCCTCGCCGTAAATCGTGAGGCCGACCCGGTTGCGGGTGTGCAGGAAGTAGTCGACCAGCGCCGCGGCAGCGCGGCAGCCGTAGTTGAGCGGGTTGTGGACGGGGGTGCCGGTGCCGGAAATCTCGCGCGCGTCGAGCACCAACATCACGTCGCTGATATCCTCGCGCTCGAACTGGTTGACCATCAACTTGCGCGTTCTGCCAAAGACGCGCCAGTTGATATTCTTGAAATCGTCGCCGGGATAGTATTCGCGAATCGAGTAGAACTCGCCGCTGGTTCCGATGCGCCGGATGGGCATTGCGCCCTGATACATCTTGGGGAAGTCGCTCGAGAGGTCAAGCCCCTCCAGCTCCTCGATTTTGGGGAAGACTACCAGTGTCGACTCGGATTCAACGTCCGACTCGTAGTAGAACAGGAACGACGGGTTGTAGAGCCGCAGCCGCGGCTTGCCCAGCTGGTACTGCCCGCGCAGGTGGCACTCGAGGCGGTAGTGCGCCAGCAGCGCCTCGTTGCGGTGCAGCCTCACGATGGTGTGGTTGAGCCCCCCCACCAGCTCCACTTCGTGCGGTAGCTGGTCGAAGATTTCGAGGAAGCCGATGGAGCGACCGCGGTTCTGGATTACCAGCTCCACCTCCGCCTCCTGGCCCTCAAAAATCTGCGAGTCCGAGAAGCGGCGGGTGATCTTGACACTGACCGGGCTGGTGTTGACGAGGCTGTGGACCGCGACGAAACCGAGCAGCGTGATGCCGAGCAGCAGTAACTGCAAGTTGTTAATGAAGGGCGCGAAGAGCACCAAGATGGTGCCGAAGCCTGTGTAGGTTACCGCCTTACGGGTCCACATCTACTCGTCTTCGACCTTAACGGCCGGGACATCGACCGCGGTTAGGAGCTCCGCCAGCACCTGTTCCGGCTTGACGCCGCGGATGCGCGCCTCCGGCTTCAGGATAATCCTGTGCGCCAGCACCGGGATGACCGAGCGCTTAACGTCGTCGGGAACCACGTAGTCGCGCCCTGAGAGCAGCGCTAGCGCACGCGAAAGCTTGAACAGTCCCAGTGAACCGCGCGGGCTCGAACCGACTGCGACGCGCGGGTCGCCGCGGGTACTCTGCACGAGGCTCACCATGTACTGCATGATTTCCTGCTTGACGAAGACTTCCTCGACGGCACGGTGCATCGCCACCACTTCTGCCGGAGAGGCTATGCTCTTCACCTCGAACCCATCGTGCTTGCGCTCGGCGCGGGCGGCCAGGATGGAGGTCTCGACCTCCTCGTTCGGGTAGCCGACAGAAAGTTTGACGAGGAAGCGGTCCATCTGCGCCTCCGGCAGCGGGTAGGTCCCCTCGTACTCGATGGGATTCTGCGTCGCCAGCACGATGAACGGTCGCTCCAGAATATGCGTCGTGCCCTCGATGGTAATCTGCTTCTCCTGCATTGCTTCCAGCAATGCGGCCTGCGTCTTGGGCGGCGCGCGGTTGATTTCGTCCGCCAGCAACAGATTGCAGAAAATTGGCCCTTCGCGGAACGTGAACTTGTTCTTCTCAGGATCGAAAAAATAGGAACCGGTGATGTCGGCTGGCAGCAGGTCGGGAGTGAACTGGATGCGCTTGAACTTGCACCCCAGTGTGTCGGCGAGCGTGTTGGACATCAGCGTCTTCGCCAGTCCGGGGAAATCCTCGAAGAGGATGTTACCGTTGGCGAGCACTGCCGCCATCAGCATCTCGATATTCTGCTGCTTGCCCAGCACGACCTTCCCCACCTCGGCTTGGATTACGTCGGCCAGCTTGCCGGTCTCCTCGATTGAAAGTTTGGTTTTGCTCACGTTGACCACGCTTCTATCTTCTGCGCCAGCACGCGGATGTCCCCCTCCTTTACCGAATCGGGCCGGAAGAGGAGCGCACTCAGTCCGGCATCCAGCAGGATGTTATAACGCTTGACCAGTTCCGCCGCCTGCGCCAGCCGCTCCTCAGGAGCGAGGTCATCTAGTTCGTAGAGCTGGTGCCGCAGCCGCATCCGCTCGAGCAATAGTTGCTGTAGCTGTGCGATAGAGGGATTCCCCAGCCCGCGCCACGGCCGCGGCCGGTGGATGTCGAAGAAGTGGCGCCAGCGCAGCGGTTCCGGCTGCCGCAGCGCGGCCATCAGCGTCACGAGGATGACGACAACGAGCACGTTGAGCCGGATAGCCTGGATTATCAGCGTCTGCCCCGAGAGCAGGAAGTAGAAGCCGATGGCGGCCTGAAACAGGCTGGCGCCGAAGGTGTCCTGCGTATGGCGCGACTCGTCGAATAGTACGGTCCCCCCGTCGGGCAGCAGCTCCGCCACCAGATCGAGCATGAACTCAGCGTTGTCCTCGCGCTCCCACATGCGGTTAATCGCGAGTGAGGAGTCGCCGATGAAGACTGCCTGCCCCAGTTCTTCGCCTTCCATGCGCAGCCCGCACCAAACCCCGACCGGGAAGCCGGCTGGCCCCGCGACGTCGTCCTCAGGGCCAATGACGCCGTCGTCGTCAAGGTCGATATACGAATTGGACGAGCTGGAGATAATCACGCTCTCGGTCAGCTCTATACCGGAGCCCCAGAGCGGAGTGGTGACCGGCTGGCGCGTCCGCAGCGCGGTCGGCTCGTTGAGCAGTAGCGTGTAACTGCCACCGCCGAGCGAGGCGTGCACCTCGACCAGCGAGACGTTGCCCTGATAATTCAGGTCCCAGAGCCGGTGGCCGGTATAGCTGGCGGTGAACAAGTCCGCTATCGAGTTCGAGAAGTCGAAATCGCCCAACACCAGCACCCGCCCCCCCTGCTCGAGGTAGCTGGCGAGAACCTCGACCTCGAGCGCTGAATAGGGTGACTCAGTGCCGGTGATGATCACCAGCGTCTGGTCGTGGACTGTGATGTCGTTGATTACCGCCGGGTTGGAGAGGATGGCGGTGACTTCGTACCCCTCCCCCTCGAGCGACTCGCGGAAGAGCGAGACGTCATTCCAGTCGTCGCCGTAGGCCGAAAGCTGCGGCGGTCGCGAAACGACGCTCTGGAACAGCGGAAAGAGCAGGAAACTGCAGAGCAGGACAGTCACCAGCAGGATGGCGAGTCCCGCCCGGCTGGAGAGGCGCATACTTCAGCTTGCTTCCTGCATCAGCGTTTCAAGGCTCTCGAGCACCGCCCGCAGCGAGCCGATAGCCGCCGTGCGGTCATCGCCCTGCTGGTCAATCGTCGAGTAGTCGGCCGCCTCGTAGAGCGACGTCAGCCGCTCGATTGAGGCGTGGTTCAGCGGTACCGCCTCGCGCAGCGCGTCGCGGAATTCGCGCACGGTCTCGAAGTTGCGCCGCAAGTGACCGTGTCCCTGCAGGACGCGCGACATCTCGCGGTATGAGCTGATAATCGCCTCGCGGTAGTCTGCGTTCTGCTCGAGCGCAACGGCGGTGGCGGTCAGCACTTTCCGGATGGCGCGGATGTGGCGTGTTGCATACCAGTGCCAGCCGTAGGCGGTCCCGCCCGTGGCAGCGACCGCCAGTGCAACCAGCAGCCAGAGCAGGTAGTTCGGCACTTCGGGCGGCGCGCGCCAAGTGATGGCCGCCTCGGCCGAGTTGCTGAGGTGGAATTCGTCGCCCTGATAGGTCACCCTCACGAAGAATGGCTGGGTGGCGTTGCCGTCGAACTCGGCGCTGAAGCGCGCGGTGCCGTTGGCGTCGGTGACCGCGAGCAGCGTCATTCCCGACGGCTCGAGGCTAACCAGCAGCGGCGCGTTAGCGAGCGGCGTGCCATCCTCAAGAGTCAGTGTAAACAACCCGCTGAATTGCTGGCCCGACTCGAGCGAGGCGGGGACGTCCAGTTCCGTCAGCGTTCCCGCCTTCGCGCGTAGCGAAGCGACGGTCGAGTTGCCGTAGTAATCCTGGCTGCCGGAGAAGGTGACGTTGACGTTGTAGTCGCCGACCCCGAGCGAGAACGGCAGCGCGAGCGGAATCGCGAAGTTGCCCTCCGCGTCGGAAATCGCGGCGCCCTCGGTGCCGTCCGGCAGTGCCGCGCGCAGGATGAGTCCCAGCACCGGCCGACCGGCGCGGTCAACGACGGTGCCCTCGATGAAGGTCGTCAGGTTCAGGACGCCCTCGGCCGGCGCGACCGTCAGGTGTGTGGTGTGGTAGACCTGCACCTGCTGCGAAGCCGAAGAGGGGAGGAACCAGCCGCTGCCGGCGAACTGCACCGTCAGCATGTTCTGCCCTGCAAGTAGGTCGGTCGGCACCGCGAAGTCGTAGCTGTAGGAACCGTCGCTACCCGTCGCGAGCGTCGCCACCGGCAGGCCGCCGAAGTAGAACTCGATGTCGCCCTGTAACACCGCGCCGAGGTCGTCGGTGAGGTCGCCGCTGACGTGGAAACTCTCACCCACCAGCACCGCGTCGCCCGCCGACAGGGTCAGCTGCGTCGGGCTGACGACGGTAAGCGGATGCGGCGTGCTGCCGGAGAGGTAGTAGTCGCGGCCGCCGAAATTCCAAGTCGCCGACAGCGGGCCAAGCAGTTGCGACGCCGGCAGCGTCAGGTCTATCGAGACCGTGCCGTCGCCCGCCGTCATCAGCTCGTGCGGGTTGCCGCGCAGCATGAGCGTCACCATTTCGTCCCTGAGCGGAGCGCCGAGGTCATCGAGTAGCGTCGCCTCCAGAGTGAATTCGAGCACGCGCTGCACCTCCAACGGCTCAAGCGCGAAACTGGTCGCAGCGACGATGTCGCCGGTTACGGATCCGGTCGAGGGGAGGTAGAAGTAGCTGCCAGCGAAACTGGCGCTGAAAGTGTGCGGGCCGAGCGTCGTCGCTTCCGGAACGGCAAAGCTGAACGGCAGCGCGCCGAACTCGGCCGAGGCGGTCGCGCCAGCCGATTCGCCGTCGAAGCTCCACGCAATCTCCTCGTCCGGCAGCCCCGCACCGGAGGAGTCGCGCAGCCAGCCGGTGACCTCTGTGGTCGCGTTGCGGAAGCCCTGCTCCCAGATCAACTCGATGGTCGTGTAGCGCTGCACCGTGACCGTGCCCGAGTCGGAAGTGCCGCGCAGCCAGTTCTGGTCGCTGCTCGCGAGCGTCAGCGTGAAGTTACCGACCGGTGCGTCGGGAGGCAGCGCGAAGCTGCCGCTGAACTCTCCGTTCACCACTTCGACGCTTGTGCGCGTAATTCCGTTCCAGAGCACCGCAAGGGTGCGGTCGAGTGGTTCGTCGAGGTCGCTGCGCACCGTCCCCGAGTAGGTAACGTTGCTGCCTGCCACGACCACCGGTGAGAACGTTTCAAGTGTCGTAATCGCGCGGCCCCAGAGCGGCCACGGCTGCTCCAGCTCGGCCGGCATATACCAGCCGAAACCGTCGAAGGAGAGCCGTACCGCGACCTCGCCGACCGGATGCTCCGCGTCCCCGCAAGGCCATGCGGGGTCGCAAGCGATGGCGAAGCTGCCGTTGGCGTCGCCCTCGAAATTGGTCAGGTAATCTTCATTCCAGAACAGGTTCAGCGCCAAGTCCTCGACTGGCTCGCCGCGGTCGTCGTGGAGCGTGCCATTGAACCAGACCTGCTCGCCGCGCACCAGCTGCTGCTGCTCGAGCGTGATAACCATATCGCTCACGACGGTGAACTGCGCCGTTGTTTCGGTCGAGTCGTAGTAGGGCGCGGTCGCGTTGTCGAAGAGTGCGCGCACCTCGGTCTCGCCGAGCAGTTGCGCGTTGGGTACCGTAAAGTCGCTCTCGTAGTCACCACTGGCACCAGTGGTCGCTGCGGGCGGCTGGTTGGGCGCGTCGGGCCAGTCGAAACTGATTTCGATGCCGGCGACCGGAAGCGAGCCGCTGTCGCGCGCGTCGCCCACTAACGCGATAATCTCGCCGCGCCGCACTTCCTGCCCCTCCAGATCGAGGAGCACCGTACGGTGGAGCCAGACAGTCGTGGAATTGGCGACCGCGGCGTTGGTGCCGTCACGGCCGTAGTCCAGTTCGAGCGCGTGTGCGCCGACACCTAAGTAAGAGGTGTCGGGCACGTAGGAGAAGGAGAAAACGCCGTCAGCCGCCTCGACGCGCACGAAGACGCCGTCCAGCAACAGACTGAGGCTGCCGGCCAGCGGGGTACCGTTGTCCATCGCGAGGCTGCCGTCAACCTGCACGCTGTCACCAGGGTAGAAATGGCGGCCCGCGGCAGCCAGTTCAAGGACGGTCTGCTGCAGGACGTCTACATCAGCCGAGGCGGATGAGCTCGCATGGAGTGTGTTGCCGGCATAGCTGGCACCCCAGCCAGCCGGGCCAAGTGCATGTGTAATCGGAAGCTGGTGTTCGAACGCGAAATCACCGTCCGCCTCAGTCGTTGTGCTGCCGATAGTTGCACCCTCCCAAAGCAGATTAACCGTCTCATCCGCCAGTGGCTCACCAAGGTGGTCAACCAGCCGCCCCTCGAGTGTTACAGGACCGTTGCGAATCGTGTCGGGCAGCGCGTCCAGCGCAATACTGCTCAAGCCGAGCACTGTCAGCGTCAGCGAGACCCGCTCCTCGGGGAGGGTCGAATTGTCGGGGTCGTCGGGGTAGAAAATAACCAGCACCGTGTAGTCGCCGGCCGGCAGATGGATTGGCGCTGTCGCCTCAAGCGACCAGGTCGTCGCCTGCACTGCGGTGCTGGCGAGCAGATTACCATCCAGCTCCACCGTGATGGTGCCGTTGCCGATTGCCGTCTCGATGATAGTACCGTTGACCCAGAAGTCGTCGCCAACCGTGACCGTATCAGGGTCGAGCCACGCGTCCAGTTCGACCGAAGATTCCAGGATGCGCAGGTCTGTAGTCTCAACCGTAGAGTAGCGATATGTCGAGCCTGTGAACAGCACCTCGATATGGTAGTCATTAGCTGCTGTTGGCTGGCCTGTCTCGGGGACCGTCCAGTTAAAGACAAAATTGCCGAATTCATCTGTTCCAGTAGTCCCGATATCACAGCGATATCGCTGCCACCCTCCTGTTGGGTTGCAACGCACAGTGCCTGGCTTCGATCCACCCCAGCCTGGTTCCCAGACCTCAAACTCCAGCGTTTCGCCCGATGCCGCTATTCCGCCGATGTCAAGCAGGCTGCCGGTAACGACCAGCTCCTGCCCCTTGCCAACTGAGGCTGGTGCATCTACGGTGAGCACGGTATCAGTGGAAACTTCGACATCCTCAGGACCATCGATACCGATAAAACCGCTCTCATAGGAAGCCGCATAAATTTCGTTCCACCCCGGCAGTGCCGCGAGGAAGCCAGTGGCGTTGAAATCGAAGTCGCCAGTGGCATTGGTAATGCCGGTACCAATTTCGAACGCTGGCTCGGCGTGGTTCTCGTCCCACATCCCGCCACCAACGGTGAAGCCGTCGATTCGTGTTCCGTTGCGGTCCTCTACATAGCCCCAGAGGCGGAACAACTCGCCCTTATCGGCAGCCGAAGGCGCGACGCCCTCGAGCACGACTGTGACCTGCTCGCCGGTCATGTTGTCGATATCATTCGGGTCGAACTCGTCGAAGTTGAACTCATCGCCCCCCTCGTCGCTGTCGGGGCGGTCGAGGGTGGTGCTCGAGCCGGTGCCACCGAGGTTGATGCGCTTCCAGTGACTGTCAGAGTAGGTCTGGTTGTCCACGGGCACGTAGACTTCGACGAAGGCGTGCGCCTCGTTCGAGACGTAGCGCGTCGGCAGCCCCAGCACGTTGGCCGTGACGAAGAAGCCGAACGAGCGGTGGCGGCAGGCGCCGATACCGTTGATGCAGATAGACTGGTAGACATCGTAGGGCGGCTCGGGGTCGGGGACATCGCCGTCGCCCTCGCGGAAGTTAGAGAAATACCAAGTGAGATTGGTGACCAGTTTCTCGAGGTTGGTCTCCATCGTACCGTTCTCGGGCCAGAGCCAGTAGAGCGGCGCGTTGGCCGGCTCGGTCCCGTTCTTCAATTGCAGGAACTGCTTCACCTTCTCCTCGACCTCGGACTGCCCGGTGATGGGGCGAATCGCCTCCGGGGGTAGGTCGGCGGTGGTAAGCGTGTCGGGGACGGGGCGGTTGAAGTAGGAACCATTGGTTCCCATGCGGTAGCGCAGGTCTATGCTTGCGCCCTCACTACCGCGGATGTAGTAGTTGTCGGCGCCGTCCTTGTAGAAGTATATTTCGAGGCCGGTCTGGTTGGCGTTGTAGTCGATGATGTCGGCGTCGGGCGAGACCGAGGGAATCGGCGTGTAGATCTCGGGCGAGACAATCACGCCCATCCAGAGCCACCCCTCGAAGATGTGCGTGTAGTCGGTCGAGCCAGTCGGCGCGATTTCGACCTTGGAAGTGTCATAGACATACATGGTGTAGGGGTCGGTGCTCGAGCTGTCGTAGTAGAGCGCGTCCTGCGTCGACCAGCGCTTGAGCGACATCAGCGGCGGGTCGAAAATTTCGTAAATCGTGACGTTGCCGTCGGTCCGCCCAGTATCGGGCTTGGCCCCCGGCGGCTCGCCCGGCTCGATGGGCGGCGGGTCCTCGCCGTCCGGATCGCCGTCGTCATCGCTGTCATCGTCGCACGGGTCTGTGTTTTCGTTGTACTCGCGCAGGTTGTCCGAGCCGTCATTGTCGGGGTCAGCGTGCTGGTCGCTGAAGTCCGAGGGGTCGAGGCCGCACTGGTCGTTCTTCTCGGAGTAGTAGTGCTCCCAGCCGTCCGGCATTCCGTCCTGGTCGCTGTCGGCGGTGAAGGGGTCGGTATCCCACGCGAACTCCCAGTAATTGGAGAGCTCGTCACTATCGGGGTCGGCGCCGTCGTCGGTGACGTTGCGCGGGTTGAAACCGTAATATATCTCCCAGCCATCTCCAGCACCGCCGCCGTCGGTATCGGGATTGTTGGGGTTGGTGTTGTTGTTGTACTCCTCGAGGTTGGTGTACATTTCCTCGGCCGAGATTTCACCATCACGGTCGGCGTCGTAGCCGTCATTATCGTCGTCCTCGTCACCGTCCGGGTCATTCGGGTTCGAGCCGAAAACCGGCAGCGCCGCCAGCGGCGTGAGCAGCATCACTAGCGCGACCAGCAAACTCAGCCACTTCTGCCTCTCCATTACGCGCACCTGCGCGTTCCGACGGTAGCTTTCGCTACATATAGGTTTTGGGACGGCATTTTGCGTCAATTGTCTGCCTCGTAGCCGTCGCTCATCCCGTCGTCGTCCGAGTCGGCGTCCCACGGGTCGGTCTGCGCCTCATCCTCGCGCCAGTTGGGGAAGTAATGCCAGTTGCCCTCCCAGTCCTCCCAGCCGTCGTCGTCGTAGTCGAGGCCGCCGTCGCTGGCGTCGAGCGGGTCGAAGCCGCGCGTCTCGTTGGCCGGCTTGTGCTCGTCCCAGTAAACCTCCCAGCCGTCAGTGCAGTTATCGCCGTCACTGTCGGGCAGCGCCGGGTTGGTGTTGTTGCGGAACTCCTCGAGGTTGGTAAATTTTTCCTCGGGCGAGAGCTCGTTGTCGCGGTTGGCGTCGTAACCGTCGCCATCGAGGTCAAGAATCGCATCAGCCGCGTCGCCCGGGTCGAGCCCATACCACGCCTCCCAGCCGTCGGGCATCCCGTCAGAGTCGGAGTCCGCCACCCAAGGGTCGGTACCGTTGAGGTATTCCTGCAAGTTGGTGAAATGCTCGCGCGGCTCGATAGTGCCGTTACGGTCGAAATCCCAGCCGTCATCGTCGGGATCCTCTCCGGCGTCGCTGGCGTTGAACGGATTGAGCCCGTAGAAAATCTCCCAGCCGTCCGGCATCCCGCCACCGTCCGAATCGGGATTGGACGGGTCGGTGACAAAGGTGTCGTCGCCGGCGACCACTTCCTCGCCGTCCTCAATCTGGTCGCTGTCGGTGTCGCGCCCCAACGGGTCACTGCCGGGAATCGCGTCGGCGGCAATCACGTTCTCGTCGTAGCCTTCGACGAGGGAATTGTTGAACTCGTGCAGGTTCACCAGCCCGTCGTTATCAGGATCGTCCCAGGCGTCGCTATTGTTGAGCGGGTCGAAGCCCCAGTAAACCTCCCAGCCGTCGGCCATGCCATCGAAATCGCTGTCGCCATTAGTCGGGTCGGTGGAGTTCAGGTACTCCTCGAGGTTGGTGAACAGTTCCCCTTGCTCAAGGCTCAGGTTCAGGTTGGCATCGTAGCCATCATTATCGCCATCGAGCCAGGCGTCGCCCTCCCAGAGAGGGTCGAGGCCGTACCGGATTTCCCAGCCGTCCGGCATCCCGTCCATGTCGGTGTCGTTCCAGGTTGGGTCGGTGAAATAGACGAATATTTCCTCGCCGTCGAGCAGCCCGTCGCCGTCGGTATCGTTGAGCAGCGGGATGGTCGAGCGGATGCCGTCCACCTCGGTGTAGTTACTGCCGGCAAGGGAATTGTTGTATTCCAGCCGGTTAACAACGCCGTCATTGTCGGGGTCGGTCAGGCTGTCGAGTGGATTGTTGGGGTCCAGCCCTTGCTGGTATTCCCAGCCGTCCCACATCCCGTCCCCGTCGGTATCTGCGACCCACGGATGGGTGTCGGCCATGAACTCGAGCAGGTTGGTGTGCAACTCGTCGCTCTCGAGGCTGCCGTTCCAGTTGGCGTCGTGGCCGTCCAAGTCGTAGTCGACGCCAGCATCGAACGGGTCGAGCGGGTTGAGGCCGAACCACACCTCCCAGCCATCCCACATCCCGTCCCCGTCGGTGTCGTTCAGGTCGGGGTGCGTATCGCTGCTATATTCCTCGAGGCTGGTGAAAGTCTCGTTGCCCACCACCTCGCCGTTGCGATTGAAGTCCCAGCCGTCACCGTCCGTGTCAAGCACTGCATCGAGCGGGTCGAGCGGGTCGAGGCCATACTGCACTTCCCAGCCGTCCGGAATCCCGTCGTTGTCGCTGTCGGGGTTGATGGGGTCAGTCCCGTTCAGGTATTCCTGCAAATTGGTATAGTATTCGTCCGGCTCGACCGCCTGCGAACGGTCGTAGTCATGGCCATCGTTGTCGAGATCGTCGCGCGCGTCGGCCGGGTCGCGTGGGTTGAGGCCATACTGCACTTCCCAGCCGTCCGGCATCCCGTCGAAATCGGTGTCGTTGAAGGTCGGGTCGGTCAGCCAGGTGTTCAACTCGGCGAAGTCGCTGAGGCTGTCGCCGTCGGTATCGTTCAGGTCGGGGTGCGTCGTGTCAATCTCGTCGGCGCGACGCCAGCCGGTATCGAGCATGCTGTTATTGTATTCGTGGATATTGGCGAGGCCGTCGCCGTCAAGGTCGTCCCAGTTGTCGCTGGCGTCGAGCGGGTCGAGGCCGCCGTCGGGCATCTCGTCGTTGTCGGTATCGGCATCGCGCGGGGCGGTGTCGTTCAGGTATTCGGCGAGATTGGTATAGAATTCGGCGAACGAGAGGTCGCCGTTGAAGTCGGCGTCCCAACCGTCGTTGTCGGCATCCTGCCAGGCGTCGACGCCGCTGGTGGGGTCGAGATACCAGAATGCCTCCCAGCCATCCGGCATCCCGTCGCCATCTGTGTCAGGCTCCCACGGGCTGGTGCCGTTCTGGAACTCATCCAGGTTTGTGAATTTTTCGGAGTCGGTAATGCTTCCGCCGTAATCAAAATCGTGGCCGTCATTGTCGAAATCCAGTTTCGCGTCGCCCTCGAAAAGGGGGTTGAGGCCGTAGAGCACCTCCCAGCCGTCCGGCATCCCGTCGCGGTCCGAGTCGGGGTCATTGGGGTCTGTCGAGTTGCCGAGCAGCGACTCTATCTCGAACTCCATCAGGTTAGTGAAATTCTCGGAACTCTCGAGCATCCCGTCCCCGTTCAGGTCGAAGCCGTCTTGGTCGGTATCCCACGCGGCATCCGCGGCGTCGAACGGGTTCAGCTTGTGAATCAGCTCCCACCAGTCAGGCATCCCGTCGTTGTCGCTATCCTTGGTCGGCAGGTGCGGGTCGTCGGTAGCGCTAGCGGGGTCAATGTGCTGCGACGACTGAAAGCTCACCAGCGGGGAGAACGGCAATGCCGCCAGCAGCATGATTACAACCGCCAGCACAACGTAGCGCCGGCCACCCGTCTCCGCCATCCCCGGCTACGCCGGGGTGCGCTAGATAAAACTCACCCGACAACCAGCAGGTCGCGCGGCAGGCTGGTGAGACTGCGGCTGCCAACTTGCGTGATGGCCATATCGTCCTCAATCCGGATGCCGCCGAGGGTCGGGATGTAGACACCCGGCTCGACCGTGAAAGTCATCCCTGACTCGAGCACGACGGCGGAGTTTTGATTTATATACGGCTCTTCGTGAACTTCGAGCCCCAGCCCGTGGCCGGTGCGGTGGATGAAGAACTTGCCATAGCCCGCCTCGGTGAGGGCATCGCGCGCCGCCACATCCACCTCGCTAGCGACGATCCCGGGCGCGGCCAATGTGCGCGCCGTCCGCGCGGCGGCGCGCACCGCTCCGTGTGCCTCGAGCTGCGGCTGCGTCGGCTCGGCGGCGACCACGAACGTGCGGGTGATGTCCGAAAAATATCCCTCGCAGGTTGCACCCCAGTCGACAATCAGCAGGTCGCCCCGCGCCAGCTTCCGGTCGCCCGGAAAGTGGTGCGGGCTGGCACCGTTGGGACCACTGGCGATGATGGGGGCGAACGGCAGTTCCGGCTCGGAGCCCGCCTCGTAGAGCGCCTGCACCAGCGCCGCCGCCAGCTCACGCTCGCGCATGCCGACGGTAATGGTGGGTTGCACCTCGCGGAAGGCAGCCTCCGCCAACGCCACAGCGCGCTCCATCTTCGCCAGCTCCTCGGCCGACTTGCGCATCCGCAGTTGCGCCAGAATGGCCCCGGCATCAATCCGCTCGTCGCCGATGCCTGCCTGCGCCAGCAGCTCCAGTTCCATGAAGCGCAGACTGCGCCCTTCGACCCCGAGCCGACCAGGCGGCAGCATTGCTGCCGCCGCCTCGAACGCGCTGGCGGGGCCGGTCGCATCGGAGTAAGTCACGATGTCGCACTCGAGCGCTTCGGCACGGGAGCGCTCCAGCTCTGGCAGCACCAGTACCGGCCGCGCCCGCTGCGGGACGACGAGCACCAGCGGCCGCTCGCTGAGGTGGAATTGGAGCCCCGTCAGGTACCGCAGGCTGGGGCCAGGAACCAGCGCCAGTAACTCGAAACCTGCGTCGATCATCGCTTCGCGCAGCTGCGCCAGTCGTTCCATGCTACGCCAGTGGCCCCTGCCTTTTTAGTGACCAGCCCTGCCCGGCCATGGAAGAGAAGGTTTATCGGGAAATTCTCAGGGAACTGGACCGGCATCGCGGCTACGGCGTGCATACCGGTGTCGAGGAAGTCGCCAACAAATTCGAGCAACCGTACGACGCCGTGCGCGCCATCCGCTCGCAGTTCCTGCAGCGCAAGTCAATCAAGAACCATTACCGTGTCAAGGACCGTGCGCGGAAGCACCTGCAGCGCTGGAAGACGGGCGTCTCCATCGGCGACCTGGCGCTCGATTTGGACTTTCCGCCGGTGCTGCTTGCCAATTTCCTGTTAATGGAGATGCGCCACTCCAAGAAGCGCACCAAGGAAATGCTGAGGAACCTGAAGCTGGTCAAAGACGAACGACTGCGGAAGGAGCTCGAAGAGGTGACCACGCGTGACGAACTCTACACCCCCATCTCGCACAACAAACAGGCGGCCGAGGGCAACCGCCGCGAGGACCGACTGGCGGTGTGGCTCGATGGACTGAAGCTGGAATACTTCACCGAGAACGACCTGCGGCATGGCACGGTCGAGGGCAAGACGCCTGACTTCCTGCTGCTGAAGCCGCTGGTATGGCACGGCGACGAATACCACTGGGTCGAATCCAAGGCGAGCTTCGGCGACGACTACATCCACCGCAAGAACCACCGCGGGCAGGTCTCTCAGTACGTTGAGCTCTACGGCCACGGCATGCTGGTCTACTGGTACGGCTACCTGACCAACCTGCAGCGCAAGAACTACGTCATCGTCGACCGGCGCGAGCTGGGCCTCGAATAAGCAGCGCTACGGCTGCTGCCCCAATCGGCGCGCGATGAACAGGCTCCCACCGAGCAGCAGCAGCGCCAGAGGGTTGAGCAGCACCCGTTCCCAGAGCCATGCACGTTCTGCCTGTAGGTCAAGCCCAGAGCAGTCCCAGCCGTCGTAAAATTCGAAAGGTGATTCATAGCAGTGCATCCCCTCGTAGTAGGCCCAGCCGTAGTTGCCGCCACGCTCAACAATGTTAATCTCCTCCCACTCATCCTGCCCTACGTCACCCAGCCATAACTCGCTTGTCGCTGGGTCGAAACTGAACTTCCAGGGGTTGCGGAAGCCATACGCCCAAATTTCAGGGCGGCCTCCACCATCCGCGAAGGGGTTGTCATCCGGAATTCCATACGGATTACCGTCATCAATGTCGAGACGTAGCAGCGACCCCAGCAGCGTCTCCAGATTCTGCGCGTTGTCGAAGGCATCGCTGTACTTACCGCCGTCACCCAGCCCCAGCCAAAGATGCCCGTCAGGTCCGAACTCCAAGTGGCCGCCGTTATGGTTGGGATAGGGTTGCGCCACCTCGAGCAGCACCCGCTGACTGCTCAAGTTGGCATGATTGCGGGCCCTGGTCGTGTTGGCACTGGCGCTGAACTCGGCCAGCCGCAGGGCACCATCTTCATACGTGGTGTAAGTGACAAAGAAGCGACCGTTCTCCGCGAAGCCGGGATGGAACGCCAGCCCGAGGAGACCCTGTTCCCAGTCGCCGTCGTTTACCGTTTCACGAATGTCGAGCAAGACCGTGGCGTTGCCGTCGTGCGGACAGATAACACGGCCGGGCTGCTCGACAATACAGAGCCGGCCGTCACCCGTGGCTGCAAGGCCGACAGGGTTCACGAACTCCAACCCCGGAAACGTGTCCACTAGAGCTAGAGTTCCGTTGGCCTCGGTAAAACGCCATATGCTGCCGCCACGATCGGCCACATAAAGCTCACCGGCATCATCAATGCCGAATGCGCTGGCAGAGAGTCGTGCCTCCCACGCCGGGTCCTCCAGCGAATCTATGAGCAGCTCGACCTGCGGGCCGCCGTCAGTGCGCTCGAGCGCCCATATCCTGCCGTAAGTGTAGTCTCCGAAAATGTACTTGCCGGCGAGTGATGGCACCGCTGCGCCGTGATAGACGTGCCCACCTGTGACGGATGCAGCTTCGCCGTTGTGTGCATATTCATAGATCGGACGGCTATATTGTGCCTGCGACTGCTCCTCGGGCAGGTTACGCCAACCGACAGAGAGCAGGAACAGTACCAGCAGCAGCGCCAGCCATGCCTGCAGCCAACTGCGACCCTCCATGGCGTTGCAAGCGGCGCCCTGTTTTTAGTGTCAGTCCCAGAAACGGCGTGGGCTGGCGTAGGTGACGGCTGCTGCTGGAGCGTTAGGTGTCTACGTCTGGGTGGGACTGCGTAACGGGCTGCTTTAGCTGTCTCCACGCCACCCAAACGCCTATGACCATCAGCAGGAAACCTAGTATCGCCATTTCATTGGAAATGAAGTGTCCGCCATGCCCTTCCCGCGTGAAGGCCAAGAAACCGTTGCCCATCCCTAAAAGCAGAAGTCCCCCCCCCAGCCGAGCACCCACCGCCGTGCGCCAGAACCGGATGGCCACGGACTGTCGGCAGTGCCAGAGCCAGGCTGCGTGAAAAAGCACCCAGGCCGCGAGCAGCTCACTGGTCTCCTCCAGACCAGGGGATGTACCAACAGCACGGACCGCCGGATTCTCCAGTAGTCTCCCGCCCTGACCATCGTGAAAAGTGTCGGCCACCTGTCCCAGCGCCAGAAGCGCTACCACGAGGCAATAGAGAGTTGGCATCCGCCATCCCCAGTAGAGCGTAAGCCAGGATAGCCAAACCAGTACTGCGCCAAGCAGCACTGCAAAAACAAGCCGCCCAAGTAACGTTTCACGAAGGGTGAGATCCCAATTGTTTTCCAAGAGTACCATTACTAGGCCAAGGGAAAGTAACAGCCAACCCACGCTACGCGAGCGATTCTCCCCGTTGCTATCACCCAGCCGAAGATCAAGCCATGCCAGCATCGCCACCAGTAGGTAGGCCAATCGTGTGGCCTGTTCCAGAGGACGATACTCAGGCTCGATAGCACCAAAGCCTACGAAAATCCGTGGCAGCAGGTGAATATCAAGCAAGAAAAGCAACATGCAGCTGCCGTAGATGAACGGCATTGGTGGCAGCCAGAGAGAAGCAGGGTGGCTGGCTTCGGGCATGGGTAACGGGCACCAGCCCTCCGGTATTAACTCAGTCCCAGAAGCGGCGCGTGCGCGCGTAGGTAATTTCGGCCTCCATCACCGCCTGCACCAATTGGTCGTCGGGGAGCTGCCGCCGTAGGATGCGGCCTGCGGTCGCGGGGCCGACACCCCGGCCCGCCAGCACCAGCGCTGCACGCGGGCCATGCGTGCGCGCCAGCGATGCAGACCGCTCGCGCTGCCGCAGCGGGACGCCTCGCTCCACCTCGAGCGGATGGAGCAACGCGACCATCTGCCCGCTGCATTTCGGACAGCGCAATTCGCCCACGGTGATGTCGCTACTGCGGCGGCGGCGGGAGTTGTCGCACGCCAGGCATTCGAGCCGCAGTACGGTGCGGCGCAGCCTCCGCTCGACCGCCGCCAGAATGGCGCTGCCGGGACGCGGTGGCTTGAGCAGGTCGCGATACGGCTCCAGCGCGCCAGCCCCAAAGGGCGTTGCTGCAGACGCGACGATTTCGAGCTTGCCGTCCGCCAGCGCAGTTGCCAGCGCCTCGAGCCCCGGCTCATCGAGCTGGTGGAACAGCAGCCGCTCGACCGCCTCGCGGTAGAGCGGCGTATCACTGTAGGCCGCCAGCAGTCGCCGCAGCCCGAAGCGCCCCACGTCCGCGTCGGGAGCAATCGCGCCCATCTTGCGCGCGACGTGTAGCAGCTGCGGTCCCAGCGTCGGGGAGCTCCGCACGGCGAGCCGCAGCAACGGTCCCAGCCCGGGGCGCAGCGCGCGCACGGTCTGCTCCACATCCCGCGCGCGCAGCCTCGCTGGCAGGTCGAGAATGACGCGGTAGGGGTCACTCTGGAAACCGCACGCCTCGCCTGCCCGTGAAGTCAGGAGCGACGCCAGCACAATCCCCAGCGTGCGGTTGAGCCGCGTCCCACCAGCGTGCGTCAGCACCAGTAGCCGCTCATGCCGCTCCAGCGTCATGCGACCGGGCGCAGGCGTTTCTCCGTCTTTAAATATAGATGTTCGGAAGCTTTCCAGCGCTTCGCGCGCCTCCGAAGCGAGCGGTAGCCCCTCCCAGTCGCCCGTTGCAAGCCGTTCCACGACTTCACGGGCGATCGACTGCGGCACCGGAATATCCTCGCCAATCCAGCGCGGCAGTTCGCCCAGTGCCGGCGCCGGGGCGACCGTGACTTCTTCTTCGATTTCGAGCACTTCCCACGCCGCACCACGAAAGATAATACGCTCGCCCGGAGTCAGGTCCAGAATGAACCGCTCGTCGAGTCGCCCGATGAGCCGACGCGTCGAAATGTCGCGCACCGACATCGTTTTCTCGTCGGGAATTAGCGACAGGTTACCGTGGAAATACTTTAGCGCGCGCGGTCCCTGCCTCACATTGTTTTCCACGGGCCGCGCCTGGTGTAGGCGGTCGAGCAACGCCAGCAGCTCGTCCAGCTGCTCGCCCCGCAATTCACGGAACGGCCACGCCCGCCGGGCCGCGCTGAACATCGCCTGGCGGTCTACCAACTTGTCGCAGACGGTCCAGGCGATGAGCTGGTTGGCGAGCACCGCGAGCGGCGACTCACGGATGCGCGACGGCTCCAGCTCACCCGCCAGTGTGCGCCGCGCAACGACGGCTGCCTCGAGCAGCTCGACCGGCTCACTGGCAACGACGCGGCCGATGGCGGTCGCGCGTAGCCGGTGCCCCGAACGGCCGAGCCGCTGGCTTAGCCGCGACGGGTCGCGCGGGGAGTTATACTGCAATACCAGCTCGGTGTTGCCAACGTCGATGCCCAGCTCGAGCGATGATGTGCAGATGAGCGTGCTGATGTCGCCGGTGCGGTAGCCTTCCTCGGCCTCGATGCGCACGTCGCGTGAGAGCGAGCCGTGGTGCACCGTTAACGGCGCTTCGGGCTGCCACATGCGCCAGCGCACACCCAGCGCCTCGGCGGTGTCGCGCGTGTTGACGAAGAGCAGTGTCGGCCGGCCGGCAGCCGCGTCGGCGCAGTAGCGCAGCGCCGCAATCCGCTGCGGCTCCCAGTAGAGTTCGGCCGACAGCGTCTCGTCCGTGTCATCGGGCTGCGGCGAAACCACCTGCAGGTCCATCTTCCGCACAATCGCCGGCGCGACGATTTCAACCACGCGGTCGCCGCCGAGAAAACCGGCCACCTCCCCGGGAGTGCCAACGGTCGCGCTCAGGCCGATGCGCTGGAATTCTCCTGCAAGCAGCACCAGCCGCTCGAGCGCCAGCGAGAGCTGCGCGCCGCGCTCGCTCGACGCCAACTCGTGCACTTCATCAATCACGACGGCGCGCACCTGCGCCAGGTGGGTGCGCAGCCGTTTGCCCGAGAGCATAATTTGCAGCGTTTCGGGCGTCGTTACCAGCAGTTGCGCGGGGTGGCGCGACTGCCGGTTGCGCTCCTTCTGCGACGTGTCGCCATGCCGCACTGCGACCGGCAGTTCCAGCTCCTCGCCGAAGCCCTTGAGCCGACGCAGCATGTCGCGGTTGAGCGACCGCAGCGGGGTGATGTAAAGCACCGCAATTGGCTGCGGCGGCTTGCGCAGAAGCGCGTCAAGTAGCGGCACGACCGCCGCCTCGGTCTTGCCGACTCCCGTCGGGGCAATCAACAGCGTATGCTTCCCGGACGCAATCGGCGGCCACGCCGCCGATTGCGCCGGCGTCGGCTCCGCCAGCCCGCGGCTCTCCAGAGCGGCCCGTAGCCGCGGGTCGAGTTTCATCGCTCCAACCGCAGGTCCATCAAGTGGCGCAATTCGCCAAAGTCGAGCCCGTCGAGCGACTCGACTCGCGCCGCCGGCAAGTCGCCGTAGCCGTTGCGCAGCAGCGGGCCGAAACCAGTCAGCGGCTCGCGGTTCATCGTGCGGCCCGCCAGCTCGCCGAAGGCAGGGATGATAACCAGTTCCTCGCCCACTGCATCGTAGCGCTCACCCGCGACGAGCGGCACGCGCAGCCAGCAATCGGCTGTGTGCAACTTCTCAACGCGGTCCCGGAAGGCGATAGCCGGATGGTTGTGCCCGGCGACCACATGCCGGCACGCGATCACCTCGGGCGCGGGCCAGGCGTGGCCGTGGTGCAGACCCACGTCGCCAACGACGACTCCCTGCACAGGGTGGAAGCGGACGCTCCCCGGCGCGAGTTCGCGCAGCCCTCCATCGTGGTTGCCGGGGACCACTTCGACCTGCACCGCCTCGCCCAGCGCACTGAACATCCGCCGCAGGTCGCGCCTCTGCTGGTGGCTCGAGTGCGGTACCTGATGCTTCACGTCGCCCAGCAACAGCAACCGCTCCGCATCTGTTTGCGCCACCAGTGCCAGCAACCGCTCGGTGCGCTGGCGGGCGCGGTTGGGAACCCACATTCCGCCCCGCAACAGCTCCGCTTCGACACCATAATGCAGATCCGCGACGACGAGCAGTCGCTCGTCAGGCAGGTGCAACGCGGGCTCGCCCGGGACCGGGACCAACGCCACGCTACAATCCCAGGCTGCCAGTCAGCAGGATGGCGGCAAACGCCCAGCCCAGGATGGCGCCGCCGTTGAGCAGCGGCAGCCCCGCCTGCGGGCGGCCGCCGAGCACGAAGTGCATCAGGACCGCGAAGCCGGCCAGTCCCCCCAGCAAAGCGCCCAGCCCGACGCCCCAGCCGAGAGTGGCCTTGGCGGAAACGGCCAGCACCCCGGGAATCACGATATCGCCCAGCCCCATGAACATCGCCTCGCGCTCCTCGCCTGAATCCAGTTGCGCTTGCAGGCTGCGCTGTTTCAGGAACGAATAGCCCCGGGCCTTGGGCATCACCAGCAGGATGGGCAGCCGCAGCTCCATCACCGTGTCTGCCAAGTCAACCATGTGGCCGGTGCGGTAGACTGCCCACGCGTCGTAGATTGCCAAGCCTACGAGCAGCAGCAGCGCCGGGACCAGTCCGAACGAGATGCCGAAGATGGCCGCCGCGCCAGCTGAAATCAGCACCCCGCAGGTGTTGATGACATACCACTCGGGGAACGTCAGCAGCAGGAAGGTAAGCTGGACCGCCAGCGCAATACCCGCGAGCCACGCGCCAGCCGGTGCGAAGCCAAGCTCGAGAAATAGCGGGTAGAAGACGTAGACGAAAGTCATCCCAACGGCACCCAAGAAAATCAGCTGTAACAGATTCTGTAACCCGCGCCGCACCAGCCACAGTACGAAGGCGGTGAAAGCCAAAATCAATACTATGTAAAGGCCCGAATTGACCGGGTCGTCCGGGTCTTCGAACGCCTGCATCTCCGCCGCATCAAAACTCGGCACCAGCGCCATCGCCAGCAACTGCGCCACGACGAAACAGCCCGCCAGCCCCAGCAGCGGCCAGCGGTGGCTGTGCCACCCGCCAGGCGACCCGGTAACGCCATCTGAGTCTGTTTCCGACGGTGACATCGCCGCGCCACCCAGCCCCGGACTAAAGCGGCTTGGGCAGCCTTTTTATCCCGTCGGGCGTGGCGCGGGCCGTGCGGGTGTGGTGTAGCCTGGTATCACTTCAGCTTGCCAAGCTGAGAACTCGGATTCAAATTCCGGCACCCGCACCAATCTGAGGGTAAATCAGTCGTCCAGTTCCTTCAGCTTGGCGAAGATGTCACCCAGCTCGCCATCGTCATCGTCGGCGGGCTTCTGTTGCTTCTTTTTCGACGCCGGTTTCACGACGTCAAGAGCCTCTCCGGCTTTTTTATATTTATCGTCGGGTGATTCGCCCCCGGATTCCAGCGGGGCTTCCGGACCAAGTTCCGCGAGTTTACCGAGCAGGTCATCCATCCCTGATTCGCCAAAGTCAACCGGCTCGGGCTCCGGCTTCGTTTCCGGCTCGTCCTCTGCCTCTGCCTCTGCCTTTGCCAGCGGTTTCAGCTCCGGCTCCATCTCCGTGACAACTTCAGTTTCGACCACGATTTCCGCTTCAGCGACCGGGACTTGCTCGGCCTGCGTCACTTCGATCGTCTCAGCTGGCGCAGCCGCAGCCGCCTCGGCCGGTTCGGGTAGGCTGGCAGGCGGCCGCTGGCTGCCGCCTTTCAGCAGCTTTTGCAGTGCCTTCCCATCGGGCAAGTCATCCTCGCGGAAGACCTCGGTGCCGGCGAAGAGGGTCGTCGTCACGCCAGCATTGCGACCTTCGGAATCACGGTAGTCGAGTCTCAGCGCGAGCGAGGCGGAACCGGCTCCGCGCGGCTCGAACCAGAGCACCAGCTTGTGGCTGCCGTGCGGGTCGATCTCGCCGAGGCGCACGCCGCTGCCGGTCTGCTCGGTTTCCGGCTGCGTCGCGACCAGCTCGAGCAGCGACGCGGTGCGCTCCAGCTTCAGGTGCGCCTCGTTGAACGGTTGCGAATCGTAGTTGCACACCTCAACCTGGACGCGAACGTGGCCGGCGACGTGGTCCCAGCTGGCGCGCAGGCCGACCTTCTGGAGCGCGAGGTATTCGTCAATCATCTCGCGGCTGACTTCGCGGGTGCCGTCGAGCAGCGGCTGCAGGATTTCGCGCGTTCCCGAGAGCAGGTCAACATCGCCGTTCCAGCCAGCGAGTTCGCTGCTGAAACGGCTCTCGACCTGCCGCAGTCCGTTCGCCACCTGCGAACGGAGTTCGCGCGTCTCTTCACCGTAGATAACCACAGCCAGCACCGCCTGCTCGCCGCGCTCAATCATGATGCGGTTGTCGCCGTAGTCGATAGACCCCAGCTCCCCCGCCGCCTTGAACGAATCCTGGACAAAGTCGTTGATGGCAGTGAGCATGCTGCCCATGATATCCTGGTCTATTGTAGTTTCCTTGAGCGACTGTCCGGTGATGAGACGGCCGTCGTTGTAAATCAGGTAAAGTTCCTCAATCCGGTAGGGCGGGTGGCCACCGCCAGCGGGCGAGACTGTGTCCTGGATGTTGATAATCCGGGTCACCTGCTGCGGCTCGGCCGCCTGGATACGTGATACCAGCGACGTAGCGGCCGGCAGGTGCGAGTAGGTCGAGGCGACCTCGCGAATCAGTTCGATATCGACTCCCAGCTCCTTCAGCTCGGAGACCTGGAAGTTGTGGAGCAGCGTGTCGGCCAGCGCTAGGAATGAGCCTTTCTGCCGAGACGGGCTGCGGTGGTAGCGCTTGGCGGTGGTCTCCCACACACCGGGGACCACTTCGCGCTTGACCTCTTCAAAGAGGCCGCTATCGACGAACTGCCGAAAGATGGCGCGCAGCTCGGTGCGGAACGGATTCAGGTCGCCGTGGCCCAGGATGACGTCAACCCAGGTATCGTGCGGGAACTTGATGACGTTGCCGTCGCCCGGCAGGTATGCCAGCGCGCGGTTGAAGGTGCCCTGGTCCATCGGGTCGTTGAGCTGCTCCTGCGCGTGAGCCGAAAGCCGCTCGACCGCCGCATCGTAGAACAGGTCGTGGCAGAAGCGCTCCTCCATGGTTTCCGCGAGGAAGACTAGCGACGTGAGCGCGTGGAGCCCGCCGGGGCGGTATTCCTCGCCATCCTTGAGCAGCCGCTGCAACAGCAGCGAAACATAGTTGTTCATTCCGCGGATGGCGTTCTCCTGAATGTAGCTCGCAGTGAGCGCCCGCAGACCACGGTGCAGCATTTCGCGAATCATCGACCAGACGTAGATGGGTGACCCTTCGGCGTACTGCACCAGCGCCGAGATAGCCTCCTCGTCGTAGCCCAGTCCTGAGAAGCCAAGCATCTTGCGGCTGAGCAACTTCATCTCGTTCTCCGGGAATAGCGGCACAGTCAGCCGGTCGAACTGCGCCTGGAACTCCGCCGGCAGCGAGGCCCAGTCCGCCTCGCGCGCGCTCAGAATTACGCCGCTAATCTGCCGGTCGGTCAGCGCCTGCACCAGCTCGGTGTTCTCCTGGATGTCGTCGTAGAAAAGCCGCACGCCGAACTTCTCGTGCGCCTTGCCAAGCGTCGTGGTCGAGATTCGGCCGACCGGGATGCGGTCCATCAGCCGGTCAAACAGCTCGAACAGCAGCACGGTCTTGCCGACACCGGGCTCGCCGATGATGACGTAATTGCGGTCGGGCGGGCCATCCAACACCCGCTCGACAATCTCGCTGCGGACCGCGTCGAGGTGGACGTTGTCACGCAGGTTTTCTGGCAGCGCCCAGTCGCTTATCAGGTGCGCCGGGTCGACCGGGACCTCGAAGTAGGATGAAATCGCAAACCGCTCGCGGTTGTTGTGGAGATAGTCCAGCTCCTGCTCGTTGCTCGGTGCCGCAAGGTACGCCTCACGGCGGCGCGCCATGTATTCCGCGACCAGCTGCTCGTACCCCTCGAGCCCTTCGGGCGGTAGCCAAGTCTCGACCAGCCGTTGCGGCTGCTCTTCCTCGGCGTCGTCGGCGACCGTCGCGATGGTCACCGGCTCGCGCGAGCGAAGCATCAGCCCGCCGCCGATAAACAGCGTCCCGAGCAGCAGCGCCGCGGCGAAAAGCAGCAGGTTGTCTCTGGCGATGCCAAAGAACTCCTCGTCCGGTACCGTGATCGGCTGCACCTCAACCGTGAACAAAGTCTCGCTCCAGGTGCCGTCGTTGTCCTGCACGCGCAGCGTGATGGTATGGTTACCAGCAGTGAGGCTGCCGGGACTCATCGAGAAAGAGGCGTTGGTCGAGAGAACCCCGTCCAGGCTGGAGACCCACTGGAGCTGCTGGATCGTGCCGTCGGTGTCGCTGAAGGTGGCGCTGAACTCGAGCAGCGCCCCGTCGGCGCTGACCACCGCGTCCGGGACAATGGTGGTCGAGACCTGTGGCGGGATGTTGATTACTTCGGCATGTAACGGCACCAGCAGCCAGCCCGAACTCCCGCCGTGGCTGTCCTGCGCCTCGAGCCGGAATTCGTAGTGGCCGAGCGATGCGTTGAAGTCAGGGGCGAAGCTGAAGCTGGCCCGGACCGAGTCCCAATACGGCGCCGAAAGGTAGGCGGATTCCCAGCTGGCAGTACCGAGGCGGCGATACGCCGCCTCGAAGACTAGCTGCCCACCCGGGTCCGTGTCGTCTATCCCGGCGGCGCTGAATGAAACGGTGCCGCCCCGCACTAGTAATTGCGCCGTGAGGGCAGGCTCGGAGAGCCGCGGACGCCCGTTGACGTAGATGGCGACGGTCGTGTTTTCGCTCCAGAGGCCGTTGGACGCCTGCAACAGCAACGTCACGTTATGGGTGCCATTCACTAGGGTAGAGACCTGGATGGTTGGACTGTTACCGAGCAGTCCAGCCTTGTCGGACCACCACTCCCATGAAGTGATGAGCATCTCACCGGTCGCCTCACCCTGCAATGTAATGACGTCCCCGTCGTGCACCAGTGAAGGCGGATCAATAATCAGCGCTCCGGGCCGCCGCATCACGACCAAGCTGACGCTGGACTGGACAGCGCTGCCATTGTCGTCCACAATCTGGAGGGTGACAGAATGGCTGCCCAGGCTGAGGCTGTCTACCGCAATCTCAAGTTGCTCCCTATATCCCAGGACGCCATCCTGGGATGAAAGCCAAGTCCAGTTAGCGATTGTCCCGTCAGGGTCGCTCCCGGTGCCGGAAAGAATTATCGTACCGCCACCAATCATGAAATCCTCCGGGTGGCGGGCAACCCCCGAGACGCGGATATTGTCAAGCAGACCGGCGTAGGCACTGCTCCCGTCAGGTGACATACCGAGCCAGGTATTGCTCTCAGAAGTGTCTGCACCACTCGAGGGCATTGAATCGAGTAACTCCCCGTCAACCCACAGGCTCACCTCGTCCGCGGAACGGACCACCGCAACGTGGTGCCATAATCCGTCGTTGAACTGGAGACCAGCCGCCAGTGAGAACGGCACGCCGCCCTGCGTCTGCTCGAAGCGGGGCTCACCATTCACCAGATAGAGATGGTGGTTCCGGTTGCTATCTCCGCTGTAGTAATCAGAGATTAGCGTCCCGATACCGCTGTCGGTTGTGTTGAACCATAATTCAATCGTCATCTCGGTCGGCTTGATTATCGGGCCGGCAAGGTAGATGAACTGGCCATCAAACAGGACCGCGCTGCCGGCCAGCCCGGGCACCCAGGACTGGGTTGGACCCAGCGTCAGGTTATTGCCATTGCCGCTCGCGTCGATGACGTGCGTGCCGCTGCCTTCGTCCAACGGCCACCACGCAATAGTTCCGCTGTCAACCGGTGACCGCAAGTCGCCCTGGATGGCGGGACTTGGTTCTACGGATTCTATCTCTGGTACAGGGGGCAGGTTGAGCCAGATTCTCTTCGTTGAATCTACGGTAAGGTTGAAACTGAATTCCTGGATGCCGTTGAACTGAACCTTTACATCCGTCACGGTCGGAACCGGGACCGAACTCCCATTGTAGATCGTTCCAGCTATCAGCAGCACTGGCAGCCGACCATCTTCATCTGAGGCGGCATCGCCGCCTCCAAAGAAGGAAGTAGAGTAGACTACCTGGTTCTGCAAACCGATACTGTCCTCAGTTACCTGAATCTCCAGCCAGCTTCCGGTACCTTGCACTGTGCGAAGTTCAATCACCGTACGATATTCGATTGCCAAGGCACTGCCGGATTCACAGGAAACACTTTCAAACGTGGTGTCCAGCGCCCGGTTGCCAAGACTGTTACCATCCAGCGACAGGAGAGTAGCAAAACTGCTGTCCCTCAGCAGGATGTCGCCGCCTCCGGAGATAGTAAGGTAGTTGGCTGAGACTTGGTCCAGATACGCTCCTTCCTGACTACTCAGGCCAAGCTCATCAAAAGTTGTGTCCCCCATCACCAGTGAAGTACCAGCTTGGAAGCTTGCCATATCGGAAAAGCTCGAAGCGGTAATCGAGTGCCCGGAACCTTCCAGCAGGAGCGATTCTGAGCCCGTCTGAGATACTTGAACCCGTTCCAGGATGAAGTCAAATGCGGCGGACAGGGTGGCGATGCCGTGGGATGTGGTGTTCCTGACGGTAACGTCCCGCACCTGCAGTCCGTTGACTTCAGCGGCTACCACGGTGGATATGGCTATCCCAGTGCCGTGCATCGAAAGGCGGTGCTGTAACGCATAAATTTTGTCGTCATAAGAACCAGCAGCGACATACGCACCGTCTGCTGAGATTGCAACTATACCCATGTCATCTCCAGTGGTGTGGCTCCAGAGCGGTGTGCTGCTGTCCTTGTCGAATAGGTAGACCTTGTCGTCCGCGGAGCCAGCGGCAATGTAACCTCCGTCCGCCGAGATGGCCACCGAACGCACATTCTCCTCAGTGGTATAGCTCCAGAGGGGCGTGCTGTTGTCCTTGTCAAAGAGGTAGACCTTTTTGTCATCGGAGCCGGCAGCGATGTACTCACCATTAGCCGAGATAGTTACGGTGTATACATGAGCCCCCGTTTCATAGCTCCAGAGTGGCGTGCTGCTATCCTTATCAAATAGATAAACCTTGTAGCCATCGCTAGAGGCGACGGTGATGTACTCGCCGTCCGCCGAGATGGCCACCGAACGCACATCATTCCCAGTTTCGTAACTCCAGAGTGGCGTGCTGCTGTCCTTGTCGAAGAGGTAGACCTTATTGTCAATGGAGCCGGCGGCGATGTACTCGCCGTCCGCCGAGATGGCCACCGAATACACCTCATTACCGGTGGTGTAGCTCCAGAGCGGCGTGCTGCTGTCCTTGCCGAAGAGGTAGACATTGTCGTCATGGGAGCCTGCGGCGATGTACTCGCCGTCTGCCGAGATGGATACTGCCCACACATCACCCTCGGTGTCGTAGTTCCAGAGAGGCGTACTACTGTCCTTGTCGAATAGGTAAACCTTGTCGTCCGCGGAGCCAGCGGCAATGTAACCTCCGTCCGCCGAAATGGCCACCGCGCGCACCTGATGCCCGGCCGTGTAGTTCCAGAGAGGTGTGCTGCTGTCCTTGTCGAAGAGGTAGACCTTATTGTCAATGGAGCCGGCGGCGATGTACTCACCATTGGCCGAGATAGCTACCGAATACGGATTACCTGCTATGGTATAGTCCCATAGAAGCGCATATTCGTCCTCAGTTTCAGAGCTAATATCCGAAATAGTGAGATTGGCCAGGATTACATCGTCCGCGTTTACCACTAAACCCACACTTGAATTCCCGATGACAAGGTTCTGCAGCACGGTGCCATCAACCTCAATGATGAAGGCGGCGTCAGAGCCGCCCTGCACCCTCACTCCCGGACCGAGCCCGGTAATCGTGACCCGCTTGTCAACCGTTATCGACTCCTCGTAGAGGCTAGGCCACACCAGCAACTCATCTCCCTCGTTCGCATTTTCGACCGCGTCGGAAATCAGCCCGTATTCTTCACCGGTCCGCAGGTTCTGGACCAGCCCATAGTTCCATTCGTCCGGAATGTAGACCGTTTCCAGGTGCGGTCCCGCGATGTTGAACCTAGGTGCTTCCGATTGCCGCAGGCGGAAGGCGTACTCCAGCCAGAATTCAGTAGACTCGGGGTCAGAGCTGCCATTATAGCTGGTGTGGACCAACAACTGCGGCTCGATGCGGCCGTCTTCACCAGTGGTAGCATCACTGCCACTGAAGTGGGGGGTAGCATAGACTACCTGCTCATCAGCCTTGAGACGCAAATGAACGCCTTCGAAGGGGGTGACGAGCAGCTCGTTCCATACTTCAATGGTGATGTTGTCAAATATTAACAATTGGGATGTGGAATCGCAACTAATCGTACCCTGTACCGTAGTGCTTTTGAAATTGTTAGCAATTGAATCTAACGTCAAATGAATTTCACCCGTAAGTGAAGAACTTCTGAATTCATTATCGCTACTGTCTGACATAACCAGCGCCTGCGAAGCTGCCGAGACGGATTCGTTGGTGAACTGGTTACCAGCTGAGCCAGATAGGTATAAGGCAGTATCAACTCCGGTCCAGTTGTTATCCCAGGCGAGTGTGCCGGTAACCGAAGTCAGCTGGGCACCCTCTGCCGCGGTCGAGCAGTGGTTGCCCTGAAGGGTTATATAATCGCCACTGAGGTCAAAGCAGGCTTCGTTGAAGAAACTTAGGATGTTGGTATTGAACTGGTTCCAGTCGCTGGTAACGAGGAAGCCGATATCGCCGTTGGTGAGCTGGTTGCCAGTAAACTGGTTGTTGCTGCCGGAAACCAGTACCGCATCCTCGTCTGCGGCGTCAACCGTATTTCCATAAAATGTGTTCCAGTGGCCTGGAACCCGGAACGGAATGTCGGAGTTTCCGGATATGTTGTTTCCAGCAATCTGGTTATTACTGCCGAACACCTCAATCCCAGACGCCTCGCCATCAATTACCACGTTATTGACAATGTCGTTCCAGTCTCCCTCTATCGTGATACCGGTCGACTCGGTTTCGGAGAGGGTATTCCGGGCAAGGTAGTTGTTGTCATAGATTATATGGAGGGCTGAATTCTCGATTCGTGTCAGCTCATTCTCGGTCACGTAATTGGATTCGGCCTCGGCACCAAGCTGTATGCCAGTGACTTCACTGTCGGAAACCTTATTTTTATGGATTCTGTTTTCGCTCGAGAAGAAGACTCCAATACCAAAATACTGTGAGGCGTCATTCCCGTACTGCTCGATGGTATTGTTGTCAATCCAGCTGTTCGAACCATAACGTAACTCAATGGCATTGCCGTCCCCAATCTCAAAGCCGTTCTGGGAGGCACGCGCATTATCCACGGTCCAGAGAACCAGACCATGGACGTTGCTGTCGAACTGGTTAGAATATATAACCACATTATCAGAGTTAAATATATAGGCGCCGCAGCCCGCATTGTTACTGAAGTGGGAATTCTTGACGAGCAGGTCATCAGAGGCGGAAGTATCCAGGCCACTGTGGCCTGAATCTGCGCCGTTATCCTTGGTAGTAATGTTATCCAGAGTCGTGCCGGTCGCGGAACTGAGCAGGATTCCACTGTCGTCTCCAGCGCCAGAGAAAGTACTGTTGCGGACCACTGTTCCGCTTGCCGTCGACAACTTGAAGCGGGCTAACTGCCCTCCGGAGGCGGTCGAATCCAGGAGGGTGTTGTCGTTGGCGGAGTTCCGGAAGTAGAACGCCTCGTAATGGACGTCATTGACGGTGCAGTTGATGAGCAGGTTATCGCTGGAATCGTCCAGAATTATTCCACTGCCCGAATCTTCCATGGTAGAGACTAGGACATCACGAAGGGTGTTGGAATCGGATTCCACCAGTTTTATGGCCGTGCCCAGGAACTGGGTGATTTCCAGGGTCAGGTTGGACAGGTGGGCCTGCTCACTATCATCAAGCTGGATTAGCTCCCTGCCAAAAAGGGATATATTGTCAAGGACCAGCCCGTCCGTGTTTGTCGAAAGAATCTCCCAGGATTCCTGAGCATTGTCACGAATAATACTGTCCCTGATTGATATTGAATCGCTTGTGTCAAGGCGGATTCCGGATCCTCCATTACCGGCCAGGGTAATTCTGTGCATCTCAACGCTGTCGGCAGAATCTACTGTGATACCGGAGCCGCCGCTATTCGAAACAGCGCAGTCGCTAACAACGCTGCTGGTTGTCTTGTAGAACACTATCCCCTGCTCGGAGCTGTTAGTGACAGTCAGATTGGAGAAGGCCAGATTGGCGTTCTGGAATGCATAAATACCATTAATCGAGGAATTGTGGATTACCAGCCACTCCAGCGTTACATCATTCGAGAGCTTGTCAAGATAGAGTCCTCTACCGTCCAGGACTGTCAGGTTTCGAATCGTGACAGAGTCGGCATCAATGTCGATTGCGTAATCGTCACCGGTGGCTTTCAGCAGGACGCCTGTGGTGGAATTGCCAGTTACCACCAGTGACTTTTCGATACTGACCATCTCGGGATAGTTGCCCTGCCAGACCCGCAGTGTATCGCCAGGGTCGGCGTCAAAGATTGCAGTCGCCAGCGACCAGTAGTCCTCGCCTGAATTGGCATTACGCACCAGTCCCTTGTGCCAGTATTCTGGCACATGGATGTCCAGTGCTGTGGTCTGGTTCAGCAGATGTGATTGCGCCTTGGCGCGGACGCCAAAGGCGTACTTGACCTTGGTCGTAAAAACATCAGGAGTTGCGGAACCGTTCCAGTGCTGCACCAGTAGCAGCAACTGGCGGATAGAGCCGCTCGAATCAGTAAGATCGTCGCTACCGCCCCAGTGCGGCGAAGCGTATGCTGTGCCAGCGCCATCCTCAACTGCAATTTCAAAATCTACAAATGAGTCACCATCCTCTTCCAGAATGCGGAGGCTAAACAACTCCCTCTCACGCAAATCAGCGCTGGTGGATATCCAGATGGAAGAGAATGTGGAATTGATCATACTCACTACTACCGGATATCGTGGAATTTTCAATGGTATGGAAACTACCACTGCCGAGGGTGATACCTCTACCACTTTCACTGATTGTGTTTGAGAGAAGTTGATTGTTACTGCCAGCCCATGACCGGATCTCTATTCCATAGGAGTTCTCGGAGATGTAATTATGTGAGACCTGATTTCCGGTGCCGTATGTGCCCGAGCAACAGCTGCCAAAGATTGTGATGCCGTAGTCGTTACCGGTGATGTTGTTGTGGAGGAATTCGCTGTTCCGGGCTCCAGTATAGATTCCCCTGTCTCCTCCGAATCCCGTGTTATGGTTCCGGATTTCATTGTAGGTAAAACTACCAGCTGAAACATAAGCCGTTCGAATCCCGTCACCACCATTGTCGATTATCCTGTTGTGGTGGACACCATTACCAGTTCCTCCTACGTTCCAGCGAATCCCATGGCCACTATTGTTATGGATGTGGTTACCATAAATCAGCACATTGGAGGTAGTATCAAGGTTAATTCCGTCGCCACCGTTATTGTTGATTGTGCAGTTCTCGATGCTAAGGCCAGTAGCAGTATTGACGCCGAACCCAGTGTTAGTGTTCGATTCAATTATGCTGTCGGCAACCCGGGAACCCCATTTCTTGGTAGTGCTGAAATAGATGCCGTGAAAATTGTCGTATAGTCGCAGGCCGGTCGCGTTCAGTGCTCCGCCGGACTCATTTACAAGAATTCCGAACCTGTTTGTGCCAGATAGGTTGGTAGCCCCCTTGACAGAGAGGTTTGCTATAGTGGCGTACTTACCTGTGACCCTAATCGTGGTATCCCCTACACCATCGATTATGGTATTTGCGGTCCCGTTACCTAACAGCATCACCCCCCTGTCGATTATCACGTTTTCATGATAGGTCCCGTTCCAGACATAGACGGTGTCGCCCGCAGTCGCATTCTCTATTGCGGACTGAATGTGGTAGTAGAGGTTCCCAGAATGGTAGACCCGGAAATCAGGGACCTTGAAACTCTTGGTAGAACTCTGGGAAAAGTTCAGAACTGAAGTTACGTGCCAGTCAAAATAGCGCAGCCGTAGCTCCACGTCTTGGGCTACGGGAGTGGAATCTCCAAAATAACGCTGCGTAATCACCTTGATACCCCCCTGGTTGTTCAGCCAGCCCAAACTGTTGCTCAGGGGGTCGCTGCCGCCAAAGTAGGTGGAGGCGTACTGGAGGCCGTTGCGGTCGATAACGCGCGCATCGGCTCCGGAAAGGGGCATGACGAAGCGGTCGATTGCCCATTTTGCCTTGCCGTTCTCGAAATCATCCTCGAACAGCGTCTGGGCACCATTAGTTACCTTGACGTCATCGATGTACCAGCCCTCGTAATTGTCTTGGGACGCGTCCGAGGCGAACCGGAAGCGGAGCTGGATATCCTCGTTGTCATAGTCGCTGAGGCTGAAATTCTGGATTTTCCAGCCGTTTGATTGATTGGGCAACCACGTTGCTGCAGGGATAGCCGCCGGCAGGTGTCAGCAGGGCCCAGGATTCACCACCATCAGTAGATATCTGTACATGGCCACCATCGAATGTATTTTCAGTTTCGTACCACGTTGCAATGCTCAGCTTAGGCGAGCTGCCGAGCGAGATCTCATCCTTGGTAACGAACGAGAAATCCCAGTTGTCTTCATATTCACCATCGTTCTTGTCCGGATTACCCAGCCACATCGCATGCGTTCCCGAATACGCCTCTCGGTTCTCGTCACTCTGATTGTCATAAATCTTCCACGAATCGCTCGTGCCGTTGTCAGTGACCTTGACACGCAAGTTCTTCTTGATTAATAATTCAGAGCCGGAGTTGATGCTCAGGGACTCGCCGAAGTTAGTTTCATAGAGAATAATGCCTGTTGATGGATCTCCACTGAAAAGGATTGATTCCTCATCTCCACTATAAAAGCCACCGTTTATGGTGTTGTTATGTGAGCTATCCTCAAACGCCAAGGAATACTCATTGCTCCAACCACCGGAATTATTCAAGTAGTTACTTGTGGATTCTGAACGGAAAAGGTACCCGTGATCCTCATTGTTGTATGCCTGACACGCTCCAATTTCATTTTGAGTGGAAGAATCGGTTAACGTAATACCGCCCTTGTTGTTAGCGAATTGCGCGTTTCGAACTGAATTAGAGGACCCAGCGTGGAAATAAAGGCCAATGCCGGTATTCTCCTCAAAATCAGTCTCGTAAAACGTCTGGTTGAAAGGATACTCTGAATTGAATCCCTGGGCACCATTATTTTCGAATACGCTGTAGTAAATTCTGGCGTGATTACAAGTGTAACAAGTGAGGCCGTTGTTGTCATTGTTGCTGAATGTCGAATTGTCTATCCGCAAGTACCAACTGCCCTGAAAATGTGCGCCTCTATGAGTAGAATTAGTTATCGTACTGTTTGAGACATGAATGTAGAACTCTCCATCGACTGCCAAACCTACGTAATTACCTTCTAGAGTCAGGCTCTCCAGATAAAGGTGGGCAGCGGGATTGTCATTGACGAAAACTCCAGAAAAATATGCATACCAAGGGCCTCCTGGTATAGTACCATTGGCGCTTGATTCTACTTTTAAATGGCTGATTTCAACATAATCGCGTTCTACAATGAAGCCGTGACCTTCCCAACTGGCGTTAACGACTGTAGACGTGCCATTACCCCGTACAGTAATCTGATCATCGATAGTCAAATTGTATTCAACATAAGTACCGTCCCAGATACGGACAAGGTCACCATCTTCAGCAGCCTCCAGTCCGTCTTCGATTGTTGTGTAGTCACCATTACCATTAACGTCGACAATGATTGTTTCACCCTCTGCTGCGGGAAATAGCAGCAGCGCCGCCAGCAACGCGAGTGCGACCAGCGGCAGGCGTGGTGAGGACATTGGCTCCCGCCGGCATCCCGGCGACCGGGATAAATATGGGTTCCTGCCGCGTATGCCTCAAATAGTGGTCGTCGATAGGGCTGCATGGCGGTCGATGGCGATACCTTTCGCGCGCTGATGCGGCAGTTCCCCGCCGGCGTCACCATCGTCACCTTCGACGATGACGGCACCCTTGGCGGGCTGACTGTCTCCAGCTTCTGCTCGCTCTCGCTCGAACCGCCGCTGGTGCTCGTCTGCATCGACCGCAGGGTTGCCAGCCACGACGCGATTGCGCGTGCCGGGAAGTTCGGCGTCTCGGTCTGCGCCGCCGACCAAGGCGGGCTGGCGTGGGACTTCGCCAATCCCGAAAAAGACAAGCAGGCACTGCTCGAAGCGACGCCGCACTCGCTCGCGGGCGGCGTCCCGTTGCTCGACGACTGCGTCGCGACCATGGCGTGCCGCGTCGTCGCGGCGCACGAAGCGGGCGACCATACGATTTACGTCGGGCAGGTCGAATCCGGCACCGCCGACGAGTCGCGCAAGCCGCTGGCCTATTGCCGTGCGGGGCTCGGCTCGTTCACCCCGGCGTAGCCGGCGAGCCGGGCGAGCGCCTGTTCTAAGATAGCTTCATCCAGGCTGCCCCGCAAGGCGACCTGACTGCGCCAGAAAAATGCCGAGAGCCAGAGCTCCTTTACCTCGGCTTCGCCGTCGGGCAGCGTCAGCCGCCCCACCTGCTGCCAGAGCCCGAACGACGGCGCGAAGATGCATTGCTTTTCGCGCGGCGTGAAGCCGGCGGCGAGCAGCTCCTGTTCGAGCGCAGTAAGCAGCTCCTCGCCGCGTGCCCTGAGCAGCGTGCCGCGGCCTTCGCGCAGCCGGTAGCCCTGCACCGCCAGCCAGAAGCCCGGCAACGCAATCAGCAGGAAGAGTAGGTCCAGGTTCAGCTCCGCCAGCAGCGGCCCCTCGACGGCGTTGCGCACGATAGCGCGGGACGCCAGCATCATCCCCAGCACCAGCGCCGCGGCGCGATACCACTCGCGCGATTCGCTGTGCCACTCGAGCGCAGCCATCAGAAGAGCCTCTGCTGCTCACCTTGCGGTTCTCGCGCCGGCGCGACCGGCTTGCCGGTTGCCGTCCCGTCGTCGTCGGCGGAGAAGAGCGTCGCCTGCCGGCCGCCGGTGCGCAGCGCACGCTCGTCCCAGCCGAACACCTCGGTGATGCGCGCCAGCGATTTCGCCAGCCGGCCGGCGTAGTAGTTCCGGTCGGGCACCGCCGGCTCCTCGCCGGGGAAGTAGGGCTCGACGACCATCGGCGTGCGCGAAGCGTCGGTAACGATGAATGCCACTTTCATGCCACTGACGAAGGGGCGGCCGGTCTCGACGAACTTGGCGTGCGCCTGCAGGTGCGCCATCGCCTTCGGGTTCTTGTATTTGCGACCAAGATTGACCGTCTTGGAAATCACCAGCTCCTCCGGCGCCACTTTGCCGGCAGCAACGCGCGCAACCCAGTCGCGTGCGGTCTCGCGCGCTGTCTCGGTCGAGCCTTCCATCAGCCGCGCGAATATTTCCTGCAGCGCCTCGACCTGCGCTGGGAATGCGTCGGTGCGCCGCGTCTCGTAGCCGCGCACAACCAACGTCTCGCGCGGCCAGACCTGCTGGCCGACGTAGCGCTTCTTGACGCCGTGCGAAAAGAAGGGGTGCAGGATTTTCTCGAACTCCAGCTGCCGCGCCCCCCCGGAGTAGCGCGCTGCGATGGCTTCCCCGAAGGCGACCGTCTCGTCCAGATTGCCGTGCGGTGAGCCGAAAAATACCGAGTCGGTATCGCCGTAAATCACTGCGAGGCCTTCGCGCTCCAGTTCGGAGATGATGTCGCGCACCGCCTCGCGGGCGTAGGCGGTAATCGAGGCGCCGATGTCGAGGTTGGTGAAGCGGTAGAAGTATGACGCAAAGACGCCGTAAACCGAGTTCATCAGGATTTTGATGGCTTCCTGCACCCGACGGTAGTGCTCCGCCTCGGCTCCCGTTGCGGCCGCCTCCGCCCGTTTGGCGGAGTCGCGCTCCGCCATCAGCCCCTCTAGCAATTCGGGGAGCAGCCCGCGCCGCACATCGGGCGACTGGAAGCGAACGCCGTGCGGCGTAAGGATTTCGCCGTCGTCGGCGAGGGTCGTGAAGCAGAGGTTGCGGTCGATGATGATGCTGGGATACATCGACTTGAAATCGAGCACGCAAACCCAGTCGTAGAGCCCGGGCTCGAGCGCGTGGACGTAGCCTCCCACGATGTGGCCGGTGCGCCGCTGGTGGCGCGTCAGCGGGACGCCGATTGCCTTCCGGTCGGCAGCGCGAATCATCAGCGAGTCAATCAGCGACGAGGTGCGGCCGTTCAGCACCTCCTCCAGCGGCAGCCGCGCGACCGAGCCGAGGTGCTGGAATTTCTCGAGGACGCGGATGTGCTGCATAATCTCGAACGCGAGCCGCGCGTCCTCAAGGCAGTAATCCATGACGCGCTGCGGGTCGCGCTCCCACTCGGCGTCCATCTGCTGCGGGTTGACATCGTGCTTCTCCCGCCCGAGCAGCTGCTTCGCGACCGCGTTGAGCGACTCCTGCCGCGGCCGGATTTCGCGCTTGACGTTCCACCACGCGTCGGCCACGACGCGGCCGCGCACCGCCCAGGTGCGGTTTGAGCGCTGGTCGGCTTCGCTGCCGTCGCGCCCCAGCATCAGTTTCATCCCGTGCAGTTTCGCCCGCTCCTCGAGCAACGGCAGGTCGTAGCCGTCGATGTTGTAGCCGGTAATCACGTCAGGGTCATGCTTTGCGACGGCGGAGGTGAAGTTGGCGATGATGCCAGCTTCACCTCCGTCCAGCATCTGCTCCGCGACCAACTCGCCACCGTCATGGACCGTGAGGCAAAGGCAGAAAAGGCAACGGTCCAGCAACGAATTCTCGACGTCGAAACTGAGGACGCGCAGCGGCGCGGTGAAGGTCTCGGCCGGTGCGAGCGTTGCGGCGTCGATTACGGGGCAGCTCCAGCCACGCTTCTCGAGCATCTCGCCCTCGACCGTGACGCAGCCGCCGAGGTCGTGGTCGTAGATGTAGCGAAAATGGAATGGGATGTCGGCCGCCAGCACCACCAGCTCGCTGGCGCGCAGCCAGTCGCGCAGTTGCGGTACCTTACCAGGGTGCCACACCTCGACCCGTAGGCAGTCGCGCTCCGTGCCATCGACCCACAGCCGCTCGGGCCGCGTTGCGCGCACCTCGGCGTGCGCCTCCAGCTGCGCCACCATCGTATCCGGCGGCTCGACGACCTGGAACCACGGCGGTTGCGGCTCCGTGCGCACCGCCATGCTCTGCCCATCGGCGGTGCGGCCGTAAAGGTAGACGACGGTGATGTTGCGCCCGTCGATGACCTCAGTATGTGAAACCGCGTTCAGCAGCCGCAGAGTCGCGCGCACGTACGGCAAGTATGGCCCGGCTTTATAGCAGCCCGCGCCGCCGGCAGCGTCAGCTCCGAAAGGTCCATGCGCGGTCCGTGCTGAGGAGCTATTAAATCTGGACCTTTGCGAGCGCCTGCTCTAGGTCGGCGATGAGGTCGGCGGGGTCCTCGATGCCGACCGAGAGCCGCACCAGCCCGTCGGTGATGCCCTTCGCCAGCCGCGCCTTGAGCGGGACCGAGGCGTGGGTCATCGGCGCCGGGAGCTCAATCAGCGACTCCACTCCGCCCAAAGACTCAGCCAGCTGGAAAATGCGGACCGCCTTGACCAACGCGGACGACTGCGGAATCCCGCCGGGGAGATCGAAGGAGAGCATCCCGCCGAAGTCTGACATCTGCTCACGGGCAACAGCGTGCCCCGAATGGCTGGCGAGGCCGGGGTAGAGCACGCGGTCGACCCCCGGATGGCTGTGCAGGAATTCGGCCAGCGCGCGCGCGTTGGCGCAGTGCCGCTCAATGCGGACTTCGAGGGTGCGCAGGCCGCGGAGGGTCAGGAAGGCGTCGAAGGGCGAGTTCGCGGTGCCGGCGGAATTCTGGTGGAACCAGAGGTCCTCGCTGCGCGCCTCGTCGCGCACCACGACCGCCCCGCCGACGACGTCGCTGTGGCCGGCGATATACTTAGTGGTTGAATGGATGACGTAGTCAGCGCCGAACTCGATGGGGCGCTGGAGCGCGGGGGAAGCAAAAGTGTTGTCAACCGCCACCTCGGCGCCCACCCTGCGCGCGCCTGCAACCGCCTGCTCGAGCGAGGTTATTGTCAGCAGCGGGTTGGAGGGAGTTTCGACGTAGAGCAGCCGCGTGTCCTTGGGAAGTGCCCCGAGGACCGCGGGGTCGCTCGTGTCGACGTAATCTATCAGGACTCCAAAGCGCTCCATGACCCTGTTGAAGAGCCGGTGGGTGCCGCCGTAGAGGTCCTTGCCAGCGACGACGCGGTCGCCCGGCTTGAGCGTCAGCAGCAGGGTGTGGATGGCGGCCATCCCCGAGGCGAAGGTGAAGGCGGCCGCGCCGCCCTCAAGGTCGGCCAGCGCGTCCTGTAGCGCGAAGCGGGTGGGATTCTGGGTGCGGCTGTATTCGTAGCCGCCGCGCGGCTGGCCGGGGCCGTCCTGGACGAAGGTGCTGGTCAGATAGACCGGCGGCATGACTGCGCCGGTCTGCGCGTCGGGCTCCCAGCCGGCGTGGACGGCGCGGGTCCCGAAGCGGGCGTCGGGGTCGCGCTTGGGCGGGACATGCTTGTCTGGGTCAGACATCGATTGTGCCTCCGTGGTCCAGCCGCGGCAGCGCCCTTAACATATCGCGTCGCTCGAGCGATGCCCAGCCATCCGGCTCCCGCACCAGCACCCGCTCCTGCTCGGTCAGCACGGCCAGCGCCTCGGTCCATGGGGCACTGGCGTCGAGCACCACCCCCGCCTCGGCAATATAATCCTGCACGAGCAGCGGCTCCAGCGGTTCGCCGGCGGCGAGCAATTCCATTACTCGCGCCTCGTCGACCACGCCGAGCAACGCACCGCCCTCCTCCTCGAGAATGGGGAGCGGGCGGACGCCGCGTTCGCCCATGTGCCGCGCCGCCCAGAAGAGCGTCTCGCCCGGCTTGACCCAGGCGCGCGCGCCGTCACGCACTAAGTCGGCGACCGTCGCCCCGGCGGCAGGGGTCGCGGGGAGAAAGCGCAGGTCGC
>LWDU01037663.1_pt1 | contig 44678 bp, 44 predicted proteins | sample 727161 | NCBI WGS metagenome assembly LWDU01 (sample SAMN04566230, study PRJNA314399) | hydrothermal vent metagenome | isolation source: deep sea hydrothermal plume seawater | place: Mexico: Gulf of California, Guaymas Basin | collected 2004-07-11
TGTTTACTGATCTCTGAAGTGGCCCGTGGCGCTGCGGCTCACCAGATGGAGGGGAAGCGTTCCCGCTAAAGCGCGATGAACCAAAAAAAAGGGGCCCAGGAGGGCCCCATTAAGGGAGAGTCGGCAGAATGTCAGAAATCAGGCGCGCTCTTTCTCGCCGGTGCTGACCAGGTCGTCGAACAGTTTCTGACTTTGTTCGCGTACCGTGCTGACGGCGCCCAGGCCGGCGAGCACGAATTCGTTGGTTTCCTCGGCTTTTTCGCCGCGCTCCTGCTTGCCGCTGGCGACGAACTGCTCGTACAGCTCGTGGCGCTTCTGGGGCGCTTCGTCGATCAGTTTGCGAGTGCTTACTAGCAGGCCGCGACCCGCCAGAAGGGCCTTGGATTTGCCTTCGGCGTCGTCGCCATAGGCTTCCTGGCCGGCTTGTACGTACTTGTCGTACAGCTCTTCGGAGCTGTCACCGGCTTTGCTGTAGGCACCCAGACCGGCCAGGTACAGTTTGTTGCCCAGGGCCTTGGCACGCTGAATCAGGTTGTCTTGCTGGTCGCGAATCTCTTTCAGTTCACCCATGATCGTTCCTCTCTCTTGCTGAGAATGTCGGCGACCCGGGAGGTCGCGCCTCGATGGACGTATAGTAGGGCGCCGGGCCGGCGGCGGGCGACACTACTGTCTGACAATAGGACAATCAGTGAGGGTGATGGATGTGGCGTGCTGTGACGGAATTCCCAGCCGGGCCGCCAAGTCAAACGTGGCGGGAACCCATACCGAGCGCTTACACTCCATAGGAAAGTATTAATCGGCAGAGATACGAATTCATGATTGAGAAATTCATTGCCAAGGTGCCCAGCCGGATTTGGGCGGACGGGCGTCCGGCCAAAGCGCGGCAATGGGATGCCGAGTTCAATGTGGCGGCCTGGGCGCGAATCTCCGGGAAGCCGGGCACGGTCCAGTTGTTGGTGCGTTACCTGGACACCAACAACGACCAGGCCATTCTGGTCGATGCCGCCGAAGTGAACGGTGACGGCAGCGCTTTGCTGTCGGGCCTGGTGCGTCTGCGGTTCAATGAGAGTGTGGAGCAGGTTCAGGTGTCCCTGCGGCTCTCGGACCCGGGCATGCGCTATGTGGTGGAAGAGCTGTATATGCAGCGTCGGGGCTCGGCGCTGCGCCCCCAGGACAAGCTGATCTCCAACTACTGAGCGCTCAAGGCGCCTTACCCCCCTTGATGGGCCCGCCGCCGTGGCGGCAAGGCCCGTTCCCCCCGGCGCTTCGGGTTTTCGGTGCGGTCACCGGCGGCGCTATCGTCGCCACACTCCAGCAGAGACTCCGGCCAGTCCTGAAAATCCAGGCCGGTGAGCCGGTTCAGGTTCTCCAGAGCGGTTTCCGGGTGCCGCTTTTCAATTCTTATCACCTTGCTCATGACGCTTTACTCGTTGCCTGAACGAATAAAAGCGAGAACCATGCCAAAGTATATAAAATTATTTTTGCAGAAAAATCAGTCGGTTGGCGGCGACGGGGCCGGCCGGGGGCGCGGCCACCGGCGCGCGCCGGCAAGATGTGACAATCTTTGCCAGTGGCGCCCGGTGGCCCCGGCGCGGGCGGGCGGCGTTGTTAATCGAGGAAGAAATCAGGCAGTAACTGGTCGTCGGAAAGCTGCGGGTCGACCTTGTACACCGACAAATCGGTGACGCCGGCCTGGCGGATCACCTCGTCGTCGATAAAGAAGTTACCGCTGCATTCCGCCTGGGGCCGGGTCAGGATCCAATGGGCCGCGTCCGCCATGATCTCCGGCTGGCGTGCCGCGCGCACCGCCATTTCGCCACCCAGGTGGTTGCGTACCGCGGCGGTGTTGATGGCCGTGCGCGGCCAGAGCGCGTTCACGCCCACCTTGCCGGCGTACTCGTCCGCCATGCCCAGCACGCACAGGCTCATGCCGTACTTGGCCATGGTGTAGGCGAGATGGCGGCCGAACCAGGCGGGGTTCATGTTCAGCGGCGGCGACAGGTTGAGAATGTGCGGGTTGTCCGCCCGACGCAGCAGCGGCAAGCACAGTTTGCTGGTCATGAAGGTGCCGCGGCTGTTGACCTGGTTCATCAGATCGTAGGACTTCATGGTGGTGGCTTCGGTGGGCGTCAGGGCGATGGCACTGGCGTTATTGACCAGAATGTCGATGCCGCCGAACGTGGCTTCGGCCTGGTCCACGGCCGCCTGTACCTGGTCCTCGTAGCGAATATCGCCGACACACACCAGCGCCTCGCCGCCGGCCTCGCGGATTTCCTCGGCGGCGGTATAAAGCGTGCCCGGCAGCTTGGGGTGCGGCTCCGTGGTCTTGGCGAACAGCACCACCCGGGCGCCGTCGCGGGCGGCACGCACGCCGATGGCCTTACCGATGCCGCGGCTGGCACCGGTGATGAACAGGGTCTTTCCTTTCAGGGTGGCGGCGGTCATGGCCGGATCCTCGGCATGCAAAATGGACTTTCACGCTAGCAAGAGCCGGCCCGGCGCGGCAATACACAAACGATCGGGTTATGGCTCCTTGGCGGACGGGGCTTGCTCCGGCGCTTGGGAAGCGGTTATCTTGTGGCCTGTCTGGTCATTTTGGGCCATTGGCAGGTGGCCCGGGGTTGGGCGAAGACACAGGTTGTGAACACGGGCAAAGCGCATGACGATTCTAAAAATGACGGCGGAGGACTACACGCTTTCCGCTGAATACCTGGGCCCAATGCTGGAGGCCCTGCAGAAAAGGGGTATCGACGAACAGGAGGCGCTGGCCGGCCTGGACATCGAGCCGGGTTGCTGGCGCGATCCCAAGGCCCGTGTCACCGCCTTGACCTTCAAGCGCTTCTCCCGGCGGCTGGTGGCGCTGACCGGCGAGCCCTGGATCGGCTGGGAACTGGGCGCCTCCATGCCGCTGTCGTCGCACGGGTTTCTCGGCTACGCGGCGATGAGCAGCAACACCCTGGGGGACGCCATCGAGCTGGCGGTGAAGTTTTTCCGCACCCGCGGCACCATTGTGCAGCTGGAGGCCTTCGTGGAGGGCGACTGGGCGGTGCTGCAACTCAACGAGATGCTGTCCCTCGGCGAGCACGGGCCGCTGCTTACGGAAAGCCTGTTCTCCAGCTTCCACTTCATGGGCCTGCAGCTGATGCCGGACATCGAGATCCTCGGCGAGCTGCGCTTTGCCCACCCGGAGCCTGAGTACTTTTCACGCCTGCGGCCGATGATTCCAGTGCCGATCTATTTCGACTGCGCCTACAGCCAGATGCGCTTTCCCGCCGAGCGGTTGCAGCGGCGTCTGCGCTTCGCCGACCCGCGCCTGGCGCAGATGGCCGCCGCCCAGTGCGAGCAGGAGATGGAGCAGATCAAAGCGCCGCCGGCGCTGCTGGGCCAGGTCCGGCGAGTGATGCTGGCCGGCTCCGGCGGCTTCCCGGGCGTCGAGGAAGTGGCCTCGGAGATGCATATGTCGTCGCGGACACTGAAACGCAAACTCCAGCAACTGGGCACCAGCTACCAGAAGCTGCTGGATGATCTGCGCAAGGGCCTGGCGGTGGAATACCTGACCCAGAGTGGCCGGTCCGTGGACGATATCGCGCTGGCGCTGGGCTATTCGGATGCCTCCAATTTCGCCCGGGCGTTCCGCCGCTGGACCGGCAAGAGCCCGTCGGATTACCGCTGAGCGGCCGCTCACAAGGACCCGGCCAGCTCCGCCAGGGCGCCGCCCAGGCCGCCCAGCAGCAGGGTCAGGGTGGCCAGGAAGCCGAGCAGAAAGCCGCGGCCCCGTTCACGGGGCGATTCCAGATAGGCATTGAAATAAAGCTGCCGGCCGATCACGAACAGTGCCCCCACCGCCGCGGCGGCGCGCGGTTCCAGATACCAGCCGCACAACCACAGTCCGGGCAGGAACAGAATCAGCTGTTCCACGGTATTGGCGTGGATGCGCAGGCTGCGCTCAAACAGTTCGTGGCCCTGAACCGCCGGTGCCCGCACCTGGTATTTGACCCGGGCGCGGCCCACCACAAAACTGAACAAGGCGCACTGCAGCAGCGCCACGACGGTAACGATGGCAACCCATTCCATGACTTTCCCCCAAGCAGGTATGGTTAAATCGGCGCACAACGGTCGACACCGATATATTCTTATTTTTGCGCATCATCCTAGAGCGTTTTGCGTAGGATCGCATCTTCTTGCCGCCGGGGTCGGCCCGGCGGCGCCACCACGGGAGCGCGCATGATCGAACTACCCCCCCGCCTGGCGACCGATACCGGCGCCCTCGGCGAGACCGAGCTGTGCTGGCTGCGCTGGATGCGGGACGCCCGCTTCCCCTGGCTGATCGTGGTGCCCAAGCGCGACGGTCTGCGGGAGTGGCATCATCTGCCGGAACCCGATCAGCAACGCCTGCTGGCCACCGTGAACCACCTGGCCGGAGAGCTGGAAAGAGTCACCGGCGCCGACAAGATCAATCTCGGCGCCCTGGGCAACCTGGTGCCGCAGCTGCACGTGCATATCATCGCCCGCTTCCGCGACGACCCCTGCTGGCCCGGGCCGGTGTGGGGGCAGGGCCAGCCGGTGCCGGTGGACGGCACGCCGGACTGGCTGGCGCGAATCGCGCTGCCGGAGGAGAAGTAGGGTATGGAACTGATCGCTGTGGACGTGCAGTGCCCCCATTGCTGGGAGCACTTCGAGGCGCTGGTGGATCCGTCCCAGGGGGATCAGCAATGCGTGGAGGACTGCCACATCTGCTGCCGCCCCCTGGTGCTCACCGTCGACCTCACCGACCCCGAGGCGCCCTCGGTGTCGGTGACGCCGGAAAACGACTGACGGACCCGCTCAGGGGTTGTCGTTGCCGGCCAGGAAGGCCTGCATTTCCGGGTCGGTGAGCATCCGCTCGATGGAACGGCTGAGGATGTCGTTAACCATTTCCTGGTTGCGCGCCGCCGAGGGCGTAAAGGGCAGGTCGTGCTGCACGCTGCTCTTGTAGGTGCCGACGTGGGTGGTCTCGCCGCGCCGGGCCTCGGCCACCAGTTCCAGGTTCAGGGTCACTTCGTTGACCACCGACCCTTCCTCGGGAATGTACTCCAGTTTTTCCAGACGCACTTCCAGGGTGGTGGCGTCGCCGCCCGGGTTGAAGGCGTTGTAGCCCAGCGTCTGCAGCCCCTGGCGAACGGTCTCGGCGATCGCCGGGCGCAGATCATTGGCCGGCTGCACCAGCGAGGTGTCCTTGTAGACGCCGCCCCGCGAGCCGAACTCCTTGCGGTCCCGGGAATCCACCGCGATCACCTGCACCGGCTGGTTGTTGCCGCGGTTGGCGGGCTGGACTTCGGCCTTGGGGTTGACTTCGATCTGCTGCGGGCTGAGCGCGCAGCCGGTCAGCGACAGCGCCAGGGCGGCGCCGGTGAAAAGCGTGGTGAGGGTCGATTTCATCCGTTTGGTCTCCATAGGGGGTTCACTGAAACGGGGTCGTGACGTTCGACTCCATACTAGTGCGTTCGCTTCAAGGATTCTTCCGCCAGATCGTGGAGGGCGTCCTTGTAGCGGGAAGCGGGCACCGGCGCCAGGGCGTCCAGGGCCAGCCGGGTCTGCTCGGCGGCCCGCTCCACGGTGTAGCTGAGCCCGCCGCAGTCGTGCACGATCTCGACAATCTGCTCCAGCTGTTCCAGGCCGCCGGTGCGGATCGCTTCCTTGATCAGGCCGGCATGCTCCGGGGCGCCATGCTGAATCGCGTAAATCAGGGGCAGGGTGGGCTTGCCCTCGGCCAGGTCGTCGCCCACGTTCTTGCCAAGCTCGTTCACGTCGCCCTGGTAGTCGAGAACGTCGTCGATAAGCTGAAAGGCAATGCCAAGATGGCGGCCAAAAGTGGCAAACGCCTGCGAAAAGTCGGTTTCGGTTCGGGCGCCCAACACGGCGCCGGTCTCCGCCGCCGACTCGAACATCTTGGCGGTCTTGTGGTGAATCACGCGCATGTAGCTGGGCTCGGTGGTGCTCGGGTCGCGGGTGTTGATGAGCTGCAGCACCTCGCCTTCGGAGATGGTGTTGGTGCTCTGCGAGAGAATTTCCAGCAGGCGCTGGTCACGCAGCGCCACCATCAGTTGGAACGCCCGGGAGATCAGGAAGTCGCCCACCAGGACGCTGGCGGAGTTGCCCCAGACCGCGTTCACCGTGGGCCGGCCCCGGCGCAGGCTGGATTCGTCCACCACATCGTCGTGGAGCAGGGTGGCGGTGTGCAGGAACTCGATCACGGCGGCCACATCCACGTGCTGGGCGCCGGTGTAGCCGGACGCGCGGGCGCTCAGCAGCCCCACCAGCGGGCGCAGGCGTTTGCCGCCGGAGTCGACGATGTACTCTCCCACCTCGCGGATCAGCGGTACCTCGGTGTCCAGGTGGTGAGTGATGAAGCGGTTCACCGCCTCGAAATCCTCGGCAACGACAGAGCTGATGGCCTTGAAATCCATGAAGTAGCTATCCGGCTAAAAAGGGGCGGTAAACAGCGGGCAATGCTAGCAGCGGGGCCCGGCCAGTCAAGAAAACCCGGCCACCGGAGGGCGGCTGTAAAAGCCGTGTCATGCGGGCTTGAGGCGCATCAACCTTTAGCGTACACTTCGCGACCCGAATTAATCATCCCACGGGCACCGAAAGCGACCGCCTGATTGCAGGGCCGGGTCCGCCCAAGAGGAACCATCTGGAGCAAGTAGATGTACGCAGTCATCAAGACGGGTGGCAAGCAGTACCGCGTTGAAGAGGGTGACACCCTGCGCGTGGAGAAGATCGAAGTGGCCACCGGTGAATCCGTGGACTTTGATCAGGTGCTGCTGGTCGCCGACGGCGACGACGTGAAGGTCGGCCAGCCGCTGCTGGAAGGCGCCAAGGTCACCGCCGAAGTGGTTGAGCAGGGCCGTCACAAGAAGATCAAGATTGTGAAGTTCCGCCGCCGCAAGCATTCCCGCAAGCAGCAGGGCCATCGCCAGTGGTACACTGCGGTGAAAATCACCGGGATCCAGGGCTGATCCGGACGCAACGAGAGGATTGAAACATGGCACATAAAAAAGCCGGTGGTAGTACTCGTAACGGTCGCGACTCGGAAAGTAAACGCCTTGGCGTGAAGCGCTTCGGCGGCCAGGTCGTTCAGGCCGGCGAGATCATCGTTCGCCAGCGCGGCACCCGTTTCCACCCCGGAGTGAACACCGGGATTGGCAAGGACCACACCATCTTCGCCAAGGAAGCCGGACGCGTGAAGTTCGAAGTCAAAGGCCCGCTCAGCCGCAAATACGTGGTGATCGAGCCCGTGGCCTGATCCCTCCGGGATCTGAAAAAGCCCCGCGAGGCTCGCGCCCGCGGGGCTTTTTTGTGACCGCCATCCCTGGCGGTCATCCTGCGGACCGTCGCTGTCGCGACGTCAAAAATCGCTCCCGGCGATTTTTTGTGGCCGCCCCGTTAGAATGCCCCCTTTAATCGCTATTAAGAGCCGTCACCATGCAATTCGTCGACGAAGCCACCATTGATGTCCGCGCCGGAAGCGGGGGGCACGGCTGCCTGAGCTTCCGTCGTGAAAAGTACGTGGAGTTCGGCGGCCCCGACGGGGGTGATGGCGGCGCCGGCGGTCATGTCTATGTGGAGGCGGACAGCAACCTCAACACCCTGGTGGATTATCGCTACGAGCGCTCTTTCAAGGCGCGTAACGGCGAGCCCGGCAAGGGCCGGCAGATGACCGGTAAATCCGCCGAGGACGTGGTGCTGAAAGTGCCGGTGGGCACCACCGTGGTGGATGTGGACACCGACGAGGTGCTCGCCGACCTGACCGCGGTGGATCACAAGGTCATGGTGGCGCGGGGCGGCCGTGGCGGGCTCGGCAACGTGCACTTCAAAAGCAGCGTTAACCAGGCACCGCGCAAGACCACCAACGGCACCCCCGGCGAGACCCGGCGCCTGCGGCTGGAGCTCAAGGTGCTGGCGGACGTGGGCCTGCTGGGCATGCCCAACGCCGGCAAGAGCACGCTGATCCGCGCCATTTCCGCCGCCAAGCCCAAGGTGGCGGACTACCCCTTCACCACTCTGATCCCCAACCTGGGGGTGGTGAAGGCGGACCGCTACCGCAGCTTCGTGGTCGCCGATATTCCCGGCCTGATCGAAGGGGCCGCCGAAGGCGCCGGCCTGGGTATCCGTTTCCTCAAGCACCTGGCGCGCACCCGCTTGCTGCTGCATGTGGTCGACATGGCGCCCCTGGACGGCAATCCGGCGGACCATATCGACGCCATTGCCGACGAGCTGGACCGGTTCTCTCCGGCGCTGGCGGAGCAGGAGCGCTGGCTGGTGTTCAACAAGATCGACCTGTTGCCCGACGACGAGGCCGAGCAGCGGGTGGCTGAAATCGTCGACGAGCTGGGCTGGCAGGGGCCGGTGTTCCGCATCTCCGCCGCCGCCGGCGTAGGCTGCGAAGAACTGGTCTACGCGCTGATGAACGCGATTGAAGAACGCCGTCTGCGCGAGCAGGAAGACCCGGACTACGCCGCCGAGCAGCGGGATCTGCGCGCGCGCCTGGAAGAAGAGGCCCGTGAGAAGATCCAGGAAATCAAGCGGGACCGCCGCGTGGCCCGCGATAATGACGACGACGATGATGACGATCACGACGTGGAGATCGTCTACGAACCCTGATCGGCCATCACTTTACTGAAAGCGGGAAAGGCACCATGGCGCAACGCGCACGCTGGGTAATCAAAATAGGCAGCGCTCTGCTTACCAATGACGGCCGCGGTCTTGACCGCGACCTGATGCAGGTCTGGGTGGATCGCATCGTGGCCCTGCGCGCGCGCGGTATCGACGTCATGGTGGTGTCCTCCGGCGCGGTGGCCGAGGGCATGACCCGGCTGGGCTGGGCGCGCCGCCCGGACTCGGTGCATCAGCTGCAGGCCGCCGCCGCCGTCGGACAGATGGGGCTGGTGCAGGCCTGGGAATCCTGTTTCCAGAAACACCGGCTGCACACCGCCCAGGTGCTGCTCACCCATGACGATCTCTCCGACCGCAAGCGCTACCTCAATGCGCGCAGCACCCTGCTGACGCTGCTGGGCTTCTCGGTGGTGCCGGTGGTCAACGAAAACGACACCGTGGTCACCGACGAAATCCGCTTCGGCGACAACGACACCCTGGCGGCTCTGGTGGCCAACCTGGTGGAGGCCGAGCGGCTGGTGATTCTCACCGATCAGGACGGCCTGTTCGACGCCGACCCCCGCCAGAACCCGGCGGCCCGCCTGATTCCCAGCGCCCGCGCCTCCGATCCGGCCCTGGCCGCTATGGCCGGCGGTGGCGGTTCCGGGCTGGGCCGCGGCGGCATGACCACCAAGGTGCGCGCGGCGGCGCTGGCGGCGCGCTCGGGCACCATGACCACCATCGCCTCCGGGCGCCGCCCGGAGGTGCTCACCGAGCTGGTCGACGGCCAGGCCCCCGGCACCACGCTGTTGCCGGACACCTCACCAATGAATGCCCGCAAGCAGTGGCTGGCCGGCCACCTGCGCATGCGTGGCCGGCTGATTCTCGACGACGGCGCCGCCCGGCGCCTGCGCGAGGCCGGGTCCAGCCTGCTGCCGGTGGGGGTGGTGGACGTATTCGGGCAGTTTTCGCGCGGTGAGATGGTGGCCTGCGAGGACCAGCATGGCGAGCGTGTGGCCTGCGGTCTGGTTAACTACGACGCCGCTGACGCCCGCCGCCTGTGCGGCAAGAAGAGCCACGAAATCGCCGACGTGCTGGGCTTTATGAACGAGGAAGAACTGATCCACCGGGACAATATGGTGGTGCTGTAGTCGGAGGCGGATCTTCAGGCATAAAAAAACCGGCCCGAGGCCGGTTTTTTTAGCGAACGCGTTCGATCGATCAGGCCGCCATGGCCTTGATCTTGGCGTTCAGGCGGCTCTTGTGACGAGCGGATTTGTTCGGGTGGAACTTACCCTTCTGGGTGGCCTTATCCAGCACCGAGGTCGCCTTTTGGTACGCTTGCTGAGCGGCGCCTTGGTCGCCGGACGCAATGGCCGCGTTCACCTTCTTGAGGTACGTACGCACCATGGAACGCATCGCTGCGTTGTGCTTACGACGCTGTTCCGCCTGACGCGCGCGCTTGCGTGCTTGCGGTGAGTTAGCCAAGGTCCTGCTCCTATATATAAATCGGTAATTCGATGGTGATAATCGATTAGGACCGGGCGGATACTGCCATTGGCCGGTCCTGAAGACGCGCAACTATGCCGATCCGGGTGCGGATTGTCAATCCCCGGGGCGGGGCTGTGGCGGTGGCGGCGGGCTTTGGTTACTCTTGGCCGGTTTTTCGGAGGCGCCGGGATGGACGAGCAGGAAACAGCGGGCAAAAAGGGCGGTTTGCTGGCCTCGACCCTGGTGGTGAGCAGCATGACGCTGCTGTCCCGGGTGCTGGGGCTGGTGCGCGACGTGGTGCTGGCGCGCCTGTTGGGCGCCTCGGCGGGCACCGACGCCTTCTTCGTGGCCTTCCGGATACCCAATTTCCTGCGCCGGCTGTTCGCCGAGGGGGCCTTTAATCAGGCCTTCGTGCCGGTGCTCAGCGAATACCGCAGCAAACAGCGCGACGAAGGCAGTATCGCCGCCACCAAGGCGCTGATCGACCGCGTCGCCGGCACCCTGGGCGGCACCCTGGCGCTGATCACCCTGGTCGGGGTGCTGGCGGCGCCGCTGTTGATCTGGCTGTTCGCCCCGGGCTTCGGCGACGACCCGCAGAAACGCGCCCTGGCGGTGGAAATGCTGCGGCTCACCTTCCCGTACCTGTTCTTTATTTCGCTGACCGCCTTCGCCGGCGCCATTCTCAATACCTGGAACCGCTTCGCGGTGCCGGCGTTCACTCCGGTGTTGCTTAATCTCAGCCTGATCGGCAGCGCCCTCTACCTGGCGCCGCAGTTCGCCGAGGGGCGCATGGCGGTGGCGTTGGCCTGGGGCGTGCTGATCGCCGGCACCGTTCAACTACTGTTCCAACTGCCGTTCCTGGCCCGCCTCAACCTGATGCCGGTGCCGCGCATGGCCTGGCGCGACGAGGGCGTGCGCCGCATTCTGCGGCTGATGGCACCGGCCATGTTCGGGGTGTCGGTGAGCCAGATCAATCTGTTGCTGGACACGGTGCTGGCGTCCCTGCTGCAAACCGGCTCGGTGACCTGGCTGTACTATTCCGACCGGCTGGTGGAGTTGCCGCTGGGCGTGTTCGCCATCGCCATCGGCACGGTGATCCTGCCCAGCCTGTCCGGCAAGCACGCCGGTGATGACCCGAAAGCGTTCAGCCGCACCCTGGACTGGGCCCTGAAGCTGGTGCTGCTGATCGGCGTGCCGGCGGCGCTGGCGCTGGCGGTGATCGCCGAGCCGCTGCTGGCGACCCTGTTCAACCACGGCGAGTTCGGCGCCAACGACGTGCTGCGCTCGGCGGAATCCCTGCGTGCCTACAGCGCCGGGCTGGTGGCCTTCATGCTGATCAAGATTCTGGCGCCGGGCTATTTCGCCCGCCAGGACACCCGCACGCCGGTGAAAATCGGCATTATCGCCATGGTCGCCAACATGGCTCTGAACCTGGCGCTGATCTGGCCGCTGCAACACGCCGGGCTGGCGCTGGCCACGTCGCTGTCGGCCTGGCTGAACGCCGGCTTGCTGTATATGGGGCTGCGGCGAAGCGGTGTGTACCTGCCGATGAAGGGCTGGTGGCAACACGGGTTGCGGCTGGCGGTGGCCGGCGGCGCCATGGCCGGCGCCATTTACTGGCTGGCACGGCAGGCCACGGTGTGGCTGAATGGGGCGCTGTGGGATCGTATCCTCTGGCTGGGCCTGATCGTGGTGGCGGGATTGGCGGTTTATCTGCTCGCCTTGCTGATTCTTGGCCTCAGACCTCGCCACTTGCGCCGATGATTCCTATAATCGGCCCTCTTTTCTCCCGCGTGCCGGTATAAGACCGGCGGGGCGGGAACCTGACGAGGGCGGAATGCGACTGATTCGCGGCATTCACAATCTGCGGGCGAGCCACAAAGGCTGCGTCGCCACCATCGGCAATTTCGATGGCGTCCATCTGGGCCATCAACGGATTCTCGACCAGGTGATCGACGAGGCGAGGGCGCGTGGCAAGCGGTCCACGGTGATGTTGTTCGAGCCCCAGCCGCAGGAGTTTTTCTGCCCGGACCAGGCGCCGGCGCGGCTTAACAGTCTGCGTGACAAGTTGATCGCGCTGCGCGATTACGGCGTCGATCAGGTGTTGTGCGCCCGGTTCAACGAGGCGTTTCGCAGCCTCACCGCCGAGGCGTTCGTGCGCGATCTGCTGGTCGAGGGCCTGGGTATTGAATACCTGGTGGTGGGTGATGATTTCCGTTTCGGTTGTGGCCGCGACGGTGATTTCGATTATTTGAAACAGGCCGGCGAACGTTTCGGTTTTCAGGTGACCGACACCCCGACCTGTGAAGTGAGCGGCGAGCGGGTATCCAGCACGCGGGTGCGCGCGGCGCTGGAACAGGGGGATTTTCGCCTGGCGGAGCGTCTTCTGGGGCGCCCCTACACGATCAGCGGCCGGGTCCGCCACGGCGACAAGCTCGGCCGCACCCTGGACGTGCCCACCGTGAACCTGGCCCTGAAGCGGCCGGTGTCGCCCCTGCACGGGGTGTTCGCGGTGCGTGTTTCCGGCGCCGGCCTCAACGGCCACCCGGGCGCGGCCAATATGGGCACGCGGCCGTCGGTGGACGGCCGGGAAAACCGCCTGGAAGTGCATCTGCTTAATTTTCAGGGTGATCTGTACGACGCGCATCTGAGCGTCGCGTTTCATCATTTCGTGCGGCCGGAAGAGAAATTCGATGGCCTCGACGAACTCAAGGCCGCCATGTGGCGGGATCTGGAACAGGTACAAGCCTTTTTGGACCAAGACGACGGACTATGACGGATTACAAGGCGACGCTTAATCTTCCCCACACCGACTTCCCGATGAAGGCCGGTCTGTCCCAGCGCGAACCCAAGCGCCTGGACCAATGGCAGCAGCGCGATCTGTACCGCCGGATTCGCGAAGCGTCCGCCGGACGTCCCAAGTTCATTCTTCACGATGGCCCCCCGTACGCCAACGGCGACATTCATATCGGCCACGCGGTGAACAAGATCCTCAAGGACATCATCGTCAAGGCGCGCACCCTGGACGGTTTCGACGCCCCCTATGTGCCGGGCTGGGACTGCCACGGCCTGCCCATCGAGTTGAAGGTGGAGCAGAAGGTGGGCAAGGCCGGCCACAAGGTGGACGCCGCCACCTTCCGCAAGAAGTGCCGGGAGTTCGCCGCCAAGCAGGTGGAAGGCCAGAAGCGCGACTTCAAGCGCCTGGGCGTGTTCGGCGATTGGGATCATCCCTACCTGACCATGAACTACGACACCGAGGCGAACATCATCCGCGCGCTCGGCAAGATCGCCGCCGGCGGCCACCTGACCAAGGGCTTCAAGCCGGTGCACTGGTGCCTGGACTGCGCCTCCGCCCTGGCGGAAGCGGAAGTGGAATACGAGGACAAGCAGTCGCCGGCCATCGACGTGGCGTTCGCCGTCACCGACCCGGCGGATTTCAAAAGCCGCACCGGCGTCGAGGCCGCGTCCCCGGCCCTGGTGATCTGGACCACCACGCCCTGGACGCTGCCCGCCAACCGGGCGGTGGCGGTGCACCCGGAGCTGGATTATGTGCTGCTCAGCGGTGAGCAGAACGGCGCCGCCGTGGAACTGGTGGTGGCCGAGGATCTGGCGGACACGGTCAGCGAGCGCTTCGCGCTGACCGGCGCCCAACGTTCCGCGCCGTTCAAGGGCGCGGCGCTGGAACACCTGACCCTGCGGCACCCGTTCCTGGATCGTCAGGTGCCGGTGATCCTCGGCGACCACGTCACCACCGATGCCGGTACCGGCTGCGTGCACACCGCCCCAGGCCACGGCCAGGACGACTTTATCGTCGGTAAGCAGTACGGCCTGGAAGTGGACAGCCCGGTGCAGGACAACGGCCTGTTCCGTGACGATCTGCCGGTGGTCGGCGGCCTGCATGTGAGCAAGGCCAACCAGCCGGTGATCGACGCCCTGAAAGAGGGCGGCACCCTGGTGGCACTGGAGACCATCACCCACAGCTACCCGCACTGCTGGCGCCACAAGACGCCGATCATTTTCCGCAGCACCGCCCAGTGGTTCATCCCCATGAGCGAGGGCGGCCTGCTGGCCCAGGCCCGCGCCGAGGTGGACAAGGTGCAGTGGCTGCCGGAATGGGGCAAGGCGCGCATCGAAGGCATGCTGCGCGACCGCCCGGACTGGTGTATCTCCCGGCAGCGCACCTGGGGCGTGCCGATCGCTCTGTTCGTGGACCGCGCCACCTCCGAGCCGCACCCGGACACCCCGCGCCTGATCGAGGAAGTGGCGAAACGGGTGGAGCAGAACGGCATCGACGCCTGGTTCGACCTGGACGCCGAAGAGCTGCTCGGTGACGACGCGGAGCGCTACACCAAGGTCACCGATATTCTCGACGTCTGGTTCGACTCCGGCGTGACCCACTACTCGGTGCTCGAGCAACGCGACGAACTGGCGGTGCCCGCCGACCTCTATCTGGAAGGCTCCGACCAGCACCGTGGCTGGTTCCAGTCCTCGCTGCTGACCAGCACCGCGATCCGTGATGCGGCGCCCTATAAAAGCGTGCTCACCCACGGCTTCACGGTGGACGAGCAGGGCCGCAAGATGTCCAAGTCCATCGGTAACGTGATCGCCCCCCAGGAAGTATGGAACGACCTGGGCGCGGACATCCTGCGCCTGTGGGTGGCGGCCACCGATTACCGTGGCGAAATGAGCGTGTCCAAGAACATTCTCAAGCAGATGGCCGACAGCTACCGGCGCATCCGCAACACCGCCCGCTTCCTGCTCTCCAACCTGAACGGCTTCGATCCGCAGCGCGACGCGGTGGCCCCGGACGATATGATCGCCCTGGACCGCTGGGCGGTGGGCCGCGCCGATGCCCTGCAGACCGAGCTGCGCGAGCTGTACGACGGCTATCATTTCCATCTGGTCTATCAGCGCCTGCATAACTTCTGTGGCAACGAGCTGGGCGGCTTTTACCTGGACATCATCAAGGACCGCCAGTACACCACGCCGGCGGATTCGCTGGCGCGGCGCTCCTGCCAGACCGCGCTCTACCACATCGCCCAGGCGCTGGTGCGCTGGATGGCGCCGATCCTCAGCTTCACCGCCGAGGAAATCTTCGAGCTGCTGCCCGGCGAGCGCACCGAATCCGTTTTCCTGACCACCTGGTACGACGGGCTTTTCCCGCCGGCGGCCGACGCGGACATGGACCTGGCGTTCTGGGAGCAGGTGCAGGCGGTCAAGCAGGCGGTGAACAAGGCCATCGAAGAGGCCCGCAACCGCAAGGAACTGCGCGCCAACCTGGCCGCCGACGCGACCCTGTACGTGGACGATCGACTGGCCGGCCTGCTGGGCCGCCTGGGCGACGAGCTGCGCTTCGTGACCATCACCTCCACCGCCACCCTGGCGCCACTGGCGGACGCCCCGGCGGATCTGCCGGACAGCGCCGTGGCCGGGCTTAAGGTGCGGGTGGCCCCGTCGCCGCACGAGAAATGCGTCCGCTGCTGGCATCACCGCCCGGACATCGGCACCGATGCCAACCACCCGGAGCTGTGTGGCCGCTGCGTCACCAACCTGGACGGTGACGGCGAGGAACGCCACTATGCGTGAGCAACCGAGTACCGGGGGGCAATTGGCCTGGTTGTGGCTCACCGGCCTGGTGATCGTGCTCGATCAGATCAGCAAGCACTGGGTGGTGGCCCGCTTCGACCTCTATGAGCGGCTGGACGTATTGCCGTTCTTTAACCTGACGCTGGCCTACAACTCCGGGGCGGCGTTCAGCTTCCTGGCCGGTGCCGGCGGCTGGCAGCGCTGGTTCTTCGCCGCCGTGGCGGTGATCGCCGTGGTGCTGATCCTGGGCTGGATGCGCAAACTGCGCGAGGAGCGCATGCAGGGCGCCGCCCTGGCGCTGATTCTCGGCGGCGCCGTCGGCAACCTCTACGACCGGGTGGTGCTCGGCCACGTTGTCGACTTTCTCGACTTCTATTGGGGTGATTACCACTTCCCGGCCTTTAATCTTGCCGATACCGCCATCACTATTGGGGCAGCTTTGATCATTCTCGACATGCTGCTGGGAGGCCGTCGCGGCCATGACTGACACCTTGCGCGCGGGTCCGCAGACCCGCATTACCCTGCATTTCGCCGTGCGTCTGATGGACGGCACCGAAATGGACAGCACCTACGGCGGCGAACCGGCGGCCTTTTCCTGGGGCGACGAGTCCCTGCTGCCCGGCTTCGAGCGCGCCATCCTCGGCCTCAAGGCCGGCGACAAGCGCAGCGTGTTCATCGACGCCGCCTCCGGCTTCGGTGACTACAACGAGCAAAACCGGCAGCACTTCAAGCGCAGCACCTTCAGCGCCGACGAGGTGGAAGTGGGCACGGTGATGAACTTCGCCGACGCCGCCGGCGCCGAGCTGCCCGGCGTCATCGCCGAACTGGACGACGACTGGGTCACCGTGGACTTCAACCACCCCCTGGCCGGCCGTGACCTCACCTTCGAGGTGGAGATCATCGCCGTCGAGCACGACGCCCCGGAGCAGGCCGTCCGCCTGAACTGACCTCCTGGTCGGGCCCCGGTGAGGGCGCGTATACTACGGTCATATTTTCAGCAGGTTCTGATATGCAAATCCGTCTCGCCAACCCCCGCGGCTTCTGCGCCGGCGTCGATCGGGCCATCGATATCGTCAATCGGGCCCTGGACGTATTCGGGCCGCCGGTCTACGTGCGCCACGAAGTGGTCCACAACCGCTACGTGGTGGACGGCCTGCGCGAGCGCGGCGCGGTGTTCGTCGACGAACTGGAAGAAGTGCCCGACGACGCCATCGTTATCTTCAGCGCCCACGGCGTCTCCAAGGCGGTGCAGGACGAGGCCGAGCAGCGCGCCCTGCAGGTGTTCGACGCCACCTGCCCGCTGGTCACCAAGGTGCACATGGAAGTGATCCGCTACGCCCAGGAAGGCCGCGAGGCGATTCTGATCGGCCATCAGGGCCACCCGGAAGTGGAAGGCACCATGGGCCAGTACGACACGTCCAAGGGCGGGCGCATGTACCTGGTGGAAGACGAAGCCGATGTGGCCCGCCTGGACGTCACCGACCCGGACAACCTGGCCTTCGTGACCCAGACTACCCTGAGCGTGGACGACACCGCCCGCATCATCGATGCCCTGCGCCAGCGCTTCCCCAATATCCTTGGCCCCAAACGCGAGGACATCTGCTACGCCACCACCAACCGCCAGGACGCGGTGCGCCAACTCGCCCTGGAATGCCAGCTGGTGCTGGTGGTGGGGTCGGTCAACAGCTCCAACTCCAACCGCCTGCGCGAATTGGCCGAGCGCTGTGGCACCCCCGCCCATCTGCTCGACGACCCGGCCATGATCGACCCGGCCTGGCTCAAAGGTAAGAAAGCCGTGGGGGTCACCGCCGGCGCCAGTGCGCCCGAAGAGCTGGTCCACCAGGTAATCGCCCGCCTGCGCGAACTGGGCGGCGAAGACGCCCACGAAATCCCCGGCCGCGAAGAGAACATCCGCTTCTCCATGCCCCGCGCCCTGCGGGTCTGAGCCCGACCTTCCGTAAACGTGTCTGTGTCGCCCGCCCGCCTGGGGGCGGGCTCGGCCTTGTGCTATGCCGGCAAACGCCACCGCACAAAAAGCTGACCCAAATACTAATGAAAAAGTGTGAATAGCGTCACAGCCTATTTTCCTAAAAAGCCCCGTGTATCAACCGCTTATGCCGCTTATTGCCGCCAAGTGACCGCTCGTCTAAGTCTCGTTGTCGGCGGTTTTACAATTGCTAGAGTGTCTGCTCACGAGAATGACAGTGGAGTGCGTCGTGGTGTCTGACACCCGGTTTGGAAGCGGGGGCTTTACCCTTATTGAGTTGATGCTGGGGATTACTGTCGCAGCGGTGTTGCTTGCGTTGGCAGTGCCTTCTTTTCAGAACGTAACGGCTAATAACGCCCTCAGAACAGCCAGCGCTGATCTGATTACCGCGATCAATACAGCGCGGTCTCAGGCCGTCAATCTTCGTAAAGACGTCGTTCTAAAGCAGAAAAACTCTGATTGGTCCGATGGCTGGGAGGTGGAATACCACACCTCTGTAGATGTTGAAGGCAAGCAGGAGTTCACGCCATCCGGGAAGGTCACGGTCAATATGAATCTTTCTGAATTGACGTTTCGGTCCTCCGGAATGGTGAGTGATGAAGCCGAATTCACCATCTGTGATGACCGTTCCGGTGAAAGCGGGCGACGTATCCGGGTGAAGAAATTCGGCGTTATTGAAAACGAAATGATTGTTTGTGGCTAGCGGCGGTGTGGTGATGACAACAAGGAAACAACAGCAGCGCGGCGTGGGCATGGTGGAGATTCTGGTCGCCCTTCTGGTGCTCGCGATCGGGGTGCTCGGCTACGCCGGTCTTCAGTTGAATGCGTTGAAAAGTACCGAATCCGCTCAGATTCGTTCTCAGGGCACGGCGCTGGCGCGGGACACTTTGGAAAGCATACTGATCAACGACCAGGAACGTGACACTTATCTTGATGAAGGCAGTTGGGGTAATGCGCAAAGCGCTTTCGGAGATCAGCCGCCTTCTAATCCTGACTGTTTATCCAACCCGTGTTCTTCGGCTGAGATGGCGACCTGGGACATCGATCGCCTGCAGTGGCAGGCGGGCACCATGTTGCCCGCCGGGCGGCTTCATGTGACCCCTTGCAGCACCGGTGGGGTGACCACTAGTTGCGTGGTGGTGGCGTGGGGCGATCAGGATATTGATGAATGTCTTGACGGCGGCGAGATCAACACCGGCCTGGATTCGGAGTGCGCAGTGATGGAGGTGGAGCGATGAGTCCACGTAAGTATACTCAGGGTTTCAGCCTAGTTGAGCTAATGGTCGCTATGGTATTGGGGTTACTGCTTACTGCTGCTGCGGTCTCCCTGTTTTCAACCAATCAGCGAACCTTCCAGCTACAACAAACAATGGGGCAGCTACAAGAGCAAGGCCAGTTAGCGATGCGCTTTATCAATCAGGACGTGCGTAGGACCGGCCTGACTAAAGACAGCGTGACAGCCATGGTTTTGCCGGGTGTGGTAACGACAGGGGCGTCTCCGCTGCCATCGTCGGACGGCGGCAATAACGGTAATGACCGGTTGACGTTAAGTTACCACGGTGCCGTGGACTGCGAGGGCGATTCTTTGACACCGGTTCAGGACACGATGGTCATCAATAGTTATTGGGTCGATGACGATAACCAACTGAATTGTGAAGGCAGCCTCGATACCGGTACCAACGGGGTTGTTCTTTTGCGCGGTGTTCGTAGCTTCCAGGTTCTTTACGGTGTTGACAGTGACTTTGACGGCGTGGCCTTCGCCTCTCAGTACGTTACCGCTGATGAGCTCAGTGATGATCCGGTTCTGGCCATCAAGATCGGTGTGCTGATGGAGGCCGATCTGCCATCGATGAGTAGCGCCGAACAAGAGCAGACGTTCTACATTCTCGACAGGGAGGTCACCGTCGACGAAGGGAGAACTATGCGCCGCCAGTTCCAGTCGACCATTGCGGTCCGCAACTATGCATGGGATGAAGTCTGATGACGCCTTTACCCTTATCACCCAGCCACCGTCAGCGGGGTGTCGCTCTGTTGATTGCATTGCTAATCCTAGTAGTGGTTTCCCTGATGGGCATTACCGCCATGAAAACCAGTATGTTTAGCGCCAAAATCGCCACAGGGACGCAAGTTGATGCCATGGCATTCGAAGGCGCCGAGTCAGCTATTTCCGACGCCTACCGCCATCTGGAGACCATGTCCAGTGACGACCTTCAGTTCTTTTTGGGAGGAGGGATCATGCGTCGATGTTTAAGTGGGGGCACCTCAACGGACAGCGCCTGTACCGCATCCTCCCGAATGGACTCGCGTGGTTTGGTGAACGCGGGATCACGAATTCGACAAAAAGGCTTTCAGGCCGTCTCTGGGGGGCAGGTGAGTATGAGCGGCAACAGCGTGATTCCGATGGATTTTAACTTTGATATTGTCGGCGAGTCTGAGGTGGAAACATTCAATATCGATAACGCTCATGTCCAGCAGGCGTTGAAGCGGGGTCTGGTTTCCAACTCGGATTTGATGTCCAGCGCATTACAAGGGAGCGAGCAATGAACTGGAAAGAGATATTCAAGGCCACGCTTTTTTTGATGGCGCTTTTTCTTTCGCCTAGCAACCTTTACGCGGATGACACGGAAATATACTACGCCCGCGCCGACGTCGATAACGACCAAAATGAACAGGCCGCTAACGTCCTTTTCTTGATCGATACTTCCGGCAGTATGTGTGATGTTCCTGGTGGCCGGGATTGCGGCAATCCGAACAGCAAGATGTCACAACTTAAAGAAGCCTTCGGGGCCGTGGTCGACGGAATTGATTCCGGTGTGCGTATCGGTGTCGGCAAGTTCAATGGCGGCGCGGACAGGAACGGTTACGGCGGTTACGTATTTTATCCGGTGACTGAAATGACGGAGGGTGCCCGGACCGAAGTGAAGAGCCTTGTCGATGGGCTCGAGGGCACCTCAAATACGCCGACCATGGAGGCTTACTCCGAGATGGCTCGTTACATGATGGGCCTGAGTCCTTCCGGCTATGCTCTCTATGGTGAGGCTGATGAAAGCGAACCCCGGCGTGCCGTGAACTTCAGCTACCAGTGCGTCAGGCACTGGGGAAACGGCAGTTGCAGAGAGTACGGGTGGGTCAGCGCTGATCGCTATACGTCGCCCATGAATATGCAGAATCAGTGCGAGAGTAATCACATCATTGTGATGACCGACGGTGATCCTACTGAGGACCAGGACGATGAATCCGTGGAGGACATAGCCGGCGGGCGCTGTAATGCGTCCTATGGCTGCCAGGCGCATTTGGCGAGATGGCTCAATGACGAGGATCGTAATAGCAAAGGTCGAGCCGTCAAAACCTGGCAGGTGGCGTTCGGTGTGAGTAGTACGTCATCTCAGGTAAGCAATATGGAAGACGTTGCCGAGGACGGCGGTACGGAGACAGTGCGGCTCGCGGATAACGCAGAAGAACTGGCCGCTGAGTTCAACGATATTCTTGAACTGATTGTCAACGAGTCCCAGAGCATTACCTCCCCTGGCGTTTCCGTGAACCAGAATAACCGTCTGGAACATTTGAATCAGTTGTACTTCGCGCTGTTTAAACCGGAGAAGACCTCGGTTTGGCCCGGAAACCTGAAGCGATACTCAACGTCCGGTGGTAACGTTACCGACCGCACTGGCCAGACGGCGGTGAACGATGAAGGCGCTTTCTATGACAGCTCCTCGAGTTTCTGGTCCGCTACCGAGGACGGTGCGGATGTCGAAAAGGGTGGCGCGCTTGAGCAGCTGGAAGGTCGAAAGCTCTACATCGGTAATAATAGCGATGACGGCGGCCAATATCGACTTCAGCCGAACACCACGACCTTCGACAACTTAACCAACGCGCGTTTTGGTATCCCTGGAAATGCACCTAATCCAGATTATGACACCAAACTGGAGGTGTATAACGCCCTTTCCACTTTATGGGCGGATCCGATGCATAGTGTTCCATTGTTGGTGAACTATGAATTGGGTAGCGACGCCGACGATGCAGATGGACAGACAAATTATGTCTTCGTTTCCACTAATGGAGGCATGTTGCACGCCATTGATACCAGTGACGGTAGTGAGAAATTCAGCTTTATGCCCGACGAAATGTTAGGCAAAGCCTATGATTTTGTTCGCTCACCGCCTCTCAAAGCCAATAATATCCGTAGCCTGTACGGCATGGATGCGAGTTGGGTGCCGATACGTATCGCAGGTGATGACGGTGATGCTGATGAAGTCTGGATCTTCGGTGGTATGCGCCGCGGCGGCTACAATTACTACGGTCTGGATGTGTCCAGTATTGATAGCCCCAAGATGGAGTGGCGGATTCGTGGCAATGACGGTAGCGGTAGCACTACCAGCGGTTTCAGCAAGTTAGGGCAGACTTGGTCCACGCCCACGGTCACCAGTGTCCGAATAGCTGGCGAGGTCCGTACTGTATTGGTATTTGGTGGTGGCTACGATCCGGACGGCCATGACACGGAAGGCGAACGTGCCAACGAAGATGATGTGGGCAACGCGGTCTACATGGTGGACGCTTACACGGGTGATTTGATTTGGTCCGCCAGCAATGAAGCTAATTCGGAAGGCGCGGATTCCGTACACAGCGCGATGGACTGGGCGGTACCCGGCGGCGTGGCCGTCGTAGATCTGCCGACCGATGGCTTGGCGGACTACCTTTACTTCGGCGATTTGGGGGGGCAGGTTTTCCGCGTGAACCTCAATAACAGCAACGCCGGTGCGGATGGTTTGGTGGACGGCGTGGTGCGTTTGGCCGATCTGGGACAGGACAGCCACCGGCGTTTTTATGAGGCTCCGGCCGTGGGATACCAACGTTCCCGGCTTTCTGAAACCTTGTATGTCGCGATCGGGTCAGGCTATCGGGCTCACCCACTGGATGAGGATACCGACGAAGCTTTCTTCATGCTGGTCGACCGTAATTTTAAGTCTGACCAACAGGGTGATGTGATAGAGCGGGGTGATCTGACATCGGTAGGTGCTAATACCACCGCCGAGGTGGATGGCGATGGCTGGCGTTTCGATTTCACCCGAGATGGTGAGAAGGTTATGTCATCGCCCACGATCTTCCAGGGCGATGTGTTCTTCACCACGTATGTGCCTACCGACGAGGATCAGGAGCAGGATCCCTGCCAGATTCGATATGGCCAGGCCTTTGCCTATCGGGCTAGCATGATTACGGGTGAAGCCCGGGGTTTCACCAACGACGGCACCTGGGATGGTTATGAGCTGGGTGACCCTGGCATTCCGCCCAGCGTGGTTCCGATCTACTTACCAGGGCCCAATGATCCGGGGCCGGATCCAGATCCGGATCCAGATCCGGATCCAGATCCGAATGACGGCACTGTACGGTTCAATGTCGGACGCGAGTTCATCGGCGAGGACGGCATTGATTACAACAACTTCCGTAAGCGTCGCTGGTATCCGCTTGAGAAAAACGATGCGAATCAGTTCTTTCCGCCCGGTCAGGAGTCCAATTGATGGTTTCCCAATATAAGAAAATACAGGGCTTCACTCTGATTGAGCTGATGATCGTGGTAGTGGTGGTGGCGATACTCGCCGCCATTGCCTACCCCTCTTATACAGAGCAGGTGCGAGAGACTCGCCGCGCGGAGTACCAGGGCCTGATAATGGATCTGGCGGCGTCGCTGGAAAATTATCGTGCCCGTAACTTTTCCTATAAGGATGCGGACAGCGCGCTGGGCTCTCTTTCGCCGAAGCTCAATAACAACGACTACTACTCGGTCAATATCAACGTCAGTGCTGATAATCAGCGGTATGACATTTCCGCTGCGCCGAAGGGTGCACAGAGTGGTGACGGCACCCTCAAGCTGAACAGTGAGGGCGTTACCTGCCACGTAAAAGGTGCTGCCTGTACTCTCAATGGCAGTAACGGTTGGAGTGACTGAGGTTGATGATTACGGACATTGATCGGCATCGGCAGTATCTATCCGTGCGGTGCCGATCACGTTCATGACCACCTTCCGGGCATGATCCTGATTACAAATCAGGAAGTGTCCGTTCTGATAATAGAGATTACCGCGTCTCCCGTAGCGCAGTGCGTCGCCACGGAAGCGCCGCCAGACCAATGTCGTCCCTTCGGGCAATTCGAGGCGCTCAATAATCTCGGCGGCGGCTATTTTGCCGTTGTTATTGGTGTCGCCGGCTAATAGTAAGGACCGGGTAGGTTTAAAGCGGTCACACAGGCTGTCGCCGTCACACAGGTAAGTGGTCCCATGGCTGAACGCATGCGCCCGCGCTTGATGAATGAACCCCAGCACCCGGTTGCTGGCGGCCACCACCCGTTGTTTGGGCAGCCAGTCGTTGTGCAGGCTGTGCCCGGCGCTGACCAGCACGGCCAACACCATCAGTGCGATGATCAGCTCCATGAGAGTGAAGCCCCGGTGGCGGAGACTCCGTGGTCGTGTCCTGCTCGTGCCTTCCATAGCTGCTCCCCGGGCCGTCCGTGGCCCTCTTTTCCGCTACATTGATCCAAGTCCTGGTGTGTCAGTCTAGCGCGCCCGGGTCGCGATCCTTGTGTTATTGTTGCTCCCCTTCCTGTCATCCAACTCCCATGATTTGCTATGGCTGATGTACTCGTTGTCGGTGGTGGAATTGTCGGTTTGCTGAGTGCGCTGAATCTCAGCGACCGGGGATTAAGCGTCACCGTGATCGACGCCGGCGGACAGCGTCCACCAGCGTCCTGGGCCGGGGGCGGCATTCTGTCGCCGCTGTTCGCCTGGCGTTACCCCGATGCCATGAACCGGCTGACCCACGACGCCACGGCGCGCTACCGGGGGCTAGTGGATCGTTTGCGGGGCAAGGCCGGGTTGCGCGCTTCGGATCTCAACGAGAGCGGCTTGTGGGCGGCGGCGGATGGCGATGAGCGCCGGAACGCGTTGCGCTGGGCGTCCGCCTGGGGAGTGAGCTGCCAGGAGGCGCCGCTGAGTCGGTATTTGTCGGAGGCGCCGGAGCGTGAGGGGCTGTGGTTTCCTGACATCGGTAATTTGCGTAATCCCCGCCTGTTGAAAGCGCTACGGGCGGCGCTGGTGGCTCAGGGGGGGAAGTTCGTCAACGCGGCGGTGGACGCCGTGCGGCCCGGTGCCGTTGGCGCCGAGTTGACCCTGAGCCGTGGCGACTCGCTGTCCGCGCCCCGTGTTTTGATTTGCGCTGGGGCGTGGACGCCGGCGCTGTTGGCGCCGCTTGGGGTGCGGCTGCCGCTGTTTCCCGCCAAGGGCGAGATGCTGCTGTACCGGTTGCCGCCGGGCCGGGTGCGCAGCATCGTGCTGACCGACGAGGGCTACTTGATCCCGCGGGCCGACGGTGCGGTGCTTGCCGGTTCCACGCTCAAAGCCGGCGACGCCAGCAGCTATCCCACGGTGACCGGGCGTTGGGCCTTGCAGGCCATGGCGGCGTCGCTGTTGCCGGAGTTGGCGGCGGTGACACCGTCCCATCACTGGGCCGGGGTACGGCCGGGCAGCGACCGGGACTGGCCTTATCTGGGGCCGGTGCCCGGCACCCGCGGGGTGTTCGCTGCCGCCGGGCTGCATCGCAATGGGCTGGTGGCGGCACCGGCGAGCGCCGAGCTGCTGGTAGCGTTGATGTGCGGGGAAACGCCGCCGCTTGATCCGGCGGACTATTCGCTGTCGGGGGCGTCGTCCTGATCCAGTTCCAGCTTCTTTAGCCGGTAACGCAGCGAGCGGAAGGTCATGCCCAGCTTCTTGGCGGCGGCGGTGCGGTTCCAATGGGTGGTGTCCAGCGCCCGCAGAATTTCCTGCTTTTCGATTTCCTGCAGGTAATCTTCCAGCGGCAATTGCGGGTGGCGTCCGCCGCCGTTGCCGGCGGCCGGTTGCGGGCCGTCGTCGCTGGGCAGATGCAGGTGCTCCGGCTCGATCATTTCGCCGTCGCAGAGGGTGAGGGCGCGTTCCAGGGTGTTTTCCAGTTCACGCACGTTACCCGGAAAGCGGTAACCGGCCAGGGCGGACATGGCCCGCTCACTGACCGCCGGCGGCCGGGTTTCCCAGGCCTCGCCGAGCCGCTGCAGGATGTGCTCCACCAGCACTGGAATGTCCTCGTGGCGTTCGCGCAGCGGTGGCACATGCGCTTCGATCACGTTGAGCCGGTAGTAAAGGTCCTGGCGGAAGCGGCCGACGCTCATTTCCTCGCCCAGGTCCCGATGGGTGGCGCAGAGGATGCGCAGGTTCACCGGGAACTCCTTGGATTCGCCCACCGGCCGCACGGTCTTTTCCTGAATCGCGCGCAGCAATTTCACTTGCATGTGCAGCGGCAGGTCCGCCACTTCGTCCAGGAACAGGGTGCCGCCGTCCGCTTCGCGGAACAGGCCTTTGCGGTCTTCCACGGCGCCGGTGAAGCTGCCCTTGCGGTGGCCGAAGAATTCGCTCTCCATCAATTCCGAGGGGATCGCGCCGCAGTTGACGGCGACAAAGGGTTTTTCACGGCGCGGCCCCAGGGCGTGGATCAAACGCGCCACGCGCTCCTTGCCGCTGCCGGATTCGCCGCTGATGTAGATCGGCGCCTGGCTGCGCGCCAGTTTGCGGATCTGTTGCTTGAGGCGCTGCATGGCCGGCCCCTGACCGATCAGGGTGTCTTCTTCCCCGCCGCCGTCGCCGGCTTTCTCGGCGCGGCTGATGCCCAGGCCGTCCTCGATCAGCTGGCGCAGGCGGTCCAGCGCCACCGGTTTGGCGATGAAGTCATAGGCGCCCAGCTTCATCGCTTCAGTGGCCACGTCCATATTGCCGTAGGCGGTGATCACCGCCACCGGCATGTCCGGGGCGGTCTGGGCGGCATGGCGCAGCAGGTCGAGGCCGGTGCCGTCGCCCAGGTTCATGTCGGTCAGGCAGAGATCGAAGCGGTCGCTGTCGAGCAGGCGCCGCGCGGCGCCGAGCGAGTCGGCCGCGGTGGCATCCAGTTTCATCCGCCCCAGGGTGATGACGAGCAGTTCGCGCAGATCCGCTTCGTCGTCAACAACCAGAACACGAGGAGTCTTATCGGTCATCATTATTGGAACTGTCGGTCCGGGTGAGCACAGGTTAGCACAAAGCGGGCGCCGGGTTGGGCGTCCTCATGGTCGAGGGTCGCCTGGTTGGCCTGGCACAGCTGTCGGCACACATAGAGGCCCAGGCCGTTACCGCCGTCGCTGGTGGTATAGAAAGGTTCGAACAGGTGGGCGGCGGCCTCCGTGGGGATGCCGTCGCCGTTATCGGCCACCGATATCCACGGTAATCGGGTTTGCGGATGATGCCCGTAGGCCACCGTTACCCGGCAATGGTCACCGCCATGGTCGAAGGCGTTGCCGATCAGGTTGTCCACCACCTGTATCAGCTGGCTGCGGTCGAAGCGCACTTCCAGCCCGTCGTCGCGGTGCTGCACGCGCAACCGCTCGCGGGGGATGCCCCGCTGGTGCCAGCCGGCGGCGACGTCTTCCAGTACCGGTGCGACATCGAAGCGCGCCGCCTGGCTGCGCGGTCGCCGGGAAAGATCCAGTACGTCGGAAATGATGCCGTTCACCCGTTTCACATGGTTGCGGATAATGCCCAGCAGGTGGCTGTCTTCCGGTTTCTCCATGTCCTCGTCCAGCAGCTCGGTGGCGTGGCTGATGGCGCTTAGCGGGTTGCGGATCTCATGGGCCAGGGTCGCCGACAGCCGGCCCAGGGACGCCAGATTCATTTGCTGGGCTTCCTGGGCCACGCGCGCGGTGTCTTCCAGGAACACCAGGGTGAGATCCTCATGGCCGGTATCCAGATCGGCGAAACGGGCGCTCACCTGCGGCGACTGGCGCGATACCCGCAGCGGGCTCTGCGCCATATGCGGCGCCTGCCGCCAATGCTGGTGTCGCTCCACCAACGCCGCCGGGAGATGCTGGCCGACCATCGGGGAAGCGAAAAAACCGTCCGCGGAAGGGTTGGACTGCAGTATCCGGTGCTCGTTGTTGAACACCATCACGCCGGTACGCATGCGTGCCACGATCTGCCGGTTGAGTGCTTCCAGGCGCTCGATGGCGACGCGCTGGCTGGCGGCGATGGACTCGCTGCGCTCCAGTCGGTCGGCGATCTGCTGGATGATCAACGACACCATGAAGAAGGCGATGCCCAACAGGCCCGCTTCGGTGAGCTGGAACGGGTCCTGATCGCCGGTCTGGGTGGCGAAATAGAACTGTTCGAACATCACCGTCAGGGTGGCCAGGGCGGCGATTAAAAAGCCCATCCGGCCGCGCAGCAGGATATTGCCGGCGGCCACGTTGACCAGCAGCAACACCGCCAGGCCACCCTCCAGGCCGCCGTTGGCGTGCACCACCAGGCCCAGCACCAGCACATCAATGACCAGCGCCAGCGGTTGAGTGAAACCGGGTTTGCGCAGCCGCTCGCTGTAATCCATCGCCGAGGACACCAGCGTTAGCAACAGATAGCCGGACACCGTGGCCTCGAACAGGGCCGGCATGTACTGGCCGATCAGCCGTTGCTCACTGACATAGAACAACGTCAGCAGCACCGTGGCGATGGTGATGCGGTAAAGGTTGTAGATGCGGCTGGGTGTCCAGCTCTGGCTAGGGCTCATGGTGCTCCAGGTACTGGCGCTGATGGTCCTGGCTGCAGAACGCCATGTTGTTGTGTTGGAACGCTTCGTTTTCCGGCACATGCACGCCGCATTGCCGGCACTTGACCATTTTCTGGCTGAGCGTGGCCTGGCCGTCGGCCTGATTGGCGCGCCGACGGCGTTCACCGAGCAGGCCTTTCACGACCCGCCACACCAGATAAATCAGAGCCGCTATGATGAGCAGCCGTATCAGCCCCATAAGGATCTCCCCGACGCCTGTGCAAGGGCAGGCGGCTACAGAGTACAATCAGCGCTCCATGGAGAAAAGGCTGGTGATATGCGAGTAGTGATGGCCCAGCGCAACCCGCTGGTCGGGGATATCGAGGGCAACGCCGATGCGGTGGTGACCGCCGCCCGCGAGGCGCGCAATTTGCTGGGCGCCGAGCTGGTGGTGTTCCCCGAACTGGTGCTCACCGGCTACCCGCCGGAGGATCTGCTGCTGCGTCCCAGCTTGAACAGCCGCGTCGATGACGCCTTGGCGCACATCGGCGAACGTATCGAGGTGCCGGTGGTGCTGGGCTACCCGGCGGTGCGCAACGGCGTGCGCCGGAATGCCGCCGGCGTGCTGTTCCCGGGCGACAGCCGCCCCCGCCATGAATATTTCAAACAGTGCTTGCCCAATTACCGGGTTTTCGATGAAAAGCGTTACTTTCAGCCCGGTGACCAGAGCTGTGTGTTTGAGCTCGGCAAGGAGCGCCTGGCCATCACCCTTTGCGAGGACATCTGGTTCGAGGGCCCGGCGGCCCAGGCCGCCCGGGACGGCGCCACCTGCATTGTGAACCTGAACGCGTCGCCGTTCCGCGCCGGCAAGCCCGGTGAGCGCCGCGATCAGGTCTGCGCCCGCGCCCGGGAAACCGGTCTGCCGGTGCTTTACTGCAACCTGGTCGGTGGTCAGGACGAACTGGTCTTTGACGGCGCGTCCTTCGTGGTGGATGGCGAGGCCGGCGTGTGCGTACAGGGCGCCAGCTTTGAGGAGGCCCTGGTGCCGGTGGACCTGGGGCGCGAAGGCGGCGCGTTGAAAGTGCGCGGCGAACTGCTGCCGGTGCCGGAAGACGAAGAGAGTCTGTACCGGGCCCTGGTGCTGGCCACCCGTGATTACGTCAACAAGAACGGTTTCAAGGGCGCGCTGCTGGGCTTGTCCGGGGGCATCGACTCCGCGCTGACGCTGGCGGTGGCGGTGGACGCGCTGGGCCCCGACCGGGTCGAGGCGGTAATGATGCCGTTCCGTTATACCGCCGATATCAGTATCGAAGACGCGGAGCAGCAAGCCAAAGCCCTGCGGGTGCACTACCGGTCGCTGCCCATTGAGCCGGCCTTCAACGGCTTTATGTCGATTCTTGAGGACGCGTTCGCCGACAGCCAGCCGGACACCACCGAAGAGAATCTGCAGGCGCGCTGCCGCGGTGTGTTGCTGATGGCGCTGTCCAACAAGAACGGGTCGGTGGTGCTGACCACCGGCAATAAGAGTGAAATGGCGGTGGGCTACGCCACGCTCTACGGCGACATGGCCGGCGGGTTCTCGGTGCTCAAGGACGTGTTCAAGACCTGGGTGTACCGGGTGGCGCGCTGGCGCAACCAGAAAGCGGGCAGCGAGATCATCCCCGAGCGGGTGATTACCCGGCCGCCGTCGGCGGAGCTGGCGCCGGACCAGGTGGATTCGGATTCACTGCCCGGTTACGACGAGCTGGACGCCATTCTGGAACGCTACGTGGAGCAGGACATGAGCGCCGAGGCGGTGATTCGTGACGGCTTTGACCGCGACACCGTGTACCGGGTGGTCAAGCTCACCGACCGCAATGAGTACAAGCGCCGTCAGGAGGCGGTGGGCCCCAGGGTCAGCCGCCGCGCTTTCGGCAAGGACCGGCGCTACCCGATCACCAATGGCTGGCGACCGGGGGACTGACAGCCTCAAGCCGCAAGCTACAAGTCACAAGCAGGTCGTACTGGAGGAAAGGCCGAGCCGCTGGCGGGGCGCCAGCAAGTTGAAAGTTGCAAGTTTCAAACGCGGGCACGGCCGTGCCGCCGGCAAGGCCCACTCCGCGTTTCAACTTTCAACTTTCAACTTGTAACTTGCAACTCTCTATCGACCGGCACGGCCCGTCCGCCACGCTGCCCTGGCTTGCAGCTTGCAGCTTGCAGCTCTCAGAGCAAATCAAACGTGAGCAGGCTGAGGATGCCCTTGTTCTCGTTCGGCCACCAGGCCAGATCCACCTGGTCGTCGTCTTCCAGGAATTCGCTGTCCGGCCAGTTGGTGGCCAGGATGCGGCGGCTTTTATCCGCCAGCGCCGGGCGGTCCAGGCGTTCGTAGCCTTTCACCATGATGGCCAGGGCTTCCGGCACCAGCGGCGTCTGCTGGTAGTGCTGCACCACGTACTGGGCGCGGCCGATGGCGGCGATGTAGGCGCCACGGCGGGCGTAGTAACGCGCCGCGTGCAACTCGTGGCGGGCGAATTCATTGCGGATAAACACCATGCGGGCGCGGGCGTCCTCGCTGTACTCGCTGTCCGGGAAGCGGGTTACCAGGCGCTCGAAATCCTCGAAGGCATCGCGCGCGGACGACAGGTCGCGGGCGGACTTGTCGGTGTTCATCATGGAATCGAAGAAACCTCGTTCCATGTAGAAATTGGCCAGGCCGCGCATGTAGAGCGCGTAGTCCAGGCGCGGGTGGGCCGGGTAGCTGCGCATGAAGCGCTGGGCGGCGACCACGGTTTGCGGGTAATCCTGAAGGCGAAAGTGGGCGTAGATCAGCTCCAGCTGCGCCTGTTCCGCGTAGCGGCCATAGGGGAAGCGCGCTTCCAGTTCCTTTAGCCGGTCCACGGCGGTCACGTAGTTATTCGACGCCATGGACTCGCGGGCTTCACGGTACTGTTCCGCTTCGGTGCGCTCCGGGGCCTCGTCGGGTTTGCTGGCGCAGGCGCTGATGAGCGCGGCGATCAACAGGGTCGAAAGCAATCGTGGCATTTTATCCTCGGTGCGACAGGGTACAATGGTGCGCCTATTCTACGCACAGGTCGGACCATGGGACATCTTGGCGGTGAGAAAATTCAGCGCACTGAGCAGGTTGATGCGCAATACGCCGGTATCCGGCTGGACCAGGCGGCCGCCGAATTGTTCGACGGCTTTTCCCGGTCGCGGCTGCAGAACTGGATCAAGGAAGGCGTCCTGACGGTGGACGGCCGCGCGGCCCGGCCCAAGGATAAGCTGCTGGGCGGCGAGGCACTCACCCTGGCGGTGGAACTGGCCCCGGAAATCGACGACCAGCCGGAAGCCATTGAATTGCCAGTGATTTATCAGGATCAGGACCTGATCGTGATCAACAAACCCGCCGGCCTGGTGGTACATCCGGCCGCCGGCCACGCGGACGGCACCCTGCTCAACGGCCTGCTGCACCTGGATGATCGCCTGTCCAGTCTGCCCCGGGCCGGCATTGTCCATCGCCTGGACCGGGACACCACCGGGCTGATGGTCGTCGCCCGCTCCGTGGAGGCGCATACCGGGCTGGTGGCGCAGTTGCAGGACAAAAGCCTGTACCGGGAGTATCAGGCCATCGCCATGGGTGTGATGACCGGCGGCGGCACCGTGGACGCGCCCATGGGCCGCCACCCGGTGGACCGCAAGCGCCAGGCGGTGGTCGCCCACGGCGGCAAACCGGCGGTCACCCACTACCGGGTGCTGGACCGCTACCGGGCCCACACCCGCGTGCAGGTGCGCCTGGAAACCGGCCGCACCCACCAGATCCGCGTGCATCTGGCCCACCGCCGTTATCCGCTGGTGGGCGACCCGCTTTACGGCGGCCGGCTCAAGCAGCCCGCCGGCGCCACCGAGGCGCTACGCGAGGCCCTGCGCGGGTTCCGCCGCCAGGCTCTGCATGCCTTCAAGCTCGGGCTGGTGCACCCCGCCAGCGGCGAGTACATGGAATTCGAGGCGCCCCTGCCCGAGGATTTCCAGACGCTGGTTCAGGTCCTGGAGGCGGACCGGGAGGCACAATGACCCTGCCCGATATAAGCCAGTGGCTGCGGCCCGACTGGCAGCCCCATCCCCGGGTTCGCGCCCTGGTGACCACCCGTCTGGGGCGTCACTCGCCGCCGCCGTGGCAGGGTTTCAACCTGGGCATGAACTGCGGCGACGACCCGGCGCGGGTGGAGCAGGCCCGCCGCCATGTGCACAAGATGCTGGCGGTGGACCATCCGCCGGCCTGGCTGGAGCAGGTCCACGGCGACCGCATCATCCAGGCCGGCGACGCCGACACCCGCGCCGACGGGGTCTGGACCGGCGAACCGGGCTGGCCCTGCGTGGTACTTACCGCCGACTGCCTGCCGGTACTGCTGGCGCGCCAGGACGGCAGCGCGGTGGCGGCGGTGCACGCCGGCTGGCGCGGCCTGCACGGCGGCATCCTGGGCCGGGCGGTGGCAACGCTGGCGCCCGGCGGTGAGGCGCTGTCCGCCTGGCTGGGCCCGGCGATCTCCGCGCGCGCCTACCAGGTGGGCGAGGACGTGCACCGTGCCTTTGTGTCTCTGGGGCCGGAGTATCAGGCCGCCTTCAGCCGCGACAGCCGGCCCAACCATTGGCGCTTCTCCCTGGCCCACGCCGCCACGCTGTTGCTGAACGCCGCCGGTGTGTTCGATGTGGCGGGGGGCGATCACTGCACCGCCAGTGATCCGGTTCATTTAGGGCCAGACCGGCCGCTTCGCCACTCTGGTGTGGTTGACCCCCTCTTGAATCCCTTCACGTCAGCCCGCATTTAAAGCTCAGTTTTTAAACAACCGATAACGCGCCGGTGCCGTGGTCCGGGCCGGCCGTTAGGCGTGATCAGGAGAGTTGAAAATGCGAATGGACAAATTTACCGCGCGCTTGCAGGAAGCGTTGGGCGAAGCCCAATCCCTGGCCGTGGGCCAGAGCCACAGTGCGATCGAACCGGTGCACTTGCTGTTGGCACTGCTGCAGCAGAGTGGCGGGGTGGCGGCGCCGTTGCTGGAGAAAGCCGGCGCCAACCCGGCGGATGTCATCACCGCCTTGAAAATGGCCATGGATAAACTGCCGACGGTGGGACAGTTCAACGGTGACGTGCAGCTGTCCCAGGGTTTGGCGCGGCTGCTCAACCTGGCGGACCGCGAGGCCCAGCAGCGTGGCGACCAGTACGTGTCCACCGAGGCGCTGTTGCTGGCGGCCTGCGACGACGGCGGGGAACTGGGCAAGCTGTTCAAGAACGCCGGCATCAAGAAGAAGGTGCTGGCGGAGAAAATCCAGGAAGTCCGCGGCGGTGAAGCGGTCACCGACCCCAACGCGGAAGACAAGATGGAAGCGCTGAAGAAGTACACCCAGGATCTCACCGAGCGGGCCGAGAGCGGTAAGCTGGATCCGGTGATCGGCCGTGACGATGAAATCCGCCGCACCATCCAGGTGCTGCAGCGCCGCACCAAGAACAACCCGGTGCTGATCGGCGAGCCCGGCGTCGGCAAGACCGCCATCGTCGAGGGGCTGGCCCAGCGCATCGTCAACGGCGAAGTCCCCGAAGGGCTCAAGGACAAGCGCGTGCTGGCCCTGGACATGGCGGCGCTGATCGCCGGCGCCAAGTATCGCGGCGAGTTCGAGGAACGTTTGAAAGCGGTGCTGAACGAACTCGCCAAGCAGGAAGGGCGCATCATTCTGTTCGTCGACGAGCTGCACACCATGGTCGGTGCCGGCAAGGCCGACGGCGCCATGGACGCCGGCAACATGCTCAAGCCGGCGCTGGCCCGGGGCGAACTGCACTGCGTGGGCGCCACCACCCTGGACGAGTACCGCCAGCACATCGAAAAGGACGCGGCGCTGGAGCGGCGCTTCCAGAAGGTGCAGGTGGACCAGCCCTCGGTGGAGGACACCATCGCCATCCTGCGTGGCCTGAAAGAGCGCTACGAGGTGCACCACGGCGTGGACATCACCGACGGCGCGATCATCGCCGCCGCCCGGCTCAGCCACCGCTACATCACCGACCGGCAGTTGCCGGACAAGGCCATCGATCTGATCGACGAGGCGGCCAGCCGTATCCGCATGGAGATCGATTCCATGCCCGAGGAGATGGACCGTCTCGACCGGCGCCTGATCCAGCTCAAGATGGAGCGCGAGGCGCTGCGCAAGGAAGACGACGAGGCCAGCAAGAAGCGGCTCGACAAGCTGCAGGACGACATCGCCGCCCTGGAAAAAGAGTACGCCGACCTGGAGGAAATCTGGAACGCCGAGAAGGCGGCCCTGCAGGGCGCCCAGCAGTACAAGGCGGAGCTGGAACAGGCCCGGGTGGACATGGAGCAGGCGCGCCGCGCCGGCGACCTGAGCCGCATGTCCGAGCTGCAATACGGGGTGATCCCGGATCTGGAGAAGAAGGTGCAGACCGCCCAGGAGGCGGAAGAGTCCGCCCAGGTCGAAACCAAGCTGCTGCGCAACAAGGTCACCGAGGAAGAGGTGGCCGAGGTGGTCTCCAAGTGGACCGGCATTCCGGTGTCCAAGATGCTGGAAGGCGAGCGCGACAAGCTGCTGCGCATGGAAGAGGCGCTGCACGCCCGGGTGGTCGGCCAGGACGAGGCGGTGACCGCGGTGTCCAACGCGGTGCGCCGCTCACGGGCCGGGCTCTCCGACCCCAACCGCCCGAACGGCAGCTTCCTGTTCCTGGGCCCCACCGGGGTCGGCAAGACCGAGCTCTGCAAGGCGCTGGCCGGGTTCCTGTTCGACACCGAAGAGGCGATGGTGCGCATCGATATGTCCGAGTTCATGGAGAAGCACTCCGTGGCCCGGCTGATCGGCGCGCCCCCGGGTTACGTGGGCTATGAAGAGGGCGGCTACCTCACCGAGGCGGTGCGGCGTAAGCCTTACTCGGTGTTGCTGCTCGACGAGGTGGAGAAAGCCCACCCGGACGTCTTCAACATCCTGCTGCAGGTGCTTGAGGACGGCCGCCTCACGGACGGCCAGGGCCGCACCGTGGACTTCCGCAACACGGTGGTGGTGATGACCTCCAACCTGGGCTCCGATCTGATCCAGCGCATGGCCGGCGAGGGCGACTACGACGCCATGAAAGACGCGGTGATGGAGGTGGTCGGCCAGCACTTCCGGCCCGAGTTCATCAACCGGGTGGACGAGACGGTGGTGTTCCACCCCCTGGCCCGGGATCAGCTCAAGGGCATCGCCGCGATCCAGCTCGACTACCTGCGTCAGCGGCTGGTGGACCGGGATATGGGGCTGCGGCTGTCGGACAAGGCGCTGGAGAAGCTGGTGGAGGCCGGTTTCGATCCGGTCTACGGCGCCCGGCCGCTGAAACGGGCGATCCAGCAGCAGCTGGAAAACCCGCTTGCCCAGGCGTTGCTCAAGGGTGAGTTCGGCCCCGGCGACACCATCGAAGTGGATGTCGCCGGCAGTGAGATGGTGTTCCGCAAAGGCTGATCAGCAGTTCTCGAGCGCCGCGCGGGTGGTTTCGATCATCTCGTCGCGGCGCGCCTGGTCAATCACTTCCATTTCTCCGGTCTGCGGGTTTTCCACCCGCACCACCGGCTTGTTCTCAAGGATCTCCAGGTTGGCGCGGTGCTCTTCGCAGCGCTCCTTGGCCACGGTCTCCGGCTCCTCGGCCGCGCGTTCGGCCTCGCGGGCCCGCTCTTCCGCCTGTTCACGGGCGCGGGCGGCGGCTTCGCGCTGCTCCTGCAACGCCTTGATCTCCTTGCCCTGGTCGGAGCTGGGCCCGTAGGTGCGCACCGCTTCCGAGCCGCCGTTCTCCGGCGGCGCGGTGCCGTAGTGCGTGACCCCGTTGTCGTCCACCCATTTGTAGTATTTGTCCGCCATGGCGGGTGCGGCGCTGCCCAGCAGGGCGAGCGCCAGCAGTGGCGTGAGTGTTCTGGCGATACTGGTTCGGATCATTGTTTGCCCCCTTGGTCGGCGAATCAGAATGCCCGCGACGGTCCCCGCTGTGCAAGTGCCCCTAAGCGTCCCTATTGTGTAAGAAAGGGCTCGCCAGGGGTTTGAAAGCGCCCGCATTTCTGACAATATTGCAATACTTTCCGGAGATCGGAACCCGCAGGCGCTTACCGGCACCTGTGTGGCCGGGACCCGGGGCGCCGTTACCGCGACGTCCTAACGCAGCATCACTGCAAGCATGTCCCGCTGGTGAAGCCTCTGGAGGATTCCGGCGCGGGTATGTGCCCCCTCCGAGCTTCCCAACCTGTGTTCGCCGTTGGCCACCTCCACGCGGACTTCGGGATGCCTAAATACGGCATCCGTCCCACAGGTAAACGCAACACCCTCCCGTTCCGCCGGTTTTCGGCGGGGTGAACGCTATTTTTAATTTCGAGGTAGCAATCGTGGAAATGTTATCCGGCGCGGAAATGGTGGTCCGCGCTCTGCAAGACGAGGGAGTGGAGTACATCTTCGGGTATCCCGGGGGCGCGGTACTGCACATCTATGACGCGTTGTTCCAGCAGGACAAAGTCAATCACATTCTGGTGCGCCACGAGCAGGCCGCCACGCATGCCGCGGACGGCTATGCCCGTTCCACCGGCAAGCCCGGCGTGGTGCTGGTGACCTCCGGCCCCGGCGCGACCAATGCCATCACCGGCATTGCCACCGCCTTCATGGACTCCATTCCCATGGTGGTGCTGTCCGGCCAGGTGCGCTCCGACTGGATCGGCGACGACGCCTTCCAGGAGACCGACATGATCGGTCTGTCGCGGCCGATCGTGAAGCACAGCTTCATGGTCCGCGACCCCAGTGAGATCCCGGAGATGGTCAAAAAGGCCTTCTACATCGCCAGCACCGGCCGTCCCGGCCCGGTTCTGATCGATATTCCCAAGGACCACACGGCGCCCAACAAGACCTTCCCCTATGAGTACCCCAAGAAGGTCAAGATGCGCTCCTACATGCCGGTCTCCCGGGGGCACTCCGGGCAGATTCGCAAGGCGGTGGACGAGCTGCTCAAGGCCAAGCGCCCGGTGATCTACTCCGGTGGCGGCGTGGTTCAGGGCGACGCCAGCGAAGCGCTCAGGGCGGTGGCCCGCAAGCTCAACTACCCGGTCACCAATACGCTGATGGGGCTGGGCGCCTATCCGGGCACCGACAAGCAGTTTCTCGGCATGCTGGGCATGCACGGCACCTACGAAGCCAACATGTCGATGCACAACGCCGACGTGATTCTGGCCGCCGGCGCGCGCCTGGACGACCGGGTCACCAACGACGCCAAGAAGTTCTGCCCGGGCGCCAAGATCATCCACATCGATATCGACCCGGCCAGCATCTCCAAGAACGTCACTGCCCACATTCCCATCGTCGGGCCGGTGAAGCAGGTGCTGGAAGAAATGCTCACCATGATCGACGAGCATGACAGCGGCCCGGACCACAAAAGCGTGGAGCGCTGGTGGCAGGAAATCGACGGCTGGCGCCAGGTGCACGGGCTGCGTTACGAGGTCAACGAAAACGGCCCGATGAAGCCGCAGCAGGTGGTGCAGGCGCTCTACAAGGCCACCAACGGCGAGGCGTTCGTCACCTCCGACGTGGGCCAGCACCAGATGTTCGCCGCCCAGTACTACCTTTATGACCGGCCGCGCCAGTGGATCAACTCCGGCGGCCTGGGCACCATGGGCTTCGGCCTGCCGGCGGCCATGGGCGTGCAGTTCGCCTACCCGGACGGCGTGGTGGCCTGCGTCACCGGCGAAGGCTCGATCCAGATGAACATTCAGGAGCTCTCCACCTGTCTGCAGTACGGTCTGCCGATCAAGATCATCAACATCAACAACCAGGCCCTGGGCATGGTGCGCCAGTGGCAGGACATGCAGTACGGCGGCCGTCACAGCCAGTCGTACATGGAATCCCTGCCGGACTTCGTCAAGCTGGCGGAATCCTACGGGCACGTGGGCATGTTGGTGGAGAAGTTCGAAGACCTGCAGCCGGCCATGGAAGAAGCCTTCGCGCTCAAGGACCGCCTGGTATTCATGGACATTTACGTGGACTCCACGGAGCACGTTTACCCCATGCATATCGCCGACGGCACCATGCGGGACATGTGGCTGAGCAAGACGGAGCGCACCTGATGAGACGCATTATTTCGATTCTGATGGAAAACGAGCCGGGTGCGCTGTCCCGCGTGGTGGGGCTGTTCTCCCAGCGTGGCTATAACATCGAGACCCTGACGGTGGCGCCCACCGAGGACGACACCCTGTCCCGGCTGACCATGACCACCACCGGTGACGACAAGAAGATCGAGCAGATCACCAAGCACCTCAACAAGCTCATCGAGGTGGTCAAGCTGGTGGATCTCACCGAAGGGGCCCACATTGAGCGCGAGATCATGCTCATGAAGGTGAAGGCCACCGGTGCCCAGCGCGCCGAGGTCAAACGCACCGTGGACATCTTCCGTGGCCAGATCGTCGACGTGACCAGCACCGTTTATACGGTGCAGCTCACCGGTACCTCCGATAAGCTGGCGGCGTTTATCAACGCCATTGGTGAGGCCCAGGTGCTGGAAGTGGTGCGCTCCGGCGTCTCCGGCATCTCGCGGGGGGAGAAAGTCCTCAGCCTCTGAGGTCGCCTTGTACCGCCGCGGAAAGCCGCCCCGTTCGCACGGGGCGGCTTTTTTTTTTTTGGCATCGAGCTCTGTTTGCAAATAATAATGTAAATTGTTATCATTTGCCTTGGTGCCGGATCGGGGGAATGCCCTCAAAACAACGGGCCGCAGGGCATCTCTGGATTAATCACGAGAATGAAACGATTTGTATCTCAGAAGGAATTTACTCTGACATGTCTAATTATTGCAGGACGATATTGACTACTGGGGGCCGTCGGTTGCGCCGCGCCGGCGGTGGGCTGTCATTGGTGTTGCTGTTCGCTGTGCCAATGACTGTGGCGGCTGAGTCTACGGCCACCGCTAACCTTGACGCGGTAATCGTTTCGGGGGACTGGCTGGACACGGCGGACGACAAGCAGGAGAAAACCTACCCCGGGTCGCGAACGGTGGTTGACGCGGAAGATTTGCACGAACGCGGTGCTCTGAATCTGGAGGACGCGCTGCGTTCTGCGCCGGGTATCCAGGTGCTGGACGAAACCGGTACCGGTATTCTCCCCAATATTGGCATCCGGGGCCTCAACCCGCTGCGCTCGGAGCGTTTGCAGATTCTCGTGGACGGCTACCCGATTGCCATCGGCCCTTACAGTAACGTTGGCGTATCGCTGTTTCCGGTCACGCTGGACAGTCTGCAAACGGCGGACGTGGTGCGCGGTGGCGCGGCTGTCCACTATGGTCCCAACAACGTGGGTGGCGTACTCAATCTGACGACCCGCCCGATCCCTTTCGAAGCTCGTAGTACCCTGCGTCAGCGAGTCACTATCGCCGAGGAGAGCGGCAATACGCTTTCGGACACCTACTTCCGTAGCGGTGGCTACGTGAACGACAAGCTGGCCCTGCAGGTTCAGGCTAACGTCAAACGCGGTGACGGCTTTCGCGAGCACAGCGATACCGAGGTCAACAATGTAATCCTTGATGCGAATTACTTTCTCAATGACAAACACGCTTTCAAGACCCAGCTGCAATACTATGACGTGAACGCCGAGTTGCCGGGTGCTCTGAGCCCCCGGGCCTACCGGGAGGATCGCACTCAGTCCCAGCGCCCATATGACGCCTATGACGCGGATATGGCGCGGGGCACCTTCGAGTGGATTTACACCCCTGGTAACGACATCGAGTTCTCCTGGCGCAATTTTGCCCATGACGCCGACCGGACCTTCTATTTCGGTCAGAACCTGGGCGCTAGCACGCACTGGGCCGACCCCTCGGTGCCGTCCGCGCAAGTGGCGGACTCGCCACGCACTTATAAGGTCGTTGGCACCGAACCGAGGCTGACGATGCGGCGGGGTAACCATACGGTGATAGTGGGCACCCGCTACCTGAGTGAGGATGCGCAGTTCGATGTAAACCGCCGGGATCTGTCCAGCGGCGCCTATGCTCAAGTACGCGACTGGTCCCTGGACACCGAGGCGGTGGCGGTTTACGTCAGCGACAGCGTGAGTCTGGCGGGTGGAAAGCTGAAAGTGACGCCGGGCCTGCGTTATGAAGACGTACGGATGGATTTCAGCGATGGCATCGCCGACAAGAAGGTCGACAATCACCCCACGGAGTTATTGCCGGGGCTGACGGTGGGGTATCAGGCCAGTGAGCGGGCCTTCTTGTTCGCCAATGGCCAGCGTTCCCTGGTGCCGGTGCAAATTGCTCAGGTGTCGCGAGGTGGCGACGTGGCCAACGAAACCGCCTGGAACTACGAAGTCGGCGGCCGTTTTGACGTCACGCCCCGGTTGACCAGCACGGTGACGCTGTTCCGCATCGACTATGAAGATCAGATTCAATTCAACAGCAACGCCAGCCGCTTCGAGAACCTGGGCGAGACGCGCCACCAGGGTATCGAACTGAGCAACGAATGGCGGGCCGGCACTGACCTGACTCTGGGACTGGGCTACACCTACCTGGACACCGAGCAACGTAACGGTGAAAACGCCGGCAACGATCTGCCCAATGCGCCGAACCATCACGTCAGCGCCGAGGTGGTCTACGATCACCGTCCATGGACGGCTAGCCTGACCGGGAATTACTTTAGCGAGAGCTTCAGTGACGCCGCCAATACCGAAGAGGAAACCGCCAACGGCGGCGCCGGAGAGCTGCCCTCCCAGGTGCGCGTCAATGCCCGCTTGGGCCGGGATTTCCCATTATCAAAGGAACGTAACCTGAACCTGGCCCTGTCGGTTCACAATCTGTTCGACGAGGACCACTATTTCCGGGGCGTGGATGTCAGCCCGGTTGGCCGGATTCCGACACCCGGCCGTGCCTATATGCTGGCCGCGCAGTTCGATTTCTGATTGCTCGTTGTGCCCCACGGAGCACACGATGAACCCCGCCACGCACGGGATTTGTTGTTTGGGACTGTATGCCAAAATTCAGGTCGGATTCGACGAAGCGACTGTCGGCGTGGGTGGCCGCCAAACGCGTGGGTCAGCGGAGTTGCGACCAGAACGCCTGGATCACCGGGTCCGTCAGGCGCTTTTCCAGGGTGAACAGGCCCACCTCGTAGTCCTCCAGGGCCGGCTCCACCTGCAAGGGGCGGGTGCGTTCGGCCAGCGGGCTGTTCTCCAGCACGATGCGCGGCGCCACGCCGACCCCGAAGCCCAGGCTCACCATGCTGACGATGGCCTCGTTGCCGCTCACCTGTGCGTAGATGCGCGGCGTGACCCCCAGGGCCCGGAACCACTGGTCCAGGCGCTGCCGGGACAGGCCCTCCTCGGAAAGAATCATCGGCACGTCGCGCCAGGCGTCGGCCCGGGCGGGGCCGTTCAGGGCGCCGGCCAGGTCGGGCTGGTCGGGCTGGTCGGCGGGGGCGATGAACAGCAGCGGCGAGCGCAGTATCGGCCGGAACGCCACGCCCCGGGGCAGGGTGTCCGGGCGGGCGCCGATGGCGATGTCTTCCCGTCCGGTGGTCACCCGTTCCACCGCCTGGGCCGGGTCGCCGGTGTGCAGCTTGATCTCGATGCCGGGGTAGTCGTTACGGAAGTGGCTGAGAATGTCATAGAGGAAGCTGTAGCTGGCGGTCACCGAGCAGTACAGGCTCAGCTCGCCCTGCAGCACGCGGCTGCTCTCCTGCATGGAGTGTCGCAGGCTGTCCCACTGGGCCAGGGCTTCGCGGGCGTACTGCTGGAAACGCCGGCCTTCCGGGGTGAGGCTGACACTGCGGTTGTCGCGCCGGAACAGGGTCACGCCCAGCTCTTCTTCCAGGTGCCGGATGGTGCGGCTTACCGCCGAGGGGCTCATATGGCAGCGGTCGCCGGCGCGGCCGAAATGCAGGGTGTCGGCGAGCGCCAGAAACAGGCGAAGCGGGCGGGTATCCATGCGGGCATCTTCCAATCCGGTATTTCAATAGTCGGCATACTGTGTTGCGAATATATCATTTTACGCAATACCGGGTATGGCCTATGGTAGCGACCATTCGTTAACCGTCATTGGGATACAACCATGCAAGTGTACTACGACAAAGACTGCGACCTTTCCATCATCCAGGATAAGAAAGTGGCCATTATCGGCTACGGCTCCCAGGGCCACGCCCACGCCAACAACCTGAAAGAGTCCGGTGTGGACGTCGTGGTGGCGCTGCGTGAGGGCTCCAGCTCCGCGGCCAAGGCCGAGGCCGCCGGCCTCACCGTGCAGAACGTGCCCGAGGCCGTGAAGGCCGCCGACGTGGTGATGGTGCTGGCCCCGGACGAGTACCAGGCCGCCATCTACCAGAACGAGATCGAGCCGAACCTTAAGCAGGGTGCCACCCTGGCGTTCGCCCACGGCTTCTGCATCCACTACAACCAGATCGTGCCGCGCCAGGACCTGGACGTGATCATGATCGCGCCCAAGGCGCCGGGCCATACCGTGCGCACCGAGTTCACCAAGGGCGGCGGCATCCCCGACCTGGTGGCGATCTTCCAGGACGCTTCCGGCCAGGCCAAGGATCTGGCGCTGTCCTACGCCTGCGGCATCGGCGGCGGCCGCACCGGCATCATCGAAACCACCTTCAAGGACGAGACCGAAACCGACCTGTTCGGTGAGCAGGCCGTGCTGTGCGGCGGCACCGTGGAGCTGGTGAAGGCGGCGTTCGAGACCCTGACCGACGCGGGCTACGCGCCGGAAATGGCGTACTTCGAGTGTCTCCACGAGCTCAAGCTGATCGTCGACCTGATGTACGAGGGCGGCATCGCCAACATGAACTACTCCATTTCCAACAACGCCGAGTACGGCGAGTACGTGACCGGCCCGGAAGTGATCAACGACGAGTCCCGTGCCGCCATGCGCAACGCGCTCAAGCGCATCCAGACCGGCGAGTACGCGAAGATGTTCATCAACGAGGGTAACTCCAACTACCCGAGCATGACCGCCCGCCGCCGGCTCAACGCCGAGCACCCCATCGAGCAGGTGGGTGAGAAGCTGCGTGGCATGATGCCCTGGATCAAGGCCAACCAGATCGTCGACAAGAGCAAGAACTGATGATCCGCGACTGAGGTCGCTTGTGTAGGCCGCTGATTCAGTCCGCGGCATCGAAAAACGCGCCCTCCGGGGCGCGTTTTTTGTTGGGCGCCAGTGGGTTAGACTAGCCGTCCTGATGCCACACCGAGCGGCGAGACACCATGACCCAGCAGCAAGACCAGAACGAGCAACCCCAGAGCGACCCCTTCGAAGTGGTGGAGGCGGAGCACCGCACCGGTGCCCGGCACAAGGGGGTGTATTTGCTGCCCAACCTGTTCACCACCGGCGCCCTGTTCGCCGGCTTCTACGCCATCGTGGCGGCGATGAACGGCCTGTTCGAAGCGGCGGCGGTGGGGATTATCGTCGCCGGCATCCTGGACGGCCTGGACGGTGGCGTCGCCCGCCTTACCAACACCCAGAGCAAATTCGGCGCCGAGTACGATTCGCTGTCCGATTGCGTGGCTTTCGGCGTGGCGCCGGGGCTGGTGGCCTACTCCTGGGCGCTCACCGAGCTTGGCAAGTTCGGCTGGATGGCCGCCTTCATCTATCTCGCCTGTGCCGCTCTGCGTCTGGCGCGCTTCAACGTGCAGGCGGAAAGCACCGACAAGCGCTTCTTTATCGGCCTGCCCAGCCCCACCGGCGCGGGCCTGGTGGCCACCATGGTATGGCTGGGGGCCAGCCGCGGCATCGACGGCAACGAGGTCTCCTGGCTGGTGGCCCTGGTGGTGGCCGGTGCCGGCCTGCTGATGGTGTCCTCGGTGCGCTACCACTCGTTCAAGGAGTTTCATATCGGGCGGGTGCCGTTCAAGGTGCTGCTCGGGGTGATCGTGGCGTTCGCTATCGTTTTCCTGGACCCGCCGCTGGTGCTTCTTACCGTGGCGGTGATCTATGTCGCCGTGGGGCTGTTGCTGAGCCTCTGGCGGATACGCAAGGGCACGCCGCAAGCGTGAACAAAGAAAGGCGCCGCGAGGCGCCTTTCTTGTCTCCGGAGTGCGCCTCCGGCCGATTCTTTTTGTCCTTGATCGGTTCTTGATCAGGGCTTGCAAGTCTTTGTTTTTAATGGGTTTATTGTTGTCGCTTTCGCGGAGGCAACCAGTGTCCGCTCAAAAGGTGACCGTTTGATAAAGAACTCATGAAAAAAGTGTTGACGGGTCACCGCAAATCTCTAGAATGCGCCCCCACAACGACGGCACACGGCGAAACGCCAAAGGCCAGTCGGGAAGCGAAACGAACCGCTTCCAACGTTCTTTAACAATCAGGCAAGCAAACGTGTGGGACCTGTTTGGAGTAGGTATCTCAAAAAGATATCGGCTTTGAACAAGTCAACCTAGTTGAA
>LWDU01038920.1_pt1 | contig 44667 bp, 29 predicted proteins | sample 727161 | NCBI WGS metagenome assembly LWDU01 (sample SAMN04566230, study PRJNA314399) | hydrothermal vent metagenome | isolation source: deep sea hydrothermal plume seawater | place: Mexico: Gulf of California, Guaymas Basin | collected 2004-07-11
GATGCCTGGGAAATTGCCAACGGGTTGAATCCCCTGGCCGCGGACGCCCATGCGGACCGAGACGGCGACGGGACTTCAGACTTCGACGAGATTCTCCGGGGTACGGATCCCAACGATCCGGCGGATCACCCCACGAACCTTGCCAACGACCCGGATTGCGACGGCTGGTCGACCTGGGATGAAACCCTGCGCGGGACTCTGCCCAATGAATTGAGCGAGTTCGTGGATACCGACGGCGACAACATCGGCGATACTTGCAAGCCAAAATACCCTTGGAGTTCCACCCCAGTGGCGCGTCGCCTCAGCGAGATCGAATACATACTGTCGGGCAACGTCTGGTCAGATCCTGCACAGACGACCCTCCGGCCACTGATCCGCCGGCTGACCGTAGTCGATCCCTTCTGGCAGGTTTTCTTCGACCAACTCGCTCTCCCCGATGCGGCGGCGATCACGGCGGCCCAGCTTTCGAGTGAGGCGGACTTGGCGCCATGGTTGCGCGCTTCGACCTCCGCGGCGGCCCTGGCTACCGGACAACTTCCGGCCATTCGAATTCCGGGCGGGAGCGGATCGATCGTGCGCGTCCAAGATGAGCTGACTCTGGGCGGTGATCCCGGGATTTGGGTCGCCAAGGCGTGGCTCCCGGGAAGCCTGGACCTGACTCCAGCCGCCTACAACCTCTACCTGGCAACAGAAATCAGCCAGGGCAACGATCTGTCCTGGACGGATCCTGCCATCTGGCTCATCGGATACCGAAACTATCTCGCGGCCAACGTTCTCAAGCCGATCAGTCTTCAAATCGACCCCACAACCGGACTCGGGCTCGCACTCCTCGAGGCCGCCATCGGCTGGCACAGCGAACTCAGCTCCGGCGCAGAAATTTTGTTGGGAAATCCCGAAGCGATTGCTGCCCCCGCCGCGGTCTCCGCCCTGGATGAGACGCTTGCCGCCTCGGGGCGAAATTGGCTGGACCTTCTCGCTGATTACTCCCCCCTGGTCGCCCCGGGTGGGGAACTCAGCGGCTTCCGAACCCAGGTACTCGGGTATTTCGCCGATCCGGGAACGATCCCTGCCCCGGTGAATGCACCCCCCGCGTCTCAGTCGACAACGGAGAAAGCCACGGCCGCCCTGGTCCAAGGCGATCCCGCCGACGACGATTTCCTGGGTGCCTACCTGGCGAAGCTCTACGTCCTGGCGTCGCCGGGAACCCTGGCCGCCATGACGCCAGCCGAGCAGGCGGCGCTTCTGGATCCCGCCGGTGACGCCGATGGCGACGGACTGTGGAATGCAACGGAACTCGCGGCCCATGCCGATCAGAGCGGGAATCCGCTGGCCTTGGATTCGGACGGAGACGGATTCCCGGATTCCCTCGATCCCTGCCTCAGCGACCCGGAGAACCTCTGCGTTTCCCAGATCGAACTCGAGGGCGATGATGACGGGGACGGCGTGGTCAATTCCCTGGACAATTGCCTGAACTTTGCGAATAGCCTCCAGACCGACTCGAACAAGGATGCCATCGGCGACGATTGCCTTCGCTACGCGAATATCCGCACGCCGGTTGCCAACGCGCGAGTCTATCCCGGTGGCGCTGTCAACTTCACTTCGATCATCACCGAACTGGGCTCGGCCACCCTGGGTCCCCTGTCCTACGGCTGGGATTTCGGAGGGGGCGCAGCCAATAGTTCCGCCAAAACCCCCGGGCCGGTGACGTTTTCGCTCCCCGGCACCTGGCCGGTGACTCTTACCGTATCCAATGGCGCCATGGCCGATCTCGGAACCGACGTCCGGACCGTGACGGTTCTCGGTGACATTCCCCTGGTGACCATCGTCGGCTCCGGACCGCTTCCCGAGGGCGACGTTCTCCATCTCTCGGCCGCCGCCTCGAGCCCCTACGGGGCCATCACCGACTACGGGTGGACGTTCGGCGACGCGGGCTCCGCCGTGGGGACCAACGTTTCTCATCAATGGGCCCAAGACGGAATCTATGAAGTCCGGGTCGATGTGCATGACACCATTGGCGCGCCCGCCACCGACTCCTTCTTCGTAACCGTGACCGATACGGTTCCCCAGGCCAGCTTTACCCTCAATCGAAACCGAGGCCCCCTGCCCCACACTGTCGCGTTCAGCGAAAACGTTCCCACTCCCTACGACGGGCTCGCCGGAATCGGATGGAATTTCGGAGACGCCCGACGCACGTTTTTACCACAGCAGGGACGCCCACCGTGGCCTTTTCGGCGACCGATGGCGACGGGTCGATCGCTTTCGTCTCGCAAAGAGTCCAGGTCTTGACCGACTTCAATCTGTTGCCGGATTCCGATGCGGATGGCATTTCGAACGCGTTCGAGTCGCTTCACGGCGCAGTCGACCCCGCAAACGATACCGACGGCGACGGCATGACGGATCTCGCAGAATTCAATGCGGCGACGGACTTTCAAGATGCACAGGACACGCCCCCTGGAATCAACGGAGTTCCCGACCTTCTCTTCGGCGACTCGTTCGTCGAGTCCTTCGAGATGCGCTGGAGCGAGGGACTGGCCTCGGAGCTCGCGGTCTCTTCGGTCAACCAGGCCAACGGTCGCCTGCTTTTCGATCTTCAGCAGCCACTGCCAGGCGATCTCTGCCAAACGGCGAGTCTGGTTGGATTTACCACGGTGAATGCGGTCGACCTCTGGATGACGGCCAATCTCGATGCGGGCGCAGCAGGAACCAGCTGCATCGGCATCGTTTCGGACACCGACTACTTTTCCCGAGCTGAAGCCTGTCTGCTCGAGAAATCGGGCGGTCTCGACCTCGAATTGCGCATCACGGAAGGAGACAATGTCAGCGTGACACCGGGCGGCTCGATCGCGACGGGCGCCGACCGCGAAATCGGTCTCAAGAAAGTCGGGCCGGACTTCTATCTCACTTTGGATGGTGCAACGATGGCGAGCGCGAGCTCGGGGGGAAGCCTTGGTGACAATACCCTGCGTCCCTATCTGAGTACTGAAAATTGTTCGGGAGACTCAGGCCCCACGGAACTCGACGTCGACGACCTGGAAGTCATCTACGTGCCTGAAGCCGCCCTGGCGGCTCAACTCCTGGCCGGAATTCTCGGGCTTCGCATTCTCTACAGGCGGCGCCAACGGTGAGTATGTCGCGGCCCATGGGAGTCGCGGAACTTTCGAGGCTGCTCGAATTCTTGCTGCCGGGGGCCGGGGGCCGGGGGCCGGAGAATATCCGAGGTCGGACTGTCTATCCGTTATCCGGCGCTCAGTCGGGTCGGAACTCATAGGCAACTCCCACCGCACATAAGCAATCGCGATCGGGATTTAAGAATGCACTCCAACAAGAGCTCAACTCACCCTTGACCGGAAAGACCGCTCGGGTCAGCACCGAACGCCCCCCCTCTTCATAAATTCTAAATCGACTGCATGTAAAGTGCATATAAGGATCAACACATACGCAAAGCGACCGCAGCTCTTCGGAAGAAAAGTCTAGGCGACACGAGGAAGAGGCAACCGAGAACCCGGCCGAACCGGCTTCGAACCACTCGAAAGAGTGTGTCCGAAAGACCGTGTAATTTCACAATCCGTAGTTTCACAATCCGGAGAAGAAAGAAAGAAGGGGGAGAAAGAAGAGGGAGAAAAAAGAAGGGAACGGAGGGGAGAGAAGGAAAAGAAGAGAGTGGAGAAAAAGAGGGGGTCATGAAGACTCGGTATCGAGGAATCAGAGAATCCGGCAATAGCAATAACGGAAATCCAGTAATCGCTACGGCGGGCGCGGCGTTCCTTATTGCCAGCCTTTGCGTGCTCTCAGCCGCAACGGCCGTAAGACTCGTAGTGGTTGACCCGAACGCGCCCGGGGTTCTTGAACCCGCACTGACCACCGCCGACGGCGAAGAACGTCGGATCCCCCATACGGATCAGGTCGCAGGTGGCAATTTTAAAAATGTCGTCGGCGGTTTGGTCCGGCGTTCGGCACGGGGAAGCCAGAGTCTCCTGGGCCATCCCATCCGCCGTGTCGGCAGTCCGAATAACGACATGGAGAGGTCCCTGAAGCGAATCCTCAAGGCCGCAGAGCGCAACCGGCCGGAGCAGATGAGAGCCGAGGCCACGGACCTGATGGACATCCTGATGGGTACGACGGAGGGCCGGATCTACGACGGATACTCGATGCTCAATTTTCACCGAGGAGCATACGTCCCCGATCACGTCGAAGGGGAGTACAAGATGAAGCGACTCCGAGATACCGGCCTGACGGAACCGGGGATCGACGGCCAAGAGGTCAAGATCTGGGAGGTCAACGTCAGCATGTTCTACTACGACGGGCAGATCGACTCCGACACCTTCCTCCTAAGAATTCCGGTTGAAGCGAGCCGGGCGGATACCTTCCGAGTGAACTATCGCATTTACTCCACGGTTCGAGAGGAATTTTCGCCGACTGTGGTCATGCTCGACCACAAATTACCCGGGAGTGTGCAATTCCCCTTCAAAGGTTTCGACAGCGTCTGGATCCCCTTTTCCGGTGGGGAAGTGTTGGAATTCACGATGGCGCTGCCTCCTCTGGAACATATTCGAGGGGTCTATACATGGGGGTGGCGCGAACATCCGCCTCGGATCCAGTTCCTCCAGCCGATCTTCGAAACGGTCAACGCACACACGGGTGAGGTTGAACTCGACAGCCAGGGGATGAGTTACGCCTATCGTAATCGGACGGAGCTCACTCTCGATGGAATCGGCGCCGCTGCGCCCGAAAAGAAAATGTATGAGTTGGCTTCTGCCGTCCTGAACGGGGCCAGCCCTAGGTCCGTCCAAGAGTCAATGACACGCGATGACGTCGGCCCGCGAGGTACATGGGAAGACTGGGCCGACCTAGCAGGCGACCAGCTTCAGCTCCCACCGGAGGCCCTGGATGTACTTCGCGCTGAAGGGATCCCGGAGGGTTCATTCGGACCCTACCGATCCGTTGCGGTGTATCTGAACAATGAGATGTATGGGGAAGGTCCGGAAGGCTCCTCGATCGAAGGATGGAACCAGGGGGATCGCTTCTCGGTAAAGCTGATCAATCTCGACAACCATTCTCACTATTTTCGCAACGTCGACTTCGGCCCACGCCTCCACCACGACATCGCGGATCGTGGTCATGCGGGGAGCCACAGTTTGGAGATCATGAATTTCAAGGGCACGTATGGCATTCCCAAAGTTGCCGAAATGCAATGGCGCGCAGGCTGGGGTTTTAGGCCGCACTTCGACATTCTTCAGCAACAAAACGTCTTTTCACGCCCTGAAGATCGAAACGAGCTGAAGCCCTTTCAGGGTGGCTTCGGGGAGACCTTCTTCGGCTATCAGTGGACCGAGGCGGCTCGAGGCGGGGACTTTCGATTTAGTCCACCCCCTTTCATCATCGCGGATACGGAAAACCCGGCACCGCAGCCATTGCGAGATGCCGATGGGCTCCCGGGTCTGGTGATTGGGCAAACGACCGAAGGCATGGGGACAGCGCAGTTTTGTCCAGGAGACGCGCCCGGTTTCTGCTCGGCGGACGTGGCTACTTTCAATCCAACGGGCGCGCTCAACTGGCCGCCGCCACCGCTACAGGGTGTCAATGGTCTTCCCGACCATCCAACCGAGCTGCGTTTTCCACCCTTTCTCCGCAATCCTGCCCAGGGTAACCCGCGCGCCGGAGACATCATTCCTCCCACCGGTACCTGGAAATCCTTTTGGTGGATCAACCCCAACAACGGAACGCTGTTCAACAACGCCGATGACCCCAGCGAAGGCTACTGGGCGGACCAAACTTACGCACATGGCAAGCCGATTAGGCCGGGAGAGTCGTTGAACGCGATGATCGAAGCGCCACGCGCGTCCGCACAGGTCTTCTATCAATTCGACGATCTCTTTCACGACAACGCAATATTCTCGCCACATCCCAAATCCGGTGAAGACGCAATCGACATCAACGATGGTGTGATCGTCGACTGACGAACGGAGCCCCACTTCCCACAGCGCCGCTCAATTGCGCATTTGCGCATTGGAGGAGGATCTTGGCCCATGTTGGAAGCATCCCTGAGTCCAATCGCAGAACTGTTGGCTGATCGAACCCTTCCAACGCCTGGGCTGAGCAAGAGCACAAAGGTCTGTCGTGCCGCCAATACTGCTTCAGACGGCACATTCGGCCCTGACGGGTCAGGACTTGGCAAAGGACGGGTCAGGACGCTTCAAGGGCGGACTTTAAGAAGCTCCGTGTTCGCTCGAATTCATCGCTGTTGCGAACGAATTCGGAGGCCGCGAAATCAGTCACTCCGGCGCGGACCAGTTCGTCCAGGGCGCTTCCAACGCGATCCTCGTTCCCCGCCAAGACTAGATCGCCGGGACCCTTCACCCCTTCGCGTTCGAACATGGCGCGATAGGAGGGCAGCTTTGCGTACATGGAGAGCCCCTGAGCCACGAGTCCGCGAACGACCTCCTCTTCGTCGGTGACGCAGACGGGAAGCGTTGCGATGATTCGAGGCGGCTCTCGCCCTGCGATCTCGGCGGCCTCGCTGATTCGCGGCACGATGTGTTCACGAATCGTCTTCGGGCCTACCCAGGCCAGGGTCGTCCCCGAAGTTCGTGCGCCAGCAACCTTTAAGGCCTGAGGCCCCAATGCAGCCACTACAACCCGACAGGGTTCCGCCGGCGGACCAAAGACCTCGGCCGTGCAGGCGATCGTTTCGCCTTCAAACGCCACCCGCCCCTCACTCAAAAGTGGCACCAAGACTGAAAGAAATTCCCGAAGGTGCCGAATGGGCTTTTCGAATCCGATCCCCAGTTGCGCCATCATGGGCGCATGGGAAAGACCAATGCCCAGGGTAAAACGCCCGGGCAGAACGCTATGAGCGGTCAATGCCTGCCCGGCCAACGCCATGGGATGCCGCGGATAGGTGGGAACGATCGCGGTTCCCAGTTCAATCTTTGGGACCGTCTGTCCCACCAGGCTGAGCACCGTGATGGCATCCAGACCCCCGGTGGGATGCTCGGCGAGCCAGTAACTGCTGAATCCGTCCTCCTGGGCGCGGCGGGCGTGGTCGACGATCGCCTGAACCGAGGCCTTCTGGACCAGACCCGTTCCGTTGATCCCCAGACGCATATCGCTCTCCTTTTTTTCGGACTTTTGGGCTCCGCTCATCGGCGAGCGCGAGCGGTGCGCCCACGAACATACGACGACTGGCTTCGACACACACTCTTCTTCGCCCAGGAGGCTTGCCTGAACAATCTCGGACGGCCATCATCGCGGTAAGGGCGCACTCCCGTCGAGCGGGAGAAGGGGGAGGCTCCAGCGACTCGCAACTTTCTGCCAGTACCCACAAGGACCCGAAACCATGTCTGATACCCATCCCGCCCCGCTTCTCGGAATTATCGGGGGCAGCGGACTCTACGACGTTGGCAATCTGGAAAACGCCGAGTGGCGACGGATTGAGAGTCCCTGGGGAGAACCCTCCGACAAGATTCTCTTCGGGGAAAGCGAAGGAATTCCCCTCGCCCTACTGCCCCGGCACGGGCGAAATCACCAACTCAGCCCGTCGGCGATTGATTATCGGGCAAATATTGACGCTCTCAAGCGGGCCGGAGTGACCGATATTCTCTCCCTTTCTTCGGTGGGTTCCTTCCGCGAGGAACTACCGCCGGGTACCTACGTCATCGTCGACCAATTCATCGACCGAACCTTTGCCCGAAAAAAAACCTTCTTCGAAAACGAAATCGTCGCCCACGTATCCGTCGCCCACCCGGTGAACCCGCGACTGGGCGATTGGTGCGAAGAAGCCTGCCGCGAAGAGGGCATCCCCGTGCACCGGGGCGGGACCTATCTCGCCATGGAGGGCCCGCAGTTTTCCACGCTGGCAGAATCCGAACTCTACCGTCAATGGGGCTGCGATGTGATCGGAATGACCAACATGCCCGAGGCCAAGCTGGCCCGTGAAGCCGAGATTCCCTATTGCAGCGTCGCCATGGTGACCGACTACGACTGCTGGCATCCGGGCCACGACAATGTCGATGTCGACTCGATCCTCGCCGTCATGCGGAAAAATGTTCAGAGCGCCCAGAGCCTGATCCGCAGGGTGGTTCCCCGGATGCAGCAAAGACCCGCCGTGTGCCCTTCGGGCGATGATCGCGCGCTCGATGGGACCCTCATCACCCACGGAAAACTCAATGCCCAAAGAGTCCAGATGCTCGATGCCGTGGCGGGAAGAATTCTCGGGGCCGGGCCCCAGACCGGCGCTTCTTGACCGCCAGCAACCGCCCAAAAGGGCACTTTGTCTCGCCCACATCTGACAAGCCCTTTCCCGCCAAGAGCCAAGAAACTCGCCCGACAACCGGATCAATTCGATCGGAGACGCGCCCATGAACTCCATCTCGTTGGAAGGAAAAGTTGCCATCATAACTGGAGGGGCTGGGGGCATCGGCAGGGGGATCGCAGAGAGTTTCGCCCAACTCGGGGCTCGGGTGACCGTCGCCGACTCAAACGCCGAATCCGTGTCAAAACTCAACGAAATTTCCAAGGCCTCGGGAAATTCCATTGAGGCTGTGGAATGCGATGTCACTCAAACGAAATCCGTCCGGGCCCTGATGGAACGAGTCGAAAGTCGCGCGCACAGGCTCGACATTCTCGTCAACAACGTGGGCGACACCTTGCGCCTCATCAAGCCCTTCGAAGAAATGAGCGATACGAACATCGATGATCTCTTCGGCATCCTGCTACGCCACGTGATGATCTGCACCCGGGAAGCAATCCCCCTACTCAAACGCTCGGGGAATGGCGGAAGCATCATCAGCATTTCGTCAATTGAAGGCTATCGCGGACTCCCCAATATCGTCCCCTATGCCGCATTCAAGCTGGGCATCGAGGGTTTTACCAAGAGCCTTGCGCTGGAACTCGGACCGAGCGGAATCCGTGTCAACAGCATCGCTCCAGAAACAACCGAATCCGAGTCGATTCAACCCTCGCGCTGGATCAAGCCCGAGAACGAGGCGCATATCCCGCACTGGATCCCCCTCGGACGCTTCGGTCGTCCCAGTGATACCGCGGGTTGTGCTGTATTTCTGGCCAGTTCGCTCTCGGAATGGGTTACCGGAACCACGATCCATTGCGACGGCGGCAGCCTTGCCGCGGCCGGCTGGTACCGCATGAAAAATGGCCGATGGACCAACACGCCGATTATCGAGGGGAGCGGCATTTGAGCCGGTTGTCCCTAGGCCCCGGTTGAAGTCCAGAGTGGTATCGCGAATGCTCGTCCAGGAGTTTTTTCTAGCGCCGACGCCGGCGAAGCCAGGTCATCAGAAGCCCGGCCAGCAACATCTGCAGGGGAACGAGCAGACCACCCACCCACGGACTGGATCGATTCGTGCTCAGAGCGAGAGGCGAGCACGCGACCAAATCGGAGCCCATCACGCTCTGCGCGGATTGCGGCGCTTCGAGCCCCTCTGTTCCGCCCACCGTGGACAAGTCCTCGATGGTGACGTTCCCCTTGGCGACCAAGAACTGGTAGTACACCACGACTAGACGACTCAGCGCAGAGATCACCAAGAAGCCGACGCCAAGGAGCGTCAGCGGCAGACTGGTGAAATTCGAACCCCCCGCCAACAGAACCGCCCCCATCGATCCGGCCACACTTGCGGCCCTCTCGGCCATTTCGATCGGGTTGTTCATGGGGCTCACCTCGGCGGTTTGCCCTCCCGGATCCCAGAAGGTCAGGGGATTGCCCAGCGTGTAGGCAAACTGATTGATCGGGTGATAGACCGGGTCCGGAGAAATAAAACGGCCCGTCTCCGGGTCGTAGACTCGGGAACCAAGGACCAGAAAATCGTCCAATCGTTGTCCCTGGGCAAAAGTCTTTGTGTCCAGCCCCTCGCCGAACTGGCTCTCGACACCGAACGGAGAATAGGTGTAGAACTCCAGGATTCGGCGCTCGTCGTCGGAAACCATCTGCACATTTCCTCGGAAATCATGATGCCGATAGATGCGGTCGCCGCCCTCCAAGCGAATTTTAACTTCGCCGAGATCCAGCGACACCGGCTGTCGATTCGCATCCCCTCCGACCATTCCGCCGAAGAGCGGGCGGGAAATCCCTTCGGGCAGACGAATGAGTATCGGTCGCCCAAGAGTGTCCAGTTCCAACTCCACCGAATCACCGATGCCGGTCAACAAGCCCGCAGCGTTCCAGGAAAAAGAAACCCCGTCTCGCGTTGTCATAAAACCGGCTTCGTCCCACTCGTACTCGTGATGCCCATGACGATCCGAACTCAGCAGCCGATTTCTCTCGACGTTGTAAATGAAATGACTGGTCCAATCTCCGCCCTCGAAAGCCCCTAGCCAATTGCCCAGGACATCGAACAAATAGTGGTGCTCCCGCGACGAGGGTGCGCCAGTGTAAAATGTCTGGCTCCAGAATCCCAAGCGGGCCCCGGGGGTCCCTTCCGTCGATGTTGATTCGGGCCGGGGACCCATCACATAATTCTCATCGACGGACAGATAATCCACCGGCCCGCCCGTGACCGAGTCGATCGTCGTCGACACCTGGATGCAATAGGCGACCGATCGACATTCGGTCCAGTCGATTTCCGTCGAGGCAATCGTCCAGCCCGCACCGTCCACTAGAGCGATGGCCTTGAGGAGGCTCGACTCCGGCGCGTATTCGAGCGACTGGATCAACCCATTTCCATAGGTGATTTCCGCAAGACGGTCCTGCTCAAAGCTACGGTGCAGAATGACTTCGCCCTGATCGGAAATTCGGGTCTGGCGGTTGGCGAGATCGTATGCAAAATCAATCGTTCGGAGGGGAGGGGCTCCAGGGGCCATTCGGTAGCGCCGGGTGACCTCCCGGGATCGCAAATCAAACTCGCGTTCGAGCACTTCACCTTCCGGGAACTGAACCGAGATCCTACGCCCCCCGGAGTCATAGCCGAAGGATTCCGCGCCGGGTCTTCGGCTATCCAACAACGACTGCAGCCTGCCCCCACTCCAGGCCAAATCCACGGTCTGCTCGGTCACCCCCGAGCGCAGGTAACTGAGCCGAGTCGGCCGTCCCAAAATGTCGTAGACCGCTTCGCTCCGCATCCCATTGGGCAGTTCAACGGCGAAAATGTCACCCCCCTGCGAGTACTCGTAGGTCTGGGCCTGCCACTCTCCATCCACCTTGTCGCGCCGCTCGGTCAGGCGACCGGTTCCGTCGTACTCAAAAATCGAATCGCCGCCGTAGGGGCGCTGGATTTCTGCAATTTTTCCGTCGCTTCGATAAGCAAAACTCACTTCCCCGAGCTCCGTGGCTGGGACTTCGGTGTCGGCTACCCCCGTCATTTCAATCGAGAGAAGATTTCGATCTTGATCAAAGCTTCTTTTCCGGATTCCCGGGCGGCCTGGGTCAAGCGGCATGCGCTTGTCTGGGCCCTCCACGAGATTCCCCACCTCGTCGAAAACTCGATGAATCATCGTCGACCCGCGAATCATGTTTTGGGCGTGACCGTGCTCCCCGTAGTCATTGTGCCAAGTCGACGCACCGCTGGGCTCGGTCAAGAGGCGGAGCATTCCCTCCTCGTCGTGGGAGAACCAGTAAAGATCTTCCGCGCCGGTTCGGACGCTGAGCAAATGGCCGCGACCGTCATAGCTTCGCTCTTCGACGAGACCCAATGAGTCGGTGATCTGGGAAAACGGGCGCTGCCGGGGTCGATCGCGATTCTGGGCTTCTGGCGCATACGAGTAGAGCATGACGTTGCCCGAAGGCAATTCGATGCGAATCGGATCGTCCTCTTCGAATACCCAATTCGTCCGGGCTCCGTCCGGCCCGACCCGGGACGAGGGTCTTCGACCGGACCAGGTGAAACGAGTGAGTCCTCCGGCTGGATCCTGCAACTCGTGAAGCCGCTGCTCGTCGTCGTATCGGTAAAAGCTGAGCCCGCCACGAGCATCGGAGACCACACTGAAGAAGAGTTCCCGGGCGGGTTGAAACCCGTAGGCAAAACCCAGGGTCTGATCTTCGGCACCCGGGCTCTTCACCTCGACGAGTCGGCCCTCTCGGTAGGTATACTCAACGCGCTCGCCTTCCGAATTCGTGACCGAGGTGAGAATCCCGTCCGAGTAGGCATAACGACGACCCGGCCAATCCCGCGCGACATCGAGAGCGTCCCGCGCAATCCAAGGCCGACAATGCGCGTCGTTCTGAAAATAAGCCCGCCTTCCCGCCTTGTCCTGGATGCGCGACACGCAGCCGTTGGCGTCGTATGCAATCGAATAGATCCAGCGGCAGATGTTGTCTACCCGGCATTGGGTAACTCCGGTGGTCCGCAGGCCGCCTCCAACCCAGGCCGACGAGAAAACCAGCGCAGGACGAACCCCATCGATTCCGGTCACCGTCACCAGTCGATGCGAATCGGGGTCAAAATGATGAACCAGTCCCCCCTTGGTCTTGATGCTCTGGGCGTCCAGCTTGACCCAATGGGTGCCCGGAACGGCCTGGCCGCTCGCGAGCGGCGAGAGATCGTGAACCGCACCGCTGTCATCGAGGAAATTTTCGCCGTCGTAGGTCATGTCGAACGGCCACTGCCACGCGCGACTGGCGGAGTTGTAAACCGCTCCCACCTCGAGGACACCGAACAGGCTGTCAATGGACAGATCCACGCGTCGGTGGAGGAAGTTTCCCCCCGCCAAATTGACGCGCCCCTCGGGCACATCGCGCATCAAGAGCGCCCGGTATTCGTGAACTCCGGGTTCCGGCACGAATGCACCCCCCGGTGCACAACTCGTGGTCGCCCCCAGGACAAAGCACTGGATCAAGACCAACCCCCGCACACCCCACCCGGGCTGACGCCGATCGACTGATGACACTTTCGCCTCCTTCCTGAGTTCCGCGCTGGCCGGGCACTGGCCCCTTTGCCCTCTGCTCTCGAGTCCACTCCGTGGAGCAAACTCCGTGCCAGCCCTTGGCGTTGCTTCGTCGAGGGGATCGGAGCTAGACTCGGTCGCGTCGCCCCCCCGCCAAGCCCAGAGGAGACGAGCGTGGATTCTTCCCCGGGGCTGCAAGCGTGGTGGCCACGTTGAGTCGCCCCGGCACGCACACTTCGCGAATGCAGTGGCTTCCGGAAACCCTCCCGAACCGCCTCCTCCTCGGGTGCTTCCTGTGCGCGGGCTCGATTTTACGGCTGATGGATGTCGGGCCGGCCCTGCTCTTCGGCGATGAACTGCACAGCCTGAGCGACATGCACGGCGGCTACCCCCAAATTCTGAGCCACTTCAGCCCAACCGGCGCCGGCCTCGCCCTGCCCCTCATCCAGCGGATACTCCTGGACCTTTTCGGCGACGGCCATTGGAGCATTCGGGCGCCAGCCTGGGTGGCCGGACTCGCGCTCCTCTTCCTGGCCTATCCGGTGGGCCGGCGACACGTGGGGGAATCCGCAGCCCTTGCGGCCACGGCCCTGGTGGCCGTAGCTCCCCTGCTCGTCTTCTACTCGCATTTCGCCCGGATCTATTCGCTGGTCGCCTTGCTCTGCTTGCTCCTCTATGACCGCCTCCAAAACTATGTCGAGGGAGCGAGGCGAGAGCCCAACCGCAAGACCCGGCCGGGGATGGATGTCGTCGCTCTGACCGCGCTGCTCCCCTGGGCGCATCCCACCGCATTGGGTTTTGTCCTGCCCCTCTATGCCGGGGCGCTGATCGCACTCCTGTCCCGATCCGAGCGCACACCCGGACGATTCTGGCAAGCCGCTGGGCGACTCGCCCCAGCGCTGGCTCTCGGCGGCGTGATCTGCGCCCTCGCCTATTGGCCGGCGCGGGAATCGCTCATCGCATTTCTCAGCGAGAAAACACAGGCCGAGTACTACGGCGGCTTGGGCCCCCTCGACGTGGCCAGCCTGATCACCGGCAACCGAACCGGAGCGATCGCCTTGGCGATCCTCGCCGGCGCCGGCGCCGTTGCCATGCTGCGGGAGTCCGGGGGCCGCCACGCAATGCTGCTATTCGCTGCCCTCGGCCCGCCCCTCGCCGTCGCTCTGGTCCGCCCCTATGGCGATGCATACGCGTATGCGCGCTACCTGATGCCCAGCGTGGTGCCACTCTGCTTATTGGTGGGTTTTGGTTTGAGCCGGGGGAGCCAGCGCATACAACGGGCGGGGCCCAGCGCAGTCCCCCTGGCGGGCGGGGCGATCGCCCTGACGCTTGGGTTCGTCGGCCCCCTCGCGCCCCAGCACCCCAGGCCCGTACAACACGCCAACACCTACCTCTCCATGCTGAGGCTGCCGGCATTCGACGCGCCCTGGCCCGAGACGCCGGGCTTCTACCGCGAACTGAGCGCACGACCCGCAGCCGAGCGGGCGGGGCTGCGCCTGATCGAAGTCCCGGCGCTCACCACCCGAACTCGGCACCTCTATCGCCACTACCAACTGCAACACGGGCTCCCCACGGCAGTCGTCCCCCTGCCGGGAGAATTTCCGCGCATTCCCAGCGGCCCCTACCTCTCATTCCAGCGACCCCAGTGGCGAACGGATTCTGACGCCGACTATCTGGTGGTTCACCTGAACATCGCCGAGGAAATCGCCCGCTATTGGCGCTGGCTCTACGGGCCCCAGGGACCCGGCCCCTTCGCCCCCCAAGCCGAGGCGTTCATGGAACGACACCTGCGCTATGGCGGACTGCTGCCCCGGCCGGACCCGTCCACCCTGGCGACGCTCCGTTCTCAACTCGGCGAACCCCTGATTGCCGAAGATGGATTGCTGGTCTGGAAATTGCGTGAGCGTTCGGGCGAGCCCGACTAGCTCGAAACCCCCAAAATCGCTTGCTCGTATTCGGCGAGATCCTGAAAACGCCGAAAGGGATTTCCCGCGACCGCGGCCGAGTCGGGGAGACACTCGGCGCCGCTTCGGTCGGCAATCGCCGCGATGATTTCCTTGAGGGCATGAAGCGGGCTCTCGGCTTCGGGGGCAAGGGTGAGCGGATCAAAGAGATTGCCCTTGATCCGGATCAACTTGAAGGGCTCGCCGGGATCGGCCTTCCAGTTCAGAACGAGATCCATCACCAGAACCGGCCGAGCCGACAGGCCCGAAATCGCCGCGACCGCCAAGGCTTCGATGCGGGGATAGGCGATGCGACCGACACCTCGTCCGTCGATTTCGACTTCGAGCACATCCTCGCCGATGCCCACGGGCACGGCTTCGATCACCTTGGCGGATCGGAAAACGGATTCGGCCGGGGGCTCATCCTCGACAACCAGAAGTTCCTCGGTCAGTTCGATGATCCGATCCTCTTCATCCGAGGGCGCGAGGGTCTCGTCCTCATCCTCGTCCAACACGATCTCTCCCGCGGCCAGCACGTCGCCGCCGGCATCGGCCTCTTCGGCCACTTCGGCGAGGTTCGACGCGGAGAGCGCATCGGGATCGACGATCTCTGTCTCAACGGCGACCGATTCGAATTCGTCTTCCGAAAGAAGTTCTCGCCCGGTTCGGACATCTCTCCTTCAACCGGCTCCGGCGCGGCCAGTTCGATTTCATCCTCGGGGCTCGCGATGGAAAGCGCGGACGGGTCGATCTCCGAAAGATCGATGGTTCCGAACCCCGGACTGGTTTCGTCGGCTTCATCGGGCGGGGCCAGCTCTTCGTCCTCGGCCAACCCCAACTCGGAAAAAGTTGCATCCTCGATCTCCTGGGGATCCGGCTCTTCCTCGCCGATGGTCGAGTCCTCTTCTTCCGAAGCGGACATCGCGAACTCGCCAGGGCTCTCTTCCGGATCCTCCTCGTCGGACTGGATTCGATCGTTGAGATCCAGAATCGGAGGAGCGGGGTCGACCGAATCGGTCACTTCGTCTTCATGGCTGGGGGTCAGTTCCGCGCCGGGGTCGCCGGTTTCAAGCAGCTCCTCAAGAGCCTCGCGAGAAGCCGGATCGAGCTGCGCGTCTTTCAAGGCGATCGCCGCAGCCGCCTGGGCGATCTTCGGATCCAACTCGCGCGCGCTCCGGACAACGCGCTGAGCCAGGGCCGTAGTCAATCCCTGGGTATCTTCGACAGCCCGACGAAGGGCTTCCCGCGCCCCGGCAGAGTCACCCCGCTCGATCAGCGCCTCGGCGAGGCGGGCCGTGATGCGCGCTTCGACCTCGACTTCGGGCGCGTGGTGGACGATTTCGAACCAGTATTCGATCGCCGTTTCCCCGTCGCCCCTTCGCAGCTCTTCGGCAATTCGGGGCAGAATGAGATCGACAACCTCGCCAGCCCTCCCCTCTTCGCAAGCCAGTTCCCACCAAGCCAGCACCAGTTCATCGTCTTCGGGGTTTTCCGCCGCAGCGTTGGAGAGCGCGCTCCACGCCGCCTCGAGTTGGCCTTCGGCGATCGCTCGGGCGGCCAGCGCCAAAGCGGGGTTGGACGCCGATTGCGACGGACCCGCACGCTCGGCAAGCCGGCGCTCCAAGCCCAGCATGCCGACTCCGGCGGCGGCCAGAATCCCCACGGCAAGTCCCGTAGCGTGAGCAAAAATCGGCGGATCGCCCACGCGGTCCAGCCAGACTCCGCGCACAATGATGTACTCGGCGAAGAGCCAGAGCGGAAGCAGCATCCAACCCGGCAGAGCCAGGCGCCCCCCCCAACCCCGCAGCCAGTACGCGACAAGAAGCGCTGCCAGGAGCCCGCTCGCTCCGCTGAAAGGAACTCCGCCGGGGTTCGCCAAGCCGGCGTGGGCGAGAGCGGGAAAGAAAAGAGCCACGAGGCAAAAGAGTGCGAAGGCTCCCGACCCCCAAGCGCCTTCGATCCCAATACCCGCAATGAGAAGAAAAGCCAGCGAGATCACAAAACCCATCACGGCGTCGTGAAAGAACCCGTATGCAAAAAAATCTCGAGTTGCCCGATCCCCTGGGTTCACCCCGAAGCGCCAGGCCGGGTCCGCGGCCTGGCGCGCTCGAAAGGCCGCGGTGGCCAGAGCGTCGAACTGCTGCTGGATGCGCGCCCGCCGTCGCGGCGGCGTGGTGGAGCGCCGACCGGCTTTGAATTCTTGGGCGGCCAAAATTTCTTCGACGTATCTCGCGCCCAGAAGCGAACGATCCCGCTCGGAAAGGGTCACATCGGGATGCCGATGATAGAATTCTTGTGCCGCTTCCCGGGCCCGCTCGGCCTCAAGACTCGCACCCGCCGGGGCCATCCCCGATACCGCGAACCCGGCAATCATCAAAACTGCCAGAAGCAGAGTGACGACCGGTAACCGATTCCCTGTCGACCTTCCCATGAGCGAACGTTCTCCCGCGCGGATGCAATGGTGTGAGGGGGGTGTGATGTGGGTGTGATGTGGGTGTGAGTGGATGTGAAATGGTGTGAGGGGGGCAAACCGGGGCTGCGACGCAGCGATCCTACCGAAGAACCGGCGAGACTGGGGATAGCGAATCCGGGCGCCCGGTGCCTCACCTCAGGTCTGTGCTAACTCCTTGTCCTGAAAATGAAAATTGTCCTTCCCTCGACAACCTCAACGCCTCTCAACGCCGCGGCCTGGATGTTTGTGCTGGCGGTGGCGATCGCACTGGCGGCGCTGGGGTGCGGCGCTGAGAATCGGCAAGGACCAGAGAACCCGTTGCTGCCGGATGACACGGCGACCTCGGACCTCCGAGACCCCTCGCTGGGCGATCTCAGCGCGGGACTCTCCGCCGACGCCAAACTGGAAACCGAGGCCCTGCTCCAAGAAGACATGGCCGCGCCTCGCTCCCCCTCGGACGGCGGCGGCCGCGCCTGGCGGGTCGCGTCAAACACGATCCACGTCGCTGGCCGCCGGGCGCGCATCGAGATCGTCTTTGAGACGGGTCCACTGGGCATCGCAGAAGGAGGGGCGATCTTTCTTCAGCCCTCTCCCTTCTGGGAATGGGACCCCCCCCAGGCCAGCCTCCCCGAAGCCCCGGGATTTACCGAAGTGCTCGATCTCCCGGACGGGCTCGAAATCGAACTCGACGACCAAAGCCCGGGCATGTTGATCGCGTGGCTCCGCGGCCGAGCGCTCCAACCGGGTGAAACTCTGCGCTTCATTTATGGGGCCGGCGAACTGGGCGTTCGCATCGATCGCTACGCCGAAGACCAGACGCCCATTTACATCGCGGTGGACGGCGACGGCGACGGCATTCGCGGCTTCATCGCGCACTCTCCGCGCATCGACATCGTGGGCGGGCCTCCCGCCCAACTCCGCTTGATTCTGCCCACCACCGCCGTTCCGGGGCAAACCGTAAGACTCACGGTGTCGGCCCTGGATATTCATCGCAGCCGAAGCCCCGTAGCGTCGGGCAGCGTCGTCATCGTCGACCCACCGCCGGGGCTCGTTTTCGCGCCGGTCATCGAACCGGTCATCGAACTCGGGGGAAGCTTCGGGGGAAGTCGAACCATCGAAGTCAAAATCGAGAAACCCGGCATCTACCGCCTCGAGGCCCGGGGCCAGGGAGAACTCGCCGGACTCGGTGCGACCTCCAACCCGCTGATCGCCCGGGAGGGCCTCCCGGCTCTGGCCTGGGCCGACCTTCACGGACATTCCCAACTCTCCGACGGCACCGGCACGCCCGCGCAGTATTTTGCCTACGCGCGGGATGTCGCGGCCCTCGATGTGGCGGCGCTCACCGACCACGACCATTGGGGAATGAAGGCCATGGACAACCAGCCCGCCTTCTGGACGGAAATCCGCGAAGCCGTAGGCCGCTTCGACGCCCCCGGCCGCTTCGTGACGCTGCTCGGCTATGAGTGGACGAGTTGGCTTCACGGCCACCGCCACGTCCTTTATTTCAGCGATCGGGGCGAGATCTACTCGAGCTTGGATCCGCGCTACGAAACCCCGGACGCGCTCTGGAATGCGTTGCGGGGCCAGACGGCCATGACCTTCGCCCACCACTCGGCGGGGGGGCCCATTTCGACGAACTGGCTCTATCCCCCAGACCCCGTGCTCGAACCCCTGACCGAAATCGTCTCGGTGCACGGAAGCAGCGAAGCTCCGGACTCGCCGCTGCCCATCTACAACCCCGTGCCGGGCAATTACGTGCGGGACGCCCTCAACGCGGGTTATCGCCTGGGCTTTCTGGGCAGCGGCGACAGCCATGACGGCCACCCCGGAATCCGCGAAGCCGGAGCGAGCGCCGGTCTCGCGGGAATTTTCACCCCGAAACTGACCCGCGAAAGCGTCCTCGAAGCCCTGCGCGCACGGCGGGTCTACGCGACCAACGGAGCCCGTATTTTTCTGTGGGTCGAACTCGATGGGATGCCGATGGGAAGCCTCACCGACGTCGCGCTCAACGCCGAAGCAACCGAACAGCGGCTGCAGATCGAGGTCGTCGCCCCCAAACCCATCGTGCGCGTCGATCTGATACGCAGCGGGGTCAGCATGGCGATTCCCGTAGACGGGCAAACCGAGTTGAATCTCGATCGCACAATCCCGGCGCTTCGTCCGGGCGAGTACCACTACGTGCGCGTGGTCACCGAAGGCGAAGGCGCGGCGTGGTCGAGTCCAATCTTCGCCCGCTGAGCCCGCCCGACTCCGTCGCCGAAGAAATCGGCGCGCCACGGGTCTCCATCCTGCTCCCCTTCCGCGACGCCGCCCCGACCCTGGCCACTTGCCTGGCCAGTATCGTGCGCCAGACCGAACCCAACTGGGAATGTATTGCCGTTGACGACGGCTCGGTGGATGGCGGCGGGGCACAGGTCGAAGCCGCCGCCCGCAACGACCCGCGCTTCACCCTGCTTCCCCTGCCCAAAAGCGGTTTGGTAGCGAGCCTCAATGCGGGGCTGGAATTTTGCCGAGCCTCGCTGGTCGCCCGCATGGACGCCGATGACTGGATGCACCGGGACCGCCTCGCCGAACAACTTGCGCTCCTTGACGCCGACCCCGAACTCTCGGCGGTGGGGTCGCGCGTCCGCATTTTCCCCCGAAGCGGGCTCAGCCCGGGAAGGCGCCGCTACGAGGCGTGGCTCAACGAACTCGGCACCCCCGAGTCGGTTCGCAACGATGCGTATATCGAATGCCCCATCGCCCACCCCAGCCTGATGGTCCGCACCCGAGTCCTCCGAGAGTTCGGCTACCGCGCCATGGGCTGGCCCGAGGACTACGACCTCGTGCTTCGCCTGATCGGAGCCGGGCACTCCCTAGCGGTTCATCCTCGCCGGCTTCTGGGATGGCGGGACAGCCCAAGCCGGCTCTCGCGCCGCGCTCCCGAATATGCGCTTGAGCGCTTCACCGCGTGCAAGGCCGCTCATCTTGCGGATGGACCTCTGCAGCAAGTGGACCACTACCTGCTTTGGGGGTATGGCTCCACGGGCAGGGCCCTGCGCAAGGCCCTGCTCGCCCACGGCAAGAGCCCGTCCCATATCGTCGAAGTCCATCCCCGGCGGTTGGGAAAACGCATCCACGGCGCGCCCGTCGTCGCCCCCGATGCAATTCCCTCCTTGCCCCGCCATCCCCTCCTGATCAGCGTGGCGGGGTTCGCTCCACGAAGCGAAATTCGCGAAACCCTGGCCAAGATGGGATTCCACGAGGGTCGACATTTTTTCTGCGTCGCCTGAAACATGCCCGGCCCAGCGACTCGGCAGGTCAAAGGGAGTTCAGCTTGCCGGGCGAATGCGGTAGCGGATGGGCAGGCTCTTCAGCCCGACGACAAAGGACGAGCGGATCCAGGCGGGATCTTCGGTGGACTCGATGAATTGGATCCGGCTCGTCAGTTCGCGAAAGAGCGCCCGAGCCGAGCGCCGGGCCAGATTGGCGCCGAAACAGTGGCCTCCACGGCCTCGTCCAGACGGCCGAGGCCGTTGGGGGTAAACCATGGACTCGCGACCTACTCCATGGCAGAACGCGCGAAATTCTTTCGGGGGGATCGACTAGAACTCCGCGTTCCCCGGAACGCGCGGAAAGGGAATCACATCTCGAATATTCGCCATCCCCGTCATAAATTGCACCAGCCGCTCAAAACCCAGGCCAAATCCCGCATGGGGGGCCGAACCGAAGCGGCGCAGGTCGAGATACCACCAATAGTGTTCCTCGGGCAGGCCCTGCTCGGCGATGCGCCGCTTGAGAATATCCAGTCGATGTTCGCGTTGGGAGCCCCCGATGATTTCGCCGATCCTCGGCACCAGGACATCCATGGCGGCCACGGTCCGATCGTCATCGTTGCCGTACATATAAAAGGCCTTGATGCCCTTGGGGTAGTGGGTGACGACGAGCGGCTTGCCAAAGTGCTCTTCGGTCAGAAATCGTTCGTGCTCGCTTTGAAGATCTGCCCCCCAACCGACTGGGAACTCAAACTCCCGACCCGAGGCTTGGAGAATTTCGACGGCCTCGCTGTAGGTAATTCGGCCGAAAGGCTGGTCCACCACGTGCGCAAGGGTCGAGAGCACGCTGTCATCGACCCGCTTGTCAAAGAAGGCCAAATCCTCTTCGCATTGATCGCCCACCTGGCGGAAGACACTCTTCAGGAAGTCCTCCGCCAGATCGGCCAACCCGTCGATATCGCAAAAAGCCACTTCGGGCTCCACCATCCAAAACTCCGCGAGGTGACGACTGGTATTCGAGTTTTCCGCGCGAAAGGTCGGGCCAAATGTGTAGACACGCGAAAGCGCCAGGGCACCGATCTCCGCTTCGAGTTGGCCCGACACCGTGAGATAGCTGGGAGCCTCGAAGAAATCTTGTTTCCAATCGATTTCACCGTCGGCATCCCGAGGCGCGTTTCCAGGTTCGAGAGTCGAAACCCGAAACATGTCCCCTGCTCCTTCGGCGTCCGAGAGGGTGATCACTGGCGAGTGCAACTGCACAAAGCCCCGGGCGTGAAAAAAGTCGTTAATCGCCCGGGTCGCCCCATCGCGCACTCGAAGCACGGCGCCCAGGGTGTTGGTGCGCGGCCGCAGGTGAGCGATGGTGCGCAAAAATTCGAAACCGTGGCGCTTTTTCTGGAGCGGATAATCGGCATCGACGCCGCCCACGAGTTTCACCTCGCTGGCGTGCAATTCGAAACGTTGCCCCTCACCGGGAGAATCAACCAGCTCCCCAGTGGCCTCCACTGCGCACCCTGTTCCGAGCCCCCTCACTTCCTCCTCAAACCGTGCACACTCGGGCCCAGCCACGACTTGGAGACCTGCAAAGCAGGATCCGTCGGAGATTTCCAAAAAGGAAAGATTCTTGGCATGGCGGGCGGTCCGAAGCCAGCCCCGTACCGTCACACCGCCGCCCGAGGCCTTCCGGCGCAGAATGTCCCGAATCAGCTCGTCCATACCGTTCTCTTTCCGCATGGGGTGAGGTTAACGCCGCCAAGGCCATGACCGCTATGGTTCATCGCCCGACCGGGAGTGGGAGAAAATGACGATCAACTGGTTTCCAGGCCACATGAACAAGGCGCGGCGCGAACTCGGGGTTGCGCTGGCACGAATCGATGTCGTGATCGAGATCCTCGATGCGCGATTGCCCCGATCGAGCCGAAACCCCATGCTCGCCGAATTGCGCGGCGACACCCCCGCAATCCCCCTGCTGAACAAAACAGACCTGGCCGATCCCGAGGTGACCGCCCAATGGCTCGACTCGTTCGCGGCCGAAGAGGGCAGCCCGGCCCTCAGCATCTCGGCCACGGACTCCGACGACGCAAAGCGCATCCCAGGCCTGTGCAAAACCCTCGCCCCCCACCGGCGCGGCCCGGGGAAAACGGTTCGCTGCATGGTCGTCGGCATTCCCAACGTAGGGAAATCGACGCTCATCAATACCATCCTGGGCCGTCGCATTGCCAAGGTGGGTGACCGACCGGCGGTCACCAAGCACCAGCAGCAATTCGAACTCGACCGCGGGGTTTCGGTTGCCGATACGCCCGGCGTGTTGTGGCCGAAACTCGCGGATCAAACGGGCGCCTACCGGTTGGCGGCTTCGGGAGCTATCCGAGAGACCGCCTTCGAAGTGCAGGATGTGGCGCTCTTCGCCGCGCGCTTTCTCGCCGAACGCTATCCCCGGGCGCTGGCTTCGCGCTACAAGTTGGACACGGTTCCTCTGGCGGGCCCAGAAATCCTCGACGCATTGGGGCGCAAGCGCGGCTTCCTCAAGCGTGGGGGGGTCGTCGATACCGAGCGGGCCGCCGAAATTTTGCTCCGCGAATTGCGCAGCGGCGCCATCGGGCCGATCAGCTTCGAGACGCCCGCCGACTTCGCGGACGAGACATCCCCTGCACCGGACTCAGGCCACGAACAGGCTTAGCGGAGGGTGCCGGTCGCCGGGGACGCCCCGTTCCTCGACCAGACCCATTGGAAGCCCAAATAGGCCTGCCAGCCGATGCGCTCGCGATTGTCGGAAGCAATCCCGGTGCCCGACGAAGCCAACAGGTGCAGCCTGTCGAGCACTTCCCAATCGAGGCCAAGATTGAACGCAAAGTCCGTGGCGTTCGCGGTGGCCCCGTCCAGACCCAGGGTGACATCCAAATCCGAATTCTCGAACCAGACTTCCGCCAGCAGAGTCAAGCGTTCCGTTGCGGAGTAAAGACCGTAGACTCCGCCTTGCCACACATCGGAGTGGTCGTCGATCCACGTGTAACTGAAATCCGTCCCCGCAGCAAAACGCCCGAAGCTGCGTTCCACCTGAATCGCGTTGGAAATCGCGACGCGTCGCTCGCCCTCGACTTCAATGACCACCGTCGGAGTCCACGCTGCACTCCACTCGGAGCCCGCGAGGGGTTGCCACTTGAATCCAGTCGTCAAGAGGCCGGACTCGGATTTCTCTTCGCCGCTCTTCACCACGAAGAACCCTCCGCCGACCAAAAGAAAGTCGAGTCCGTCGACGACGCCCACGGTGAAATCGAGCACGGGACCGTGCAGACCGACTTCGCCGGCCTGCTCCGCCGCCGCCGAGGCCACGATGAACTCCACGTTGCCCTCACCGATCGCATGGGGATCATCGAGCTGCCCCGGTGGGCCCGCGTGCGCAATAGCCGCGCCCAGACCCACCGCCAGCAATCCATGAAATAGGAAAACGAGAAAATTTCGCGCCCGGTGAAGTCGAGGGATCACGGAATTTCTTAGCTCTCCAAAATTTCGGGGGGGTCTCATCCTGGGAAATCTTAGGCTTCTCTTGGCCATAGCGTGAATGATCGCAAGAAAAAACAACGGCAAGAAAGAGCGAAGTGGGACTTCAGCGGAAGCCTCAGATTTCGGACTTGCATCGAATGACATTCCGCTAATTCGCCTTCTATTTTCGCCGGGGGGCGCTTTCGACCCCCTCCAGTTCGGAGAGCAGAGCCAGATATCCGCCGTGCCGATGGACCGAGATCTCACCGGCTTCAACCGCCGCCAGCACCCGGCAGCCCGGCTCCTGACGGTGCAGACAATCGCGAAAATGACAGCCCCGGCCAAGGGATTCTTCGAATCCCGGAAAAAAAGCCGCCAATTCGCGAGCGGTCACCTCCACGGGTCCGAAATCGCGAAATCCGGGCGTATCGATCAATTCTCCGCCGCCCGCCAGAGCGTGCAGGGTCGCGGTGCTGGTGATGTGTCGGCCCAGACCGCTCGCGTCGTTGATGGCCCCCACCGCCAGTTCCAGATCGGGCAACAGGGCATTGAGGAGCGAACTCTTCCCTACGCCCGATGTGCCCACGAAGACACCCCGCCGACCGGCCTCCAACCAAGACCGAACGCCCGCAAGACCCGAGCCCGAACTCGCCGAAACCAGCAAGACCGGCGCCGTCCCGCCATAGCCTTGTTTCACGGTTTCATGGAGTTCGACGGCGCCGTCGAGGTCGGCCTTGTTCACCACAATGAGGGGCTCCAAACCCGAAGCCCGGGCGGCCACAAGCCCCCGCTCCACGAAACCCAGAGGCGATTCCGGGCGTGGCGCCAATACGATCCCCAGTGCGTCGAGGTTGGCCGCCACCGAGCGCACTCGCCCATGGCTGTCTCGCCGCCGCAACACACCGCGAGCGGTTTCCACCCGCAGCAAGGTTTCGCCCTCGGCCACCACTCGGTCTCCAACCAAAACCGATGTCTTGCGCGGAACCCGCACCCGGCCGCGCCCACCGTCGGCAAACCGCACGGCTACGGCGACTCCGTAGTGGGCCACTACGACACCCTCCCGGGGGATGTCCAACGCTTTCATTGCGGGGCAAGCTAGCGTTGCGACCCCGGCGGAACAACTCGATTCGGACGACTTCCTCCCTCGCCCCACTCCCGTCGACGCCAGCGTTCAACCCCAGAGCGCTTCGGACAGTCCCGAACTCCGTTCGATTCGCCGCGCAATGGCTTCGCGCAGAACGGCCCGCGAAGCGAAGAGGGCCAGGGATTCACGCGCCCGGCTGATCGCCGTGTAGACGAGTTCCCGGGACAGGACAGGAGAAGCTTCTTGGGGCAGCACCAGGGCAATGGACGCGAACTCTGAGCCCTGGCTCTTGTGAACCGTGGTCGCAAAAACTGTCTCGGCCGCCCGAATGCTCAAGGGCGAAAGCCAACGCCCCCCGCCATCCGCCGCACGAAAGAAGACACGCATGCCGCGTTGCGGATTTTCTGGATCCCTGGCCACGATCCCCACATCCCCATTGTAGAGTTCGAGTTCGTAGTCGTTTTGCGTGATGCCAATCGGGCGGCCGGACTGAAGCGAGCCCGATAGATCCAGCCCCGGATCGAGGCCCAGCAAGCGCTCGGCTTCGGCGTTGAGCGCGTCCACACCGCCCGGACCGTGGCGATGAGCGCAGAGCACCCTGAAGTGATCGAGAGATTGAAGCCGACCTTCGGGCGAAGTCTCGATCTGAAAGGGCCGGTAGCCGTTGCTGACTTCATCGGCGAGCGCTTTACCCCAACCCCCTGTTGCCTCGGGTTCCACCAGCCGGACTTCGGGATGAGCGTCGTTGTCCAGAAGAGCCAGCGCCCCTTCCGCATCGCCGGAATTTACCCGGCGGGTGAGTTCCTCGATGGCACTGTCGGCGGAAAATCGGTAATTCCGAGTCAGTTGCACCACGGACCGCGGAGCCACCACCGGTTCGCCATCGGCCCCTCGTCCGATATCGCCCAGAACCGCACCCGCTTCCACAGACGCCAGTTGGTCACGATCCCCGAGAAGAATCAGCCGCGCAGTCGCTGGCAGGGCTTCGACCAGACGGCTCATCAGGACGAGGTCCACCATGGAGGCTTCGTCCACCAACAGCACGTCCACATCCAGCGGGTTCTCGGCGTTTTGTCGAAATTGCGTCCCCAGCCCCCCGCGAAATCCGAGAGCACGGTGAATCGTGGAAGCCGACACCGGCATCGCCGCGCGAACCGCGTCGGAACACGCGAGGGAATCGAGGCTGCGCTGAACCGTCCCCTGAAGATGGGCCGCGGCCTTGCCCGTTGGAGCCACCATTTGTATGCGGGGCAGCGGCTGTCCAAGGGCCTCGGTTTGCTCGATCAACAAGGCCAAGATCTTGACCACCGTGGATGTTTTGCCCGTACCCGGCCCCCCCGAAATGACGAAAAAACGCGAGCCCACCGCGCCTTCGGCGGCCTGTCGCTGGAGGTCGGGCCCCTGATCGGGACCGGGATTCCGAGGAAAAAGGCGTTCGAGACCCTCGGCGAGCACCCCCTGATCGATGGATCCCGCCGGGAGGTCATCCTCGATTCTGGCCCGCAACGCCCGGGCCAGAGCCTGCTGATCATCCCAATATCGCCGTAAATACAATCGATCCGAAGCGTCGAGAACCAAAGGCGTACTCGCTATTGAATCCGGCGAAGACGACCCGGAAAGGACCTCGACCAGATCGCTGTTCCCGAGCATCTCGAGCCATCCATCGGGGGCCGGCCATTCCCACTCGACCGTCTCGGAATCGCCCAACAAGGTGCCCCGCTGGGCGAAGCGCCGAACATCGAGACACACGTGCCCAGCCCCCACACTCCGGCTCACCAATCCAGCCGCGAGCAGAACCTCGGGCCTGGCCTCGGCACCCAGGCGCCCCATGGCGCGCGCGAAATGGTCGTCGAGAGCGGAGATCGCGCCGCTGTTTCGAAGCCGCTCGAGATCGGCGGTCAAAACGACCCCCCGGCCCCAACCGGGGACTCTTCACCCAGGTTCGCAGAAAGCGCTTCGATCAATGCCCGGGAAGGTCGCTCGTAGAATATCCCTCGGCCCCGAGACGCATCGGGGGACATCCCGCGCACGAACAAGTAATAGGCTCCGCCCATGTGGGTATCGAAATCGTAGCCGGGAAGTCGACGCATCAGATGCCGATGAAGCGCCACCGTGTAGAGATGGTATTGCAGTACGTAGTCGTGCTCCTCCATGGAGGACTTCAATGCATCGGGCGCATAGTCGCCGGGCGCAACGCCCAGATGGTTTGACTTGTAGTCCACCAGGTAGAAGCGACCGTCGTGCCGAAAAGTCAGATCGATAAAGCCGCGCAGATGCCCGCGCAGCGGCAAAAATCCCAGACCCCCAAGCCGCTCCACATAGCCGGGCCGCCAGCCCTCGGCTCCATGGGCCGCAAACGCGTCGGCCAGAGCCGCGGGCGTCAGCGGGCCGGTCCCGGAGTTTGCCACCGGCAGAGTGAACTCCATTTCGTCCACGCGATCCCCGCGCGCCAGGGCGCCCAGACTAAAATCGCCCAGAGGACCGCCCAGCGACGTGGCCAAGACCTCCCGGATGCCCTCGCAAAGAACCGAAGCCCGATCGGGGGCGAGTCCGTGACGCCTCAGCCCACCATCCACCGCCTGCTCGAGCGCAGATGCATCGGGCAAGGCGAAATCGATCGCTTCGAATACCTCGTGAATCAGCGTGCCGGGGCCCGCGCCGGCGGGGAAGTCATGAAGAATGACCCGGAGGTCGTCGGCGTCCGCGTCTCCCGAGACGGCCCGGGGATGGGCAGCCGAGTCATCATAGTCGAGGCCCTGACTGGCCGGATGGGAATCGGCCCGAGGACCGCCTCGAAAAGTGCGACCCCCGGCCACTAGCCCCGAATAGCTCGAGACCCGCCAGCCGCTCGAAAGGGTACGTTTGCCCCGGCGAACCTGCAGTCCGCGGTTCTCGCCGACCCCGCGTGGGAATTCGGGTCCATCCGCCTCCGAGAGCGGTTCGATGGAAATCGCGCCCCCGGCAGCTGCGGCCAACGGGGCCAGATCCGCACGCATTTCCGCGTCCGTGAGACTCTTCACGTGGGCCCGGGAAAGTTTGGCGATCTCATCGCTCGATTCGGCGCCGAGAGCCTCGACCCCAGGCGCGGGGTGCAGGAGCAGCCCCAAGGCCGAAGAACCCGCATTCTTGAAGCCCCCCCAAACCACGACCAAGCGATGCTCGGCCCGAGTCAGCGCCACATAAAGAAGCCGCCGATTCTCGGCCAGGGACTCCCAGCGCATTTGGTTCAGGGCGCGCGTTTGATCGGGCGAACCCATATCCAGCTTGAGGCGATGCCCGTCTGCCGGGTCATGAAAGCGCGGCCTCGACTTGTCGTCGGAGCGAACCAAGCTTCCGGCCCAGAGATCCGGGCAGTAGACGATGGGATACTGAAGCCCCTTGCTCCCATGGATCGTCAGGATCTGCACCGAATGGGCATCGCTTTCAAGACGAATCAGCGCATCATCGACAGCTTCTTCGTCTCTTGATTTCGCATCGATACGCATTCCCATGAGCCATGCGTGAAGAGCCCGGGGGCCCATCCCACTCCCCTGGCCCGCCTTTTGGATCAGCTCCGCGAGGTGGAGAAAATTCGTCAGCGGGCGCTCGCCTCCGGGCTGCGCCAGGAGCCGGCGCTGGGTCGAGTAGTCGCGAAAGATTCTCTGCAGCAATGCGATGGCTCCGCCGCGCTGCCAACAGCCCTGCCAGCTCCGGGCGGCTCCCAGCAGGCGCTCCCAGGCTTCGGGCTGCTCGCGCAATCCTTCCAGGTCGCTGGCATCCAACCCAATGAGCGAAGTGCAAAGGGCTGCACGCAGCGCGCGCGGATCGGCGGGGTCGGCGGTCGCGGCCATCAGCGCCAGGAACTCGGCCGCCTCGGCGGTATCGAAAACGCTGTCCTCCCCGCGAACCACGTTGGGAATCCCGCGATCGTTGAGAACCCGGCTGATGTCTTGCCCCCATGTTTTTGTCCGGCACAGAATCGCCACGTCTCCAGGGCCAACCGCCCGCGTCCCCGAAAGGGCTTCGCGCTCGGAAGAGCCCGCTTCGGCTTCCTCCGTCGAGGGGCCAATCCGGGCTCCCGATGTCAGCAAGCGGGCGATGTCCGTCGCAATTGCCCGGGGGATGATCCTACGGGCCTCTCGCACTTCGCCGCGCTTGGAGTCACCGTCGCGTTCGAGCAACAAAAACCGAAGGGGAGCACCCGCTCCCTCGGCAGCTCGCATCTGCTCGGTCGCCCCAGGCGCTGCCTGGGCAGGAGAAAAGGGGATCTCATCGAAGAGAAAGGGCGCGGCGCTTCGGTCAAAAATGCAATTGACGGCGTCGACCAATGGGGGATCCGACCGCCAATTGCGGTCCAGGGTGTAGGCACGGTCTTCGGCGCTTCGTTTGGCCTCCATGTAGGCGAAAATATCCGCGCCCCGAAACGCATAGATGGCCTGTTTGGGGTCTCCGATCATAAAAAACGTACCGGGTTCGGCGCCCCAGATGCGCTCGAAAATTTTGTATTGGGTCGGATCCGTGTCCTGGAACTCATCGATCAAGGCAACGGGATATCGCCCCAGAACGTTGGCCTTGAGGGCCTCCCCAGAAGCGCCTTCGAGAGCCGCGACAAAATCCGTCAGCAAGCGGTCGAAGGTCCGGACGCGGCCTTCGCTTTGGCGGCGCGCCAGTTCGGTGCGAAGGAAGCCCACCCACTCGATCCGCCGATAGAGCCACTCGGTTTCGAGCGCCGCCGCGTAGGCGATATCCGCCTCGGCGAAACTCTCAAAGCTTTCGAACACCCGGTGCTGGGGGGGGCTATTGCCCTTCGAAGTTCGCTTCTCGATCTCCTGACGGGTGAATTTCATGAATTTCGAATCAAAGGTCTTGGCATCTTTTCCAGAGGTCGCCTGGCCGGGAATCGGGCGCGCGAAAACCGCGTCGACTTCGCCGGGCCAAATCGACTCGATGTTCGAGTTCTTCTGGGGATAGCTGTTGTTGTTGAGAACCTTCTGACGCGAGGCTTCGACCAACGTCGCAACCGCTTCCTCTCGCCCGTCTTGCCACTCCACCTCCGCCGTTGCAAAGGCCCCCCGCCAAGCCTTGGCCAAGGCTTCCGCTTCGCGCTCGGCCCGCACGGGTGAGTCGGGAATCACCTCGATGCCAGGCGGGGAAAGCACCGCGCCCGCGAGCTTGGACAATGCGCGAGCCGATGCGGAGGACTGAATGCTCAGCCAACGAACAAAATCGGGGGGGGCATCGTAGAGCGACTGGCTCCAGTAATCCTCCACGACCTCGTCGACCCGAAGCGAATCGTTTTTGACCAGTTCCGTCCCGAAGGCCACGCGACTCTCAAACGCATTCTCCTCGAGGACGCTGTCGCAGAACCCGTGGATGGTAGAGATCGCGGCTTCATCAAATCCCCGCAAAGCCTCCAACAGACGATCCCGATCCCGGGCGGGTTCGCCGCGGTCGAAGCTGCCCGCCGCGAGTCGATCGAGCACCGAGTCGGCCCCTCGGCTCGCCGAAGCGCCGGTAGCCAGTCGTGTTTCGAAAAGCTCGCAGGCTTCGCGCAGGCGCTCGCGGATACGCTGACGCAATTCGGCGGCGGCGGCCTTGGTAAAAGTAACCACGAGAAGTTGACCCACATTGAAACCGCATTCGACAACGAGGCGCAGGTAGAGGGTCGCGATGGTGAAGGTTTTTCCCGTTCCCGCGCTGGCTTCGATCAGCTGGGTGCCTTCGAGCTCCACGGAAAATGCGTCGAGGGGTTGCATCAGCGGACTTCCTCGCGATGGCTCAGCAGCGGGCCATAGACTCTTTGGGCAAGGCTGCGAAAACCATCCTCCGACTCACCGCTCACGGGATACCACCCGGGCGCCAGGGGGTCCTGGTTGCCAAAGGCACGGGTGAAATAAGGGTCTTCGACTTCGGCTGAACCCCTGCCCTGAACGCGCCCGGAGTCGTTGCGGTCGGGGCGCCACGAGTCGTAAGCATTCAGGGTGGCCTGTTTTTCGGCGTCGCCCCGGGTATTGGGGTTCATTACGGTTGTCATGTATTTACGCGAAGTTTTAGGGAAGAAAGGGAGTGCACAGCGCTGGCCGCGGGAAAACATCGCCACCAACTGCTCGAGTTGTTCCCGCGCGTCCTCGACGAAGCCGAAGCGAACGTGCATGGTATTCCTGGAGGCCGGACGCCCGATCAAATGCGTCGCGGGCGCGCAGCCTTCGGGTCCGGCAGCACAGAACACCAAATGCCGGATCCATTCCTCGAGTTCCCATCGCCCCTCGAGTCTGGAAAAGCGAACCCGCACCCGGCCCGAATCCCAGATTCCGCCCAGCACGCCCACCAACCGCACCCCATCGAGAGCGCAGTCGATTGTCAGGGGCAAATGCTCGCTGCCCTCACGCAAGGCCCGGGCGCGATCGGACAACTTCTTGGCTTCGGATTCCACCTTTTCGTAAGCGGATTCCCCGGCCTGACCCAGGGGAAGAATCCCCAAGCCGCGAACTCGATTCCGAACTGAGTCCGATGCTTCCCCTCGATCCATCGCCGCCAGTAGTTCGTCCCCCGCCCGCCAGTAGTTCAGCCCGGCCAGTTCCATGGGCTCGCGATCGGGCGGCGCCTCGTCATCCTCCGCCAGATAGATGTGCAGTCGGTTGCGCAGCAGCGAGCGGGCCGGGTTCCGGTAGTACCCCACCAGTTCCTCGATCTCCAGACAAGGACTCGCCTCGGAAAGTGGCGACAAGGGTCGGGGAACGAAGCGCGCGGGTTCTTCGCGCTCGCCGCCCAGCGCGCAGGCCCCGGCGTAGCCCGTCTGGGAATAGCTGAAGAGTCGGGGGTCGGGGTTTTCGGGATCAAAATAGCGCGGACTGAAGGGCTGAAGGGGGTGCGCGAGGTTCACCGTATCGCGCACGGCGGACGGACTCGTGCCACTCGGATCAAGCGTGTCGCCGCGAGGAACTGGGGTTTCGGGAACTGGAGTTTCGGGACAGGGGCCATCGTCACCGGCGCCCTCCAACACAAAAGCACGGTCGAGATGATCGAGCAATTCTCCCACAACCACCGAGGGCGGCAACGATTGGTTGTCGCGCTCGTTGCGCCCGCGATAGGTGATCAAGAAAAAGTCCCGGGCCGAAAGCAACGCCTCGAGAAAAAGGTAGCGATCGTCTTCCCGAGAGCTCCGGTCTCCCGGGCGCGAACTGTGGGCGAGAAGATCAAAACCGAGTCGACGACGAACCCGGGGAAATTCCGCATCGCCCAGTCCCATCAAGCAAACCACCCGAAACGGCACCGTCCGCATGGGGACCAACTCGCAGAAGGTGACCCCTCCGGCGAGAAATCCTCCGGCGGGGGGCTTGCGGGCGATCCAGGTATCGAGTTGTTCGCGGACCGCCGACAGCGTCAGTCGCCCGGCAAAGCCCGCTCCTTTTCCCGCCCGAGTGAGATCACCCAGGGCATCACGAATCAATTGAAGCTGGTGCTCTGTTTCGCCGTCGGTCAGCATCATGCGGTCCAGAACTTCTGTAAGCAATCCCCGCCACGCCCCCAAAGCGCGAGGCTTTTGGACCCGGGCGTGAAAATCGAAAAGCGCAGCGGTGAACTCGGCCAATCGACCCAGTCGTGGCGCTTCTGCTCCCTGGGCGGCGTCCAGAGGCCGCACCCCGCCAAAGAGGCGACCCTCCCCATCGGCCATCGCGTAGCCGACAAAAAGTCGGTCCAGCCCGAAACGCCAGGTGTTGTCCGTAGCCGCCGGTTGGCCTTCCCGGGCGCGATGATCGGCGTCGACCCCCCAACGCACCCCGGCCTCGCGAACCCAATCGCGCAAGATCGGTTCGTCCACTTCGCTCAAACCGAAGCGGTCGCGAATGCAAGGCGAACTCAGAAGATCGAGGACCGTGCTCGCCGACAGCCGACCCGAAAGCGCGTCGAGGAGACGGAAAAAAGCTTCGGCCACCTCGTAGACCGAGCGAGCCCCACGATCGGCCACTCGACACGGAATCGCGCCGTGCCCCGCACTTCCCCCTTCCCCCCCTTCGCCACTTTTTCTGGCCTCCCCCTTTCCGTACCCGGTCTGCCCCGCGGCCTCTTGCCCGAAGGCCGCCTCAATGAAAGGCGCGTAGGCCTCGACATCGGGGGTCATCACAATGACGTCCCGGGGCTCGAGGGAAGGGTCGCGCTCGAAGAGATCGAGCAATTGATCGCGCAGCACCTCGGCCTCGCGCATGGGGCCATGGCAGCCATGGATCTGTATCGAGCGATCCGCCAGGGCCACCGGAATGGGGGCCTCGGCGCCACCCGGTCGACCCCGATTGCGAAGATGCAGGACATCGGACTGCAGAAAATTGAGCATCGAAGCCGCGGGTGGGGATTCGGCGAGGGGGTCGCGATAGAGATCTTCGTCGGACTCTTGGTAGTCGACACCGTCCTCGAGGATCTCCTGAAAGTCTCGACCCACCCGGCCCAAGGAAGCGAGCAGGGGATGCCCCTCGTCGAAATGCATCGCCGCGGAATCCTCGGTCGTCGATTCCCCGCCGCGAAGTCGGCCCCGTATCTGTTCGCGCAGGCTGCGGATCTGGCCCCAGTACTCACGCGAGGGACTGAGCACGAAGAGATGCAATTCCACTTCCCGCGCCAAGGCGTTAAACGCCGCCAGGAAGAGCGGCGGAAGCGTCGAAATTCCGAAAACATTCACTCGGGCGGGCAATGTTCCGGGCCGAGGAGGGGTCGCCGCCAAGGCCTCCACGAATTTTTTCATGCGCGCCGCCAAATGGCATGAGCCGTGCCGCTTGACCAGCGCCCGCCAGAGTTCGGCCTGCCACGCCTCGTCGCGGCGGGAGAGACCGGCCGCGGGGACGCGCTCTTCGCGTTCCCAAGCGAGCACCCAATCCGGGCGGTACACGACGTAGTGGTCGAGGGTTTCAGCGAGACGCCGAGCCAATTGCAACGCCTTCTCGCCGTGGAAGTCCCCCTCGAGATAGTGGGTGACCGGGTCAAAGCGGGCGTCGTTGGCGAAACTCGGAATCAATTCGGCGATGGACCACATCAGGACCGCGGGTTCGAAGGCCGCGTCCACCCTCGGCTGATTCGGCAAACCCAGATCGTCGCCGAGAACCTGGCCCAAAATGCGTTGGAGGAAAATCCGCGGGAAGGGAAAATCCGGGTGGGCGAAAACTCCGAGTCGATTGGCGAGTTCGTGGGAAAGCCAGCGCTCCATCCCCCGGCCCTGCACCACGATGCACTCCGCCGCCAGGGGATCGGCCTGGGGCTCGGCGACGATCCGAGCAAGCTGGGCCAGAAGCGCTTCGACCCGGTTACTCCGATGGATGTGCATCGGAGCACGATACGGGTATCTCCCATCGGTCTCAAGGCTGGAGACTTCGAAGATTCTTGGCGATGATGGCGGGGTGCGCGAACTCTATTTCGCTTACGGCTCCAATCTCAGCAGCCGGCGCCTGGGTCAACGGGTCCCTGGGGCTCGGGCCCTGGGCGCCGCGGAACTCGACGCCTACCGGCTCACCTTCAACAAGCCCTCCAGCGACGGTTCGGGCAAGGCCAACCTGGTGCCGGCACCGGGCGCGAAGGCCTGGGGGGTGGTCTGGTCACTCCCCGCCAGCGCCTGGCGGACCCTGGACGGCTTCGAACCGGGCTACGCCCGGCGCCCATGCCGGGTACGCGGGGTCGGCGGGGAATGGTACTCCGCGCAGGTCTACCTCTGGCTGGCCCCCGGGCCCGAGCAGCCCCCCTTTGCGAGCTATCTCGAGCATCTCCGAGAAGGCGCGCGGGAACACGGGCTGCCCGCAGAATTCCTCGAACAGCTAAGTCGGGTGGACGCGCGCCCAGACCCGGAAAAAACGTCCGACTGAAACCGCGGCCTCCGAGAGCCGGACCGCGTGCGCGCCACTCAGTCCCGGCCGAGCAACCGCGCCAGCTTCCCCACCCCCTCCAGAGTGGGCTCCGGGGGCATGACGGTATAACAGACGCGAATCCAGTCGGCGTAATCGCTGCCCGACGAGGAGCCCGGAGCCACGAGAACACCCTCTTCGAAACAATCCTCGAGCAGTCCCGGCAAACCGCGTGGACCCAGAGCGTCCGCCACATCCAGAAAGAGAAAGGTCGACCCCTCGGGCGCGGGCAGTCCCAGCCGCGACGCAGCCGCGGCCCCCACCGCCCGGTACTGGTCGCGGGCAGCGCGCTGCCAGGCCTCCCCGGCCTGCAAGGCCCGCAGCGCCACCACCTGGCTGGGAACCGGCGCGTTGTAAAAACTGTGGGTCCCCAACTTCTGGGCCTGCTCGATGGCTTTGCTCGGCCCCACGAGAACGCCCACCCGGTTGCCCGCCATGCCGTAGGCCTTGGAGAACGAGTAGGCGGTCACCGTGCGTTCAGGAGCGAGCGGGGCCAAGGGGACGTGCTCTCCCGCATAAACGAAATCCTCGTAGACCTCGTCGGCGAGAATCCACCAGCCTTCGCTGCGGGCCAATTCGGCGAGGCCTTCGAGCCATGCGCGGGGCAAAACCCGGCCCGTCGGATTCGAGGGGGTCGAAATATAAAGCGCCACCGTACGCTCACTGGCTCGGGCGCGTACGGCCTCCACCGCCTCGGCCCGAGAAGCCACGCGATCGTAGAAGGGCACCTCCACCGGGGTGGCTCCGGTGGCCTGTACGATGCCCCGAATCAGCGGCCAAAAAGGCGCCAGGATCAGCACCTCGTCGCCCGGGGAAGCCAGGGCGCCCACCGCGCAAGCCAGACCCGCAGTGGCGCCGGCGGTGACCAGCACCGATTCGCGCTCCCAGGACAAACCGCTCCGGCTGCGCGCCCGGTCCACCAGCGCGTCCACGAGATCGGGTAGCCCCCGGGTATCGCAGTACTGGTGGAGACCGGCATGATCGGCGGACAGGATGTCTTGCATCCGCATCCCCTCCCCGGGCTCGAGCCAGGTGTCCCCGACATGGAGCGGATAAACGGGACCCGGGTGATCGGCCAACCGGTGGGCAAAAGGCGAATAGACGGCGCCCGGCATGGCGGTCACCGAGCGGTTGAAGTGCGGAGGTCGGGGCATGGAGGACCTTTCGGTCAAAGGTGAACCCGGAGTCGCCGGACTCACGGGGAAACGATCAAGGGTCCAGCCCGGAAAGCACGAACACGGCGTCCGGGACCCCCGGGTCTAGACCCATCAAGGAAGAACACCGCGCTCGCCTGGGCGCATCGAGGAAGACTCTTCCGCCTGAGACCGGGGCGTCATGGGAATTCCGTACCAAGCCTCGAGGCTCGCTTCCACCTCGGGCACCATGTCTTCCACCACGTAGGCGTACAGCAAACGCGAAGGGTGCGGGCCCGCGCGCTCATCGATCAACTCGGGCCGTTCGTGCCCGGCCGTCAGTGAACGCCGCAGGGATTCGAGCGTATCGATGACCCCAACACCCAGGCGCCCGCCCGCGGCGAAAATCGTCCGATTGATCTCGGCGGCCCCATTCATGGGATAGGTGACGAACAAGATTGGCGTCCCCAGACCGTGGGCGAGTTTGACCATGCGCTCGAGGTCGGGTTCCAGGCTTCCCGTCGGATCCTTCAGACGCTTGCCGGCTTCGAGCCGACCCGAGGGCGGCAATTCGCCATCGAACCAGCCACCGCGCTGAGCGGGGTCGTATTGATGCCCGGACTGACTGAACCAGACGATGGACCCAAGGCGAAAAAGTTTGAGGCCAAGCAGCGCCTGGCGGAGAAAACGCCAGCGGTCGGGTCGCTCCCAGCCCAGGGTTTCGACCACATTCCACATGTTGTTGACGCCAACCCAGACGATGACCAGTTGCGGGCGCATTTGAAACATCTGGCGCTCCAGGCGATTGGCCACGAAGGTGCTGTTCAATCCCGGAACACCCAAATTGACAACCTGAAATTTCAACCCCGGGTGCCTTCGGGCCAGGGCGACCTCGAGTTGGGCGGGGTAGCTGTCCTCTTCGGGCAGCGGCAGCCCAAACGTATGCGAATCGCCCACGCTGAGAATCGTAATGACCGCTTCGTCGGAAACTGCTTCCTCACCGCGGTCCCCCCAGCGAGACGCGATCGCGCTGGCGATCTGGAGGGTCAACTCCGCAGCCACCAGGCTCCCCGCCACGGCGATGAGAAAAACGAACGCCTTGAAGCGGAGCGGCCGCCTCCCCGAAGTGGGTCGGCGCTGGGCCGACGAAGAATCCGGCTCCCCTTCGGAAGAACTCAAACCGACTCCGCTGCGGCGGCTTCCATGAGCGCCGCATAGCCCTCGCGATAGGTCGGATAGTCGAAACAAAATCCCGAGTCCAGGAGCGCGGCATTGCGGCAGCGCCGGCTGCCCACGGGAAGCGACTCCGACGCCGGCGTCTCCACCAGGGCGACCCCGAGGCGCTCGGCGATCCAAGCCAGGACTTCGGCGGCATCGGCGGGGTCTTCATCGACCCCCACATAGGTGGCTTTGGGGTCGGGCAGCGTAAGCAAGTGCGCGATCGCCGCCGCAGCGTCGTCGCGATGGATGCGGTTGGTGTAGGTGGCCGTCTCGGCCACGGCCACCGCCTCGCCCGCGCGCACCCGATCGATCAGCCTCGTCCGGCCCGGACCGTAGATCCCCCCAAGCCGGAGAACCGTGCTGGGAAAACGGCTGCCGTGGAGCAAACGCTCGGCGCTCAGCATGATCTCCCCAGCGAAACTCCGCGGATGCGTGGGGGAGGATTCATCGACCCACTCGCCGCGCGACTGGCCGTACACCGAGGTGCTCGAGGTAAAAAGAATCCGCGACGGATCTTGGCCCTCCTCGGTGAGGGCGCGAATCACGTGGCCCAGGCCGTCGAGATAGGCCGCGCGATAGGAAGCTTCATCGCGCTGCTTGGCCCCCACGGCATAGACCACCGAATCCAGCGCGCCGGGAAGGGCACCCACGCCTTCGACCTCGCTGACATCCCCCGCCAGCCCGACGACTCCCGGCGGCAGCGCCGAGGGATCTCTGCGTAAGCCGAATACTTCGTGACCCTCGGTGAGCAGGCGCGTCGCCAACGCGCCACCCACATATCCGCAGCCCACGATGAGTACCCTGGCCATGGGCGGAAGAATGCCAGAACCCCACCAACCGGCCACCCGCCTATACTGCGGCCATGCCCTTCAGGATCGGGATTTCAACGACTCTGGATCACCGCGAACGCTGGCGTCCGGGGCGCGAATACCTCTACCTCGACCGGCGCTACAGCGAGGCGGTGGTGGAGGCCGGCGGCACTCCGGTTCTTCTTCCAGTGGGCAGCGACCCCCTGGCTGCCGCCGAGGCGGTGGACGCCCTGATTCTGCCCGGCGGCGACGACTTCCCGCCCCCCTCCCCCTACCCCGCCGACGTGGTCTTCGACCCGGTCGCCCCGGCACAGCTCGTCTTCGATCGTGCCCTGCTCGGAGCCGCCCGAGCGCGGGGCATACCCATCCTCGGCATCTGTTATGGCGCCCAGTTGATGGCGCTCGAAGGCGGGGGGCGGCTCCATCACCACCTGCCCCTGGACCTGCCCGAAGCCGGCGCCCACCAACTGCCCGAGCACGGGGACGGCCACCCGGTGCAAATCGAAAGCGGCTCGCGGCTGGCCGCCCTGGTCCGCGAAGGCCGTATCGAGGTCAACAGTTTGCATCATCAATGCATCGCCGAACCCGGCGAGGGAATGCGCGTCTCGGCCCGAGCTGAGGATGGAGTCATCGAGGCCATCGAGAGCCGGGAGCTGGTCTTTGAAATCGGCGTCCAGTGGCACCCCGAGAAAATGGTGGGTCCAGCGGGTGCGCGGCTCTTTCGTGGGCTCTTGGAAGCCTGCGCGGCAAACACTGCGTTGAATCCCAAAGCTTGAGTCCCACGCAGTACTTCCGCGCCCGGGGCACGCCCGCGCGAAGCCGCTAGAATCCGCGCCTCTGACACCCGGGTCGGCTTCCCGGATCGTTCCTTACCGGCGGGAAGCGCGGACACTATTCAGCCCAACGGAAAATATCATGCAGGTCTACACAACGGCCCCATTGGAGGATCCCCGGGACGCCCGCACCCTCTATCCCCACCTTGAGGAAATCGGCTACGACGGCGCTTTCAGTTTCGAAGCCAAGCACGACCCCTTTCTCCCGCTGGCGGTGGCCTCGGAGCACACGAAGAACCTCCGGCTGGGAACGGCCATCGCCATCGCGTTCGCGCGCAATCCCATGAACCTCGCGAACCTCGCGTACGGGACCCAGAACATCACTGGCGGCCGCTTCTTTCTCGGCCTTGGCTCCCAGGTCAGGCCGCATATCCTGCACCGCTTCAGCATGCCGTGGTCGAAGCCCGCCGCGCGCATGCGCGAGATCGTCCTGGCCATCAAGGCGATCTTCGATTGCTGGGAGGGCAAGGCCGAACTCGATTTTCGCGGCGAGTTTTACCGCCACACCCTGATGATCCCCGCATTCAACCCCGGGCCCAATCCCTTTGGGCCGCCCCCCATCCTCACCGGCGGCTTCGGGCCGCTGATGACCGAGATGGCGGGCGAGGTCGCCGATGGTTTCATCGCCCACCCCTTCAACAGCCGACATTCGCTGCTCACCAATACGCTTCCCGCCCTGGAAAAAGGGCTCGGCAAGAGCGGCCGGCGGCTCGCTGACTTCGAGATCATCTGCGCCACCCTGGTCGTCACCGCCGACGAGGAAGAAGAGTTCGCCCGCGTCAAGGACGCGGCGCGCAAGCAGTTGGCCTTCTACGGTTCCACGCCCGCCTATCTCCCCACCCTGGAAGCCCACGGTTGGGGGGATGTGCACATCGAACTCAACAAGATGTCCAAGCGCGGCGATTGGGACGCGATGGCAGATTTGATCAGCGACGAGATCCTCGAGAGCATTGCGGTGGTGGGGCCGCGCAAAGAAATCGCCGCCAAGCTCAACGAGCGCCTGGACGGGATCGCCAACGGTGTCAGCCTCACCCACAATCGCGCACCCGACCCGAGTCAATGGGCGGACGTGGTCGCGGACTTGCGGGCCCACCGCGCGAGGCCCTAAGAGCCCCCGGCCCTGCCCTCGGCGTTCAGCTTGGGCGCGGGCGGCTCACGTCTCTGGGGCCGAGTCGGACAGCGCCCGCAATTTTCCGCGCATGAGCTTGCCCGCAGCGTTGCGCGGTAGTTCGAGAATGCAAACGAAGCGTCCCGGCACTTTGTAGCCCGCGAGCCGCTCGCGGCAGTAGGCGGCCAGATCGGGCGCGGGAGAATCGGCCTCCTCGGCGACCCACCAGGCGACGGGGCGCGCGCCAAACTCGGCGTCGGTCTCGCCCACCACCGCCGCTTCGCGCACTGCGGGGTGGCTGCTGAGAGCGGCCTCGATCTCGGCGGGATAAATGTTCTCGCCCCCGGAAACGATCAAATCATCTCGGCGGTCGAGGACCCGAAGCCGCCCCTGGCCATCGAGAATGCCGAGATCACCGGTATGCAGCCAGCCCCCTTGAAGCGCTCGGGCGGTGGCCTCGGGTTGCCCCCGATAGCCCTTCATCAGGGCGTCGCCGCGAACACAAATTTCGCCGGCTTTTTCCGGGGGCAAAGTCTGCCCCTCCGAGTCCACGACCTTGAGCTCCATGCCCGGGAGCCGACACAGGCGGGCATCGAAGGGCGGCGCGGTATCTTCGGGCAGTCGAGTGGCCACTTGGGAGGCCGCTTCGGTCAGCCCGTAAGTGGGGGCCAGGGGATAACCCAGGGCATGGGCGCGCTCCAGAAGCGCCGGCGGCGCGGGGCCACCGCCCAGAAGAACCCAGCGCAGTCCCTCCGGCGCCCGGCGTTCACCCCGCGCTTCGAGCAGCCGCGTGAGCATGGTGGCCACCAGAGAAACTCCAGTAATTCCCCGCCGGTCCAGCGCCTCGGCGACCCGAGCGGGATCGAAACCCGACTGGATCACCACCGTCGACCCCGCGAGACAAGCCCGCAAAAGAATCGACAAGCCGCCCACATGAAACAGGGGCATGCAGGCCAACCAGCGCGTATCGGGTCCGGTGCCCAGCAACGCGGCCGACGCCTGGGCGCTGGCGCGAAATCCTGCGGCGGAGAGCAACGCTCCCTTGGGCCTCCCGGTGGTGCCCGATGTGTAGACGAGCGCGAGGATCTCCTCGGGGTTTTCGCAGAGCGGAGCTTGGCGCGTGAGCCGCGCGGCGTTTCCCGGCGCGGCCCGCAGCTGCGCGCCGCGCATCACCGCCCGGGACATACCGCCCGCCGCCCGAGCCGCGTGCCGGGCGACGGAATCGTCCGAATCCACGAGTAGACAGGCCCCCGAGTCGCGCAGTATGTACGCGGCTTCCTGGGCGACCAGGCGCGGGTTCAGGGGCAAGAGCACCGCGCCCAATTCGCGCACACCAAAGAGCAATCGGGGGAACTCGGCGCCATTTTCCAGCAGGGTTGCGACCACATCGCCGGCCTCGACGCCCAGATCCGCCAGCGCCTCGGCCAGCGCCTCGGCCTCGGTCTGAAGTTCCGCGTAGCTGAGAATCGACGCTCCCCACTCCAGGGCGACGCGGTCCGGGGTCCGCGAAGCGCGCTCCCTCAACCACGGCTCCTCCCACTCCGCCGCCTCGAAGGTGCCGTTCATGGCAAGACCTCGATGTCTTCGCCCAGTCTCGCGCGAGCGAGTCCTTCGGGGTCGGTTTCGATCCCCCAGCCCGGGCCGGCGGGAACCACCAAACGACCCGAGCGGATTTCCGGTCCCGGGGCCAGATCGAAATCAAAGAGCGTCGATGTCCCGAGTCCGTGGGCGAACCCGCCGTCGGGGAGCGCCGCCGCCAAGTGGATCGCGGCGCCCAGCCCCAGCGCCGAATCCATCAAGCCCGTCACGAAGCAACCCATCCCCGCCGCCGCCGCCGCACGGGCGAAACGCAAGGCCGCACCCAACCCGCCCAGGACAGCGGGCTTGAGCACCACAACATCGGCGGCGTGGGTCGCGATCAACGCTCGGGCGACTGCCGGATCCGCGAGGGATTCATCCGCCGCGATGGGCACATGCCCCGCCAAGCGAAGCGCCAACAGGCCCTCGATGTCGTCGGCCGCCACCGGTTGCTCGATCAATTCGATTTCCAAGGGTTTGAGTTCACGAAGGAGCGAACTCGCCTGTTCTCGGCTCCACGCCCCGTTTGCGTCCAATCGAATCAAGGGGCCCGAGCCCAAAGCCACTCGCAGCGCCTCGACGCGCTTAAAATCATCGGCGGGCAAAGCAGCGCCCAGTTTCAGTTTGAAAGTCTCAAAGCCAGCCTCCCGCAAGGCGAGGGCTTCGGCGGCAATCTCTCCGGGCCGGGAAGCCGAAATCAGGGCGTTCACCGCCAAGGAGGACCGGGGCCGGGGGCCCGCTGGGTCGGCCAGAAGATCGGCCACCGAGCTAGACCGATCCAGCGCCGCGAGTTCGTGGAACGCGCAGTCCACCGCGAAGCGAGCCGCGGGCGCATCGGGGGCCCGGGTCGCGCAGATCTCCCCAAGCGCGGCGCGATCGGCGATCGATCGGCCCACCAACGCACCGGCCAAGGCTTCGAGGCGTTGACCGCAACTCCGCCAAGATTCCATACCAAAGCCGGACCCGGCTGAATCCGATATCGGCAGCCCGGGAAACGGACACGCGTCGCCCCGGCCTCGCGCGCCGGAATCGGTCTCGAGTTCAAGCAGCCACCCTCGGCGTTCGTCCAGCCAGCCATGAGCCGTCTGGAGGCGCCGAGTCAAAGGCAGCCCGTAGGGGGTCAACCGTGCCCGGCAAATTTTCACAGCAACCAGCCGGCGGCCAACAAGAGACAAAAGAAGAAACCGAGCTGGGCGGTTCCCGCAAGGGCGCGATTCAGGGGCGGGCCCGAGACCTCATCGCGCAGGGTTCGGTAAAGGGACACCGCCCGGGGCAGAGTGAGTAGCGGAAGCAACACCCAGGCCGAACGCTGGGCCAGAAAAATGAAAAAGGGCAAGGCCCCGTAGGCCGCGGTCAAAAGCCACGCGTACTCGGCCACCCCGGCCCGGCGCCCCCAGCGCACCGCCAGGGTGCGCTTGCCCGCGCGCCCATCGCTTTCGATATCGCGCACGTTGTTCACCACCAGGATGGCCGTCGCCAGCGCGCCCACGGGAAGCGAAGCCAACGCCGCCTCGGAAGAAAGCCGCAGCGCCTGAACGAAATAGGTCCCCATGACGGCCACCACTCCGAAAAACAGGAAGACCGCCGGATCCCCCCATCCCTTGTAGCCGAAGGGCCAGGGGCCTCCGGTGTAGGCCAGAGCGGCCAGTATGGACAATACGCCCACCACCCCCACGGACCATCCCGCCACTGAAATCAGATACACGCCCACAACGCTTGCGGCGACCAGCACCCCGGCGATCCCCACGCGCATCTGCCAAGGGGAAAGCCAACCCGACTGAGCGGCGCGGGCCGGGCCGATGCGATCTTCAGCGTCGGCTCCTTTTTCGAAGTCGAAGAGATCGTTGGCCAGATTGGACGCGATCTGGAGAAGCAGCGCCCCCGCCAAGGCCGCCAGAGCCGGGAGCCAGCGCGCCTCGCCCTGCCCTGCGGCCACGGCGGTACCCACCACCACGGGTCCGACGGCCACCGGCAACGTGCGAGGCCTCGCGGCCAACCACCAAACCCGCCAACCGACCGGGCGCGGTTCGCTGCCGACCTCCAATGCCGGATCTCCGCTCATGGCCGCCAGGGAAAGCGCGAGAAGTCGGGCGCCCGCTTTTCATTGAATGCGTCGCGCCCTTCCTGGGCTTCTTCGTTCATGTAGAAAAGCATCGTGGCGTCGCCGGCCAACTCCTGAAGGCCAATCTGGCCGTCGCAATCGGCGTTCATCGACCGCTTGATCAAGCGGATCGCCATCGGGCTGTGCTGGAGAATTTCTCGAGCCCAGGACACTCCGGTCTCCTGGAGTTCACCGACCGGCACCACCGCGTTGACGAGTCCCATGGCCTCCGCCTCCTGGGCCCCGTATTGCCGACAGAGAAACCAGATTTCCCGGGCCTTTTTCTGACCCACGATCCGCGCCATGTAGGAAGACCCGAGGCCGCCATCGAAGCTGCCCACCTTGGGGCCCGTCTGGCCGAAGCGCGCGTTTTCGGCGGCAATGGTCAAATCGCAAACCAGGTGAAGAACGTGTCCACCCCCGATGGCATACCCCGCCACCAGAGCGATCACCGGCTTGGGGAGAAAGCGAATCGCCTTCTGCAGGTCCAGCACATTGAGCCGGGGCACACCGTCGCCACCCACATACCCCGCGTCGCCGCGCACGCCTTGATCGCCTCCCGAGCAGAACGCTTCGTCGCCTTCGCCCGTGAACAGCACAACGCCGACTCCCGGCATATCGCGCACCCGGGTAAACGCGTCGATCAACTGCTCGGTGGTCTCTGGGCGAAAGGCATTGCGCTTTTCGGGCCGGCAGATGGTCACCCGCGCAATGCCATCGCCGCTTTCCTCGAAGCGAATGTCCTCGTATTCGTGAATCGCCTTCCAGTCGACACTACTCATATGCGCCTCTTATTTTCCCGGAAAAAGCCGGTCTTGGGTGGATGGAGATATTGCATTCGTACGTGTGTGCGTGTGCGTGCGTGTGCGTGCGTGCGTGTGTGTGTGCGTGTGTGTGTGCGTGTGCGTATCTAGACAAGGTCGATCCCCGCACCCCGCAACGAACGAGAAGGCTTAACGGGATCACGAATCAGC
>LWDU01039580.1_pt1 | contig 44650 bp, 40 predicted proteins | sample 727161 | NCBI WGS metagenome assembly LWDU01 (sample SAMN04566230, study PRJNA314399) | hydrothermal vent metagenome | isolation source: deep sea hydrothermal plume seawater | place: Mexico: Gulf of California, Guaymas Basin | collected 2004-07-11
ATTTTAATGGTTGCTGTCTGCGGGCGCCGTGGATTATGGAGAAGGACGACTTCAAATACACGCTGTCTTTCGGCGAGGATGTATTCGGGGGGCCGAGGTGGCGCGAGATGGTGGGCGAGAAGAAGGCTGACGAATATGTCGATAGCGGCGCAGTGCCGGTGATGCTCGACCCCGAGGGCGAACCGATACTGCGCAACTTCGTGCATGTCGAGGATTTGGCGACGGCGGTTATGGCGGCGCTTGATTGCCCAGCGGCGCGCCAGCAGTTGTTTAATATCTGCATGGACGAGCCGGTGGATTATCGGCGCATGGCCGAATACTTAGCGCAGACACGCGGTCTGCCCAGCGTTGACATCGGGACGCCTTTTCATCGGACTTGGCTCGATAATAATAAGGCCAAGTTTCTGCTCGATTGGCGGCCTGGCTACGACTTGACGAAGTTGGTCGACGGGGCCTGGGATTACCAGCGCGATCCGGATGATCCGCGCATCGTTTGGTACCCTGGATAGGGCGCGGGGACGCGCTATTTAGAACGGAAAAGGTCGCCGGGTGCACGACGCATCCGGCGGCCTTTTTTTGATTTATTTACTACTAGCCGGCGAAGGTTGTCGCGCAGGGCGGGCCAGACTTTTTCTACGGGGGTGCCGATGACGGCGAGATTATAACAACCCATGAGGAAGCTCTTTTTGTTTTGGTGGTGCAAGGTCCTACAACCTGTTTGTCGTATGATTAGATGCAGTAAATGTGATTACGGTCACAATAGAAAATATTTATAGCGATATATTGGAACTCGCGGCAGACTCGCTTAGTCTGCAAGAAAACTGCGAGCCCTTATGAAAACGATACTGACCTACGCGACCTTGTTCGCCTCGATAGCCGGGCTGCAACCGGCCCATGCGCAAGATGCCCCGACGCTTAAAGAGCGTTGGCAGGTGCGTGCGGAGGCCCGACTCGAAAGCCAACGTCCCTCCCACCGGGACGAGATACTGGACGATCTAGCTTGGCGTCTACACCAGGCGTTCAAGCCACCTTTTCCTGCGAAAAAAACCGTGCTCATCCCATCTTCGTCTACGGTGAGTTTGCGGCGACAGCGGATGATCAATCTCGATTCTAATGCCCGCCTACCAGGCTGGCAGATCCGCCGTGACCCGCAAAACGGCACGCCGATCTTTATGATGGCCCCTGTGCCAGCGGCGAAGGTCGTGGCGGTGGATGTGGCTGATCCGGGCGCGCGGGCGCTGGCTTTTGTCGAGCAGCACAAGGTGCTTTTTCAGTTGCGGGACCCCCGTATTGAATTAGCCGAGCGCGCGGTGCACCAAGACCTGGTCGGACAACATCATGTGCAGTTTCAACAGCAACGCGGGGGCGTGCCGGTTTGGGGCGGCGACTTGGTGGTGCACCTGGACCAGGCCGGTCGGCCCTATGGTTTCAATGGGCGTTACACGCCTACGCCGCAGGAGGTCGGTGTCTCTCCGGCCTTGGATGCGGTGGCGGCGATTGCCGTGGCCCGCGGGCATTTGCGGCAGCGCGCGGTCTTGGAAGAATTCGATGCGATGACGGCCGGACTGCTCGCTTACGAAGGACCGGCGGCGGAGTTGTTCCTGCGCGAAGTCGATGGGGTACACCGCTTGGTATGGCAGGTACGGATTCGCCCCAATATGCGCGATAACTGGCACTATTTCGTCGATGCGGAAGACGGTCATCTGATCGAAGCGTATAACAACACCCAGACCGAAGGGCCGAGCACCGGGCAAGGCGTAGACCTCGGCGGTCGTGTGCGCACACTCAATGTCTACGAGTCCGGTGGCACCTTCTTTATGATCGACGGCTCCCAACCGTCTTTCGCCGCGCTGCAGCCGGACGTACTCAACCGGCCGCGCGGGGCGCTGATGACATTGGACTTGCAGGGCAGCAGTCTGAACCGGCGCAGTCGGCTCTCCCATGTGACCTCCGACGACAATACCTGGGCGGATCCCGTGGCGGTCTCGGCGCATCACCACATCGGCCGGGTTTTCGATTATTTCTTAAACACCCACGGGCGCTTGGGGCTCGACGGGCGCGGCGGCACGGTGACGGCGGTGATCCACGTCGGCGAGGGTGGTCGGCCGATGGACAACGCCTTTTGGAATGGCGCCTTTGTTGCCTTCGGCGACGGCGCCAACGCCTTTTCGCCGCTGGCCGGGTCGTTGGACGTGGCGGCGCACGAGATGGCGCACGGCGTGATCGAACGCACGGTGAATCTTGCCTACCGCTTCGAGTCGGGGGCGCTCAACGAGTCCATCGCCGATGTCTTCGCGGCGATGGTTGACCGCGAAGACTGGCGTCTCGGAGAGGATGTCGCCCGCAGCCGTTTTTTTCCTTCCGGCGCGATGCGCGATATGGCCGACCCCAACAATGGCGGCTCGCGCGGCGATCGTTTCTGGCAACCCGGACATATGGACGAGTTCGTGGCGTTGGATATCAACCAGGACAATGGCGGGGTCCATATCAACAGCGGCATCCCCAACCGCGCCTGTTTTTTGCTCGCTGAGGCGATCGGTCGCGACAAGACCGAACAGATTTACTATCGGGTGCTCGATGGCCGCTATCTCAACACCCAGGCGACCTTTGTCGATATGCGCTTGGCCACCGAGCGGGCGGCGGCGGACCTCTATGGCGAGGGAGGGACCGAAGTGCAAGGGGTGGCGGCGGCCTTTGACGCGGTCGGTGTGCTGGCGGGCGAGCCGGTGGCCGAGGCGCCCGTTGATCGCGTGCCTGTCGTCGGCGAAGAGTGGATCGCGGTGGTCAACGCCGAGCAAAACGATAATAGCCTGGTGCTAGTGCAGCCGAAAATAGATTCGGCCGACGATATTGTGCAGCTGACCGCGACCCAGGTGTTTACCCGCACCAACAACCCGATCTCGGTGAGCGCCGACGGCGCGATGATCTTCTTTATCGACGCGGACAATTTTATTCGTTCGATACGGCCCGACGGCAGCGACGAGCAGGTCGTTAGCCAGCGCGGGGACTGGGCCTCGATCGCGCTGTCTCCCGACGGGCGGCGGTTGGTGGCGACTACTTCATTCCGCGATTCGACGCTTTTTATCTTTGACTTACAAGACCCAGATCTGAGTAAGGCTGTCCAACTCTACAACCCCACGACCCAGCAGGACGTGCGCTCCTACGTCACTCGTTTTGCCGACGCGCTCGACTGGGATCACGAGGGCAAATTTGTGCTCTTCGATGCTTTTAACACGGTGGCCGCCGATAGCGGGGTTACCATCGAGTTTTGGCGGATCAATATGCTCGACGTCGACAACGAGTTGATCCTGCCTGTTTTCCCGGCGCAGCCACCCGAAATCAATATCGGTAACCCGTCTTTCGCGCAGACCAACGACAATTTCTTCACCTTCGAACGGGTGGATTTCGACGCCGGCATCAGCGAGATCTGGGCGGCGGACCTCTTTAACGGCACGGCCAATGTCGTCGAGCCGAATGGCGACAGCATCGGCCATCCACGCTATTCGCCCGATGACAGCGAGTTGGTTTTTCAGCGCCGGGTAGGTGGGGTTGAGACCTTGCGCCGGATTCGCTTGCGCGACGACAAGATTCGCGCGGCAAGTCCTTCGACGCCTTATGCGAGCGGAGCGCAGTTGCCGGTCTGGTTTACGATCGGCGAAGAAGCGCCGCCGGAAGTGCCCACGTCGATAGGGGAAGAGGCGCAGGTGCTCGGAAGTTTCGCGTTGCATCCCAACGCGCCGAATCCGTTCAACCCGGCGACGGTGGTGCGGTTTTCCCTGCCGCGCGCCGGGGCGGCAAAATTGACAGTATATAACCTATTGGGTCAGGAAGTGGCGGTGCTAGCTGCGGGGCCGCAAGCAGTTGGTGAGCATGCGGTGCGTTGGGACGGGCGCGATTTGCGGGGCCGGCCGGCGGCCAGCGGGGTGTATTTCTATCGATTGCAAATGTTGGGCGCGGGGGGGCAGCCGGTGGTGCTTACGCGCAAGATGACGTTGTTGCGTTAGGGCTCAATTTTATTGCGTAGTTGAACGGGCCGGGAGGTGGATGCTTACTTGGGTGCGCCCCAGCCAGGTTCGCTCTCGATCTGGATTCCAGCGGCATAAAGGCGACAGACTAGTCCAGCGTCTGCCACCATTTCTTGTGCGGTACGTCCTGCCCGATGGTAAAGCGCTCGCCGATATATGGGGTCGCCACTTTTATATCCTGTTTCTCAGCGGCGGCCAGTAGACGAATCACCGGGTCCCTCCACTCGTGCAATGCCAAGTCGAACGCACCCCAATGGATGGGCATTACGACCTTGCCGCGCAAATCTATATTGGCCTGTAGGCTCTGCTCCGGCATCATGTGGATGGCTTCCCAGCGTTGGTTATACTGTCCGCACTCGACTAGGGTCAGGTCGAAAGGGCCGTATTTGTCGCCGATTTCCCTAAAGTGATCCGCGTAGCCGCCATCGCCGCTGAAATAGAGGTTGTTGTATTGTCCCTGCAGTACCCATGAGGCCCATTGCGTTTTGTTTCGGTCGCTGATCGACCTGCCCGAGAAATGGCGGGCGGGCGCGGCGGTGAAGGTGAGGTCCTTGAACGCCGCGCTTTCCCACCAGTCGAGTTCGGTAATTTTATCTTCAGCTATGCCCCATCGCATAAGATGAGCACCCACACCCAGAGGCACGAAGAAGTGACCGACATGCGGTTTTAGTTTGACGATCGATGGATAGTCCAGGTGGTCGTAGTGGTCGTGGGAGATGATTACGGCGTCGATCTCGGTAAATTGATTGAGATCGATCGGTTGTGCATAGGCGTAGCGTTGGCCGAAAAAAGAAAACGGAGAGGCCGCCGGGCCGAACATCGGGTCGAGTAGGATGCGTTTGCCTTCCATTTCCAGCAGAAAAGCCGAATGGCCGTACCAGGTGACGGTCGTCAAAGTATCGGCCGCTGTTTGCGCGCCCTGCGTAAATTTTACCGGCAAGGGGCTAGTCGGGCTGATATTTTCGACGGTTAAAAAGTCCTGCATAATTTTAGCTGTATTGGAGAAACTGTAATCCATTACGGTTTCTACCGGATTGACGAATGCCCCGTTTTGAAAATGTATGGATGCGCTGATGTTGACCAGATGCTCGCCTTGCGGTTGTGCACCGAATTGCGGGGCGAAATTGACATACAGGGCGATTGCGCAAGTGGATATTCCGACAGCAATTACAATGATGACTGCGGCCTGCTTGAGGCGATGGAATCGCGTTGTCATACTTTTCATCCATCGGAAATTAGCGAATAGTTAGTATTGGGGCTTTTGAAATTTTTGGCACCTTGCTCAGGCCTTCATCCCGCTCAAACTGATGCCGCCGACCAAATAGCGTTGCGCGACTAGAAAGAGCGCGATCAACGGCGCGGCGCCCATCGCGCTGGCAGCGAAAATTCGCGGCCAGTCGGAACTAGTCTCGGCGCGGAAGAAGCTTAGGCCCACCGTCAGTGGGTAGTAGTCCTGGTTGCTGAGCACTACAAGCGGCCACTCGAACATATTCCACGCGCCCATAAAAGTGAAGAGGCCTAAGGTGATCAGCGCCGGTTTCGACAGCGGCAGGATCACGTTGCAGAGGATGCCCCAAGAGCCGCAACCGTCGATGCGCGCGGCTTGTTCGAGCTCGGCGGGGATATTGAGAAAGGCCTGGCGCAAGAGAAAGACGCCGAAGGCACCGGCAAAGCTAGGCAGCAGGATACCCCAGAGTGTGTCGACCAGACCGAGGTCGCGCACGACGAGGAAGTTGGGTACCAATAAGACCGCTGGCGGCACCATCATCGTCGTAAGCAAGAGCGTGAAGAGCAGGTCGCGGCCGGCGAAGCGCATGCGGGCGAAGGCATAGGCGGCGAGGACGTTGAAGAAGAGCTGGGCCGAGGTGATCAACACGGCGTAGATAAAGCTATTGGCTAGGTAGCGGTCTACTGAACCGTAGCGGATGGCATCGACATAATTCTGATACAAGGGCCAGTCGGCGCCGGGCCAATCGCGCGCGCTTTCTTCGCCGCGCAGGGAAGCGAGTAGCTCGCTGGGTTGGAAGCGGGCAGGGATCAGGCTTTGGCGGTCTTCGGCGAATTCCTTGCGGGTCTTGAATGAGGAGCCGAGCATAAAGGCGTAGGGGTAGACCATCACCGCCGCGCCGAAGATCATGAGGGCTAGCGCCAGTTTGGAACCTTTATTCATCGTAGATCCTCCGCGAGCGGAAGACGCGCATTTGTATAAAGACGAAGACGAAGACCACCGCGAATAACAGCCAGGCCAACGCCGAAGCGTAGCCCATCTGCCCGGCGACGGCGAAGGCGTTGATAAAGATGGTATAGGCGATGACCTCGGTGCTGCGTTCGGGGCCGCCTTGCGTCATGATATAAACCGAGGTGAAGACCTGGAAGGAGCCGATGATGGTCATCACCATAACGAAGACCAGCGTATTGCGCAGCAGGGGCACGGTGATATGGCGGAACTGGTGCCAACGTCCGGCGCCGTCGATTTCTGCGGCTTCGTAGAAGTCTCGCGGGATCTCGGTGAGGCCCGCGAGAAAGATGACCATATTGTAGCCGGCGCCCGACCACACGCCCAATAGCGCTAAGGCGGGTAATGAGGTCCAGGCATTGTCGAGTAACTGGCCCCAGACGCCGAAGATATGGTAGAAGACCAGCGCCAGGACCACGCCGGGTGTGATTGAGGGCAAAAAGTAGAGGGTGCGAAAGAGTGCCTGGTAGCGCCGGGCCTTCTGGCATAGGATCGCTAGGGGCAATGCCGTCAACATTACGCCGATGACGCTCATCGCCGAGTAGAACGCGGTATTTTTTAGCGACAGCCAGAAATAGCTGTCGTCGGCAAAGAGCGCGCGGCGGTAGTTGTCGAGGCCGGCGTATTCGGCGGCGCCGGCGAAGGCGTCGTAGTGGTGCAGGCTGGCCCAGAAGCTTATGCCCATCGAGACGAAGCTGAAGACGATGGTTACCGCGAAGGCCGGAGCGATATAAAGATAGGGCACGAGGCCGTGCATCAGTTTTGCCCCCTTTGTGCGAGCCAGCGGGCGACCTGTTGGTTATAGCGGCGGAAGACACCATTGGCATTGCGCTCGGCTTCTTGCAGCGCGGCGGCGACGGAGGCATGCGGGCCGGTTCCGGCTTCGATGGCGGGGAAGCGCAAGAGCAGCGTTTCGATAACCGGGTTTACCTGGTGGTTGACGGCGATGATTTCGGTGTGGCGCAGTTTGTCGCCGGCGAGGCAGATTTCTTTGACATTGGACAGATAGGGGCGTGCGGCCATGGCCTGTTGCCATTGCTTGGTATCGTAGAAATCGAGGCGCGGGCCATTGTAACCGAGGATTTTGGAGCGCAGTAGGTTGCCTTCGAGGCTGCAGACGAATTTTATATAGCGCCAGGCCGCGTCGACATTTTCACAGCGGCGGGTGACGACGAGCATATTGCCCCAGGTTACGGTTTTTTGTTCGCTGCCCTGTGGACCGGGCGGGAAGGCGGTTTTGGCGAAGTGGCCCCAGCCGAGGGTGTTGCGGATGATGTCCTTGCCCGACCAGGTGCCGGCGACCATGCAGGCGACCTTGCGCTCCTGGAAGAGTTCGGAGTCGGAGATCTGCCGTCTGAAAGGCGGGCAGACTTTGTCTTGCCAGTAGAGCTGGCCCATAAAGCGCATCGCCTCGATGCCGGCAGCTCCGCCGAAGAGCGCGCGGGTGCCGGCCGCGTCTTGGTAGTGGCCTCCGTTAGCCGCCAACCACGGTGAGAACATACCGGCGCCGCCACCGTAGGCGTTGATGACGAAACCGGCTTGTTCGAGTGTGCCGTCGGGTGCGCGACGCGTGAGTTTTTGCGCTAGGCGGCGGAAGTGGTCCCAGTCTTTTACCGCGTCGAAACGCAGCCGGTCGTAGTCGACTGAGCCGTCGGGATGGCGTGCGAAGAGGGCGCGTATTTCTTCGTCATCGGCCGCAGCTTCTTCGAGGATGTCGAGATTCCAGATCAGGCATTGCGCGTCGATGATTTGCGGTACGCCGAAGACGGTGCCGTCGGCGGCTTGGTTGTGGCGCCAGGCCGAAGGCAGGAACATCTCTTCGGTGACGCGTTCGGGCGGAGGAGCGGAGGCGTTTTGTGTGAGCAGGTCGTCGAGCGGCCGCAACATGCCGCGCTGGTGAAAACCTTCGGCCCAGTAGACCGATGACTGGAACACGTCGGGCGGGGTGCTGCCGACCAATGCGGTCGAGAGTTTCTGCACGTAATTGCCGAAGGGTACGATCTGGTAGACGATGTCGATATCGGGGTTTTGCGCCTCGAATTTTTTTTCGACGGCATCGAAATATTGCCCATATTCTTCGTTGCCGGCCGGGCTCCACCAGTCCCAGACGCGCAGTTGTATAGGGCGAGGGGTCTCGTTGGAGAATAGGTCGTCGACTAGGGCGCGGGTGAGACCGGCGCGCAAGAAGACGCCGACGAGTAATAGCAGGCCTAAGAAAGCGAGGGGAATGCGGGCGTTGGACATTGAATTAGCGATGTCGGAGAACAAGCGGTAATTGTGCCACTATAATGGTTCTCCCAGCGGGAGGCTGATTGTCATTTCTGTGCCTTTGCCTACTTGGCTCGCTATCTGGCTATCTCCCAGGTGCACCTGGATAATCCGGTAGCCCGTTTGCTTGCCCCTTACAGTTGCCAATACCAAGGACGGGTAATCTTGCGTACCAAGTCTATGATAGGCACTGTCGCCGTATCGAACCAGAAATTCTTTGTTGCTTTGGCAATATTGCTAAGTCGCGTACTAAATAAATGGCATTATGGATAAACAAAGCTTGTAGAAATAGCAGAACGCTGGTTCGGGTCAAGTCGCCGGGAACCATCTTATTCGCTGTCATTTTCCATTGACCCCCTATTGTATTATAGCCTGAGGGGCGAAAGACTATAACATAAGATAGTCAATTCTGAAGGGGGGCCAGAATCCTATGAGCGGGGCTAAATGGAAGCAGAACATGCCCAGCGTCAGTAAGCCGGCCAATAAAAAAAACGGCACGCGGGCATAGGTTTTCTTTTGCATTGCGAAAAGGGCAGAGTCGTAAAAATATACTATGCCTGGCCAACCGCAGAGTGGGCCGAATAAGCTGAGTAGACGCGCTACGATAAGATAGGGCAAAGTGGCGAGACCACCTTCGAATCTGGCATCAATCGAATACGACGCTGGAAAGAGAATGAAGGTGAAAAAGACCAGGCTCAGGCCGTATCGCGGGGAAATGGGTTTTCCCGTTACGTAGTACGAACCGTAGATGTAGATTTCCCAGCATCGCTTGGACGATAGTATAGATAGGGATAGTGGTTTGTCGTCGAGGCGCGCGGCGGAAATAAAGGCGAAGACGAGGATGGCGGGGGTCGCTATCAGCAGGGCGATCCCTATTAGCAAGATCATATCAGGTGCTCGGGTATAAAACACGGGCAAAGTAGCATGATCAGTAGGTGACCGCAATCGTGGCGCGCAGGCCCTGTTGTTGCGCGTCCCCGTCGATGAATACTTCGGCGATATAGATGCCGGGCACCGCGCGGTGCCCGTTTTTAGCGCTGCCGTCCCACGAGAGGGTGTGCTCGCCCGCGCGGGTGAATGTCTGTTGTTCAAAGGCGATGCGACCGGATAGGTCGTAGAGGCGCAGGCGCAGTGGGCGAGGCTCGAGCACGTTGACGAGGTTGACGCTCAGATGCAACTGGTCGTTGATGCCGTCGTCGTTTGGTGTGATGACTTGGCTGCTGAGTCGCAGGTTGGTCAACAGCTTGCTGCGGACGGGGAGGCGGACGATGTCGGAGTCGCTGGCGATGAGGGCATTGGCGTTGCCGGGGTCGACGCGTTGGCGGATGTCGCCTGACTCCAAAAAGGCGGTGAAGCGAGTCGACTGTAGGAAGACGGAGGTGGTAAAGCGCAGTTCGACCAATTCGCGGCTGCGGATAAGGCGAGGAAACTGCAGGCCTAAACGATTGTCGGTCGCGGTGAGTTCGACCGCTACGGGTTTGTCGTCGATCAGGGCTTCGACGAAGCGCAACGGGGTGGGGGTTTCGAGAGCGATGCGCGCGAAACCTTGCGGGGCCGAGCCGGCTTGCAGGAAATAGCTGAATTCGCTTTCGACGCCGGGTTCGACCTCGGCGGGGAAAATCTCACCGAAGACATCTTCGGCCAGCGGATCGGAGAAGTCAATGGCGAGAAAATCCAACGCCGCGCTGGCGCTCGGATCGTCTGAGGTCAAGCGGACATCGAGTTCCATATAGCGCCTGGGTGATGGCGAGAGGAAGGTCTCGCCGGAAGTACTGTATATTTTGCTCCAAGCACTCCAGTCGGTGCCGGCGGAGAATGTAGTGTCGATTTTGCCGCGGAAAGAGGGAATGAGCTTTTCGTAGCGGGCGGCGGTGACAACCTTGTTGTTTTTGTCGTGGTGGGTGATATCGAGGTCGAGGGCGTTGCCAGAACGCGAGCGAATTTCGAGCGCCGTGCCCGTCGGCGTGTCGGCGTCCCAGCGCAGAGCGGTGATATTTTTGTTGGCGCTGAAGTCGATTAGGCCCGATGCGAACTGTGCGTCGCGCGGGAAACCGAGGCCGTAGACCATTAGTTCTTCGATGATGCCGGCGGCGGCGCCACAGTCGCCGGCGCAGTTGGCGTCCCAAATCAGCCAGTTGACGCGCAGGAATCGGGTCGGCGTCGATTCGAAGGAGTGATCGGCGAAACCCTGCTGGTTGTTTAAGGTCGAGCGGCGGTCGAGGAATTTGCGATCCCAGATGAAGCTGCCGTCAGGCGAGAGCGAGCCGTCGGAGGTCAACACCTCGTAGAGGTTGAACTCAAAGCGGCGCAAGGAGAGGATGCGGTCGCCGATACTGCCCACGCTGGCCCCGCGGGTGTTGGTGGGACGCGGCACAATGCCGCTGACGATGCGGACCCAGTCAATCCAGTAGACCGCGCCGAGATCGACGGTGATCTCGCCCCAGACATCCTCGGGGCTGCGCACGGCGCGGCCGTAGCGGAAGCGGGTGAAGAAGTCGCCGTCGGCCAATTGAATGGCGTTACCGAGGGGCACGTCGTCGTCGGAGTCCTCGCCGATCTCGATATTTATGCTGCCGCTGCGATCGAGCAGGTTGAGGGTCAGGTTGTCGCCGAAGGTCTGAACTTCGATCTCAGCCAGGCGCGCGCCCTCGATGGGCAGGAGGTTCTTGACGCGCAGATAGCGGATCGGCGTGTGCTCGGATTGGTCGAGTTCAAAGACCACACGGTGCTTGTCGTTTTCCTTGAAGCGATGCTGGGTGCGGAAGGTCAGCACTTCGTTGAAAGAGGTGTTGCTCAGGTCGATTTGCGGCTCGCCGGTGGAGAGCAGCAGGTCGAAGAGCGCAAAGGGCGGCGCGTCAGCGGTGAAGTGCAGGATGACGCGGGTAGCAAAAACGCCGCGCCCCAGGTCGAGGTCGAGATACCAGGTGTCGGAAGGATCTTGTGGGTCGGGGCTCCAGCCGGTTGTGGGGTCGCCGTCGATGGTTAGGGCGGCGTCGCGTGGGTTGGAGCCGGCTTCGTGGATGCCGCCACCGAAGGCCGCAAGGTTGGGGACAGCGTTGATGTTGCGGCGCACGGAGGCGGGCGCGAGGCGACCGCTGGGGCTGACTTCGATGATGCCGCGGGGCAGGTTCCAGGTGTTCCAGTCGCGGGCCGAGTCGAAGCGGATCTCTTCGGCGAGAATAGGGAGGGCGAGAAGCAGGTGAGACAGATAAATGCAGGCAGCGTTGAATTTCATTAGCGTGTCTCTGTATTCCATTAGCGTATGTCTGTAGCGGACGAGCTGGATAAGGTGTATTCCTGTCGCTCATGTCGCAACACGGGTATCCCAGTGCCCGCATTCGTGCTGCGGGCTACGAGGGTAGTTCCCGATCCGACTATGCTGTAGAATTGGGGGCTGGCTAAGCCGCATCTGGCAATACGCCTTAGCCAGCCCTCGGTAGTTGTGGAATTTAATGGTGTATGACGTGCCTAACTCTAGGTAGATTGTGCAGGAATGTCAATTTGCTGTAAAGGTGGAAAATCAGAGACAAGTGTGCCTGAGAGGAGATGAAAATGGAATTGGACTGGAAGGCGATTGACCGGTGGATTTTTGGTGAGGCTTGGACGGGTTCTAAGGTGGGGGAGCATGCGGCGGTCTTATGTGAGGCGATTGGGCCGAGGTGGGCGTCGTCGGAGGGGGAGAACAAGGCGGTTGAATATATACGGGAGCAGTTTGTGGGGATGGGGTTGGCAGGGGTGGGGTTGGAGGAATTTGAATTGAATACTTGGGCGCATGGGCAGGCAGAGGCGCGCGTCGATGATGTTGCGATTGATTTGCTGCCCTATAACCGTTGTCCGGCTTGTGCGTTGGAAGGTCCGATCGTCGACGCGGGCTTTGGCACAGAACACGATCTCGACAAGGTGCGGGATCAGTTGAAGGGCCGCATCGCGGTGATGCACTTGGCGATGGAACCGTTTACCACGCCGGTGCCGGCAAATATCCGTTTAGCGGCGTTAGCCGAGGCAGGTGTGGTGGCGGTGGTGGCGATTGATCCGAAAGACGGGCGTCGCGTTGAATATCACAATGGCGGGGATTGGCGCGAACCGGAGACGGCGGAGCTGCCCTTTCCAGCGGTGACCACCTCGCGCGAACACGGAAGATTGTTACAGCAGTGGGCTAAAGAGGGGCGGAGGCTCAAGCTGGTGGTGGAAAGCCGGTTTTATAAGGCACCGGCGCACAATGTGGTCGGCGGGGGGAGCGGTTGGTATTGGGCGGACACCACGATACGGTCTATGGCGCACCCGGTGGCAATGACAACGCTTCGGGCACGATCGCGGTGATGGAGACAGCGCGGGTTTTGGCTGGGCTGAAGGCGGAACTGGGCATCGATCCGGGTATGGATCTTTGTTTTGCGACCTATAGCGCGGAGGAGCAGAAATTTCAGGGGGCGAGTGAATACGTGCGGCGGCATTGTGCCGACAAACCGCGGTTGGCGATCAATCTCGACGAGCTTTCGGCGGGGCATATGAAAGGTGTGGTGCTGTCGTTTGCTCATCTGCGCGATTTTGTGCAGGGACAACTAGATACGATGGGCGACGGGCTCAAGTGCCATGTGATGTCACAGCTCGACGCTACCTCAGATCATTTCCCCTTTTTGCGGCAGGGTATTGACGCGGCGCATTTGTGGCGCTGGCGTTTTCGCGGCCGCCATGCCGATGCGGATTACCACCACGAGCCGGCTGATACCGCCGACAAGCTCAATGTGAGGGAGCTGAAGGAATACGCGGGGCAGTTGGCGCGTTTGTTGTTGCGGCTTTCGCACCAAGCGCCGGAGCAATGGCCGGTAAATACGGTGAAAAAAGAGGCGGTGAAGCAGCGGTTGCATAAGGAGCGGGGGACGGTTGTGCGGGTGTATTAGGGGGATTTAGGGGGGTTTTGATCGTCTTTCATGTGATTCAGGCCCAGACGTAGATTTCGTCGTCGTCGGACGACATCGCGAAGAAGATCGCCAGCACCGCGCGCGGTTGGTCGCCTATGATGGCGGGCACTTCGTGCACGTTCTCGCTAAAGAAGAAATAGAGGTCGCCCGGTTCGAGTTGGACCTGGGCGCGCTCTATGCCCTGTTCGGCGACATAGGCGGGGAATTTCTCGCGCGATAAATGTTCCTGGATTGCTGGGCGGTAGGGGCAGTTATAGAGATAGGGTTCGCCGGTACCGGCTTCCTTGGTGCTGTTCTGCAAACAGAGAATGGCGGCGAACTGGTGTGTAAAGCGCGAGATCTGGTAGTCGAAGGCTTGCGTGCGTTTGGCGACGGAGTCGTAGTGCGGGCCGTGGCCGATTTCGCGGTGGTAGACGCGGAAGATAGCCGGGCCGTAGAGGCGGCCGTCGGGCTCGCGGGCGGTTTTGACCTCTTTGTCGGGGGCCAGTTTGGCGAGCGCGTCGTAGATGCTACGTACGGGGTCGTCGTAGCCGTCGAAGAGGGTCTCGAAGAGTTTGAGCGTCTCGGCCGAATGCGCGTGGAATTTTTTGCGGTCGGCGCGATGTGCGCCAAAGCTAGTGCCGATATCGATGCGTCGGGCAGTGCCGTTGCCGACTTGGTGTGGGTCGTAGAGCAGGCCGCGTTCGTAGAAGCGCCGCATGAGCGCGCGGCAGTGTGTGGCTTTGTAGTGCTGGCGCAGTACGAAGGCGGGCACCTCGCCGTGGGCTAAAGCCAGCAGTGGCTCGGGGTGCTGGTCGAGGATCTCGGGAATTGTGGCCTCAAAGGGGGTCCAGGTTGAAGTGGTCATGGCGGGAAATGTACTATTCGTTGTGTGCTGAGTCCAGATGATTTGATGAGACCTTAGAGTTGGTCCAAAGTTATAGGTACCAGGAGTTCGTTTATGTCGATTGAAAAATTCACCATATCCCGCGACGACAGCGTCTACGAGTGCTTTCCGCATTTGTGCCGCACGCGGTCGGGGCGGATCCTGCTGGTTTATCGCGAAAGCAATGGCCATGTGGCTAGCGAGTTTTGTCGGCTTGTCGTTCGTTATAGCGACGACGCGGGGCAGAGTTGGTCGGCGCGTCGCGTAATCTGCGACGAAGACCGTTCCTCTGGCGTGTTGAGGACTTGGAACGGTCCCAAGATACAACAGCTTCAGGATGGCCGAATCCTGCTGCTCTGCGACGCGGTCAACTATCCGCCGGGCGAGTGGGGCAGCGAGGGCCGCTGTCGGATCTGGTTGCGCTTCAGCGACGATGAGGGGCTGACGTGGTCGGAGCCACAGCCGACACCGGTGGCGGGCATCTGTCCGGATCAGGTCACTGAGTTGGCAGACGGTAGCTGGCTATTGCCGAGCAATGTGTGCAGTGACAAGACCAATCGCATTATTCAGAATATCACGATCAGCCACGACCAGGGTCGTACGTGGCAGGCGCCAAAAACACTTTTTGACCACCCCGATTATCAGCTCGACGAGGTGAGTATAGTGCGCATGCCCACAGGTGAATTAGTTGCTTATCAGCGCGAGGATTTGGGCCGACCAGTGCAAAAACTGATCTCGCGCGATGAAGGGGCTACTTGGGATGGGCCCTATGACACATTAAATCCCGCGTCGATCGGAATGCCTATTGCGGGGGTAACACAGGACGGGTTTGTTATGGTTACTGGGCGCTATGGTGTGCCCGGTAATTGGCGGCCGATAGACAGCGCCGAGCTTTGGCAGACGCGTTTGGCCAAGCGCGGGATCGTCATACCGAAGGTGCCGGACACGGAGGCTTTTGTCGCCACTTTTGCGCGCGGGCCGCACACGGCGGAGACGGCCGATGAGCTTATTATCGGCCAGGGCGGGTCGTCGGTGCATACCTTTGCTTTCTTGGAGCCGGTGGAGAGCGCGTTGGCTACGCAAAAGAGTGAGCAAAAGGGGGCGGTGTTGCCGCTCGATCTGGATGCGAGCCCCTTTGCCGACAGCGGGTATACCGGGTGGGTGGAGTATGAGCGGGGGCGGTTTTTGGTGGTTAATTATATCAACGACGACGCGCCGATGGCGCAGATTCGCGGATATCGTTTCGGGCTTGAGGATTTTTGATCATAGACCTTGGCCTGTAGGGCCTTGGCGACTATTTGCTGTTGGGCAAATCCGTTTCCGTTGTCCGTCGTCAGCGTATGGGCCTGACCTTTGAGATCGCTCAACGCCCTTATGATTACGTCGGCGACTGCGTTGATGAGTGGCCTGAGGAAAATACCCGTTGGGGCTTCGATTTCGTTTTAATTCGCGTGAAATCGTCGTGCTATGCACACCGACCATTCGAGCTCTTCTACGCCGAATACCGATGTGCCACCGACACGCTCAAGCACGCGATGTTGTTGGTCTATTGAGGGCAGCTCAGTCCAAAACGCGTGGAGATGTGTTTCGCTGAAATCGTCGACTATGCTCTCGGCAACAGTACCGGTGAGCACAATTGCCTTTACCTGAGGTTCAGCGGCGAATATCTCAGAGATCCCACGAGCGTTCTCCCACCGCCATTTAGTGGCATCGTTCATCATAAATTCCTGGGAGGATCCTCAACCTAAGTGACATTTCTTCTCAACCCCATTTCCTCTAATGGCCCGACCATTCACGATTCCGCCTCCACTTCCTAACGAACGTGTTGGTGGACCTCATCTCTGGCGCGGCACAGTTTTTCATCCAACTCGGCGAGTTCATCAACCGGATAGGGCTCTATTGCGCGTTGATATATTTCCCTGTTGGCCTTCCTTACGACGTCTACCAGGTCGGGTTTTGGGTTGCCATCCCAGTCGTACAGACCTTCCATCATGCCCATCATATCCATTAGCGGACCATCATCAAGATCGTAGAGGGTCGCGCAGAAATTGACTCCGCAAACGTTCGCATCTCGCAAGTGGCGGTCGAGCAGCAAGCTGTATACGCGGCCTTTGTGCTCTGACGTCACACTGTGCGGATTTTGGCGTGCCGATTCGAAAATATGGCCCGACTCCTCATCAGAGACGAGCACGGCCCTGCCCGTTGTTGCACTTTGTTCGGTGAAACTGATATTGCGGTTGAAGTGCTGGGGCGAAAGCATGTCGAGATAAGGCGTCAAAGCTTGCCAAGTTTTCAGGTCGAAGGACTGCTCTTTGACATAAGGTCCGAGGATCAGGTGGTTGGGGTCATGCCGACGTATCGCATCGTGTACTATGCGGTACAGGTGAACCGCCATTTTGCGGATGTTTTCCGGTACTGGCGCTTCGCTGTCGAGCGACGGTATGGAGTCGATCCAGCTCTCCGGTCTGATGAAGGTGCCGAAACCATAGTAGTAGCCCATCATCAGTGGATCATCGGCGTACTGTGAGCAAACACCAGCTACTAACTCTTCGACCCAATCTTGATAAGCGGAGGAGAAGATGTCTGGGCGTTCCTGACCTTGTGGCAGCTCGTTGGGGTGAGGGATCAGGAAGAGTCCGGCAGCGTAGGGGAACGATTCGCGGCGAAACAGCGCCTCGACCTTCTCGACATCTACATAGCCCTCGGGGTCCCGGCACTGGCTCGTCGCGCCTGCAAGTGCGCAGTTAAACCCGAGCGCCCGCACCTGGCTGAACCACTTTTCAATCCACACATCCTTGTCGCCGTCGTAAAGCTTTTGCACTGTCGGCTGACTGTTGCCGGTGTAGATATGGGCCAGCGATACTGGGAAAAAAGCGTTACCCTCTGGCGTGATGAACCAGCTGCGCCCGTCCAGTTTCTCCAGATGGAACCAGCCGGTGCTCTTTCCCTTCAATTGGGTTGTGCCGCCGTACGAATCGAGTGTATATGTCATGGCTTTTGTCGCCGTTGCATTTCGCTGTTGACCGTGCGAATACCTTCCACCGTCTCGTTCATCTGATAGTTGGCCCGGTCGCGAAATCCGTATTTGCGTGCATTGTTCTTAAGATAGGCCCCACATAGGTGGTAGCCGACGCATTGCGGGATTGCCCACAGTGCTTCCATCACCTGCCCATAGTGGTCTGTATCCTGCAAGCGATCCGCCGACGGAGGCCAGCCAACATCATCGTGGGCACACACGTGTGCCGCGGCGTCAGCCAGTAAGACCGGTCGGTCCGCGAAGTCGGCCCAGCGCCGGATTTTCGTGGCGATATTCTCCACGCTCCCGAAACATTGAAAACTGAGCACATCGACATAGGGCAGTGCTGCGTGGACCACCTCCTCGGGGAGCGCGGCGTTGGCTTCCCAGCGGTCACCGAGGATCAGGTGGTTCGGGTCGTAGCGGCGGATGGCGTCATGGGTGACCTGGTAGTAGCGTTGGGCAATGGCCGAGAGCTCGCGACGTCCGGCGTCCGACTGGAGCAGCTCTGGATCAACTAGCGACCCGCGCCACTTCGTATCGGGTGAGGTGTGTACCCATTGGGGACAATCGCAGTAGAAATAGCCGATCAGTTTCGGATCGTCGCGCAGGCGCGCGCATTCATCTCGGGCGACGTAGTCACACCATTCCTCGAAGTCGGCGCTCATCAGATCGGGCATGCGGACCTCAACTTGCCATTGATGTGCCTCGGTGAAAGGTAGTAGGTGGCAATAAGGCATGTCCGCCCATTGGTATTCCTCATAGGTAAAGGGCCGCGAATGGCGGTGGTAGCCTTCGGTGATGATTACGACTTCCTGAGTCCAGCCAATTGTGTTAAAGCCCCAGTCTCGTAGATCATTGGCGACGGCGTGCAGCCAACGCTCATGACTGTTGCCGAACTTGCGTTCCCACACGCCTTCGGACTCTGCATATCGCAACGTAGCCGAGTCGATATGGTTTATGCCAATAGACCAGAACGGCGCGCCGTCCGGTGTAGTGAACCACCAACGCTTGTCCCGCTTTCCTACTGTGTAAAAGTCTGGCATAGCTTTTGATATCCTAGAGATATAATGGACAGATCCGGTTTTATTTTTTACAAAATACCAACTAAATTCCCCCAATAAAGCTCTAATATATTTAGGCGGTCTCAGGTAGCGAAGATTTAAGCGAGTATAGCTCAGGCTGTTGCCGCGAGTAAATCGGCTACTAAAACCACGGCCACATCACTACACCCGTGTACCGTGCTCGTGTAGGCGATCCACTTGCCACCGGCACAAAACTGTGGGTGCGGGTGTACGTGGTAGCGGGGCTCGATCTGCGGCATGTGCGTTACGATCTCGACCTGTTGTTGCGTATCGGTATTGTAGAAAGCGACGCGGAACTCGGATGTCTCCTGCAGGTTGATGTCACCGACTAGATAGCGACTGGTCGTGTCAGCGTGGCTGTGCAGCGTGCCCGCAGGCCAGATGTTGGTGCTCTCGCCTGTGTGGATATTCACCTTCTCGGTGCCGGCGTCGTAGTCGACATACCATACATGGTCTCCGTCATCTGCCCACCACTCGTGTCCGACTCGCCTTGGCTCTCGATAGATCGGCGTAGCCTCGGCACCCCGCCGTAGCAACCACATGCGGTTGTCGTAGGAGTGTCGCTCCCCGGAGGCCACGTCGTCCCAATAATCTTGCGCCAGTAGTACCAGGTCGGAGTCGGTGGGGTGGAACTGGGCGTGGTTGTAGCAGCGGTCGAAGGTTTGCCAGATCTCGAAGTCGCCGCCGTCGACGGGCAGGCTGCCACAGGCCCATTCGCGACCGAAGCTTGCATCGAGGAATAGTTGGCGACCATCGGCCGACAGTGTTAGGTGTGTTGCCAGGCGCTCGCCAGCCCGCATCCGGTGGACTTCCTCGGGGACGGTATTGACAACCTCCACCGGGTCATTGGCACTTGGGCCTCGTCGGTAGACAGTGTACTCCCAACACCAGTAGACTCCGCCCGGGCCGACCATCGGCGAGGCATCACGGAACTGAGTCTCTGGAAACCACCGTAATTGCTCCTCATGTACGTCGTAGACGCCGAGACTGCGGCCCTCGTAAGAGTTGCCTCCCGGAGGATGGGCGCAGTAGAACCACAGATAGGCACCGTCTTCGGAGAAGCTGCGGTTCGTGAAGTAGAATGACTGCTGGAGTGGTGCCACCCGGTCGTGGAGTAGATAGCTGGTGATGCCACTTTCGGGGTCGGTCCACGGTCGGAAGGCGGTGCTAGCGGTGAGGTCGGGTAGCGTCATAGTGTCCTCGTGTTAAGTAATGTAGTACCACCCAGAGCTTGCCTGCCTTATGTGCGGAAAGTTAGCACGAAAATAGTGTTCATACAGTAAAGAAGCGATGTAGTTTTCGATCGTCATTAACATCAGCAAGCGCGGCTGCATAGGGCCTAATGCCTTCCGAACCGAGGCGCTTGGACGTCGCAAAAGTTATGCTTGGTTGACTCTACAACACGAATGAACCTGTGGACTGATCGATCACCACAAGGTCAAGAATCCCGTCTCCATCTAAATTTGCCGGCGTGACAGTAGTCGCTGACTCGCCGGAGCATGCGAGACAGTCGTTAACGAATTGACCGGCACCCTTGTTGAGCAGATAAAGTTGTGTCCCGGCATGCAAACGACGCTTTCGCACCCTCCCAAGCATACTCGTAATCTAATCCTTGCAGCCAACGATGAATATGCAGATAGAACAGCAGAGTCCCAGCGGCCTACAACTCGACCGCTGGGACTTTACTGATGCTCTAACGTTTACTTATTGGCGTATTTTTTAGCGGCAAAAAATCCGCCAGCGGCCAGCACGAGCAGTATAATCGATAGGATCGGCCGTGCAAAAAACCAGGCAATTGCAATGGTCAACAGGGCCAGTGGCAACGCAATTAGAATAGCCACAAGCGTTGTACCGACCCCAACTACAGTGCCCATGTGAATGCCGATAAATGGGATCCGATCAATTACGGTCTCCAAAATTTTAAACAGCATGGTAAGCCCTGCCGCCATGGCCACAAGGCCAACCAGGCGCAAGATCCAGGTCTCTAATGCAAGCTCCTCTTCCGCCGAATTGAACATCAGGTCCGCACTAGCTAGACCTACCTGCAGCAATTCAACCGTGCCCGTCTTGCTCAGATAGGGCTCCAGACGATTGCCCTTCTGACGCGATACCACACTTACTTCTGTCGGCGATGGTACGACTTCAAAGCTCACCTTCAAGTCGCCAATTTCGGGTTCGGCAGAATCGGCTCCGATATAGAGCCCATTGCCCGTTCGGTGCACCGTGCGATCCCCAATCTCTTCACGCACTTCAGCCGGCAGGCGCAGCGCCTCAAACGCATCTATTTCTTCGATTAACGAAGAGGAGAGCTGAAACGCACCTACGGTAATCTTATCGGCGACAAATTCATCGCTTTCATAGGGAATTGACGCCGGATTGCTGCGACCTCTGCTTCCCTTTCGGTTAAACGAGCCTGAATCGATATGGTCCTCAGACCACACTTTACTGTATTTATATCGCGTTACAGTCTTTTCGCCACCGCCGCTAGTTTTTTCTTTGCGCTCTTCTTTTTCTTCTTCCCACTGATACATTTTAGTTATGCGCCGGAGTTTGAGCGCACGTGCTTCAATCGCAAAGTCCAGATCAGTTACCACGTCTTGGGTTGTCGCCTCACCCGAGAAGTGGATGAGTTTACCGTCGTTTGAGGTGTCGAGAGCATCGGCTACCACTGGAACTACAGCCCCTTTACCCTCTTCAAGCGCCATCGATACATCTACAGCGCGCCCCTCGTTCCAGAACAGCAGCGGAAACGCAGCCAAGAAGAGCACAAAGCCTGCTACGGACTTGCTTGCCTGCTCCTGTAGGCGCGATCCCCACGACTGGTGGGTTACTTCCGTGAACGAATCGCCATCGCCGTTTGAATCGACAAAGTCCTCACTACCTTGCTGCTCAGATGAGTCTCCTGACTCTTCGTAATATTCTTCGTCTTCATCGGCCATATGTCTCTCCCAACGCTTGGTTGAATACGCAGGCATCTATTGCGCAACAGTGATATAACAGACCATCCGCTTCTTGTGAAGATGGGCACAATATAAAGTTGGACTACGGACAAAACAAGAAAAAAGGATCGACATTATAGGTAAAACTTACCTTGCTGGTATCGAGAGGTGCTACCCATAGTGCGTGCCTTCGGTCAAACGATATGCCCAGGCAAGCCGATAGCGAGGCCATACGCCATCTAGTGACAAAAGATATTATGTGGGTTGTTTCCCTTTTTTGTTTCCCATGCCCCTCGGACTTTTTTGAGTCCCATAATGCAGTAGTTGAACTCGTTAGCTCAAACGTATATTCCGCTAATTTACACGATCGGTGTTATGATTTTAAGTAATATATAAACAAAAAGTTATAGAATAATTATGATATTCCGTGCCAATGCTCTGGCCCTCTTCTATCACTCGTTGACAATAGTGAAGATAAGGGCCGTTTGAAGAGTAGTTTTTCGGTGATTTTCTACGATCGTGGAAAGCGTGCAGAGACCAAGGTGATCCGCAAAGCCTTGCGCTTAACGCCGCACGAGTTTGCTACTGCGCTTCAGCTTTCTCTGGCAATGGTGCGAGACTGGGAACAGGGGCGCGACCCGACAGATCAGGCGGCCCGAATGCTCTTGCGTGTAATCGCTTGCGATCCCAAAGCGATCAAACGCGACTTAGAGGTATTTAAATCTGAGTTGAGGCAAAATGAGTGACGTGGAAAAATATATCTCCCAGCGCAAGAAAACCGATCCTGAGTTTGCCGCAGGGTTCGAGAATGGATATCGGCAATTCGGGATCGATGTCCGCGACATCGAAGAAGAAGAATGGCTTAAGGGCGCCGCCCCCATCGCCCGATGTCAGCTCGACACCGACGGCATCGGCGACCAGATCGCTTTTCCACGCCGTCGCCTCCAACAAGAAACACGCCTTGCCAGTGTTAGAATTACTGGTCGCCAAGGGTGCTGATATCAATGCCGGTGCGACTTTAGCACGTACCTCGCGCCGCTAATCGGATCAGCAGCGGCTACGCGCCCCTGACACTCAACCAAAATGTCGAGCGGCTCCCGTCTTCCATTGTGCTACAATCTATAAGTTTACTGCCAGAGCGGCTCCCCGTTTTCCAACTGGCTCTGCAAAAATTCTTCGTTGAGCTCGACGCCCAAACCCGGTTTTTCGGTCATCGCCACATGGCCGTCCTGAATCACCGGCTCGTCGGAGAGCACGACGTCGTTCCAGGTCGGGTCGTGGAAGCGGTGGAACTCCAGGGCGAGGAAGTTCGGCACGCTGGCGCAGACGTGCGCGTCGCCTACTGTAGATAAGGCACTAGAGTTGTTATGGGGGGCGAAGGGGATGTAGTAGGTCTCGGCAATATTGGCGATCTTGCGACACTCGGACAGGCCGCCGCATTTGGAGATGTCGGGCATAATGATGTCGACGGCCTGCTTTTCGATCATCTCGCGGAAGCCGTAGCGCAAAAAGGCGTTTTCGCCGGCGCAGATTGGCGTGCGGGTCGAGTGAGTGATATTGGCGATGGCCTGGATGTTTTCCGGCGGCACCGGCTCTTCCAGCCACATTAGGTTCAGGTCTTCTAAGGCGTGCGCGACCTTCATGCCGGCGGTAGCGTCATAGCGGCCGTGCAGGTCAATGGCCAGGTCCATGTGGTCGCCGACGGCTTCGCGGATTTCAAAGGCCTCGTCTACCATGGCTTCCAATTCGCCCGGTGTGACCGACCAGTTCCAGCGGTCGGCTTTGTGCGGGTTGTTGGCGTCGTCGAGGTCGAATTTGATCGCGGTGAATCCTTTGGACCGAGCTTCTTCTGCGCGTTCTTTGCAGTTGGTTTTGGCGCTGTCGACGTAGAGGCGAACCCGGTCGCGGAACTTGCCGCCGAGGAGTCGATAGACCGGTACGCCTTGTGCTTTGCCTGCCAAATCCCACAGCGCGATCTCGATGCCGGTCAGCGCCGAGACGCCCAGACCTGACATGCCGCCGCGGAAGATATAGCTGCGGCGAATGCCTTCGAAGATGGCGTCGACATCGCGCGGGTCCTTGCCGATGATCTGCTCGGCCATCGAGCGGGTAGAACCGCGCCAACCACCGTCGACGTGGCTGGCCTCGCCGGTGCCGTAGACGCCTTCGTCGGTGTAGATGCGCACGTAGTGGTATAGATAGCCGCGTTTGTCGTCGATTTTGACGCGGACTTCGGCGGTTTTGACTTCGCTGATTTTCATGGAATATGTAGTCCTTTCTGTTCTGTAGGGTAATTAGTCTATATACAATTGGCCGATGGCGCAGGTGGCCGCGTCGCAATACCAGAGCACGCCTTCGTGGATCGTCAGGCCGTGTACTTCGACCGGGGCTTCGACGCGGATGACTTCCCAGACGCGGCCGTCTTTGGGGTCGAGGCGACTGATGGTGCCCGCTGAGGTGTCGGCGACCCAGAGGGTGCCGTCGTCGGCCCAGGCTAGGCCGTGTACGCGCAGACCGGGGGCGCGGAAGGCGTGTACTTCCTGCCAGGTTGCGGCGTCCATTACGTGCACGAATTGCGAGGGCGGCGCGGCGACGTAGACCTTGCCGTCTTTCCATTCGAGGCCGTGCGCGCCGGTGACGCGGCCGTTTTCTTGGTCGGCGGCCCAGGCGACGATGCCATTGCCGGGCGACTCGTGTTGTGCGATGGTCTTGCCGGTGGTCGGGTCGAGCTCGGCGATGGTGAGTTGAAAGGTCGAGGAGATCCACATCGAGCCACTGCCGCAGGTAATGCCGCTGGAGTGCTCGGTGTCGGTCTGGGCCTCGAAGAGCACGGCGCCGGTTTTGTAGTCGAGTTTGTAGACTTTGAGGTCTACCTGGTCGATATACCAGAGGCCGTCGTTGGCGGCGTGCAGGCCGTTGGGTTGTGGACCGGGGCTTTTAAAACGCTCTTCGACACGGGCGACTTGCACGGTCATCTCAGGCCTGCTTTCCCATGAGAAAATCCCAATTCTGGCGGCGGATGGCGCGCTCTTTATAGTGGTCGCTCTGCGATACGCCGATGGGATTGGTGAAGTTGAGGATATTGTTGGCGTCTTCGGCTTGGGCTTTTTTGTTCCAGTCGTTGGGCTTGTTGGTGGCTTCTGGGTCGTGGTTCCAGGTGGGGGCGGTGTTTTCACGCGTGCGACGAAAGAGAAACTTGATCATATGGCGTTTGTGTGCCGAACGGTTGGCGGCGGTGCCGTGCCAGAGGTCGTAGTGGGTGAAGGCGACGGTGCCGGCTTTGACGGTCAGCGCTACCTGGCCACGGATGTTGGTATAGGTGGCCATGCGATCGGTCGGCGCGTTGCGAAACTGGGTGCCGGGCACGATGATCGTCGGCCCCATATTGGCGGTGATATCGGTTGGGTAGTAAAGGCCTAAGAAGCGGTTTAGGAGTATGTCGCGATTGTTGAGGCCGTCCTGGTGCCAGTTCATATGCGGCGAGTCGGGTTGTTTGCAGTGCCAGTGGCGGTGCGGTTGTACTTCGTAGTCTGGGCCGAGCAGGCTGGAGAGCGCGCCGGTGACGGTGGGATGCTCTAGCACCTGCGATAGCTCGGGCACGGCTTCGGTGATGGCGTCGCCGGGGTTTGTTGCGAGCGCGTCGAGTTGGGCGGCGATATTTTCATTGAGGCCGGTGGGTAGTTCGGGCTCGACGAGGTGGTAACCGGTGACCAGGAAGCGGGCGACTTCGGCGTCGTTGAGCAGGTATTGTTCACTCATCTGCGACTACCTCCATTTTCTGCAGGATAAATTCGTAGCCGACCACGTCGAGTTCGCGGTCGTCGAAGGGTGCTTGCAAGTGTGGGAATTGCACGATCTGCCAGCCGTCTACGAGGGCGTCGTGTACAGTTTCGTAGGGCCAATCCGGCTCGGTGGCGACGATCTCGGGTTTGTAGCCTTTGATCGGTTCGATGAAGGTTAGGCCGATAATGCCAGAGAGGGGACTGGGGGTGCGGGCTTGTAGGTAGAGTAGGCGTTGGCGGGGGGTGTCCATTGGATGCAGTGGCTCCTTTAGTATTGGGCTTCGGGGCGACGGCCTGTGCGAGGGTATCACCTCGCTCATGTAGCGGAACTCTTAGAGTTCGCGGTTTTAGATAGGCTCCGCAACTTTTTCAATATCCCGCTGGGACTTATGGGACATAAACGGCGATTAATATAGTTCTATGGGGAAAGAGGGACCAGTCGTGCTCTTTATCGGAGGGGGGTGCTTGATTAGCTTGGCTTATTTATTTGCAGAAGAGCGAAAAGGGAAATATGGAGGAGGAAAAACTCAGTCGGCGCGGTTTTGCCTGTCGGCTCGCGCAAGCGGCAGTGGGTGGCAGTATCGCCGCGCGGACATTGGCGTGGGCCCAGGGCGGTGCCGATGGGGTAGTGGTCGTTGATTTGCAACATGAGGACTTTGCGGCTTTGCGAAAAGTGGGTGGGGGGGTGAAGGTCGAGGTGGAGGGGCGGGACTGGCCGGTGATCGTGGTGCGGGTGAACGAGGAGATTCTCGCGGCCTATAGTTCGGAGTGTACGCACTGGGGTTGCGAGGTGGAACTGCCCGATGAGTTGGGTATCGTGCGCTGCCCGTGCCATACTAGCCGCTTTGATTGGCGGGGTAAATTGATCGATGGCCAGGCGCAGGAGGATCTGCATCAGGTTGCGGTCGAGATCGGTACGGTGTCGACCGCGGTTGCGGATAAGAGTTGGGGGCGAATCAAAAAAGAGCAACATAAGGAGCGTATGAGATGAATTATAAGACACTGGGTCGCACGGGTGTGAAAGTATCCGAGATATGTTATGGCACGATGGCTTTTGGCGGCGATGCCGACGAGGTGGCTTCTGAGCAGATGTATCGCCGGATCAGGGAATTGGGGATCAACTTTTTCGATACGGCCAATGTATATTCCAGAGGGCGTTCGGAGGAGATTCTGGGCAAGTTGATCAAAGGCGAGCGCGATGAACTGGTGATCACTTCCAAGGTTTGCGGTGCGATGGGCGAGGGTGTCAACGATCGCGGTCTTTCCCGGCGGCATATCGTGCAGCAAGTCGAGGCTAGTCTCAAAAGGCTGCAGACGGATCGGCTGGATCTTTATTTTGTGCACAACTTCGACGACGACACGCCGATTGAGGAGACACTCGACGCGCTAGACGATCTGGTGCAGGCCGGTAAGATCCTCTACCCGGCGGTGAGCAATTGGGCGGCCTGGCAGATCGCCAAAGCCTTGGGCCATTGCGCCCGCGAAGGGTTGGCGCGCTTTGAGTGCATCCAGCCGATGTACAATTTGGCCAAGCGCCAGGTAGAGGTGGAGATTTTGCCGCTGGCCCAGTCCGAAGGCTTGGGCGTGATTTCGTATAGCCCGTTGGGCGGTGGTTTACTGACGGGTAAATACGGGGTGGACAAGCGGCCAACGGGCGGGCGGCTGTTACAGCAGGCTAACTATATCAAGCGCTATGCCAAACCGGTTTATTACGAGGTCGCCGATAATTTCGTGCAGTACGCCGCCGATAAGGGCGTGCATCCGGCGATGCTGGCAGTCGCCTGGGTTATGGAGCACCCGGGTATAACGGCACCGATCATTGGCGGGCGCAATCTCGATCAGTTGGCACCTTCGCTGGCCGCGCTCGATTTTGAGATGTCGGCGGAAATGCGTGCGGAGATTTCTGCGCTTTCTGTTGAGCCGCCACCGGCTACGGATCGCGCAGAGACGCAGGTTTAGTACGGAGATCGTCTCGGGGGTGCGGCGCAGGGTTTTTTTAGTCCCCCGGGCCGTCGCTCCTTGGGGTGCCGTCGCGCCCACTCCCGCCGCACGGCCGCGCCAGGCCTTTTTTCACCACGACCTCCCCGAAAAATACCCGCCGCGGTGATCTTTGCAGCTCCCCTCCGATCTTAGATACCAAAAACGTGCGCGGCGTTTTCTCCCAAGACCAGTTCCAACGCTTTCTCGTCTACGCCCTCGGCGCAACTGCGCACGATTTCCAGGGCTTGACGGTAGGTGAGGTGGCTGCTGGTCGGCGGCCAGTCGGTACCCCACAATAGGCGCCGGGGACCTAGGTCGCGCAATAGAGCGGTGAAAAAACCGAGTGCGCGCGGGCAACGGAAATCCCAGGGGGTGGCCGCCGCTCCGTAGAAGGCCGAGGCCTTGATATAAACGTTGGGCAGGGCGCGGGCACCGATCAGGCCGCCGTAAGTCGGGTCCGTCGGTTCAAAGTGCTGGCCGGGCAGGCCGAGGTGGTTGCAGACGAAAAGCAGGTCCATGTGGCGACGAGCTAGTTCGAGTAGGGTGGGGTAGTTCGGCGGTGACACGTGCAGGTTACAGACCGGGACATAGGTTTTGAGCGCGTCCCAGATCGGCTCGTAGCGGGCTTCGAGCATCCAGCTGATATCGGCCGAATTGGGGTAGTAGCTGATGGCCACTGCGCCGTATTCCTCGCGGGCGCGGGCGATTTCTTCGATCGCGCTCAACTCGTGCATCGCCACGTCGATCATTGCCGCCAGACGGTCGGGGTGCTGGCGAGACCAGTGCGCGCACTCGGAGTTGTTGTCGGGGGAGAATTCGGCTACGACGGGTACCATAACGGCCTTCTCGACCTCGCATTCGTCCATCAACCGCAAGAGGCGATCGACGCGGCCGGTGTCTTGGAAGGGGGTCATGGGCTTGTAGTTGCCGCCGACGTGTACATGGGCGTCGATGATGCGCATGGGGTTTCCTTAGGCTGCTCGCAGGATTTGCCACTGGTCGGCGTTGCCGCCTTGCGCAGTGGCCTCCTGGTAGGAGACGATGAAGGCGCGGCGGCGCTGGTCGGTCTGGTTGCCGTCAGAGGCGTGCCAGAGCAGGGCGCTGAAGAGCACGATGGTGCCGGCGCGCGTGGGAAGGTAAGTGCAGTTATCGAGATCGATTTCACTGTCTATGCCGAGGTTGCAGGTGCCGCCCTCTTTGTTGCTGGCTGGTTGCAAACCGCGGTGGTGACTGCCGGGAATCAGTTGCAGGCAACCGTTTTCGCGGGTGGAGTCTTGTAGGGGGATCCAGGTTGACATGCGGGTTTGGCTCTGCGAGTGCTGGGTGTAGTAGGCGTCGTCCTGGTGCCAATGGCAGATATTGGTATCGTATGGTTCTTTGGCGACGAGCTTGGCCGAGTAGATGGCGATGCCGGGGTGCACGAGGGGGTTGATCAGGTCGAGCACGCGGTCGTCGGCGCAGAAGGCGGCAGTTTGCGGCGTGGCCAGCCCGAGGCGCATGATCCAACCGCGGTAGTCTTGGCCCTTGTGCTCGAAGGCGTCGGCCTCCTGGCCGGCAGCGAAGCGGTCGAGGTGTTCGTCGAGGGCTTGTAATTCGTCGGCGGGGAAGAAGTTTTCGACGGCGACGTAGCCGTGTTCGCGGTAGTGGGCGAGTTCGGCTTCTGTGAGGGAGTGCTGGTTGGTTTTCATGACGGATTCCTTTTAGTCGGATATCGGTCGTTTCAGGATTGTTCGCTACACTCCTATAGTATAATCAGTACTAGGCGTTAGACGTAATCAGACTTTCTGCATGTTGGCGCAGACCCTCTTTGAGGGGAGTCGCGGGCAGGTGCGCACCGCTGGCTTCCAGTTTGGCGAGGTCGTAAATGCGGTGGCAGAGGAAGGGGGCGGAGTTGGGGTTTTCTTTGAGATGTGCGTCGACAGAAATTTCGTTTATTTGCAATTCCACGTTTAAAATATCGGCGATAATTTCATAGTAGCTACGTGACTCGGCGATATCGGGACCGGCGGCGCAGAAGATTTGGTTGTAGGTGTCCGTGTTGCCGCGCAGGCTGAGCAGAAGGTGGCTGAGGTCGGCGGCGAGGATGGGCTGCTGCAGAAAGTGGCCGCCGCCGACCAGGTCTAGCGCTTCGCTCTTGCGCAGGCGGTCGAGCAACTCGGCGTCGCGGCCGTGGTTAGGTAGACAGCCCAAGAGCGAGCCGGGGCCATAGATATGGCAGGGGCGGACGACGGTCCAGGCCATATCGCGGCAATCGCCGTTGAGCAATTCGAGTTCGCATAAGCGCTTGTTGCCGCCATAACCTGCGTCGGCATAGTGCGCGGTCTCTTCGGTTTGCGGGAAACGGCGATGGGCGGGGTCGAAGACGAAGTCGGTGGAGACAAAGGCCAGATGGGGTGTGCGTTCACGGAAGACCGCGATGTCCTGTAGGGCGTCTGTGGGTTGGTAGCCAATGCAGTCGATGACGAGATCCCAGTCGGTATCGGTGTCTTGGATAGTGCGGGCAAAGGCGTCGGGGTCCTTGCGGTCGGCGACGAGGGTGTGGGCGCCGTCGGGGGCTGGCCGCTGGCCGCGGGTGAGGACCCAGGTGTCGTGGCCTTGCTCCAGGGCGAGGCGGGCGAGGGTGCCACTGACGAAGCCGCTGCCGCCGATTACGAGGATTTTTCCGGGCATGATAGCTCCTTTAGGCTGGTTGCAGCCAGTCGAATGCGGTCGTCGCCAAGTCGGCTAGGGTCACCCGATTGAGCGGGATGCCATCGCGGGTGTATTCTTCGTGCTGGAGAAATTCGAGTTCGCTCATGCTGCAGGCCTGGTAGATCTGTCGGACTAATGCGTGAAGTTCGGTGGCGGGGCTGCGGATGTCCGGTACTTGACTCATTATAACTCCAACAGGATGGACTTGCTGACCCATCTATAGATGGGACAATCAGAGCCCCGAAATGCGCAGGTCCAAACGATGGGCGAGTTAGGGGTTCAGGGTCATTAGCTGGCGTAGGACTTCCTCGGCCGCTGACCTATTGCCCAAAGCCCAATAGGCCGGCCAGCGTAGAGCGGTAGGCAGGGGGGGCTAGGGTCTCATCGCTGCCAGACGCTGGCGCGCAAGCCTTCGATGCCCTGGCGCAGAGCGCGGCGGTAGAGCCAGAGGTCGCCGCCGTAGGCCAGGCAGCGGAAGCCCTGGCGCAGCCTGAGAGCACCTTCCTCGACGGTATTGACGAGATAACCGGCAGCGATGTTGTTGCGGTTGCAGGCGTCGACGACGCGTTCGAGTGCTTCGACGAAATCTGGATGATCGAATTGGCCGGGGATGCCGAGGAAATTGCTCAGGTCGAAGCCGCCGATCCACAAGATGTCGATGCCGTCGACGGCGGCGATGCGTTCGAGATTGTCGAGCCCGGGGCGGTTTTCGATCTGCGCGATCAACAGGCCCTCGGAGTTGGCGTGGTCTATTTTGCTGACCACGTCGCCCTGCACGAAGCCGTCGTGCGCGATCTCAAAGGCGGCGCCGCGCTGGCCCATCGGCGGGTATTTCCCCGATTGCACGATGACCTCGGCTTGCTGCGCGTCGCTGACCATGGGCACCATGATACCGCGTGCACCGACGTCGAGCACGCGGGCGATAAAATGGTATTGCGTCGCCGGCACCCGGACCAGCGGCTCGATATGGGTGGGATTGGTGGTGGCGATCAGGTCGCGGATGGTCTCGACGCTCCAGCCGGTGTGTTCCATATCGTACATGACAAACTCGGCGCCGGCTTCGGCGGAGAGTCGGGCGATGCCGGGGGTGGAGAATTCGAAGACCATGGTGCCGATGGCGGTGCCGCCCTCTTTGAGAGTGCGTTTTACTTTATTGATGTTCATTTTAGTTACCCGTTTGGCGTAGTGATAATTTCCCCGGTTTAGGGGGCCAGAGAAGATACGGCTTGGGGTGGGGGGATATCAAGGGGTGAAGGAACTTTATTATAACCTGCTGCAATCAGCGCCACTCGTGTTTCGGGTAGCGCCGTTTTAGCTCCTTTTTAACCTCCGGATAGGTTCGCTCCCAGAAACTTGCCAGATCGTCGGTGATCTGGACGGGCCGGAAGTTCGGACCGAGTATTTCCAGTAGCAGTTTTTGCCGCCCTCCGGCGATGGAGGGCGTCTGTCGCAGGTCGTAGAGTTGCTGGATCTTGGCGCGCCCGCGCGGGGGCCCGTCCGCCGAGTATTCGATCGTGATGCGCGCGCCCGAGGCCAGGCGGTGGTGCAGACGAATTGCTGGTCCCGCCAGGACAACGCGTTTTGCACATAGGGCAGGCAGTCGCGGTTGCGGATCTGGCTGTAACGGTAGGCGCCGGCGACGATCTCGTGATAGACAACTTGGATCTCGTCGTCGTCATAGGCGATTAATCCACGCTCGGGGAAGAGGCGGTGCAGCAAGCGGGTGCGCAAGATCCACTGTTCGACGTCGCTATTCCATTTTTCCAGCCGCAGTTGGCCGGCGACGATACGCGAAACCAAGATCTGTTCGGCGGCGGACGCGTTGACGTCGCTTGTTGGCTGGTGGTGGTAGACCAAGTCGTCGTAGCGGTGGACTTCGGCCTGTTCGACGGCCCGGTTTTCGGCGTTCCAGGTGGTTTCGCTGTCAATGGTGATACGCTCGGGGTGGATTTCTTCGAGCCAGTCGACGTCGATGGCGTTGGCCAAAGAAAGCGTGGTGCGCACGTTGTTCTCGCGGTGGGCTTCGAGCTCGCGGATTTCCAGGGCGATAAAGGCAGTGGCCTGGCGGGCGGCGCTTTTGCGGTCGAGCTCGACGCGGCGCTGGCCGGCCATCGCGCAGAGCAGGGTATCCGGGTTGCGGCGCAGGGCCACCCGGTCGAAATAGGCGAGCAGCAGGCATTTGAGCAGGTCGTCGGTTGATCCCCGGCCTTTGGCATTCAGCCCGGCGCGCCGACAGGCGTCGCGGTAGAGGCGTGCGGTCTGATCGGCTTGGCGGCAGGCATGGCCATTTAGCCCCTGACGGGCGCAGGCGTGGGGGGCATAGTCGAGGTCGCGGGCTCGACGCAGGGCTTGTTCGCGGATAACTAGGTCGCAGGCGGGCTCACCTTCTGGGGCGTGGGTGTAGCGTTCTTGCACGGGATATAACAGGATGTCGCGCTCACCAGCGAGCGCCGCCCAGATGACGGCGCGGTCGAGGCAATGACGGCGGGCAGCTTCGCTGAGAAAGCGCGCCAGCCGCGGATGGGTGGGCAGGCGCGCTAATTGGTGCCCGAGGTCAGTGAGTCGGCCTTGTTCGTTGAGGGCGCTGAGATTTGTGAGCAGGGTTGTGGCGCGTTCGTTGGCTTGGGTATCGGGCGCGTCGAGCCAGGGGAAGTCGTCGAGCGTCTCTATCCCCATCGATAAAAGCTGTAGCGCGGCGTCGGCCAGGTCGACCCGTTGTATTTCGGGTGCGTTGCGCTCGGGGCGGGCTTGCTGCTCTTGGCTAGACCACAGCCGGGTGCAGGTACCCGGGGCGGTCCGCCCCGCCCGTCCTGCGCGTTGCTCGGTGGAGGCTTGGCTGATCGACTCCATCAATAGCGCGTCGATGCCGCGCCGGGGGTCGTGACGGTGGACCCTGGCGAGCCCTGAGTCGATGACGTGGCGAATGCCCTCTATGGTGATGGAGGTTTCGGCGACATTGGTGGCGACGACGATTTTGCGTCGGGGGCCGGCGGCGATGGCCGCGTCCTGCTCGCGGGGGGGAAGCGATCCGTAGAGCGGGCGAAAGTCCAGCGGCTCCGCCAAGCGGGCGAGCCGTTCTTGCGCGGCGGCAATCGTCCGGCGAATTTCGTACGCGCCGGGCATAAAGACCAGCACGTCGCCGTCGAGGCCTTTGTTCAGCAGGTCGTAGAGCGCGTCGCAGGCCTGGTCCCAGGGCGGTTGCTCGGCGCTGGCGGGCCGATAGCGAATATCGACCGGGTGTAGGCGGCCGATAGCGGTGACAGTGGGGCACTGGAGATAGGTGGCGAGCCGTTCGGAATCAAGGGTTGCCGACATCACAACGAACAAGAGGTCGGGACGGCTTGTCTCTTGCAGGCGGCGGATAAGCCCCAAGGTCACGTCGGCGTCCACGCTGCGCTCGTGAAATTCGTCGAGCACTACGATATCGAATTCGTCGAGTTTCGGGTCGGATTGCAGCAGTCGCAAAAACAGCCCCTCCGTGAGGAAACGGATGCGGGTCTTGGCGGAGACCTTGCTGTCGTGGCGGGTCTGGTAGCCGACGAGACCGCCGAGTTCGGCTCCCATCTCTTGTGCGACGCGTTGGGCCACCAGCCGGGTCGCCAAACGCCGGGGTTGCAGCACGGCGATACGGGCGTTGCGTTCGCGGTGGAGGATCTGGGGGATCTGGGTGGTCTTGCCGGAGCCGGTCGGCGCGGTGAGCACTAGACGATTGCCCGTCGTGAGATGGGCCAGTATTTCGCGGCGGTGCTTGAGGATCGGCAGCATGACGTCCGGATCGACGCCTATAGGTGCTTTTTTAGTCGATTTTTGAATTCGGAGGGGTTGGCCATGTCTTTGAGGATATAGTCGAGTGTGCCCTTCGTCATCGCCTCGCGAATGGTGTTCATGCTCTTTTGGCTGGTCAGCATGACCACAGGGTTGTCTTTGAGCGTTGCGGATTCGCGCCGCCGGTCTCGGGTGTATTGACCTGTTTCGAGACCGTGCTCAACAGGGTGCCGTAGTTGTTGCAGTAGCGGCCACATAGCTGCCCTGACCGAGGAATTGCGCCTGACAGCGTTCGCAGAGATAGGCGGTATTGGAGGAGCTGTTGTTCGTTGGTTTCGCTCATTACATGCTCCTTAGCGCCGGTAAATGTAGCCTATGCGACGCGGGCGGGCAATGATTATAGCGAACGCCACAGACTGCGACCTGGCTGTTGGCTTCGGCCCTCAATTCGATTCGGTCGGTGCTGGATTTGGCTCCTAAGCCAAATATTCTATCAGATCGGCGCCGCACTTGGGGCAGGCTTCCCACGTTTCCGATTCGACGGTCATATCGCATTTGGGGCAAGAGCCTAGCGGGAGTTCGTCGTCTTTGGTGCGGCTGCCGTTTTTATAGATGATGACGCGCCAGACGGTTTGGCCGTCTTCGGCGTAATATGTCCAGGGGCCGGTCTTCTTGCCGTCGGACCATTTGCCCACGTATTTGTTAAACTGCCCGGTCTGCTGCTTTTTGCCGTCGGGCCAATGGTAGGTGATTTTGCCGGTGTAGACGTCGTTCTCGTAATGGCTGACGGTTTCTTTGCGACCGTCTTTGTAATAGCTGGTCCACTGCCTCTCCTTGTGCCCTTCCGCGTATTTCCCCTCCTGGCGTTTGTTGCCGTTGGCGTAGTAGATAATCCACTTGCCGTGTCTTTTGCCGTCTTTGAGTTTGCCCTCGCTGAGATGCTTGGCCATGGCAGGTTCCTTGTAATTGAGATTATTCATCTATTAAGAAGGCGGTGTTGCCGTGTCAAGCAGTCGACAAAAATAGACCCCGTCGGAATGGTGTTGCGACGGGGCAAATAAAACGAGCTTGTCGTCCGCTCAGGCCAGGTGCGGCAAGAGCGTTTCCAGCGCTGCCGCAGGATAACACGGGCTGAGCCGGCAGAAGTAGGCGCCCGGTGGGTATTTTGCGCCGAATCGTTGTGATCCCTAGCCTGGAGCGACCGGGAGCAAAACCGCATCACGATTCTGCAAAACTCAAGACCGTCCTGCTCTTTGCTCGAAGATGGCTTGGCCAAGATAAAATTCACCTGTCCTTTGCAGTCTTCGAGTATTGTCCGCCCGTCATTTGTAAAGGACTGATACGAATTCGCGTGTATAACTTTTACCTTCTACCTTGTTCAGCCGGGCGTTCGCTAAGGTGGTGTCCACGTTGGCCTCGGAGATCTCCATCCCCAGGAGTTGCTTAACAGCAGGAATCTTGGCGGTGGCGATGGCAAGACCACCCACGCCGCTGCCCCAATCGCTGCCGATCCCGCGCAACAGGTATTGATGCTGGCCGATAGCCTGAATTGAGATAATGCTGGCCGGTGTTATGGCAAAGGTGCCGGGGGTAGGGTGCTGATCGTGCCAAGCAGCAGGTCGCGTTTTCAGCCAAGGCGTTTTCATTGCTCTGTTCTTTATCCATAGTGGTTTCAGTTCGCAGTAGAGTAAAGGTTGTTCAACCGCTGCAGTTCGCCTTCTTGTCATCGCCCTCAATTGGGTAGCCGTCGCGCCGTCACTAGTCAGTGACAATTATGGCCTACATCAGTCAGTTAATTGTAAATGATGACCATTGGCGTGGCGTGTTATGGTCAATTGCGATTGACATTATTATAAGAGCGCGGGTGTTTTGTAGAGATCTTACTAGCCCAAAGGAAGTGCAATGGTAAACGAACACGCGCTTGAAGTGCTGGAATACCCCAAGGTCATTGACCTGTTAGCCGGTTTTGCCACCTCGAGTTTGGGGCAGGCGGCCGTTCGCCGGCTTGCGCCGCTTGCCGATATCGAACAGATCATCCGGTTGCAGGCCGAGACGACCGAGCTCAAGCTATTGCTGATGCCCGAGCAGGATTTGCCCATCGGTGGTCTGCACGATCTGTCATTTATTTTAGACAAGCTGGAAAAGGGGGCTGATGTGCTGCCGATCGATGATATCCTCTCGGTGGGCGATACGCTGAGGGCGGCGCGCAATGTGCAGACTTATCTCGCCGAGGCCGAAAAAGGTGGAGCCTATCCGCATTTGCTGCGTTTTGTCGAGGGCATATCGGTGTTTCCGCAGTTGGAGCAGCGCATCGAGCAGACCTTTAACCAAGGCGGTGCGATGCGCTCGAGTGCCAGCCCCAGGCTGAAGTCGCTGCGCAATGAGATCCAAACCTTGCGCGGGCGGATCCGCGGCAAGCTGACGACCTTGATGCGTTCATCGGCGCTGTCGGCCTATTTACAGGATACGGGGATACGCGAAAGCGACGGCCGACCGACGTTGGCGATCCAGGCGCAGCACGCCGCGAAAGTCGCGGGGCGGCAGCGCGGGCGTTCGGATACGGGCAATACGATTTTTGTCGAGCCGGAGGGTATCCGTGGCATGGGCGACGAATTGGAGTGGGCGGTCGGTGGGGAGCAGACCGAGCAGTTGCGCATATTGCGCGAACTGACCGCGCAAATTGCCGAGCAATTGCAGGCATTGCGGCAAACCCTAGATATAATGGCACATGTCGATATGACCTTTGCCAAGGTGCGTATGAGCCGGGTTTTTGCGATGGAGGCGCCGCGACTCAATGCCGATGGGCAAATTCGGCTCAAAGAGGCACGTCATCCACTTCTGCTCGACCTGATGCACCGCGACGGGCTGGAAGAAGTGGTGCCGATCGACGTGAGACTCGGTGAAGACTTCCACACCTTGATTATTACGGGTCCCAATACCGGCGGCAAGACCATCACGCTGAAGACGATCGGATTGTTGACGCTGATGGCACAAGCGGGCATGCATGTGCCGGCGACCGAGGCGAAGCTAGCGGTGTTTGATGGGGTGTGGGCCGATATCGGCGACGAGCAGAGCATCGAACAGAGTTTGAGCACTTTTTCCAGCCACCTGATACAGATTGGCCGGATTCTCGAGGCGGCGGGTGCGCGGAGTTTGGTGTTGCTCGACGAGTTGGGCGGTGGTACCGATCCGGCGGAGGGCGCGGCGTTGGCGCGGGCGATTTTACAGTATTTGCACCAGCGGGGGACGCGCACCGCGATTACGACCCATATCAGCCAGCTGAAGACGCTGGGTTTTTCGGTCAAAGGCATGGAGAACGCCTCGATCGAATTCGATATGGAAAGCCTCAAACCGACGCATAGGGTGTTGATCGGCACGCCTGGTTCGAGCAATGCGCTGGCGTTGGCGCGCAGGTTGGGCTTGCCCGGCGAGGTGATAGATCGGGCGGAGGACAACCCGGACGGGGACGGTGCAACTACCTTGCTCGACGAGTTGCAAGGCGCCAGAGCGCAGACGCTTAAGGACCGGGAGGAGGCGCAACGCTTGCGCGAGCAAGTCGGGCGCGAGGCAGATGAGACGAGGGATAAGCAGCGGGAGGTCATTGCCCAGAACGAATTACTCAAATCTGAAAATGGCCAGGCAGCTTATGCGGTACTGCGCGAGTTTAGACAGGAGATCGCGGATCTGATAGAGCAGCAGCCTTCCAAGCGAGCGCTCATGCAGAGCCTGGCGGCAATGGAGACGGTGATCGATGGTGAGCTTGAGCGCGCGCCTGAACCCAAGTTGCATCGCGCGTTTGAGCCCGGCGATCGGGTCCGTGTAAGCTCGTTGGGTAAGGTCGGTGTGCTCGACGAGGTTGATGAGCGTGCGGACAAGGCCGTCGTCGTATTCGGCAGTCTGCCGATGACGGTGGCGTTCGGGGATCTCGAGCCGGCGTGATGCTTTCTCAGGGGTAGGATCCGCGCATTATTGAGTTTGCGATCGAAACGGCATTTATAGGTAAGAAAGCTCGAACGCGAAATCGCGGAGCGCCAGCGCTCGCAAGATGAACACCAGCGGCGCAACGAGGCATTGGACTTTTGGCAACCAGCACCTCGCTCGCGTCGGTGTTCGACGTGAGAACGATCGGCATTGAAGTGGTTTATCCCGATTTGCGCGTCACCATCCTGCTCTGAAAGGGCAATCGTTTGTAGCGCGGTTCGGTGCCGAACATGCCCGAGTTTTACATCGAGGCAATAGATGGTCCCGAAATCGGCGACGGAGTCGGTGCTTGCGGAACCGCCGCGTACATCCGCCAACGCGTGATCCCCATTGGGCGGCGCGAGTTAGATTTCGCGCTTGCTGGTCCGAGCCCATCATATCTTCCGCCGCTGTCTAGCCTGCCTTCCGAGTAGTGGTTCCATCCCAGATTAATAAGGGCTGGCAGGTCGTTGGGATCTTTGGCGAGGCTTAGGGCGTAGGCTCGGCTCGACCCCGATGTATCGCCCCGCGAGAAGAGGGCGATGCCTACCTCGGTATAGGGGGGACTGTCGATCGTATCTCCCGCCAGATCGATGACCCTGTGCAAGGCGCGGATCGCCGCCTCGGCGTGCCCCATTTCCATTTCAACCAGACCCAAACCATAGTGGACGATCGGGTCTTGATCGCGGCGCCGACCGCTACTATCGATAGGAGGATCGCGGGCCAATATCGCAAGGCCGGTGCCTGCAGTGCCGCCGCGGCGATGACAGCGGTGAAGAGCGGCAGGCTGATAAAGCGGCCGCTGTAGAAGTCGCCGCCGATCTTGATCACATAGAGCAGATAGAGTATTGCGCCGAGTCCGAGCGCGCCCGAACGCGATTGGCGTCGTCGACCGATTAAAAAGGCGGAGGCGGTGATGGTTATGAGGGCTAGTGGGTCGTTGCTCAAGGAGTCGTACAGGTAGAACAGGCCGTGTTGCGCGAGTTCGGCGGCGGGAATGCCTCCACCGAGTTTGAAGTAGGCGGTGTTGGGGAAGGGGAAACCATAGTAGACGAGCGAGAAGCCGATCCATAACACCAGCGGGGCGAAACCGGTCAGCAGGGCTATAGCTGCACGCAGGTTGCGCCGGGGCCAAAAGGCATAGAGCACATGCGGTTGCAGGCGGCTAATGCGGCGAGCAGAGACAGCGGCCACAGTTTGGCTGCCAGGTCTGGGCGGCGCAAGTACATCCAGGCGAAGGTGGCTAAAAGCAAATGGCTCAGCGGGTTTTCGAGCCCGGAGGTCGAGTAGTCGATAAAACCCTTTGAGCTGCATAAAAGAGCCGTGCCCAAAAGCGCCGCGGGCAGTGAGGCGGCGAGGTGGCGGATGAAAAAGAAGACGGCGAGCAGTGAAGTGGCGACCGACAGCGCAATGGCCGTATAGAAAATCTCGCCGGTTAGCAGATAGCCGAACGCGACAAAGAACATCCACAATGGGTTGGTATAGGTCTGCACGCGCTCGGCGATATTCCAGCGCAAGCCAAGACCGTTGATGAAATGGTCGACGGTGCGGAAGGTGATATACGCGTCTTCGGTGAGCCAGGCGCTACGCAGGACGACGAGGGCGTAGGCGGCTAGCGCCAGCCAGCAGAGTAGCAGGTCGCGTCTTGGTGTGCTTGCAAATGAGTTGTCGTCCATAGCTATCAATTGTTGTAGTTGGCCAGGTAGATGCGATCCCTGGGCGTATCTACCAACCGCTCATCGCGTTCAAAACCCATGACCATGCCGCTGTGATCGAGTGCGGGTCAGCTCGAGTGCCTGTCGACCATCGAGCGCGACCAGATATTGCAGCCTTCCGGCTCCAGGATCCGGTTCAATAAGTCGAGGTTGTTGGGTTGGTAGTCGACCAGTACTACCTTCGCGCGGCTTGTATCTGGTTCAGGCATTGGCTTTGATCGTCGATGGCTTTAGTATCGGTATTGGCAGCTCGTCTGGGGTGTTTCGCGCTAAAAGTGCGGACGTTCGCACTTTCGGCTCTACCCCTCTTGCTCGATTTCTGCGATCGCGCCTTTGCCCACCGCTTCGAGCGCGGCGTCGCCATTGGGCGGATGCATGTGGCCGGCGCGCGCGTCGCGCAAGTAGCGCCCCAAAGGCAGGGCACGCGAGACGCCGGCGGCCCCAGCGATGCGGATGGCCTTGTCGGTGACCTCGTTGGCGACGTCGACGGCGTGTTGCTTGGCGGCGGCGAGCCGGGCCAAGGAGGCGTGCTCTTCTTCGGCGACTTCCAGTAGCAGTGCTTTGGCGGTCATTAGCGCGATGTCTACTTCGCCGATCAGCCGTTGGATCTTGGGCAGCGTGGCGATGGCTTTGCCCAGGGCTTTGGGCACGCGTTCGAGCGCGTAGCGCACGACGGCGTCGCGCGCGGCTAGGCCGATGCCGAGATAGACTGAGGCGAAGATCATCGGCGCCCAGGGTTGGGATTTTTTGTGCGGGGAAGGGCGCTGCCCGAGCAGGTTTTGTGCCGGGACCTGCGTATCGCAAAAGTAGACATCGTGGTTGTCAGCGGCGCGCATGGAGAGTCCGTCGCCCCATGTCTCGACCCATTTGATGCCCGAGCGGTCGGCTTCGACCAAAAGGCTCACCGGTTTGTCGTCGAGTGTCGCGCCGACCAGTAGATGTGTCAGGTGCCGGCCGCCGGTAGACCAGGTCTTGCGGCCATTGATGCAGTAGCCGTCGTCATTTTTGGTGGCCGTGGTGGCGAAGAATTGTCCGCGCGAGGGGCTACCGATCTCGGGTTCGGAGGCGACCGAGTTGAAGAGCGCGCCCTCTTCGACGACGATGCGGCAGAGCCGTTCGTAGAGATCCTCCGACCAGGGTCGATTCAGCCGAGCGTTGCCAAAAATCTGCATTTGCATCGCGGCGACTAGAGCGGTAGAGCCGCTGCCCTGGGCTAGTTCGAGTTGGGCTTCGACGCAGGTGCGCAATGGCAGGTCGGATCCGCCATATTCGCGCGGGACGCTAAGTGCGGGATAGCCGGATGAGCGCAGGGCGTGGATATCTTCGGCGGGCAGTTTGCCGAGTCGGTCGGCCTCGTCGGCACGAGTGGCGAATTGTGTGGCGAGGTCGCGGGCGAGATCGAGGGCATCGGTGGGGCTGAGAGTCATTGTAGTCTTTTCTGATACCTGAACACATGTACAGCCGATCGAAGTTATAATAAATAAAGGTATTTATTCCAACAAGCACCAAGGAGTGTATAACTGTGGCTTATGACGAAGGGCTTTTGCAGCGGGTTCGCGAGGTGTCGGATACGGGCGCGGAGTGGGTCGAAAAGAAGATGTTCGGCGGGGTGGCGATTATGCTCAACGGCAATATGGCCTTTGGCATCGTCGAGGATGAGTTGATGGTGCGGGTCGGTCCCGACGCCTATGAAGATGCGCTGGCGCAAAAGCATTGCCGCGAGCTGGATTTTACCGGCCGGCCAATGCGGGGTATGGTGATGGTTTCGGCTGCGGGGATAGATGCTGACGAAGATCTGGCTGCTTGGACACGACGGGGCGTGGCTTTGCGCGGGTTGTCAGAGACCTCGGGCCTGTGTTCGGCGGCCTCTGCCAGGCTCAGCATAACCTGCGTCTGCGGGCGATTATAGGGCGCGATAGCCGAAGCGCTCGGCGGCCTCGTCGCCGTACAGACAAGTGAAGATCACCTGGGTGAGCTAACTTGTCCCACTGTAGCTGCTTGAGGTCCGTACCGTAATTTTTTGCAGGGTGTTGCCCAGCCCGTCCCCTTGCTCATTGTTCGATCTACAAGAAACGCCCAATCTTGCGATCAGGGTCGAGCGGGGTTTACTCATCAGGCGTTGATGCGTTCGAGCGCCATGGCGGCGTTGGCGCCGACATACTTATCATCTTCGATATTTTTCTTTAAGGCCGGCACGGCCTCAGCGGCGGCCGGCCCGATCTTAGCCAAGGCCATCGCCGCATTGTGGCGGACCCAGCTTTCGTCGTCTTGCAGCCGTTGCGTCAGTGCAGGTACGGCTTCGGCGGCGGCCGGTCCGATATTGCCGAGCGCCTCGATGGCGTTGCGGCGGACCCATTCGGATTCGTCTTGGAGGGCGCGGGTCAGTTGTGGCACGGTGTCGCTGGCGATCGCGCCAAGGTCGGCGAGTACGTCGGCGGCGGCGGCTCGCAGTGACCAGTCTTCGTCGGCGAGCAGATCCACTATGTGCGGCACACAGGGGCGGCCGACAGCGGCGAGGGCGAAGACGGCCTCAAGTTGGCTGGGGTTGGTATGCAATGCGGCGAGATTGCTTGCGAGGCGTTCGGTTGCTTCGCGGCGCAGGGCTTCGAGCAAAACGGGTATGGCTTCTTCGCCACGGGCGGCCAGCGCATAGACGGCGTGCAGGCGTTCGGCTTCGGCTGCAGTTTGCAAGGTTTGGGCTAACTCAGCCATTGGCGTATCTGATGGCTGAGTTGTTGTCTCTGCACCGCGCATCCAATCCCAGGCGCGGCGACAGAGCAAGGCCGGCGGGTCGTCGCCCTCCGCGGTCCAAGTGTCGTCGCGGTGGTCCCACGTCGGGCTTTGCGGCTCGCTCATTCGGGTAAAGAGGAACTTGACCATAAAACGGTCGCGGTCGCTCGGGTTCGGCATGGCGCGGTGCCAGAGGTCGTAGTGCACGATGGTGACAGTGCCGGCTTTGCCGCAGAGGGCGATTTCCTCGCGCTGGTGGGCTTGTTCTGCCGAAGTGTAGTACTGGGTAGCGGGCAGGATCGCGGAGGGTCCATTGTCGAGCGTGACTTCGTGCGGGTAGTAGAAGGCCATGGCCCAGCGCGTGCGGTGGTGGCGGACGTTTTGGTCGTTCTCATAGCTGTCCTGATGCATGCCTTGGCCTGCGGAGCCACTTAAATTTTGGTGGCAGTGGCGGTGCGGGTGTACGATATAGTCGGGGCCGAGCAGGCTGTGCAGGGCGCCGTGGACTGCGGGGTCTTGTAGGATTTGGTAGAGTTCAGGGACCTTGGGTAGGATGTCGTTGCTGGGGTTGCCAGTGGTAGCGTAGAGGCTTTCGATCTGTTGGTGGAGTTGTTGGTGGAAGGCGGAGTCGTGCGCGGTTTGTAAGGTGAGGTAGCCGTTGATGAGATAAGATTGGACCTGTGCGTCGGTGAGCAGGATGGGTGTGGTCATGGTGTGGTTGATTGGCCTTTTTGAAGGTGATAGTGTTGCGGATGGTCTGGTTTAGGAGTTTTACCTCTGCTCATGCACGGATCGCTGCACGATACGCGCCCTGCCGAAGCTCGCCCGACTGCTGTCGGGCTCCGAGATGTAGCTCTTCAGATTTCACAGAAAGCGAAATCTGGCAATTATAATCCGCTCAGGGAATCCCGCTCAACCAGACCTCGGTAGAATGAGCTTATTGGTATAATCTACCCCATGATATATGTAGGTGTAAGGTAAAATAGGTGGAGCGTTGGTTCAAGCTCTTTGATAGATAGTGTAAACCATCGCAGTAATTTAGGTGGGGTCGCAGCATGAACAATCAATGCCAAATATAGAGCAACAAAAATATGGACGTTCTTTCGACCCTCGCTTGACGGTCCGCCCTTAATTGTGCAAATAAGGGCGGTACAATCGCCAGCCTTTTCTCCAATAAAGGAGTCCGCTTGGACATCGTCGGCTTGTCGAATTTGGATTATACACTGATGGCGCTCTATATGCTCTTCCTGTTGGGCATGGGGCTCTATTATCGCGGTTTCGCGTCTGAGAGCATGGAGAATTATTTTCTCGGCGGGCGCAAGATGAAGGGCTGGATGAACGGTACCAGCTACGCGGTCACCTGCATGAACGCCGATGTTGCGCCGGCCTATTGCGGCATGACGGTGATTACCGGGACCTTTATCTGCTGGTGGTATTTGAGCCGTTTTGGTCTTGCGTTGATGATCGGCGGTTTGCTCTTTGCGGTGTGTTGGCGGCGATTGAAAATATTCACCTCACCTGAATTTTACGAGCTGCGTTTCGGCGGGCATCCGGCGGCGGCGATGCGGGCTTGGGTCTCAATGCGTAGCGCCTTTATCGCGGTAGTGGCCTGGACTGGCGCGGGGCTGTTGGGTCTAACAAAGGTTTCCGAAGCGTTGTTGGGCTGGTCGCGCTTTGAGACCTTTATCGTCGTGATCCCGATTATTCTGATTTACGTGGTGCTGTCGGGTTATATGGGCGTGGTGATGTCGGATTTGATACAGACCGCGATTATGATTGTCTCGTCACTGGTGCTGATGGGTTTGGTGTGGGCGGATTTTGGCGGGCCGACGGGGCTTTATCAGGCGCTGGTCGAGCAGTTCGGCACCGGAGTGGTCAGTTGGCATCCGCCGGTCAGCCACGAGATGCTGGGGATGGTGGGCATAATCGCCTGGACGGTGGGCACGGCAGTTGGTTATGGCGGCGATGTGGCGCCGATGTCCGGGGCAATGGAGGGGCAGCGAGTATTGTCCTGTCGGGATAGCCGCGAGGCGACCCGGATGTATGTCTGGACCGAGATCGTGCTCTTTCTGATGTTGGCGGTGCTGACTTTGCCGGCCTTGGGCGCGATGGTCAAATGGCCGGGTTTGCACGACGGCAGCATGGATAAGGAACTGGCGTACGGATTGTTATTGGGCCACTATTTGCCCTCGGGGCTTCTCGGGTTGTCGTTGGTGGCGATGTTCGCGTCGATCATGTCGACGGTCGATTCGAATATGAACTTCGGCGCGCAGGTCTTTATCAACGACGTGTATCGGCGCTTTCTCAAACCCGATGCCGGTATGAGTCATTATATGGGCATCGGGCGGGTGGTGATGGTGGCGATTATGGGGCTTTCGCTGGCCGTGGCGTTGAGTGCCGAGAATGTTATCGATATCGCGGTCTTTATGTTGGGGCTCTCTTCAGCCGAGCTGACGGCGAACTGGGGCCAGTGGTGGTGGTGGCGTTTTAACGGCAAGGCGCGTTTGGCGGCTTCGTTTGGCGGGCCGGTGATTTTTTTGTTGTGCAAATACGTGGTCTTCGCGCGTTGGATCGACGCGGGCCAGGACACAGCCTATGTGGTGGTGCTGAGTTCGATCGCGGTGACGTGTCTGTTGTGGATCGCGGTGGCGCTGGGTACTGAGCCGGAGGAGGA